>Ga0210040_10001750_pt1 | contig 32034 bp, 26 predicted proteins | sample CryGeyCG12114_NA_FD_185462 | JGI IMG/M metagenome (GOLD analysis project Ga0210040, IMG submission 185462) | Groundwater microbial communities from aquifer - Crystal Geyser CG19_WC_8/21/14_NA (SPAdes) (version 2) | ecosystem: Environmental > Aquatic > Deep subsurface > Groundwater | place: USA...
CTCACATTACCAAACGGAGAACGTCTCGCCGTGCCTCCAAATGTTAGGATGCTCTTTGAAGTTCAAGATTTGAAGCATGCTACTATGGCCACTGTTTCGCGTTGTGGAATGGTGAGTTATTGTTCGCTTGTATTTAAAAAACATATTTTAATTTTTTCCAACGTTCGCGTATGTGGGGGAAGGGGTTTGAAATGATGAATGGCGCAGGGGTCCTGAAATCAGCTGATTTGTGGGCTGAAGGTTGCACGTAAAAATGTGACCTGAAAAAAGTGCCGCTTAACTGATCAATTCGAACTGAGACACCTTAAAAAATTCAATTTATTTGTGTATCCACTTTTCATGATTTTTTTTTCTAATCAATCAAATGGTGAAAAAATGGGTCAGACTGTGTGTAGGACTTTTTTAAGAACTAAGAACTTGACTAGAATTAACTGAGAATTTCTCCTATGTCCCTTCTGATTCTAGGTTTGGTTCTCACCAGATGTACTAACTACGGAGATGCTATTTTACAATTTCCTCACCAGGTTGAGTAATATATCTCTAGATGACAGTGAAGAATCTGATTTCATCCATCGAACTGCCCCTGCAACGACACCTGTAGTACCAGATGAGCCAGAATCGCCGGAAAATGTAACCCCAGCTCTTAAACTGCAACGGGAAATTGCTTTCATCTACCAACCATATTTCAACCCAGATGGCCTGGTTGAAAAAAGTTTGGAATTTGCCTCTAACTTGGAACATATTATGGATTTTACGCAAATGAGAGCCCTTTCCTCACTTTTCTCCATGTTGAACGAATCTGTGCGACAAGTGCATAGCTATAATGCATCTCATACGGACTTCCCATTAGAACCAGATGTTGTGGATAGATACATTTCGAAAAGTTTGATCAATGCCATTTTGTGGAGTTTTACTGGTGACGCGAAACTGAAGATGAGATACGAGTTGGGTGAATATATTCGAGGGATTACGACAATTCCGTTGCCACCAGCATCGGCAAATATACCCATTGTTGATTATGAGGTATGCAGTTATTGTAATGAATATTGTTGGAAAGGACATTTAGCGTGAAGAGTTATTTTATTAATCATAAATATGAAATTTTAGGTCACCATTACTGGAGAATGGGCGGCTTGGGCTGCCAAAGTCCCAAGAACAGATGTGGAAACACATAAAGTGGCTTCTCCAGACGCAGTGGTTCCTACTTTGGACACAGTTCGTCATGAAGCACTTTTAGCGACTTGGCTAGCAGAGCATAAACCTTTGGTTTTATGTGGGCCACCGGGCTCTGGAAAAACAATGACTTTGTTGTCCTCTTTGAGGGCTTTGCCTGATATGGAGGTTGTTGGACTGAATTTCTCGTCTGCAACTACTCCAGAGTTGTTGTTAAAAACTTTTGATCACTATTGTGAATACAAGAAGACTCCAAATGGACTCGTTTTGGCTCCGGTGCAGGTAAAAACATACTTAAAACAACGTAATTTTTAGGAATTTTTTAAACTTGTGTACATGAGGAAACTCTTACGTAATGATACATGATTGATACGTCGTCTACAGATCTGATACACGCTTAAATAATTCCTACTGATCATATAGTAATCGCAAAAGATTCCTAAATATAATTTGTTATGTTTTTTTTAAATAATTCCAGCTGGGTAAATGGTTAATCCTCTTCTGTGATGAAATCAATTTGCCGGACATGGACAAATACGGAACCCAAAGAGTGATATCATTCTTACGGCAATTAGTAGAGCACAAATCATTCTACAGAACCTCGGACCAAAGTATCGTTCATTTGGAGCGTATTCAATTTGTCGGTGCCTGCAATCCCCCAACAGATCCGGGTAGAAAACCTTTATCTCACAGGTTCTTGCGTCACGTACCTGTCGTGTATGTGGATTATCCAGGAGAAACTTCATTGAAACAGGTTAAAGCTCAATCTGTACCCTTGTTCTGTGTTCTGCGAATATAAATTGATTTAAGATTTTTTCTTGTGTTTTTAGATCTACGGGACATTTAATCGAGCCATGTTGAAACTGGTGCCAACTTTAGTTCCATATGCTGAACCCTTGACAAACGCCATGGTCGAATTCTTCCTAAAATCCCAAGAAAGATTTACTCAAGACATGCAACCACATTATGTCTATTCTCCTCGTGAGATGACCCGTTGGGTGCGGGGGATCTATGAAGCCATTCGTCCTTTGGACACTCTTAGTGTGGAAGGCTTGGTCCGTCTTTGGTCTCATGAAGCCTTGCGTTTATTTCAAGATCGTCTAGTCTACGAAGATGAACGGCAATGGACCAATGAAAACATCGATGCAGTAGCACTGAAACATTTCCCTACGATAGACCGAAACGAAGCACTAGCTCGACCCATTTTATACTCAAATTGGCTGTCTAAAGATTACATTCCCGTGAATCGGGAAGAACTACGAGCCTACGTGAAAGCGCGATTACAAGTTTTCTATCAAGAAGAATTGGACGTTCCTTTGGTTCTTTTTGATGAAGTTTTGGACCACGTATTGAGAATGGATAGGATCTTTCGGCAGCCACAAGGTCATTTACTACTCATTGGCGTGGCTGGCTCTGGAAAGACCACATTGTCAAGATTTGTCGCCTGGATAAATGGGTTGAAAGTATTCCAGATCAAAGTCCATAATAAGTACACAGCAGCAGAGTTTGATGAAGATCTACGTTCTGTATTGAGACGAGCGGGATGCAAAGGGGAGAAAATTTGTTTCATTCTCGACGAAAGTAACGTTTTGCAAAGCTCATTTTTAGAGCGCATGAATACATTGCTTGCAAATGGAGAAGTTCCTGGATTGTTTGAAGGAGATGAATTTACCACTTTGATGACTCAGTGTAAAGAAGGTGCCGCCCGTGAAGGTCTGATGCTGGATTCAGTTGAAGAGCTTTACAAATGGTTTGCCACACAGGTGATGCGAAATCTTCATGTGGTGTTTACTATGAACCCGTCTGAGCAAGGTTTGAAAGACAGGGCTGCAACCAGTCCGGCTTTGTTTAATCGTTGTGTACTGGACTGGTTTGGCGATTGGACCAATTCTGCATTGTTTCAAGTTGGACGGGAACTAACCCTGAAAGTTGACTTGGACAACTCTACATGGAAAGTTCCATTGGAGTTCCCAATAGCTGTGGAAGATGTGATCGTGCCAGCCAATATGACACATAGGGATGCAATAAATAATGCATTTGTATTTGTTCATTTGACTTTGCATAAGGCGAATGCTAGGTTGGCGAAACGAGGTGGGAGTACTATGGCTATTACTCCCCGACACTTTTTGGACTTCATTAATCACTTTGTACAACTTTACAACGAGAAAAGATCTGATTTGGAAGAGCAACAGCTCCATTTGAACATTGGATTGAACAAGATTGCTGAAACCGTGGAACAAGTAGGAGAAATGAGAATCAGTTTGGAATCCAAATCCAAAGAACTGGAACGAAAGAATGACTTGGCAAACAATAAATTGAAAGAGATGATCGGTAGACAACAGGAAGCAGAACAGCGTAAAGTGCAGAGTAAAAGTTTACAAGTTGATCTAGAGAAGCAAACGAAAGCTATTGCTGCAAAGAAAGCTGACGTGCAAATTGATTTGGAGAAGGTTGAACCTGCACTGAGGGATGCTGAACAAGCTGTGCAGAGCATAAACAAACAACAGTTAGTGGAAGTGCGGTCCATGGGAAATCCACCAGTGATGGTTAAACTTGCATTGGAGTCCATTTGTTTCCTGATTGGTGAAAAAGCCACAGATTGGAAAGCCATTCGGGGAGTGTTGATGAGGGAAAACTTTATTTCCACAATTGTGAACTTTCCAACGGAATGCATTACTGATGAAGTACGGGAAAGGATGAATGCCAAGTATATGTCAAATCCAGACTACAACTTTGAAAAAGTGAACCGAGCTAGTTTGGCTTGTGGACCACTGGTGAAATGGGCTATTGCTCAGATCAATTATTCCATGGTGTTAAAAAAAGTGGAGCCATTACGAGATGAGTTGCAAAGTTTGGAAAATGCTGCCAAAGCCAATCAATTGGAAGGTCAGCAAGTTACAGATGACATTGCTAGATTGGAACAACAGATCACAGGATATAAAGAAGACTATGCACAGCTTATTGCGGAAGCGCAAGCTATCAAGAGTGATTTAGAAAATGTGCAGAGTAAGGTCGAACGTAGTTTGAGTCTACTCAAAAGCTTAGGAATGGAAAAGGACCGATGGGAAGGAAGCAGTGAAGCATTTAAAGCTCAAATGTCCACAATTGTGGGAGATGTTTTGCTATCCGCTGGATTTTTAGCTTATGCTGGCTACTTTGATCAACAGTATCGGCATAATTTATTCTCCACTTGGTGCGATCATTTGACCAGAGCGGGGATTTCATTCCGTCAAGATTTGGCACTCAGTGAATACCTTAGTCATCCCGACGAAAGACTTCGATGGAAGGAGAATAGTTTGCCGCATGATGATCTTTGTACTGAAAATGCCATCATGTTGAAACGATTTAATCGGTATCCACTCATAATTGACCCTTCTGGACAAGCTACTGAATTCTTGATGAAAGAATACGGGGATAGAAAGTTGACGAAAACGTCATTTTTGGACGACTCGTTCAGGAAGAATTTGGAGTCAGCGCTACGATTTGGAAATCCTTTGTTGGTTCAAGATGTAGAAAGTTACGACCCTATTCTGAATCCTGTGCTGAATCATGAAGTGAGGCGTACTGGTGGTCGTGTTTTAATCTCTTTGGGAGAACAAGATATTGATTTGAGTCCCAGTTTTGTCATCTTTTTGAGCACTAGGGATCCAACTGTGGAATTTCCACCAGATGTATGCTCCCGTGTCACTTTTGTCAACTTTACAGTGACGCCTAGTTCTCTGCAGAGTCAATGTTTGAATCAAGTTTTAAGAGCTGAACGACCAGATATTGATCAAAAGCGAAGTGATCTGTTGAAATTGCAAGGTGAATTCCAAGTACGACTCAGGCACCTCGAAAAATCGCTCTTGGGAGCTTTAAATGAAGCGAAAGGGAAAATCTTGGATGATGACAGTGTGATCACAACGCTGGAAAATTTGAAACATGAAGCGGCCGAGATTTCTAAAAAAGTGGAAGAGACGGACAATGTGATTGGGGAAATTGATGCGGTGTCCCAACAGTACATGCCTTTGGCTCAAGCTTGTAGTTCAATTTATTTCACTTTGGAAAATATGCATCAAATGCATTTCTTGTACCAATATTCGTTGCAATTCTTTTTGGACATGTTTAGCTCCGTATTGAAAGAGAATCCTCATTTGACTGAAGTGAAGGATCCTAGTGCTAGATTAGATATAATTACCAAAGATTTGTTCCAAGTTTGTTCAGATAGAGTGAGTCGGGGAATGCTACATGGGGATCGACTTCCTTTTGCCATCATGTTAGCAAGGATTTATTCCAAAGGAGTCTTCGAGTCAGCTTTCCAGGCATTTTTGAGATTCAAGGAAGGAGTGATTTCTACTTCTAAGGCGGATGGACCACAGTATATGAGTCCAGATCAAGTTGAGGGAATGATGAGATTGGAAAGCAAAGTGCCAGCATTCACTGGGTTATCCAAAAGGATTAAGGATTCGCCAGAATTCAGCAATTGGATTAAAAGTGGGAATCCGGAGACCAATGTACCCACTTTGTGGGTGGAAGGAAGCAAAAATGAGGATGCAACTACTGAAAGTGCTAATAAATTGCTGCTGATTCAAGCTTTTAGACCTGATAGGGTTGTAGCCATGGGTCATGTGGTGATTGATGAAATATTGGGGGTAGACTTTCTACCTGTAGGGGATGTCGACTTGACTAATGTTGTGGACGAAGAGGTTACAAGTAGGACGCCTGTACTTTTGTGCGCCGCACCAGGATTTGATGCCAGTGGAAGGGTTTATGATTTAGCTGCACAGAAAGGGCAGCAGTTGATGGCCATTGCTATTGGTTCCGCTGAAGGGTTTACACAAGCGGATCAAGCTATTGCTTCTGCTGTCAAGACTGGCAGGTTTGTGTTTTAGAAAACCCTGAGTGGTAAAAAATCTGTTAAAAAATGATGGGCTATGATGACGAATTACTTTGTTTCTATGTAGGTGGGTTCTGCTCAAAAACGTGCATTTGGCTCCACAATGGCTGCTGCAACTTGAGAAGAAGTTACATTCTCTACAACCTCATTGCTCATTCCGACTTTTCCTGACTATGGATATCCATCCGAAAATTCCTGTAAATTTACTCCGTGCAGGCCGAGTATTTGTATTTGAACCACCACCAGGAATCCGAGCCAACTTATTGAGGACTTTCAACACTGTCCCTGCATCCCGAATGATGAAAGCACCCCATGAGCGTGCTCGAATGTACTTCTTAGTGGCGTGGTTCCATGCTGTGGTTCAAGAACGGTTGCGGTATGTGCCACTAGGTTGGGCAAAATACTATGAGTTCAGTGAAGCGGACTTGCGTGTTGCTTGCGATACTTTGGATGCTTGGATTGATGCTACTGCAATGGGTCGTACAAACTTGCCCCCAGACAAGATTCCATGGGATGCCATCCGTTCTTTGCTCTGTGAAACCATCTATGGAGGGAAAGTGGACAATGAATTTGATGCTAGATTGTTGTCTTCGTTCGTGCACCGACTGTTTACGCCAAGGAGTTTCGAATCAGAATTTTTGTTGGTTGCTAATGCGGATGGTGGAAATGTTACCATGCCTGACGCGTTGAGAAGAGATCAATTTTTGACTTGGGCAAATGCCTTGGCGCACAGGCAAACTCCTGCTTGGTTGGGGCTGCCTACACATGCGGAGAAAGTGTTGCTTACGAATCGAGGAGCGGAGATGGTAGGAAAGTTGCTAAAAATGCAGTTACTTGAGGATGATGAGAAGTTTATGGGTTCGAGTGGTATGGGAGATCCGGTGGCTTTGGAAACTCATGTTGGTACTCCTAGTTGGATGAAGGCACTGAAAGGAAGTGCCCAGGAATGGTTAAAATTGTTGCCTGAGAAGTTGATGCCTTTAAAGAGAACTTCAGATAATATCAAACGGCCACTTTATCGATTCTTTGAGAGGGAAGTGGCTGCTGGTTCTCAAATGCTTGAGACTGTGAAGCGGGATTTGAATAGTGTGCGGCTGATTTGTCAAGTGAGTGTTATTGTTGAAACGAACAAAGAAACGGAATTTTTAATTTTCATTCATTTGGTGATGGAGTTGATTCAAGTCTCTTAAAAACAGTTTAAGCATCGGCATTGTATTTGTATTAAATATTTTGAAACGTTTGCAGTATAATTTTTCGCTCTGTCTCAAATGCAAGAATTTAAAAGGCTATGCTTGTATTAAAGAACCCCACGAATTAAAAAGGGGGGGGGGTGTATCAGTTGATTGAGTTGATGATGTGATTTATTCACTTCTTTTTTCAAATATTTCAAACTTTTTCTGTATTTAGTGCTTCTAATTTTCAACTTTTTTTCACAGGCGGAGAAAAAACAGACTGCATATGACCGCAAACTGATTTCTGAACTTGTAAGAGGCATAATTCCTGGGAGTTGGAGTGGACGCTATACGGTTCCTACTGGATGTACTGTAATAAACTGGATTAATGATTTAGCTCTCAGAATTCAACAGTTTATCACCATATCTGAAACTGTGCACTTAAATGGAGCAGAATCTTTAGATGTAACAATAAAAAACAATCAGAGTCCGAAATGCAGAAATAAATTGACTTTTCTAACTAAAATTCTTAATTTTTTTAGAGTCAGCCTGTTTGGTTGGGCGGGTTGATTAGTCCGGAGTCATATTTCACCGCTACAAGACAATGTGTAGCTCAAGCTAATGGATGGTAAGAATTTTTAGCAATCTGTTTGAATTGGAATAAAATGTGTGAACCAATAAGTCGCTTCAATTTGAAAATTTCCATTCATTTTAGGTCTATTGAAGAACTGATACTAGATGTAGGAGTAGCGAGTAAAAAGTCGCAAAACTTTGTTCTCACTGGGCTCAAATTACAAGGTGCAGCTTGGAAAGATGGACTTCAATTGTCAGCAGATGTTCTAAGCGATTTGCCTAATATGGCTTTGCAATGGGTGAAAGTGGATCCCAAAATAAATCTTTCAGAGGGGAAAATATTGTTGCCGGTGTATTTGAACTCAACAAGGAATGATTCTCTTTTCACTTTGGACTTAAAAATGGTAAAGCAACAAGATAAATACAGTTTCTATGAAAGAGGGGTTGCCATTTTGGCTTCAACTTTGGCTTAATTTATACAGGTCTTGTTTAGTGATTAAATTAATTTACTCTGCATTCTATTACTATACCGGTTGTACTTGCACGTATATAAGATAATAATAAAGTCACTTTCAATTTTTATGAGTCTATAATACATGGGTAACTTTTACTTTATTTACATAACAGAAGCAGATTACAAGGTTTAGTTTTTTATTGGTAGTTGATTGAATCAATAGATAAATCTGTTTATTCGTGTTATTCCCGGATAAGTATACGAATACGAATAGTATACGAATTCTTAAGCAAAAGAAAAATGACATAATACGACGTAAATGTCGTCTTTAGAGCCCCAAAACTTACTGGAGTTTTTGTCCATTTCATTATAAAATGCTCTGACCCCCCTGACCCAGGTTAAACGGTCAAATACTGGATATCGAACTCTACACCCCAAAAATGTTTTTTTTTCTGAAACAGAGTATAGTCAAGTACTTTTAAAATGATAATATAATTAAATTGATTGATTAATATTATTATTGATTATCAAGTCACAAAAACAGAACATAGAAGACATGGCTTGTTGCTTAGTTAATTGTTCTGTTATAATGTTAAGTAGGCTAACAATGATATTTGCCGCAACCACCTAAAAAAACAATGGCTAGGATGTGGATTTGGAAGTTTACAGTATTTTTACTTTTTTTTTAGAGAGCGCGAAGTTGACAATACATTAAACTACATCCTGTAATCTAATCACATTATTTAGATGTAAGTCATCAGTATCTCATAAAGCCATGCATACATCTCAACCAAACTATTTTATCAACTTTCGACACAGAGTGAGGATAAAATATCTGATTTGATTTAATCATTTTACGTGTCCAACTGAATACATAGAAAAAAAATGGTGACTGATTTCAAAGTCGCTTCACTTAAATATTCACGAGAAACAAAATTACATAGAGTTGCCCAAAGATAACGTAATATACATGAGAATACACTTGAACACATTTGAAAGTAATGGTAAATTCCCAGGAAAAATGCAAACCAAAAATATCCCGAGCTCTTAAATGAAAAAAATAAAAACGGATCCAATAATCCTTTTTTCACTAGTCCGAAATCATTTCAATGTATTTCTTCTCATTTTTTCACACAATTTTATCAAATACGGAGCCCACTTTCAACTAATACTTGTTCTGGATTTTTTCCTGTCTAATTGAACATTATCAGTTTCATCACTAGGGTTAAATCCATTGGTACGATCCATTGACGGTTTTCTTTTTGTATTTCCACTGATCCCTTGTTTTGGAGGACTGACACTATTACTACATCTGGAAGACGAGGATTTGCAAGAAGAAGATTCAGACGGATCATCTGTGCTAACAGAGCGACCTCTAAAGCCAGAGTCCAATTTTTTATTCACCTTCATCCGAGCTGCGTTTGAGTCTCCTCGATGATGCCGTTTTTTATGACGGCGTTTCTTTTTATTCTCGTGCAAGCTGGCTTGGCCACTATCATCACTTTCAGAGTCAGACGATCGATGGGAAGATTTTTCAGATTCGGATGAGCTAGAAGAACTGGAAGAAGAAGAGTCACTGGAAGAACTATCTGAATAAATTCCACTGTGCTTCCCAAGATCTACTTTGTCAGCAATAGCTGCAAGTTCTGGAAACTTTTCCTAAAAAAGGGGTAAGGGGTCAGAAAATTTTTAGACTTCATAAAAGCTATGCTCAATGTGGGTTTTTGGACATTACTTACTTTCAGAATAGCATACCACTTGACACTTAATTTAGGTCGACCGCGAACAGTTTTGTGCCAGACAATTTGGAAATTAGTCCGAGAGCAAAAATTCTGAGTGACAGCAACAGTACTATCTAAATTAATAACGACATGCCACCAGCCGCCAGGAACAAATACCGTTTCTCCTGGTCTTTGCAAGATCTCCAACTGAAAAAGTTTGCCAATCTATTAATTATGATGTTATGAACAAAAAATACAGATTAGTTAGATGTGCAGATTTTACGTTACGTACAGGTTTGAATTGTGCAGGCCAATCTGGCTTTTGTGTTTTGGGGTAAATGATATTGTACCATGTAATGGCTTCATCACGTTGTCTACCTCCTTCTTCAGACTTTACTTTAATGAGTTCTTTAGGAGTGTTGGTAGGGAACAAGCACCATCTTTTGTGACCAGAAACCAACGCATTCCATGCAGAAGTTCCCAATGGGTCAATATGAATGCCAGTACCTGAGCGAGCTGGACCCATTACAAGCCAACGGTAAGGTGGTCGACGTCTTTCTCCAGCGTATTGAAACAAATCATCACGGAAATAGATCGGCACATCGTAATCTTCTAAAAGTTTTTTTTTACGGGGATGCTATTTGGAAAAAGTAACGTACAGATTAAAATAATGAGTTTACATGACTTATGACTAAGGTATTCGTGACTGATTAAAAATGCAAAAAAAAATTTACCTCTCCGTACGCAGAGTCAAAAATGTACAAGGGACTATCATCAATGGTGCATTTCATGTAGTCAACATAATACTTCATCTTCATTTTAACACTATAGCCGTCATCATCTTCTCCACATTTGAATTTCTGGTTCCGGTATTTTTTAGCAAGCCTCTGAAAACACGAAGAGAATTATTAATAAACGGGAAACTGAAATTTAATTAAAAAATTCGAATAAAAAATCGACTAGAAATGATAAGTGCATGTCAGTTTAGGTACAAGTCGGTAATAATCACGCTTCACAGATTTTGGCAAGTGAAACTTCAAATTAAAGCCCTTGACGGGAGGATTCCAAATAATATGCAACTTCATTGGGACATCATCATTCATCAACTTTTAAAGTTGGTAATTAAGGCTCAAACATGCAACTTTAATTAACTAAGGCTGTAAAAGTCTCACAAAATTGTTTTCAAAAATAGAGGGTCACTCAAACGGATCCTTATTGATGCTCATTATAAGTAAACAAAATTCTAAATAATTTATGATTTTTCAGTATAATATTTTTGATTCCTTCAACCAAAAGTCAGTTAGTGAAACCATTTTAAATGTAAACAATAGCCTTATTCTACGAGGTGGCTTACCAATCTACTGGGAATGGGAGAGTTTTACAAATCCTGCAATGCGGTTTCTAAATATATCACATTATAAATTTCACACAGAAAAAGAATATTCATCTAAAGGTGCAAATAATATGCTGAATTTGACAAAAAAAAATTAAATTAAAACATTTGGTGATATTTAAAAATAATTTTTAAAAAATATTTCAAATATTTCATGATAAAAATCTTCTCGACTTGAATTGAACACTTGAAAGGTTTTTTTGAAAAAAAAAAGTTTTTTGATCAACGGTGTTTTTGAATACCGTCTTATTGCAACGATCATATTGTATACAACATAATCCTTAATTGTATACGTTCTTTTTTCGCACGGTCAAATAACCTACCGTTTCCGTAAGGACTTTCATTTAACGTATCGTATAAATAAATCCATGGCGTTAACCGACTTATACCATAATTTACGTAAACGCACATGTAAAGTCCATTTATAGTTGGCTTTCCAATGATCAGTAGCTCCTCTGATGACCACAGGCTTGTAGGGTTTCTCATATTTTTCAATAAATTCGTCCAAACCGCAACTTTTAACGTGAACCCGGTCAATAACATCCGATTCCTTAACAGTAGTTAGAGAACAGTCAAAGTTTTTGTAATATAGTTTGTCAGCCCAAAGATTTCTTGATTTCAACTCTGCAAATTCCAAACACGATAAATAAGATAAAGTACCAACACCAACGATATAAATAAATTAATGAATGATTGCTACGCTATGTTATTCAAGAGTGATTCAAATTTTCAAATACCAGGGCGAGCTCTTTCTTTAGCATCCAGGATGCGTTTCCGTACACGTCGATCTAAACCTTCCTCTCCAAGATTTTCAGATAGTTTGCTTCTGCTGTCCCCTTTTTCATGATCCAAAGCTTTATGAATACTTCTTTCGTCAGTCGATGCCATTCAGGACGAATAATTTTGTTCCAGTTATCTGATTATTGCAATTTCAATAGCCCAAAGTAGGCAGACCGAAAAAAAATCTAATTCATTAAAAAATTGGAGAATGTGATTACGCAATAATTTTTAGTAATTTCATGTTTTATCATGCAGTAAATAAGCTTTATATTTCAAATACCTCAGCAACTCACTACTGTTGTCTGTTTTTTTTTTTTTTTTTTTTTTTTTTTTTAAGTGTACGCTGCACGCCCTATTATTGATATCTGAGTTTACCGCTGATTCCAATTATTCTTCAACCTCTACCAAATCCAAAAATTGTGATTCTTGTGGGTCACCATCTCACCATAAATTAACCACTGTTACTAACTAACTTTAAAATAATATTTGAAATGTGAGAATGTGAACCATCAAACTTTATGTTGATGAAATTGCAGGTAGCAGAAAACAATTTGGCTATTGGGCTCCACATTCAGTAGAATCTACATTATTTCCTGAAGTAACTCACGTACTTCTTTTTACACTCACTTTTTCCTTCTATAAGTACTTACTATGGCTTTGGAATACTCGTGCTTAAAATATGCCAGAGCAGATCTATATCTACCGGTGTTCTACCGGTACATTGTATGCAATCCTGCTAAATCCAATCGCTGTTCTCCAATCTGTCCAAAATCCCAATCGAACTTAGAAAGCATAAAAATTAAGCATTTCAAGATAGTTAGTTGTACTATTAAAGGTTACATTACTATTAAAAAATTTCCAATAATACAACAAGCCTTTCATCACACCATGTGTAAATAATAACCTATTTATTTAATTTTTTTCATACGACGTCGGAAACTGCATTTGCTAGAGGTAGCGCAGAATGGAACACATGCAGGAGAAATCTCAGATCCTCATCCCAATCATCCCATCCTCAATTGACTGGTGATGCCAAATCGCGTTGCTGCAGAATTATGTGTAGACCCACAGACAGATTTTATCATAGCTGCGTTAGGATTCGCTCCTGAGCCGCCATGATAATTATTTATGTAAAAATCCCGAAAATGGGCAGAGTCTGCATAGATTTTGAATGTCATTTGTCAACCACTTCCCGGCATTCGGGCTAAACCAATGGAGTACCCAAGCGAGGGCATGTCCATTCAATCAATATGTTTTCATACGCGCATAGGAAGCTCCAAGCTATAACAAAAAATGCTAAGCTACAGAGTACGAGAGAGAGAGAGGAAAGAGAGAGAATAGAAAGCAAAATGCTTGCTCCTTTTATTAAAAGTAGAGTCTCCACATATCCCATCTCACAGTTGAACTTTTCTTGTCGACCAAATCATCATAACTTTGTGAATTTTTCGTGACGACCAAAAATTTATTTGGAATCTGCAATAAAGGTGAGCATTTAGAAAAAAGTATTGTCTACCATCACGTACTTTTATATTTTTGTATAATTTGTTGTAAAGTTTCAAAATAATTCTTAAAGTCGTCCAGTTTATATCCATCTAATATTTATTTGCTAGAGAAAGGTAGTAGCGTAGCTAGTTGTACACACAGCAGACAGCACATATTCTTGGCTATGGTGGGTAGGTGGCATCTAATACTAACTTACTAAAAGTAGTGACATTTTAAAGCCATTTCTGTTGGTTAATCATTAAAGCCAAAATTTTGAAAAATTATGTTTCCTATGGGGACTTGTGTGGAGCTTCGCTTCATAGGGGTCCATTTTTCATAAGCATCGTAACTGGCCAGTAAAAAATCGAAAGTTAGGGGAGAAAAGTGAGACAAATATCTGAAAGTGTAGTATATTTGTAGTGAGGCAGGCATCTTGGCTGCGTAATTACATACCAAATTCTACAACTCTGTGCATTGTGTATATTTTGCTCATGTTTTCAAAAGTGTTGTGTGCGATGAAACTTACCAGTAAAATCCTTGGGCTTTGCTATATTCCACAACCAAGCTCAATTTACTACACGGTGTGTGTAGTAGTACAGTGAACTACGGTACGGGTGTTTTTAAGATGTGTGTAAAATCCTTTGGCTTGTTTTTTGTAGCGTGCTAGTTGTAGTTAGTTCCCAATATCTGTAACTGGATGCTGGCTTTTCTACTATGCGTGTAGTAGTATATTTATATTTTTATTATACGAGGGAGTACAACAAACTACTTTTTCGCCCATTTTGCCTGCCTGTATGGCTTGTTTGTATGCAGGGGAATTTTATGAATCAAAACCAGGCAATAAATGGATTCTTTGGTCTTGTGTGTAACTTTTGGTTGGTTAATCAGTTTTCAAATGTCACCAAACCCAGTATAAATGATAGTATTCCAGGAAGAAATGCTAAAAGCAAAATGTATTCATTTTTCTGAACGGGTATTTTTAATGGTGATCGGATTGGCATATTTAGTTGATAGTTTACTGCTGCTTCAGACAGATGAAGTTTCGGATTTATCCTAGATGAGTTTAACGCCACATAGCAAAATTGCATATTGTGCATGGTAGACTTACTGGAGACAGGTTTGTAAGCTTTGCTTGATAACTTGTCGCAAAGTACCCCGCTCCATTTGGAGGGAATGGGTTACTATTGTATTCTTTCATAGTGCATATGATTGGATTGCACGCCTGAAAAAGTTTGTGGATTAAGTGAATTAATTCTTTATTTATGCATTTTTCAACTAATAATTAATTGAAATAACTTCAGGCTAAAGAAACATGAGTGACGACGCTGGAACTGAATTGAAGAGGGGTCGTGGCAGGCCTGCCAGGTCAGCGGCACCTGTCGCTGCCAAACCAAAAGCGGAAAAAAGAAGTCGTCCTGCATCTACTTCTGCCAAATCTGATGGAGCATCTCCTGCAAAACGTGGACGTGGAAGGCCAAAAGGATCTGGCAAAGCTAAAAAAGCCAAGGGAAAACCAAAGGCCAAGGTAACTTGCTAGTTTACACAGTCTTGACATTATCTTTTCGAAATAATTCAAAACTAAAATAGAAATTAAGATTTGAGACTGAAATTTTTCTCTGCAGTCACCAGGAGGTGGAAAAGGCCGTGGTCGCCCAAAGAAAGCAGTAGCGGCGGAAGATAAAACGCCAACTGACGGAGAAGAAGACGAAGAAGGAACCACTGACGAATAAATGTTTTCCGAAGTTAACAACCAATGGAACTTGTATAATTCTTCAGTAGATTTCTACTAATTGTGAAACTCAAAACTCATTCTCCTCTATAAAATATGCACCTTCTAAGTAGGTAGACAAAGGTGTACCTTATTAACCACTTGTCATGATCTTATAAGGGGTAGTGTTAACTATAGGATTATTTGTTAGAAAATAAGCTTACTCTGCTACAAAATTACTTTTTTTTTTGAGTTTTTAGTTCCTTTTGACCCCAGCAGAACATCAAAGTTTGATCATATGTTTTTCATCATTTTAATTCTATTGAAAAAATTCGAGATTCTAAAATTGTTTTATACTATCTCAACTACCTCCTATCTAATTGCTGACGTAATTGTGTTTACTTTGCGTCCTTTTTAGTTAGTTTTACATTGCAGATCTTAGTGTAATTAAATGAAAGATTACTGTTAGTGATTTAAGTATACACTGTGAGTTAGATTTGAAAAAAATCCCATGCTTTGATTGAAAACAAATCCAACATTTTGTACTCATTACGTTTTTAGAAGTTCAATAAACACATAAAACAGTAAAACACACAAGAAGGTATTTTTTGTGGATAGCATCAGTCTTTTTATTATTTTATAGCATTTTTCTTAGTTTCAGCTATGAAATTCAAGTTTGAAACATATAATTGAGTTTGCATTAGCATAGCTAAAAGCTACTTCATAATGGTGGGCAAATTGTAGAGTGCACTGATTCGTTTTTTAACAATAATGATTACATCCAGATAAACTACTTAATTTACTTGACAAAAAAGAGTTCACAACCAATTCATGGTGGTTATTAAGTCAACTTCAAAACACTACGAATCAAACTTAACTGCAAAAGCCATTAATGATAAGAACTCAAAACGGACTGAAGTACAAAATGTCCATATAGAATGCAGAAATTAATGCGGCAACTATAATCTTTTAGTTCCATATTAATTCTGCAAAGCAATTAACCAAAAAATCAGATGAAACAAATCAAAATGTTTTTACTTTTACAATAACACCATGTTGCATTTAAAAAATGATGCCAAAGTTAACACACATTTAAATGTTTGTAATACCACTTTTAGTCAACAATAACGTTCATGCATGCACACACTAAATTCTTACTTAAAAAGCACCAGGCAACAGTAATACTACAACTCATTTTATAATTCATGATACATAAGTGGCTAAGTCAACATTTCTCTAACCGAACTTAATAAACAAAAGGATTATCATAGTCGAAATAATACACAACCATCCCAATCCTCAAATACGGCACAAACTGATGATGATCATTAGGATGAACTAAAGTCAAAAATCTCCATAGATTACAGTTCCTTTCCTACACTATGCGCGATTGGCCAGTAAACACAGTAGTATCATCACAAATAAGCATGTTAGTTTTATCCAACTACAAAAAATTTACTATAATTACAACACTTAATTATTTGCGTCTCCCTTTATTCCTCGACAATACAGGCGATTGTGAGCGACCGACACACATTCAAACTGGCCATAGATAAAATGATGAAAATTCCCCAACTTGACTAAACTTTTCCAATCAATCACCTAGGTCTACAAATGTCTGTACAATCCATAGTAGAAGTCCCTTCATGAATCTTCTACCTCTGACTGAACAATAGAGCAATTACTGACTGACTGCGACAACACTATATACGAAAGAAGACAGTTAAAAAACACATTTTCAGTACATAAGTATCTTGGCTAAAATCCAAATTGTAGTAAGTTTACAGCTAATCGTACAGACGAACACGTCAGAGTCGTTACAGAGCATTCAACAGTGCCCCTACAAATAATCAATGCGTATTTTTATTATCAGCTCATGTGCCCCCTTCTATTATTACAGGCAATAAATATTCCGAAAAACTGTTTCTTCCTCCCTAAATCCAATTTTTTCTTTACATTTACGTCACTAGCCAGCTAACAATAAGCGTTTGAGTTCAGCCCTCCATATTAACTGCCTGGATCCGCAGACTGTGGTGGTTGTGGTCCTCCGATTGTTCCACTACTCCCATTCATTGAAGAAGGAGCAGTGTCACTGTACATTGCCGCGTTATAACCGTCAAACTTGCCGCCGCCCAGAGGTAGCGGTTGATGATGATACAGTTGTTGATGCCAGTAATAAGGATGCATTGCGGGATGCGGGTATGGAGATCCTCCAGCAGAAGGGGGTGCCCCGGTCGGAGCACCACCCCCAGCCACCCTCTGCTGTTGCTGGAGCTGCTGTTGAAGATACGGGTAATACATCTGGTATGCATACGACGCAGCTAAATGAGGTGGAAGATGATGCCCATGAGGACCTCCCACAGCAGTAGAGCTGTTTCCCGCTCCTGTGGCCATAGCTGGATGCAATGGGTACGGCATGATCCCGACAGAGCCCCCACCATTGTTATTGTTACCCATCAATTGTCCATGATAGTGTTGGTAGTATTGTTGCTCCACTCCTCCCATACTAGCAGGGGGAGCAGTTGCTGTCACGGTTGTGGAGGCCATTGCCGCAGATGTAGAGGACACTGATGTTGATGGCGTGTGAGACTCATTTTGCTGAGCAGCCATACGAGCTTTACGTTCAGTCAGGAATTCTTCGAATTCAATACGATGTAACCGACGCATTTCTTCTTCTTCTCCTCGGTGCCTGGATGCCATTTAAAAAAAAGATTTTATTAATTCCAATACATGAGAGGTTAATAAAAACATGGAGGATGAGTCTTACTTTTCCAGTAATTGAAAGTACTCGGGATCAAAATCATGGAGTCCTTTTCTTGGCGGGTGAGCTGGTGCAATCGGAGGAAGAATCCCTTCATTTGTTACAGCGGCAGCCTCAGTATTGTCTTCCTCCCGCTAGTTGGACATGAGAGAGACAATTAGTAAACCATTTATCATGTAAAAAGAAATTTATAATAAAAAACAACAAAGAGAGGGAGTAACGAAACTAAAAATAATAAACATATTACAATTAAGAAAATAAAGCTGTTATGAAGAATACTAACAGAGTAACAGTAGAATCCAAGTGCTAGTTATGGTTAGTTTTAGTGCAGATACACTCAAATAATATTTACTTGTTGGTTACCAGATTTTAGTGATTTTGCAGCGGAACGTGAAGATTTTTCATTCCGTTTTGCATATGTGCCTACAATTCATAATTTCAACCTCATACATATATAAATTTGAACTTCCAACTATTATTTTTGTTGCCATTCGAGTATTAGTTTCATTTAGAGACACTTTCTTATTCATTACAGAAAGTTGTGGTGCATTTGCATTTGAAATCCGTAACTGAATTAGTTCACCAGACCAATTGGTATTTAATCAGCATTAACTGTGCAGCACCATTGCGTCACATAAGTACTGAATTACAGGACACCTAACGGCCTTTAATGTGCGTACTAACGGCGTGTTCATAAAGTGCAATTAGTTCCATAGCTTCGTACTTAACGAACTTAAGAAGCCTTAAATACTGTATATATACATCTAGTTGTTTCATTCTATTTCATCTATTTGGCTGGTTAATCATGACACAAACAAAAACTAAAGGGAGCAGCGATAGAACCATATGCATTTGACACAGCGCTTTTAACCCAAGCTTCCTTATTCTGCTTTTTAGCTCTCTCGTTTAGAATAATTTCTAAACTCCCTTCTTACCAAATAAAATGGATGTTGAAACGGACCCAAACGATTTGTACTCATTGTCAGCTTCTCTTTAACCAACCTACCCAGTCCAGCTCCATCAAACTGGGAAGAAATTGTAGAATAGTAGGACGGACCCACGGTTCGATACCCACTGCTGGCAGGTGACACTGCCCGATGTTGTGGATAGCTCACATGACATCCCAAAAGATGATTTGGAGGGCCATAATAACTAACTGGTGGACCATTTCCACTACTCCCCCCGAAAATCCCTCCACTAATAATACTACCATTGTCATCCTCTAATACAAACTCGGGCCCCAACCCTTCATCATATGCCCCATGAATACAACCACTGGGGACACCCATAGTACTATCATTGTCACAATTGCAGTTGTACGGATGATAATCTGCTTTATCACAATTTCTAAAACTACAGTTTTCCCGTCTTTTTAAATTACTTCCTACACTACCAGTATTATTAGCACTACTATTTCTAGAAAACGGGTTCCCACCTCTCGGTTGATACAATGACGGAGAAAATATTTCAGAATTGCGACCTGAGCGAGCTCTAGGGGATTCTGCATGCACTGTGTGGTAACTTAAGTCAGGCATCATATTTTTGTACTGCGGCTGCTTCATTGACGACAAAGTCAACTTACTAGGACGCTGCGGGAAAACTTCTTGCATCACCGCTTGGGGTAAATTATTTACACTTAAGGAATGCGTTAGTTTCAACTTGGCTTTCAAAAGGCCGCCGGGATCATCCTTCCTCAATGAAGACAAAGGAGGTGGCCCCGGTCCGGAATGTGACAACAGACTATTGTAACTCTCCGCTGAAGGGGAATGTCGATGTGACGGCGAAATCTGAGTCATATCGCGATATTGATGACTACGATTCTTCCCAATAGGGATTCCTCTAGCATCTTCTTCATCTGATCCCGATTGTTCATCCGAGTACGAACTGTCACGAGTCATTCTGAATCCTCCAGAAAATGCTCCTTTCAAAGGACTCAAGGGTGGGGAATGCGACACAGCATGAATTGTTTTGTACGGACTCTGACACCTAGCATTCAAGTACATGAATCTATTTTGTAATCGTGGTGACAAACAGTTCTCCTCATCTTCTTCCGTCACAATATTATTTGTCAACCAACTAGTTTCTATAGGGCTGGACGATTTGCTATTGCTAGTACTCTGTACAGAACTTTTTTTTAGCCGCGCTCTTCTACTTTTCGGAGACAATGGCGTTTTCTCCGTCTCAGTGTGGAACATTGCTGGCCTAAAAGTAGCTTCGGAATACGTTTTCGGCGTTTGCGGCACATTCTCTGGACTCAATAATAACTTATCACCCACAGTTTCGTCACTTTCTCTTAAAATATCATCACAACTTGCGCGACGCAAATCTGCACAGGATTGAGTGATTGATTTCATTCTTTGAAGATTCGTTTTCTGCACCGGTTTTTGCGCAAAGATCTCATTCAGTTTGGAGGGTAAATCCGCAATACTTTTACTGCCCTGAGCTTTAGTTGACACAAGTGACCCAGGTCGCGGAGACGTGGGTTCTGTTTGTCCACCAACTATGGTCGACTCGGGGGACTGGGGCTGTGAAAAAACACGAAGGCGTTTCATACTGGCATACTGGTTGCGGGTAATGGGTAAGCTCCCGGTGTTAACAGTGGGAGGAAGGAATATATTGTCACTACTAGTGCTACCAGTTAAAGGAGTTGAGCAGGTATTTTCCTGCTCAACAGATGGCGACAGACACCTGGACCGAGAGTACAGGCTATGTGATGGCGGAGGATGCAACATGGACCACGACGAAGACACAGCAGGTGGGAGTGCATTCAAATTTGTAGTTTTGGGAGTAGTAGCACCAAAAGCAGCTTTGGTATTAATACCACCATCAGTGCAATAAGTATTATTATGACAATTAGCAGAAGAAATAGTAGTATTGAGTACATTCGAATTGCTACCACCACTAGGACTGGACACAGTAACACAGGACTTGGTAACAAACATTGGCAATGTATCCTGACTATGCATTTCTAGTGCGCAATTATTGTGATGTATATCTGGTAGCCCGCATTCAGATTTAGTAGACTCAATTGAATCATCGCGCGCTGTAACTGATAATGTTTGCCTCTGTAGTACAGATAATGTTCACACAAAACAAAAAGAAACACACGATAGACACAGTAGTCCCCCAAACAATGTATGTTACAAATCGAGTTGAATAGTAGCCAGCAAATGATACGAAAAACAAAACAAAAAGTAGCAGAACCACAAAAAAAGTTGAGAGCAGAAAACAAAGTTGATAGGAAGAATGAAAAACATAAAACAGAAAGATCCACCATATTGTCAGTCAGGTTGAAGAGATGAGAGAACGGGAAAATAACACAAAAACAAAATCAATTCATTGCTAGGAAAAAATAATAATAAAACCAATTTTTACAGCCCATAAAATCTTCCCAATACACAAGGTTCCAGAATTAATACATTTATGTCAAAAACAATCATACAAAAACATCTATACCATGATATTCGGAAGACTCTATAAGGCCAGCAGATTAAAAAAAATTCTTCAAAGGTTACCTGGATACTCGCAGTGCTCATAAGTGGGGAAACTAGACGAACATTTTCTTGCACTTGAGTCTGCAATTGTTGCGGCTCTATCGTTTCAGCTACAGTGGTTGATCCCGTAGGGACTTCGGGTTGAGTGCCAGCTCCAACAGGTGTACCTGCACCTCCTGCCACGTCACTTCCAGAAGTCGAGTTATGGGTCAATGTTTTAAGCTTTTGTTGAAGATCTTGAATTGAGTATGGTTGCGGCCCACTAAAGACATTAAAATCACAGATTTACACACCCTGTTCTATAGTTCACAAAAACCTTACTCCAGTATCATTCCTATTCATAAATGAATATGTTGAATACACAATCAGAATTCATTTGCACCATATCGTTAAAACGGCAACGTCACCATATTATAAAAATTTAGTATACTTGCAAATGCAAACCTTCCAACAACGATATAAAAGCCTGGCCCACTGGCCTTTAGCCATACTCGGTCTTACAAGTAAAATTTAAAAATAAAAAATTTTCAATTATACACTTTTTTGACATACAGCAAATTTTTAGAATGATAAAAGGAGTGAGTGATAAAGGACTCAGCATCGATTTGCTTTAGTATTCTACACTTTTGCTTTATCACATTCATAGAAGTAGATTACTATATAAAATATAACAAATCACATTATAGAATTATTTTTAGTATGCTATCAAATAATTAATCCGTCTATGCAAACTGTATGCACTCAAATTCACAAAAGAATACAAAAGATTATTACCATTCTCCTCCCTTGTCCATGAGTACTTTCTGCGAAACAAACTCGCTAGGGGTCATTGTACTCTCAGGAGTACTTTGCTGCGGAGTCGCATACGATGACGAAGGAACAGTGGCCGTCGTCATCACAGGTCCAGTAGCTACCATGTGTGGAGCCTGACATGAGACTAGCATGGTACCAGGGATGACCGAAACGGGTACTGGGACACCGGCAGATTGCATCATCATTACAGCAGCAGCAACAGTGTTTTCATCCATCATGGCCAAATCTGCAGGAAATTGCTGCGGATGTTGGTGTTGCAAATGAGCCATTTGGAGCTGCATTTGCTGGTGATGATGAACCTAAAATAAATACACAAAACTTCATTTTAACGCTGTACAAGCCTCATAAACACGACCTAATAATGGCAGCTTATGAACCCCCCTTCAAATTAACCAGTTTATCTCACCTGTTGTTGTTGCTGCAATTGAGCCTGTTGCTGCTGCTGCAAAACAAACAGCTGTTGCTGAAAAATGGGGTTTGTTGGATCTGGATACATGATCCCAGGTCCAATGTGGGATTGGGTCTCATTCTCAGGAGCATAGACTGGGGGCGTTTCTGGAATAGACGTTACTGAGCTCTGGTCATCTTCTTTCACAGGGGTCACTTTGAACCGGGTTTGTTGCCTCTGTAGATTCAGCAACTGCTCCCGCAGCTTTTGACTATCAGGAGTATTACTACCCTGATTCCCATATGGGGCAGTTTGGGCACCAAGATCAGTTGCGTTCAAAACTGGAGGCGTTTCTGGAACGGATGAGCACACAGGACTAGCTCGTGTGTCCTCCTTCACTGGGGTAACTTTGAAGCGAGATGCCTGATTCGTAAAAAGTCACAAAAGTTTGTACATGAAGGAAGATTCATAATTATTTCGTACGTGTGTTAAATTTTTTACGACAATAATATTAGTCAAAGTCATCTAAACATCAAGAATATTTAAGTCAAGTGTATCTACTACTAATAGAATAGAAAAAATAGGCACGGGTGCATAAGCCCTTTACGGGGCTAAAAAGGACAAAAACATACTGATTATTTTTTAAATTTTTTCAAACTAATTGTGCGAATTTTTAAAAGCAGAACCTCATCTTGATCAGGGTCACACAACGTCTCATCATCATCACTGCGATCCAAAACTGGTTCAATCCCTCCAGTTGATACAATAGTGGTACTTGCAGTATAATCGTTCCCCTCCTCAAGCTTTACATTATGTACGGAGCAGCATTAAGAATAAATAGAAAACCAAGCAAATTTAAATCTCAACCATTGTTATAGTTAGTAGGATTCATTCATTGTAACACCGTAATAGGATTAGAATAGTTTTACCCCAAAATTAGACACCCATGTTACAAGCTTTGTATTAATACTTTCATCTCGCGTAAAAAATCAAGCATGTCTACTTATTAATGATTTATTATTTGTACAACTTAATATATTTTTTCATACCTTCACAGGCTGTTGCTCCTTTCTTCCGTCCTCATCCACTAGCGAAGAAGGACTGATCACGACTGCATTCTCGTGACTTATTGACTCCTGATTGTAAGTCTGGGAAAGATTACTCCCATCATTATGTTCATGGTTTCCATTGCCTTCAGCAGCGCTTGTACTAGCAATACTACTGCTCCGGCTGGATTCTTGGGTGACAACCAAGGACTCTTTCGATTCCGTACGACAAGGACTGCTCATTCGCATTGAATCCCGTCTCACTGTAATAACATTTTGGACAATCTCTTCCAAACGCTCTATTAAGTTTTGCCACTGAGATTCTGGAACGACTCGTTTATCCACCAAGTTGGTGCACACATCTTTAGCACATGCCGTCTCGAAATTGAATTGGAATGAAACTGGTTTCTTTTGATCCCCGATTACTTGACAATGCAGCAGGTTTCCACTCGTGCTCACTAACTGGAGCTTAGGGTTCATAAAAACTGGGGGCTCGCTTCCTTCTTCTGATTGACTATTTCCAAAACAAAAAATGAAACCCAAATTAGTAACAACACAGTATCATTTCTATGCATGCAGGTATGCCGTATGCTTTAATCGAAATAAAAAGTCCTCCTGCTCGCTCCTACCTTTCGGGAATACTCCGCACTTCAGAATCTGCCCTGACATTATGATGGGCCATAGAATTGTCCATAGGGATCACACAAGGTGCAGAGTGTTGCATATTCATCATAGGGAAGCCAACATGGGCCATCATCACTTCATTCTGTTCCTGCTGATACCTTTGAGCACTAATGATATCCAGCTGTGAATTAAATTTAATCTAAATTATTATTCAAAACCATAACCCTCTCACTAAATACCAATAAATACAGGAACAGAAAAATTTAAAATCCCAACAAACATGACTGACTGTATGACATACTTGGAGCTTAGCAGCACAAGCTTTAGCCTTAGCAGGCGGCACAGCAGCGGATGAGCTGTTACTACAATTAGGGTTGCTAGGATTTACTGGACAACTGTCAACCACAGTCTCTACAGACTCGGAGGTCAAAACAACAGGACTTGGTACAGGAGGCAACAAACTTGCTTCACTCGTATTAGTAGTTGTGGTCAAATTAATTGGAGCATTCACAACCACCGGGTTAGAAGAGGCAGGTTGAACACTACTACTAGCACTGTTACTATTAGTCACACTCTGGGCCACAGGCTCTGGAGGAGTGGAGCAATGTGATGGCGTTTTAGTGGTTACTAAACCAGAGGTTGGCACTCCACTGATCGGTATAGTGGCAGAAGTGTTAGTTACAGGTCCCACTAGCACGCAAGCGCCTCCAGTACCACTCACATTGAATTCAGAACCTGGCTGTGGAGTTGAGTCATTCACAATCCTTGGAGCTACCGTGGAAGAATTAGGAACTACAGTTGAGTCTACAGTTTTCACATCTTCTGGAATGCTCTCAGTCCTTTCTTTATTGTTTTCAAACTGGAATGGATTGGCTACTTCTCCCTGCTCCCAGCCCGAAAAAAAGTTAACACACACAGCATAGACAAAAGGATATTAGTTTTGTTATGGTGGTGACATGAGAATGTTATCATAAATCATTCGCTGTCTTTGTGGTATAGTCCTCATTTATACAAAAAACCAGCTTTATCTACTGTAAACAATTCGGAAAATATTATGACCTCAATCCACAGGCAAAAATCATCATTTCCATCAATCATTATTCCTGCTCCAAACCATTATCAATATAGGCTATCATCAATTATTGCAAATCATTCAGTATAAAACAATGTACAAAAAAATCCCACACAGATAAAAGCAATTGAGAAAGAAAGAGCCCAGGAACAAATCACAAACAGGACTCGGTAACTACCTAGCTTACTAATTACAAGTAAAACCAGTAAGATCTCGGATGTTATTTTGCCTAAAAGGTATGCTATACGTTCGTGGCTGAAGAACAACAACCTAGCCAAACTGGAAAAAAAGCCACACCGCAACATCCGAAATCTTACCGTAAAATCCTGCCACGATCAGGATGCTGATAGAAATACAATCTGAATCCGGTTTAAAGAAAAATGAAAATCTCACCTGCTGTGGTAAAACCACCACTGGAGCAGTATGTGCATGCACTGGATTTTGTTGTTGTTGAATCTGCTGCCATTGATTTGGATAGCTCTGGGTCACTGAATACAAATTCTGAGGAGCAGCCTGATAAAATTGACCCTGATGAGGATCTTCCATGTACGGAACTTGGTTATATCCTGGAGCCCATCCAGGTGCTCCAGCTTGCACTGGAAACCCAGCTGGCAAATAGCCCTGCAGATACACAGGCTGCTGTTGCTGCGAGAAAAATGTAAAATCTTTACTTATTCCTGCATGGCATGACAAAAGTAAATGATGCCGTTCCGTGGAATAAGCCATAAAAATTTCCACAGGGCCAATACCACAGCATACAAATAAGAAATGTCAATAAAAACCTTTGTAGCATGTATTTATGCATAGACCCACTTCAATAGGCTGTCTAAACAGCATGAATATGCACACTTGCTCATTTAAAAGAAATGACACAAGATTTTAGATCTTAGCCAAAGGCATTATGCCGTGCTTCATGACCATTTTTATAATTTGGCCCGGCGAGCATCTATCTTATGGATACAGCATCAAAACAAAATGCAGGTTGAAGTTGAAAGAAAATATCCTATCCAGACCAAGCAACTACATTTATCATTTACAATGATCAATTATAGCATATCCTTCCAGATGTTTTTCAGAAACCCATAAATTAGTTCACGCCATCATGTCATTCATAAAATCAACACCAGAATAACAAATAACAGCTGACTATAGTATGACTATGGTCTGTTAACATTTCTTACTCAAGGTTGCGAGCTGTTAACGCATGCTAAACAATATTGCCTTGTAGTGATTTTGAATCTGCTGCAGCAAGTGCTGAAAAAATATTGTATTAACTAAATAACCAGCCAGCAAAGAGTATCATCATCTCAAGCACAAAAAATAGGACACAATAAGTTTTATCTGAAATCCTATCCTCTACTCCAATAGTAGGCCATTTTCAATTACACAAATCATTAGCTAAATTAAAAATTTTGCAGTGCAACACAGTGAACACAGATCAATCTACTCTATCCATAACAACAAGACAAAGCAAAAGTTATACCTACCTGGGGTTGAATGTAGATTGCTTGACCTTGAATCAAATGTTGATGATCTCCTGTTTGCATGGTCACATAGCCAGGGTCTACTTGAAGATCTAGAATTCAACATAACACTTATCATAAAAAATATCTCATAAATCATTGAAGCAGTTTAATGCCACACCACGACTCACTAATTTATTGACGTGAGTGAAAAAATAGTCAGGTCTGTCAATTGCGCTCCCATTCTTCAGATAATGTTTAACATGAAGTGCATATTGCTCCAACCTCCAACTATACAAATCAACTGACTAACACATTCACTTACCATTTTCAGCTTCCTTCCTTTTCTTTTACATACACTAAATGGCAGACACACTTCCAGATTACTAATGTCTGGGACTTAGTGACCTTCACTACAAACTGTACATATGCTTCACTAATAAACAAAGTAGGAAGGAAGTGGATGATGTGACTACAAAAAATGTTAGCCCAGTGTTATTGGACTGACAATCTAATTGATTATAAATGAGCTAAACATAAAATTTTCCTTCAACATAGACTTTATCTGGAATTTGGAAGGTTGTTTAAAAATTCTCACCGGACATATTTTCATGATACTGGTTAATACTGTTGGGCTCGCCATGTTGAGAACTTGCTGGCATCGCGCGCTGATCATGGGCCTGAACACTATGTTCATTATTTCCCATGTCAATGAGTTGAGTAGTTGGAGCACTGCCGGTACTGTTTTGTTGAGACAATTGATGATGTCTATGATCATCAGACAATTGCTGTTGCTGCATATTGTGAGGATCATGTTGCTGTTGTTGGAATGGTTGGTTTGACTGCTGATCCAGTTGCAGTTGACCGTGGTCATGGTCCATTTGAGAGGGGATTTGGGGCGTTTGGGGTTGCACTTGCTGATGCTGCGAGTCAAAATGTTGAGGAATTATCTGGAAACGCTGTTGCTGTTGACCAGACTGCTGTGGGGCGGGTTGTTGAGGTTGAGATTGCATTTGTTGAGGCTGATTTTGTTGAGGCTGTTGCAGCTGCATTTCATTCTTCCGGCGCTCCTCACGTTCACGGACAACACCAGCGACTTGAGTTCGCAACATTTTAGCGACAACTTTAATATCTTCATCCACCAGTAGACCAGATTTAGCCTGCAAGCATAGAAAAGCAAAAAATTTCCAGCAAAACAGTAAGATGTATTCCTTTCTTGCATCTTCATCGTGCAACAAAGACTTTGGGAAACAGTAAAAATAATCTATATTATTTTTATTTATTACCATTTCCTGAGCTACTTCATCGGCATTATCACGTTGAATGTCAAAGTCAAACTGAATGGCTTCATTCTCCTTATACCTATTACTGCGCTTCTTGGGATCGATGACACGAAGGAGGAACTCTATTTTGTGGGAATCAGACTTGACACTCTCTTCTTTTGATACAAGCTCAATTTTGAGACCAGGATCATCGGCGAAAAAATCGTGACTTAGCAGGCTCTTCACGTGAGGCCTATCAATCTTTTCCAGACGGATACACCGCTCAATGATATCTTTCATTTCTTCATTCTCTAGCTTCTCGAAGCTATGTGGTTTCACACCCTGCAATAACCATTCATTTTTTTCGTCATCCCTATTTACTCTTTACTTATCGAAGCACAATTTTGAAGTCAAATTTATACTTACAGACACAACTTTCTTGTAAATCTGTGCCGGTCCAGAGCATTCATTGTATGGATACTCGGAAGTAGCCATTTCTAGCATACACATTCCGAATGCATACACATCCACACTTTCATCATAATGTTCCTCGTACATTTCGGGAGCCATGAACTCTGGCGTCCCGATAATTGACTTAGCAAACGATCTGTTCTTTAAAGTGGCTAGACCCAAATCTCCAATTTTCACAGACCCAGTTGTGCCCGATATGAAAATGTTATCACATTTCAAATCCCTGTGAATAATTGGTGGTACTCTCGAATGAAGAAACAAGAGCCCCTTCAAGATCTGACGACACCATGATTTCAGAACCTTTATATTAATTTTCCTAAACTTCCGTAAATACCTGAAAACAACCAAATGCCGAGTCAAACATTCTTCCACTTAAAAGACACACAAAGAACAGATATAACGCAATTTAATGAACTGAACTCACATTTTCAACGTTCCGGAAGTCATTAACTCCGTGACCAGAACAATACATTTCTTTTTAGCATTTGATACTTCCCAGTAGTCATAAAATCTAACAATATTTGGATGCTGCAGTCCTTTCAACATTTCAGCTTCCTCCCTGAATCTCTGCCTGTCACTTTTACTCAATTTCTTTTCCTGCAAGCACAAACAACAAAAATCACACTCCGATTCCAAAAACTTGTTCACAAAAACTTTTCACCCCATAACACATGACCGCAACAGTATAACCAAACCAGACAGCACAATGCAACCCAAAAATCTGTAAGCCTACTCACTATGCTCACTTATTCATTGTAAACTTTCCAGCCAACTCACCTGTAGCTCACACCATGCGACGGAAACACCCGTTTGGGTATCCAGTCCTCTATACACAGTTTTGAAACTGCCCCGTCCAATCTCTTCATCAAACTTGAGGTATCGTCCGTCAGGACTCACATCCACAGCCTCTTCCTCTCCTTCTTCAGTCACTGCGCGTTCCCGGCGCTGTTGCTGCGCCGCCAGACCACCTTCGCCCATTACAGCGGAAGATTGTTTAGGCCCAGGGGCCCCACTAGGAGCACATTCCCCATTATTGTGACTCTCCTCGTGTTTACACGAATGATGATGACACGGTCCAGTATTCACATCAGTCGTAGCACTAGCACCACCATTATTCGTACCACTGGGGGCACTTGGACTTTTTGACTCACTGGGTACAACATTCACCCCAAAGGACGACAACCCAGATGCCTCTTCCTTAATGCACTCCAGAGAACACTCGTCCCCACAAGAAGACGAGCCCGCTCCCTCATCTTGCTTAACCGAAGAGGCGGGAATACTGAAACTACGTTTCTTGTTCCCACTACTGCTTACAGTAGCTCCGTCTGGAGCACAAGATTCTATATTATCACTACTCTTTGTGGGTGAGTTCCCTACCGCGTTCTGGGACGCATCTGTTTTCGGACCCTTTTTCGTGGAATCTACCATCGATTGGGACTCCGTGCCAAAAAATGGGGAAGCATAGAACGTGCGAGATTGACCTCCATAGCGAGTGGTAGTAGATGAGTCACTCACATTTCCATGCAGTGCGAAGGGTTGAGCAGTGTCCCCACTACTATACCTTCGAGGTCGGGGTGATGCACTCCGAAAGACAACGACGTCACCTTCACGGGCTGTTGAGGATGGCTCGTGTGTTGCGGGATTTGAACTCAACCCTCCACTTTCTAAGGTGGAGTTGCTTCGTCGAGAACGAATTGTTCGGGAAATCGTCCTAAATTCATAAAATAAAACCATGTAGGACAAACCTGAAGAAATAAACTAAATCTAGCCATGAAAATAATCTGTTCCTACAAAGTTGCGACAACCATAAAGCTTGCGCACAAACCAACAAACCAAACCTTACAACACCATAACAAATTTACGTTTGCATAAGCAAGCAGCACTAACCACAACTAAAAGTTGGACTAAACTTAAGAAAACATGACCAAAAAGTGTGAAATGTGACATCATCTGTTCCCTTGAATAAGTTAGTTATAGTAAGATGCAACCGTGCAACCATGCAATTTTCCACTATTAACTAACTACTCGTGAATTACTCCCTGAACATAATTATGTTTCTTTTTGAATGAAAGCTCCCCAATTAACCGAAAAAACTGACCTCTTCAGTTTATGGGAGGAAAATGGCCTTATTACAATGGCAATGACGTTAAAGAAATGTCAATGAAATAAAGAAATTGCGCAATTTTTTATGCAATTTTTGCGAAAAATAAATTCACCACCTGTTCAATTACATGCACAGAAACCAGGAGATTACAACCAATGACAAACAGTAGCTACTGTCTGTTTCAAATAAGAATGGAAAATTTTCAGTCCAGAGTTATTTGCTATATATTTGTTGTGTTATTTTTTCCTGGTTTCCGTTTAAACAAATTTAAGGTGAAGGAAATTTACACATTTTTCAGAAAATTTAATTGAAAATCATACAATTCATTTCTTTTCTTTTAATTCCTCAAACCTAATCGCCCTAGCCGTATCCTGCCACCAATTAAACAATTTACTATTTAACCAAAATAGCAAACTCAGTACTGGGGAGGTCCCATTCAAAAAGTAACTAACCGTCTAAATAACTAAATGAGTGCAAATGAAATTTACTAACTATATTATTATGGCGATGAGATACCCAATATTAGCACTGACTTGACTGTCTGTCAAACTTTATATGAGTACAAGTATACGTTCTGGTTTTGAAGGTCTTCTTTCGACGACTTGACACAATGAGAAGCAAACGAAGACTGTATGAGTAACATGACGAGCAGAACACATAATAGCACTGTGCAGCTAAACCAATCAACTAACTAACTAGACAAACTAACCAACAAGCATATTCAACTCTCATCTTTTCTTAATAATCAACATTCATACATTTCACTCAAGATAAAAGTTTATAGCCTTTTTCTCTGAAATGTGAACTGATGTCAGCACAAAGTGTCTATATAGAGGTATCGTCGTACTCTGTAGTGCAGTTAGAATCCTATGCAACAAACGTCGTCGTCTTCATTTTTCTTGGCTTATATGCACATGAATTGCCCAAAGAAAACATACTTTATCTGCTAATGAGCGCACCAAACCTTCAAAAGCTATATAGTTTCTAAATGAGTCTGAACAAGCATGAATATCATCATCATGTGTATTCTATCCCATATACATTTGGACTACCTACAGTTAAGTGTTATGGTAATATACGGTTAGCTCGTTTGTTCGTTAGTTAGTTAGTGAGCTATTCATCTTGTACATTCATTGCATACACTAACTGAATGCATACTAATAATAACATATACCAATATGCAATTTATACTAATACTACTAAT
>Ga0210040_10001752_pt1 | contig 32013 bp, 24 predicted proteins | sample CryGeyCG12114_NA_FD_185462 | JGI IMG/M metagenome (GOLD analysis project Ga0210040, IMG submission 185462) | Groundwater microbial communities from aquifer - Crystal Geyser CG19_WC_8/21/14_NA (SPAdes) (version 2) | ecosystem: Environmental > Aquatic > Deep subsurface > Groundwater | place: USA...
TTGCATCAAGGTCGCTCTGCTGATGTCGAAGTGGTGGCGAGCAGACGTATTTGGCACCTTCAAAGTCAGGCTTAGCAAGACTGTCGCTCCGCAGAAACAGGTAGTGCGGACAAGTCTCAGCGTGCACTGGGAGCAGTCGTGCTTGAGCCTCACGAACATGCTTGACAGCAGTTTCAGCAGACATGTGGACGATTAAGATGGGTGTATCAGTCAGCTCCGCAAGACTAATGATCCGATACGTAGCTTCGTTTTCAACAAGCTGCGGTCTTGCGATGGAGTGATGGAAAGGATCACCACAACCATTGGCTTCAAGCCTCTTAACGACCATCGACACCATATCGTGATTTTCCGCGTGTATCATGGTCGTCATGCCGAGGCCCCTAGTAACCATCATCACATCCAGTAATTCGCCATCATTGAGTTTCAAGTGGTCATAAGTCATGTAGAGCTTGACGCTCGTGATGCCTTCCTGCTCGACGAAGGCGGGAAGCTCTTTGGTAAGAACGTGTTCGGTGGGGTTTGCCAGGATGAGGTGGAAGCCGTAGTCGCAGTAGGAATTGCCGGATGCTTTGGCATGGTATTGGTCAAGGGAGGTGTACAAGGTTGTTTCTGACCTTTTCTGCTGCGAAAAGGCAAGCACTGTTGTTGTTCCCCCAGCGATAGCAGACTCGCTTGCATGCTCCCATTTGTCGCTGGTGGGGTGATTCCCTTGGTCAATATGTACATGCGAGTCGATGCCCCCGGGTGTCACATAAGCACCTTCCGCGTCGATGATGGGTACGTCTCCTGTACCGGGAACGGGCAGCCCAATGTAAGCTATCTTCTCGCCCTTGATGCCAAGATCGAGTCCGGCTGGGAGGACCTCAGCAGCTGTGACGAGTCTGCCGTTCCTGATGATGAGGTCAAACATCCTCTTGCTACCGGCGGCGGGTACTGTGTGGTTGAGGCTATAGCCTTCTCAGGTTTAGGTCCTGCCATTTGTGCTGAGCCACATTTGACTTCGCTGCTCAGCTTGTGGAGGACCGGTTCAAGCGGCATAAGAACGCAAATCTCCGAGAAGCTTATCGTTCATGAAGTTTAGTGTACGAATTGAAGACACAATTGGAGAACGACAACCGTGGGGCCGTATGAGATCTGCGAGACATTCTTCGGAGATTCCAAGTTCTGCAACAGCCTCTTGGTTGCTGCGCACACCATGGGATCTGTTGCTGCTGGAAGGGAAGCACCGGCCAGGCTACTGAAAGTGGCAGCAGCGCAGGTGGGTGCTGTGCATCGGTGGACTGACAGAGCAGATACACTGAGGAGGTTGATCAGTATGCTGGAGGACGCGGCTGGTCGAGGAGCACAACTTGTATTGTTCCCAGAGTTGACTCTGACCACCTTCTTTCCGCGCTACTTGATTGCCGATGAGAAGGAGCTGGCGAGTTTCTTCGAACACGGTGAGGATGTGACCAGATCCACGAATGCTGGAAAGCTGTTTCAAAGAGCCGATGAGCTCAGGATTGACATCTGTGTGGGATATGCGGAGAGAACGCCAGATGGCCACTCGTACAACACGTGCGTCTACTTTTCCGCGAACGAGCATACTGTCATTATGAAGTATCGCAAATCACATCTCCCTGGTACCAAAGAACCGTACAAGGAGCCAGGCGCCATCAACCAACTAGAGAAGCGGTATTTCGAAGAAGGCCGAGAAGGTTTCAGAGCGTTTCGTGTGCCAGGTATGCTCAATGGTACAATGAAGAAGTCCTCGAACTCGGATGGCGATATCTCAGCCGTTGGAACGGGCGATCCAATCGTCGGGATCCTCATCTGCAATGACCGTCGGTGGTCGGAAGCCTGGAGAGTGTATGGCCTGCAAGGTGCTGAGCTGATCCTTTGTGGCTATAACACGACAGCATGGGCACCGCATCTGCATGGCAAGCACAATCAAAGCAGAGAGCAGTCCAAGGCTGATGCATATTTCTACCACAAGCTGGTGATGCAGTCGAACAGCTATACCAATAGCTGCTTCAGTGTTTGTGCCGCCCGATGTGGTTTGGACGACAATGAGTTCCCTCTCATTGGTGGTAGCTGTATTGTCGGTCCAAACGGGAGAATCATCGCCGAGGCTCAGACGGAGGAGGACGAGGTCATTTTCGCAGAGATCGATCTGACAGATTGTCGGCCGGGCAAGGAGACGGTAAGTGCTTCATCTCGCGTGCTTTCCTTATGTATGCTGACGATCTGGGTAGACTTTCAATTTTGGCAAACATCGTAGAACCGAGCTCTATAGGATGCTCGTGGATGAAAAGGGCGTTGTCGAGCCCGGCTTGTTATCAGACTGACCCTTTGTAGAGCTCGCAGAGGCAAGCGGTGAGCAGAAGAATAACGTAGGCCAGAGACCAACAAAAGGACAGGTTGATTGGCTCAGACATCAAGCTGAAACAAAGTTATTGCGAAGTCAGCCTTAAGCAGCTTTATTCTTCAGCTATAGGATCGCTAACTTTAGGTGGACCTCCGGTTCGCACGAGTCCGTCGGTAAATTGAAATGGGCTACAAGAGTACAAAGTGATAGGCGGCCTAATAGGGCATAGTCAAGCCAGTAGTTACTATTTGTGACGCTGACATGATAATACCTTTTGTCTTCTCAACAAGCACCATGTCTTTCGCCCGGCCTGTACGGTAGTTTGCACATTGCTGTCGACATGGCAGAAGGTCCAAAAGCGCCAGTCCGGCCATGGACGCCAACTGAGAGGCCAGGTGACGCGTCATACACATCGCCCGTCGTCTTTCATGGAGACCACCGAGTGGCGGGCGAGGAAGATGATTCAGACTCAGACGTCTCTTGGGAGGAAGAGAACGTTCCTCAATCGGGCCTCTCACCTGGAGGGAAAGAAGTGATAGATGCTGCTGCGTCGCCGCCGCAACCACTTCGGTTCAGGTCATCTTATGCACTACGGGATGATGCGTCGGCATCCGCTCCTGAGATTCCAGTATACCAGCCTTATCGGCAGTCTCAAGCACTGAGCGCGCTCAGAGACGTACCGCATTCGCTCAGGCCTCAACGAAGCTCCCAAGCTCTGAACGTGGAAAGAGGTGACCGGCTACCGCCCAACAACCCTTACCGGCTATCTCTCAACTTCGAAGCAACCAGCACTGAGGACGTGCCCGCCCTTAGAACCAAAGCCAGTTCCGACGCGCTCAAGAAGCAGCACGACGACACCCGCCTTCCTTCGAACAACCCATACCGCCTATCCCAAGCCATAAGATCAGAAAGCACCGAAGGACTCCTCGTCAGACCGCAACGAATATCGCCACCGCCCCCGACAGGAAGCACAGTCCCTCCCACCACAACACAGCAACCAGCAACCCAAGCATCGCAACCAGCACCCCTGACCTCAAAACCCACCCTCCAGAGCCAACCATCAGCCCGGGTCCCAGTCATAGAAGCGAACGACGACCTCCCTTCAATAACAGGCACAACCACCCGCCCCATCTCCGTCCTCCTCATAAATCCCAACTCCACAAAATCAATGACAACCCGGTGCCTCGAATCCATCGCATCCACCGTCCCTCCCAACGTAACAGTCTATGGCTTCACCGCGCCGCGTCCCGCGCCAACAGCTATCGAGTCCCAAACAGACGCCATCATGTCCACCGCTGCATGTGTGAAAGCGGTCCTGCCCATCGCGGGCAGATACGATGCGTTTCTAGTAGCGTGTTTCAGTCACCACCCTCTGATTGCCGCATTAAGGGAGCAGATGATGCAGCCTGTGATCGGGATCATGGAGGCGAGTCTATATGCGAGTCGGATGTGTGGAGGCAAGCTCGGAATTGTTACCACAGGCGTTCGGTCGAGTTTGCTGCATGACACGAGCGTGAAGAATGTGTATGGGCTTGGTGCTTTCAGTGTTGGGACGGAGAGTTCGCGGTTGAGCGTGCTGGAGCTTGAGTCGCGGGAGCCGGAGGAAGTGCAGGAGAGAATCGCTTTGGCTGCGCGGAGATTGCAGGCTAGAGGTGCGGATTGTATTTGTTTGGGTTGTGCGGGGATGACTGATCTTCAAAGGGTCTGTCAGGATGCTGTTGGGATGCATGATCGCGTGGCTATGGTTGTTGATGGAGTTGCGATGGGCGTGCATTTTCTGGTGGGTTTGGTGAGGGAGAATCTTGGGACTGCGAAGGGAGGAGGATATAATACGGCTAGTGGGCATAAGGCGTTGAGACAGGACCGCTAATGGTTAATCGTCAAGTATCTTAAGGGAGTGTCAAGGGTCGAAGATGAAGGGCCAGATCGACACAGCTACGGATGATGGATGCATCGCGAACAGCAGGGACAAGAAAAGCGAATACAAAACGATTGCTTTCTCAGTATCAGCATTGACGATTGCTAAGGACAACGTACCAATCAACGATACGACGCATATGCGATGGGCCCTGTCTCTGACCGCCACTTTACTATCGCACACCTACCAAAACCGCACCTGTTCCCGACTTAGAGCTAAATATCGGTCCAAGAGCACCACAACTCGACAACTGCTAGAGCCTTCGTACGACTCAAGCTGTGCAATAGCGCTGCTCGACCCCTTGGCCGACACCATAGGCTCATACTCCGCTTGGTGCCCGAAACATCTCCCCCAGGACCATCATCTCGGACTTGGCCTTAAACTACAACTTCAGCCTGGTCGAAACACGAGTATAAAGTGCGAAGTGACTCTTTCTTGCAAGGTGAAATGCTTGAAGAGTCAAGTCAAGTCAAACCACTAGCGGCGGCAGAGAGTACGTACCTTCTCACAGACAATTACAAAGCGATGGAGGCGAAGTATCTTGCTGGTATCGGACGGAAGTTCGTCCGCCCCTTGAGGTAGCCGTAATGGAGTAAGACGTCGACGCACGAAAGGACTGTGAAGAAGGGGTGCAGGAAGAGAACGGCACATTTGCGTGAGGCTGGGCACCATGTTGAGTCGCTGGGTGTGGAAATCTCCTCGGCGGAGGTAGAGCTATGGAGGTCATTTGGCATGGGTTTGGGATGAGCACGAAGAGCCGTGTTCTGCCGCCAGGCTCGCTTAGAAGAAGCTCACACAGACAGGAAGCCTCAAAACCAGGGTGCGACGACAGCATTCTGAAGTGGAAGAAGCGAACCGGATGGCCGGCTCTGGTGAGGCTGTCACTGAAGCCACTACATTGTGCACAATTCCTTGATGACAGTGGCTGCGGTAAAAGCATGCGCATTCTTACTGCGTAGCATCTCAATACAAAGCTCAGATCTATATTACACTACCTTCCTACTGCCCGTCCCAGCCTCTGTTGCGCCGTAGCAGCCGGCTTGTCAGGCCAACCTGCGACGACACCTTCAACAGATTCTAGAAAGCTTTCGCTGTTATGCACCTGTGTCCCTCCCAGCACAACCCTCACACCAGGCACGCTAGCATTGATCGTCGCGATGGTCTTAGCTTCCTCATAGGTTGTTCCTCCGATCATGAACACTATGATGTCCTGTGGTTTTTCTTTTGTGCCTCGCTCGGGTTCAAGGAAGGGGTAAGCATTTGTGTTCAGTCGGCCTTTGATAAGAGATGTTAAGGTGTTGGAGAGTACTGGCATATGCTGAGTATATACATTTTCGACACCTTTGAGGTCCTTTAGCAGCGTCTTCTGGAAGCGGTTGATGAGATTGCCAGGTCCATCTTCTGAACCGCCTGTAGGAATGAGTGATGAACCACCGGGTAGTGACTGAAGACTCGATGCGTATGCGAGAAGGGCAGGAATCAGACTGAGCTTCGAAGGTGGAATGTCTGCTACTGTCGTCAGAAGATCGAGGAGGATTGGTAACGCATTTTGTGGATTTTTGGAGTAGCGCAGTGCGTATAGTGCCACCAGACGCAGCTTGTTCGACGGCTGGATATGTGGTTGCGGGATGAGGTTCTGAAGTGTTCTAAGATCTTGGGTGTGGTTGTCGTTGCATACTAGTGATTGTTCGAGCTCAGAGACATCAAGAAGGTGGTTGGCTGATACCAGTCGCGAGAGCTCGGAGATGAGGGTGACATGTTTCGAGACATTTCCAGAGAGTTTGCGGAACTCCGGGTAATCTTCTATGAAACGCTTCATATCATTGATAGAATTAAGCTCAGTACTGGTCTTTGTACGGGTCTGGTATTGAGAGACGTAGTCCTTGATGGTGCTACCGAGGTCGCCAAAATTCTGATACATGTTCTTCTTGAAGAAGGGATCTTGATCCGGTGTCAGAACGACCTCCTTGAGCTCAGGACGGATATCTGGCACATTTGACAGGTCTACCCTTCCATTGTGAATCCCTAGGAGCTCATGGACCTGTGCTTGGTAAGTCCACTGGGTGAGCAGTGGTGTTATAGGGTCTTCCCTTCGATCAAGGATGAGCAGTATTGGTGGTGTATCTGGCCTCCGAGTGGTGCGGCTGAAGTCGAAGAGCTGGTCTTCCTGAGTGATATTGTATCTGATCTCGGTCGCGAGCTTCTTGGCCATTAGACTTGTCTTTTGGTAGCGAATCAGCGGATTCTTCTTCAATGACAGGAGCAAAGCCATAACGCCCTCTGTCGTCCTTGCTAGGTCATCGGTGTTCCACATATCGGGACTGTGGCTCCATAGCTTGTGTCTTGGATAATTCAGGTTCAGCGACATCAGGTCCGGGTTGACGACGTTGTAGTCGGCAAAATACTCCTGCACAACCTTGACGACTTCATGGTCATCGGCTTCTGCTAATCGTTCTAAGGAAGACTTCTTGATGATGTTACTGAAGTAGATGTTGTACTCGCCGTACTTCGGCTCTCTCAACTCGTCTATCAGGAACTGTATCGAGTCTGGGGAAGGTCTGACAAAACATAGACAGCGGAGATGGCGCATTCGCTCTCTTGCAGAGTTGTCAAGGCGATCGATCAGGAAGACTTCATGCTTGAGAAGGGCAGATTGTGTTATTGCGGTGGAGACGATTGATACTGTTTCGCTGTCTAGCAGGAGTATCTTCATCTTGGAGGCCTGCGAGGCCGCGGCGCCCTCGCCTGTGCCTGCAATCTTTGTAACATAGTTCTGAACTGCTGCTGAAACATCCATAGCGAGCAGGTGTAAACATAGCCAGCTCTTTATGCTTTCAGTGCCTACGCTGCGCTAGGACACAGCTCGGTGATGGCAGAGCGATGGCAGAGCGCAGGCAGTCGCGCCTGGGTCGTACCGTCGCGATTTCCTGCTCACTTGCACGCTCGCCCCTGCTGCCCTTGGAGGCGGTGAAATTAGGCTCTCCGTTTCTTTCAGTCTATATGTGAGCCGTGGCGATGAGACAGACTGGACTTGTTCACTGGTGCAGCTGCTTGGGTCTTTCGACACGACCCTCTTACTCTTATCTGACTAGTCGCGGTCCGTTCGGGGGCTTCATAGGGTAGCAGACAGCTTATTGTGTCAACGTTGCTGTTATCAGAACAGATTAACTCCAAACTCCCGAGTCTGTTAGTGGTGGCCGAAGGGTGCCCCTTGTCACGCTGGTGTTGACCATGACGTCGATCTGTACACATTTTGTCCCGAACTCAACCCCCCCACATCTCTAGATACTATGCCTTACTGCTAGGATCAGGCTGAAACGCTGCTCTAATAGTTGTCAATCATGATTCCCGGTATCAATGCGCGTATGTTACTACAGGGGAGCTCGTTCAGACAGCCCTCATGCTAACAGCTAGCAGCGTTCGCCTATGCGGCAAAGCTCACTGGCGCATCCGTCGACGAGCTCAAACTCCTCTCTTCCTTCGTGGTCTCCTACCCTCTAGCTGCTGTACTCAAGCGGATTCCCGACTCTCGACCGTGGCAAAAGAATGTCTTCATCATCCTCATCTCCCTCTTCTATCTAATCGGCCTGTTCGATCTGTGGGGAGGCATTCGCACCATTTTGTGGAGTGCAGGAGGCACGTATGCCATCGCCTACTATATTGATGGCTCTCTCATGCCGTGGATCGCCTTCGTCTGGCTTATGGGCCACATGTCCGTTAATCACATCACTCGGCAACGGCTGGGCGATCCATCCACTGTCGACGTTACTGGCATGCAAATGGTCATGGTTATGAAGCTCAGCGCGTTCGCCTGGAATGTTCACGATGGAAGAATCAAACGAGATCTGTTGACAGACGCCCAGAAAGAGAAAGCCATATACAAGATGCCGGGCTTCCTGGATTACACCGCCTATGTCATGTTCTTTCCCTCTCTCTTCACCGGTCCAGCCTTTGACTTCAACGACTACAAAAGATATATCGAGACGACTATGTTTCAGGTCAAGCCGGGCGAGCTGGCCCCTCCCACGAGGAAGGGGAGACATATTCCGCGCTCGGCTACCCCCGCTACCTGGAAGTTGCTTGAAGGTCTTGCCTGGATCTTGCTCTATCTTCAACTGAGCGGCCTGTACTATTCCAAATTCGTCCTCGAGGACCAATACACCGACTATTCTTTTGTTCGCCGAGTGTGGTATCTGTACGCCCTCGGCTTTACTAGCCGGCTCAAATACTACGGTGTCTGGACCTTAACAGAAGGAGGCTGCATCCAGAGCGGTCTTGGTTACAATGGCATCGACCCAAAAACGGGAAAAGCCAAGTGGGACAGGTTGAGCAATGTATGGCCTATGGGAATTGAGTCAGCACAGAACGCGAGAGGCTACATGGAGCATTGGAACAAGAACACCAACCATTGGTTGAGGAATTACGTCTACCTGCGCGTCACCCCCAAAGGCCAGAAACCAGGCTTCCGCGCCACCTTGACCACTTTCGGCACCAGCGCTTTCTGGCATGGCTTCTATCCTGGCTACTATCTGACCTTCGTGCTTGCTGCTTTCGTCCAGACGGTGGCCAAAAACTTCCGACGCTATGTCCGACCTTTCTTCTTGACTCCTGATGGAAAGAGTGGAACAAAATACAAGGTCTATTATGATGTCGCTAGCTGGCTTGTGACACAGACAGCTTTCTGTTTCGTGACTGCTCCTTTCGTGCTGTTGGGCTTCAGCGACAGCATCAAGGCTTGGGCAAGAGTGTATTTCTATTGCATTGCCGGTGTTGCCGCATCCATGGCTTTCTTCGCTAGCCCAGCCAAGGCGATGCTTGTCAAGAGAATGGACAAACGCAATCATCCTCATCAACTCAAGCGTACCAACAGCGAGCAACATATGGCACACCTTGGTGTGCTGGATACAGAAGAGATAGATCGTGCGATTGACGAGATCAAAGAGGAGGTCGATGTGCGCCGCAGAAGAGGCAGCAAGGTCGAGTTCCCAAATGGCGACGCGCTCAAGCACGCAATATCGAATCGAGTTTGGGTTAATAGGAAGGAGGCTGGTGACCGTGGTCCAGGCAACCCGGTCGTTGATCTGGATACTGTGACCGATGCCGTGAACGAGACCCTTGTTGGTAAAAAGAGGTAGCAGTGAAGAGCTTGTTTTGGCTGTTGAGATCATGGATGCATCACTATGACCCAATGCGGCCACGTCTAAGGATGACTCTGTACGAGTTTCAGACAGGGCATCTGATTGTTAGGGACAGCACTCGACACTGTGGTCTACGCAAACGGGCCGTATCAGCAAACGAGATCCGACGACGCAGTGACCATATATACGTACTCCAAGACCAAGGGCTGCTTATGTATGTCTTAGTTCAGCCGGCCCCTTCTCTAGCATTATACCTCAATATGTCTACCACAGATACCGACCAGACGAAGCTTGGACCAATAAACCCTGTTACCCGCAGCTACATGGCAGGATGCTTGAAACTAGGACTTCACTTCACTGTGTACCATCGGCTGTCCATGTTAGTCATCGTACCGAACCTATTCATGATTCTATACGGAATACTAGAACGAAACTTATTTCAGCAGCCCAGAATATGCCTGAGTGGCGTTGCCGCAAATGTGGCAGCTGCCGTGCTCATCAGGCAAGATCATATCATCAACATTCTGTTCTGGTCTTTTGGCCAACTGCCACACCGGACACCTCTATGGCTGCGCAAACATGCAGCTAAGCTGTATCATCTTGGAGGCATCCATAGTGGTGCTGGGGTCGCTGCTGGAATTTGGTTCTTGTTCTTCAACATTGCTGCTGTCCACCGGAGACCACGAAATATGCCGCTAATGGCTGGGATAATTGCTACCGTCGCTCTCTGCACACTAATGGACATACTATTCCTCCAGATCCTGGTTTTCTCGATCCCAGTCATCCGGACAAAGTTTCATGACCTCTGGGAGCAGATGCACCGATTCTCAGGCTGGATGTTGCTCACGAGTTTTTGGGCATTCCCCTCGTTGTACAACATCTACGAATCTCGTTCGACTTCCGGGCCATCGCTAGGCGAGCTCTTCTATTTCGATCCAGCTTTCTACCTACTGTCTATCACTACTTTGTCGGTCATACTGCCGTGGCTGCGCCTGCGGAGAGTACGCCCCAGGAGTGAACGTCTGTCGGAACACGCTGTTCGCCTGCACTTCGACTGTGCGGACGTCAGTGCATGCAAGACACCTCGATTCTCAACGAGCCCGCTCTCAGAATGGCATTCATTTGCGTCGATACCGAACGAGTCTACGAAAGGCTATTCAATAATTGTCTCTCGAGCTGGCGACTGGACCTCGAAGATAATAGATGAGACCCCGAGCACCTTATGGACACGAGGTCGACCAGCAAGGGGTGTCTTGTATATGGCAAGAATGTTTCGGACGATTCTCTGCGTAGGCACAGGATCTGGCATAGCACCCATCTTGGGTCTGCTCACCCTTCCGAATCTAAAGTTCAGAATATTGTGGAGTGCCCCTGATCCTGAGAGAACGTTCGGTTCCGACATCATGAGGAGAGTGCTGAGAGCTGATTCAGATGCCGTCATATGGGATACGAATCAGCGGGGTCGACCTAATCTAGTGGCGGAGGCGAAGCAGATTTATAACGAGGGAGACACTGAAGCGGTATTTGTGATTAGCAATGCCAAGGTCACTGCTGATGTTGTGCGCGGGCTCGAGAGTCAGAATATACCTGCATTTGGTCCAATATTCGATAGCTAAATTTGACCTCTAGGGGCTTGATGACAACACCCGAGCAAGCAAGACGGCAGAGGGCATTCTACGGAACACTGGCGCAATATCTTGGGCCAAGGAGTCTCAGGTATGAACGTGTTTGTGGTTTGACCATTGCTGAGGGTTGTGGATGTGACAGGAATGGAGCGAGTGCAGCGTATTGGCGCAGAGTTGCTGCAGTTATTTGCCTCAGCGGCGCAGTCATCCAAATCCAGTAATGAAAGTTCTCAGTGCCCCATATATGCAGAGGCGCAAAGAAGATCGTCGTTCTCGACTATCCCGTTGATCTCGCCACATATCCTCTGGCCTTGCCTCATGCCCGAACAGTCACATTCTTTCCCTGGGCACACCAGCATGGTCCCCGCAATCCTTAATCAATGAACTTGAGTCAGTTGAACGACTTTACGGTCCTCAAATCAATGACTCTGCCTCCGCGTGCATGGTGATCTTCTCGCCACAGGTGGTATGGTGGAACAAGAACGTCAGTAGGCTGTTTGAAGACTGGTACAACCTGAAGTGCTTCTACGTAAGTACTGTCGGCTCCAAACTTGTTCTGAACGCTGATGGATCATAGCGCATCTGGGTCAATGTTATCGACGCAAGAATTGTGAAACGTGAAATTAACATGCCATATGAATGGAGCGATGTCTGGGGAGTTTGGTTGCCAGTGCAGGAGGCGGTCATATTGTGGGAGGGACTATCGTCTCCTGCTGTCTATGCTCCTCGAACAGGTCAGCGCCGTGTTATTTAGCGACGCTCTTTAAATCGCCGGGGCGGTCATGGCGAAAACAGCGTCTCAGAGACGTAGTGGAGGAAAAGCCTATGGGCGAAGCCAAGTTCAAGCGAGCGTTGGCTGCAGCTGTGTACCTGGGGAAGGCACTGTAGCTGAGCCAACCAGTTCGACTTGACGCTCTTCTGAAAATGCCAGATGCCAGAGCGGGTATGGAAATCACAGATCGATGGCGCCAGAACAGAAACAGTGCCGGTGTATTGATGCTGGGTTGCTCGGTTTGTATCGGGACTCGAGTACGATACTACTCATGAAGATAGCTCCATTTGATAGTCGTACCAGCGCCAAGCAAGCACGGCTATTGTTTCACGTGCGCCAGTTGAATCTACGTCATTTTCACGAGATTGTGTGTCAGCCCCCGGTGACAACTTGGACGACCTGATGCATAGCAAAGATGATACCTCGATCGCTCTTAGTTCATGCACAGCGTGCTCGATATGCTGAAAGAGGCTCTTGAACAATCTGGTGTAGCCGGACTCATCGGCTGGACCGACACCGCAGACAAGCAAGACAATGTCTTCAGCAGAGCACTGGTGAGCAAGCTCATGATGAACGACGACGGCGACGTGGTTAACACGTACAGGAAGCCGCCCTATATCCTTTTCAGCTATTGATCACGCCAACTGCAATTAAGGCATACCTCACAGCGATCCTCTTCCTCGTTACCTCGTTCGTTCTGCTCTCGATCTCGACCACTGCCTTTGGCCTTTTCTACTACAACTACATACCCCAGACGGACCTTGAACGTCCTGTCTACCTTCAATATGGCGCCGAAACCTACCCTCGAGCAGATGTGGCCCTAAACACGAACGCCCTCATTGCGCAACAACCTTACGATGTCTCGATAGTCCTCCACATGCCACGCGACCCAGTCAATCTAGCAGCCGGCAACTTCATGCTAGATCTCACTTTGCGCGGCAAATCGGACAAGGTAGCGGCGTCTCTACTTGAGACCCTCCATATGGAAGACCAGGTTCCTGGCACGGCTCTACACCGCTCGAGGCGGCCAGCCATCTTGCCTTACGCCTCTATCACCACCGACTTGGTCTCCAAATTTGTTCGTCTACCGCTTCAGCTTCTGTCTCTCCATGACTACGACTCTGTGACTATGACTATACCCATGTTCGAAGGGGTGGAGTTCGCGAGAGGGAAGGACAATGTACCAGCCGTGGCAGAAATCGAGATCCAGTCTCAAAGACCGCCTATGCTAGCTACATCAAAAGACTACGTCTCCGCGCCGCAGCTGCACATCTATAGCGCCAAACTGGTCTTCAAAGTTCGATTCCATGGCCTACGCTACATCATCTACAACCACCGATTCCTGGCGTTCGCAGCATTCACAACCTTGTTCTATACTGTCTCTATATCCACGCTAGCGGTCGTGTGGGCGGTCATAGCTACCCTGCTGAACACTGCGGGGGATCAAGCACTGGTAAAGCAAGATCCACAGATCAAGCAAGAAGGCGAGACATCCGATCCTCTACGAACAGCAAGCGATTACAGGAGCGATAAGACACAAAAGCGTATCACAGATGACTCCGAGAACGAGACTGTGAACATCAGGGAGAATTGGTCCAGTCCGCATATGCAGCAATCACAATTCACGCCACAGACATCAGAGCCCACATCTGCCGCCTCACAGGATCAAGTTGTGGCTGCAGAGGAGAAGCCGGAGGACCATGCAGATGACGAGGAGGAAGAGGACGAAGATGAGTGGGAGCAGTATGAGAGGATCAGGAAGAGGATGGAATACGAGGCTCGGCAGAGGCAGTTGGCGCATGATTCGGGCATAGGGACGAGTTTGGAGAGTGAGAATGCAGGAGCGGGAGGTTCTGGATTGACGAGGAGATCGAGTAGTCGGAGAGGAAGTGGGAGGGAACAATGAAGTTAGTACGCGGAGGAGAGGTAACGGTGTCGTAGAGAACAAATTCTCTGACAATGGGTCCCAAGGCCATCATCATAGATACCGTTCATCCTACGTACGCAAGTTCAGGTATCCCTCGGCCATGTGCTAGGATCAGCACTATCCCCTAGCCTTAGCGAGCGGGAGATCACGAAATAGTAGTTGCTATCCACGGGTGTCTTACAGGCTTGAGCTTTATCATCGTGGGCGCCGTTTTACCGTCGCGAGCAGAAACAAGGATCGCGCACAACTATGCACCAAGTGATGAAACACTACCTTAGGCTGCTTGTTGAGTGCTTGGGTTGTCGGCAGCTCGAAGACATCCTCAAGTCAACGGTACTGGCGTAGGACATGCGTGGGTCTTGGCCGCACGGAGTGTGGTACTTGGTGCATATCGCTGCTTTTCTCTATAGATTATCTAACTTAAGGTAGTTTTACTCGTTTACGGTTATTTATATCTGATGTTTAACTTGACCCATTACGCTATCTGTGCCGTAGCGCTATCGACCGACCGAACGAACAAGAGGTACGCGTACGGATTTCCATGGTATGCGCTAAGGAAGATCTTATATTATGTTTTGTACACCATCTCTGGTATCCTCGTCGACCCCTCAACCTTCTCCCTCCCCACAGCCTGACTGTTAAGCCAAACACCTACGCTCCTCGGTCCGACGGGGAAAACACCCCAGCCCTCGTCATCGACCACGACCTCGCCCCACGCAAAATCAAGCAAGTCTGTGAACCGCTGGCCCCTTCTCTGCGCCCCGACAAACATTCTTTTGACAGCGTAGCCCGTTCCGATATTCAATATGACGGCCAATCCCTCTTTCTTGCTCGCAGCCCCGTCTGCTCCTGCCAACCCAAGCCTCGTAAAGCCCACACACCCTGCGTCATCGAAATACTCCCTGCTCGGCCCGTATGCCCATAACTTCCGCGCGAGCATCAGCCGCGGTAGGATCCCTAGGCAGCTCGGCGGTTGCGCGAGGTGCGGCGTGTTCTGGGGGTCGGGCGATTGGATGCCGTAGAGGTCGCCGTAGAACACGCTGGGGTAGGAGGGCGTTTGGCGGAGGAGGATGAGGGCGTAGCCGAGGGGGATGAACCAGGGCGAGATGGGGATTACGTGGTGGTCGCGTTCGTAGCGGGGTTGGGTGTCGTGGTTGAGGATGAAGGTCTGGGTGGGGGTTGTTAGTATATGTGGATCTGTGCTGTGTCAGGGTGGTGATGAGAGGAGGGGTTTTGCGGAGGTGATGGGTGACCGCGTTGCGTCTCGGCTGTGCAGGTTAAATGTCGGGTTTGCGAGAGCTGCTGCCATCCTGAACGCGCTGGGTGTATTGGTGAAGGACATTCGCGCGAACGTGGGCTTCCGTGGGTGTACTTGTGCGAGTGTTGGACCTACCACTGCTTGCTCGGGATAATGCTTTGTCAGTGTACCTTCGAAGACCTTGCGAAGGTCGGCAGCAACGGGATCATGCGAGATCTTGGACATATTGCCTGCCAGTGCGACATCGAAAAGGTGCAGGCGGCCATTGAACTTCTCAATGACTGGACCAAGCACATCCAAGTCTCCTCGCCAGTATTCGCCGACAAAGAAGAGGTGCTTCGGGAATTTTGTGTCAAGACACTCAATCCATTCTTTGAGGAAGGACTGCGACATGTGTTTGACGGCATCAAGGCGGAAGCCTGAGACGCCTACTTCTTTCACGATCCATTCGGCCCAGGCATGCAGGTCGTCTCTGACCTCTTTCTGAGAGTGGTCGAGGTCATTGCCCATGCTATGTATTGACTGTCAACAAGGTCCCACGTGGGGTGTCACATCAAGTGGAAACGCACAGGTAATCGTAGTTGCCAAGAGTATCGTCGACATCATTCGCCCACCCTGGCTTGTCGTCGCCGACGAAACGATAGATGTGTTCATTTGATTCCAATCGCGCCTCCCAGTCGGTACCAGTAAAATGGTGCCAGTGGTACTTGAACGAGGAGTATTTGTCCTTGCGACCATCAAAGTTGTATCCAGTCCAGACTTCGACTTCATGTTTGCCTCCGATGGTTTTCAGACGATCTAACACCGGTCAATTCGTTAGGTCAGGCACAGCTAGCCGCCAATCGTGCTGATACTCTCTGACAACACATGTCATGGCAGGGGCAGTTTGGAGTACATACTTTCTTTGTCGACCTTCACAGCCTGGCACTGCTCAGTGTAGTCTGCAGCACACTTATGATTTAGTATGGCATCCCAGCAGAGCTTAACACCAATGCTTTGAGCAAGTCTTGATAGATCAGTCAAAGCTTGTTTGTCTCCATGTTTGGTTCCCCGTGCGCCTTTCTGGTCGAACTCGCCTAGGTCATACAGATCATAAACGTCATAACCATTGCTGCCTTGCCAGCCGGCTTTGCAGCCTGGTGGGAGCCAGACTTGATCGATGCCGAGGAGTTTTAGGCTTTTGAGTGAGCGGGCCAGACGTCGGTAGTGTTGGCCATCTGATGGCAGGTACCATTCAAAGCCTTGGAACAAAGTCGTGTTGTCGGTCATACTGGTCGACGGTTCTTGTGGGTTCAGTTGCGTTTGTGTGGAACTCTCTTCATTGCTTGTTGTCCGAAGACTCGACAATACCTGTTTAAAGCCACGAAAAGACATGACGATCGGAGGAGAAAGGTCGATGATGAAGATGCGCGTAGCGTTTGGACCCTCCCAGAACTCGAGGAGTGAGCACAACCAAAGCAGTTGCCAGTTGAAGAAAATCTAGTCACGGGTATAGGCCGATAAGATACTGGGATGTCCCATATGGGTTTCCGGTGCTCCGAGCCGTTTATCAATGTGATGGGCATTAACAATTGACACGATGGGGATACTACAATATCGTACTCAACGGTGGGCGACAGCTTCAGGAAAGCGTTGTGTTCGCATCTGGATCAACCGCTCGTCAGCCTAGTGACGTCCGGATCAAACTTGCAGTGACGAGGATTCTTGATTCGGCGCACGTGCAGAACACCGAAGGTAGTTAGCGCGGCAGTTCGCCTACGGTAAATGGGCTCAGTCGGTCATACGTTTACATTTTTCCGCACAGAAAATGCATTCGATCATTATTGTCGAGAGTTTGCTTTTACCCCTGTCAATTCGTCTATGGCTGCCACTTCCAACAGGTAGTAAACGATGCTTTGGGTAGTATCTCAGCTGGTGTCCGTTTACTAGCCTGAAACGTAGGCCCAGAAACGTGCTGCCGCCCGAAAACTCAAGATGATCGCTTTTTGGATACCAAAGTTTACCTAAGTTTTAGGGGCTTGAAGCGGTTACGTTGAAGAGCCGGGCGAAACATGGTCCAGCTCATCCCCGTCGCTCATCGTACATGTACTCAGGGGTCCCCAGTCTGCAATTCTCAACCTTTTTTCTCGGGCCGTCATGACGTTTTTCGGCCAAAGATAGGGGCTGCACGCCTATCTTTTACATCGACAACAGTAGGTAAGTGTTTGTTGCACGAACTTTTAGACGCGTTGTACCGTGTCGTAGATTTACGAGTCTCGTCGTCGAGGATGGAGGTCTGTCTTCCGGCCAGAGTAGTGATAACAATAGTTTCCCAGTGTCAGGCAACATGATCGTCCTCCTTTTCGCGTTAGAAGGTGTGGACCAACGAGGCTGTCATAGCGTCAACTCTCGTCGTCTCAACCTTGTGTTACCGGTACTCTGGAACCAGCTCGCCACGTGCGGAATAAACGCCACATGCGAGATCCATCACGTCAAAGCTACCCCATAAAACCCACAGCTTCTTCACATCAGCCAGATCGTTCGATGCCGATTTTCCACACAGCCGAGGGTGTTGTGCACACATGGATCTAGCAGTAATATGTCACCAGTCAGCAAGCTTCCGGTAAAGGACATTCTTGACCCTGTACAACTTTGTCTTGGCGAGCCAACGCCCACCGAAACATATCCATCGAGGCACGAAATGGCCATTTGCGCTTCTCTTTACTTGTCGTGTTATCAAAATGCCCGCCAAATACTCGGAACTTGGCGAAGGTGACCGCCTGCATTAGCGGTGGCAATATTTATACTGCCAAATCCTGACGATTTGGTCAGCTGCACATGTTTCAGCAGGGGTGCCCAAAATGTCCTATTGGTAGGACGCTCCCGATGTGAGCAATGAAAGTCCTATGATACCACCCTGTGGCTTATCACTCTCTGCGCACCGATCATAAGGTAATGGCTGTGGACGTGATCAGCCGTTCTTGCAGCGGTCACGTTCGCCGAGTACCGAGGACAAGGCTTGCTACATAGATTTCGCTCTGCCGCGTTTCTTTGACCAATAGTTTAGCATACATATCATGACTTGGATCCATGACATTACCCACAAAACCTGGCCTTTCACCCTGGTGCGACTTTCAACCGATGGCCTATGATACTGTACATCTCATGCTTTCCAACCTTGAGGATACAGTATCTAGGACAGGGGATGATGCATACCTAATTAGCGCTATCACTAGCCGGTTAAGAGGGTCGATCAAAAGAGGATCAGAAGTGGAAACCTTCTTATGCCTGTGGGCTCTGGCAGGGAAGATTTAGAACACAGCAAAACTCTGGCACGCAATAATGGTACAGTGAAACCCTAACCACTTACTGCAAGCACATAGCCGCTTGTGGCAGGATCAAACTCAGAATGTCTTAGTGGCAGAACAGTGAGCTTCAGCCAATCAATACAGCTGAACCCTATCCCGCCACAAGTGGGTGTGTGCTTCAATTGCAAGCTTCGATTGCTTGGGTTGCAAGCTTCCACGTTACCGTACCTGATACATTTCGGCAAGGACCACAACCTGGGCATTAGACAACTCTTTGCCCAATTGGTGTGGATTGAGCAAGACCGAGACGCCCTTCTCGTCCTATTCGAGTTGCACCAAGCACGCTCCTCCCTAAAACTTAAGACGGCCACTACAAGCATGGATTCTGGTGGATTTAGCGGCCACCTTGAGTTTTTCAGAAGACGGCACGTTTCGAAGACTCTGTTGGCACTTTCGAAACCTGACCTAATGGAGAATCTGTTGAAGCTGGATGAAGGGCTGTGGAGCAATCGTGTACGGCAATGGTCGTCATCTTCCCTGCTAGAGAACGTCCATTCAGCAAAGAAACCGCTGTGGCTTATCGCATACCTTCTCCGTGACTCCGAGACAGAACCTTGAATGGAACCCGATGGCAGAGAGTATCGAGCTGCGTTGGTCAGATGGCGCTTAGTACGGCATGTGGGCTGAACTGTACTCGCTTCATATATGCCTGCACTCCTTGTCAACTCGTGCCTCCATTAGTGGCATCAACAGTTTCGTTCTCTCGCGATCTTATTGTGGCTGTCAATCTTGCTGCTCGACCGGTCGAGGTGGCATAGTAGACGCTACATTCTGATCAAATTCTACCTTCACTTCTCACAACCATGAAGGCCAGTGCAAAGCTATTAAACATTTGCTTGTACTCACTGTTGTCCTTCACTCAAGCCCTGCGATATCACCCAGAGCATGTTGGTTACAACCTCAACGAGAATGAGACCGCTGTTGAGCCCAGGCACTACGACGGCAAATGGAGCAACCATACCTTCCATCCTTCACCTAGCAATTGGCGATTTCCGTTCTACGTTCTAACGCTGGACCGATTCATCGATGGCGATCCCACGAACAATGAGGCAAATGGCACTGTCTTCGAGCATGATTGGATGTCCAACCAATTCAGGTTTGGTGGAGATGCTGCTGGTGTCCTTCAAAACCTCGATTACATACAGGGTATGGGACTAAAGGCAGTTTACTTCACTGGAAGTATGATGCTGAATATGCCTTGGTCGCCTGATGGCTTCGGACCACTTGATCTTACACTCCTTGATCGACATCATGGCGATATCGAAGCATGGAGAACTGTGATCGACGAGATGCATCGACGTGGTATGTACGTTATCTTCGACAGCACTATGGCGACCATGGGCGACTTGCTTGGCTACGGTGGCGCTTACACGAACGCCAGCGTGGAGTTTGCATTTAATGAATACGACTACATATACAAAGACCCATCGAGACGTTACCATGACTTCCAGCCAAGCAATGTCTGGGATCCCACATGTGAAGTTCCTGTCTTTTGGGAACAGAATGGCTACCCTGAGACACAGTCGGTCATGGACAATTTCACCGGTTGCCGCGACAGCGAATTCCAGATGTATGGCGACATAAAAGGCACTGGTGCCTATCCCAGTTATATCAACCAAGTGTCGAGATTCGCCAGCGTTCAAGATCGTCTCCGCGAATGGCGACCTGATGTGCTCGAGAAAATCAACGTCATGTCATGTATCCAAATCCAAATGCTTGACTTGGATGGCTTTCGAATGGACAAGGGTGTCCAGACCACGCTCGATTCCCTAGCAGAGTTCTCGGACTATCAGCGGCAGTGCGCACGACGCCTCGGCAAGGACAACTTTCTGATAGTAGGCGAAGTGGTCGCTGATCCAAAGCTCGCCGCAACCTACTATGGTCGTGGAAAGAAGCCAGACCAGTCACTTGACATTGCAAGTGACGCTATTTTCACCACCAATGTGTCTGACGCGGACAATTTTATCAGGCCTTGGGGTATGACAGCACTTGATGGTGCAGCATTTCATTACGACGTGTACGGCTCCATGACCCGATTCCTGGGTCTCGACGGTCCTTGGGGCTCCCTCGGTGTGGACTGGGTCGACATGTGGCACACATTCTTGAAAGATCATGACTTGGTGAACGCCAACACCGGGCTCTTTGACCCTCGACACATGTTTGGTACCACCAATCAAGACGTGTTCCGGTGGCCAGCGCTTTCGAATGGAACACAGCGACAGCTTCTCGGATTGTTCGTCACGACGTTAGAGCTGCCCGGGATCCCGATGGTTCTGTACGGTGAAGAGCAGGAGTTCTATACTCTGGAGAACGCCGCACCGGACTACGTCTATGGTCGAACACCGATGGCATCCCAAAGAGCATGGCAATTGCATGGTTGCTACAATCTCGGTGAAGAACTATACGTCGACATGCCGTTCAACTCATCCAGCTTCGGGTGTCATGATGACTCTGTAAGTCTGGATCATAGAGATCCTTCTCACCCTGTGCGAAACATACTCAAGCGATTCTTCGAGCTTCGTGAGCAGTACCCAACTCTCAATGATGGCTTCAATTTGACTACTCTCTCTACACGCATTTACGATCTCCATCTTCGAGGGAGTGGGGACATACCTTCACCTTTCGGTCTCTGGAGTGTCTACCGCGGGAGGAGTAGTCAAATACAGGACCTCACTGGCCAGGGGCACGGGAATTTGCCAGTGTGGCAATTGTTCCACAATGAAAATCGTACAATCACATACGATTTCGATTGCAGCAGTAAGAACTCGACCTCCGAAGATGGCGCCTTATTGTCTGCATTTTCTTCGGGTACAGTTGTCAGGAATCTCTTCTATCCCTACGAGAAGTACGATTTGGAGGCTTCGACTTTCACCTTGGGTCTGGAAAACAGTACAGAGCCCAACGGTTGCCTACCTCGCGTCACATTGCGTCCTTGGGAGTTCAAGGCATTTGTTCCTGTGAATGAATGGGTGGCACCCAAGCCTGTCATCACCAGGGTCGTGCCGCGTCACGATGCACGGCTAGTGTCAAGTGTTGAGTACGACGAGACCGAGGAAGTCCCGATACAGATTCAGTTCTCCGAAGAAATGGATTGCACCTCGGTCAGAGACAGTCTCAAGATCGAATCTATTACAGAATCTGGCCAACGGGCCTCCTTGAATGTTTCAAGTGTGTCTTGCGAGACTGTTGAGCTCCGAGGTACCGCTCTAGTCGCCCAAGCTGCAACAGCATGGGTGTTCAATGCAATGCTCCAAGATGTCGGCCATGGTGTGCATACATACACAGTTGACAATGCATCGACAGCATCTGGCGATGCTTGGACTAACACTCGCGACAAGTTCATGCTTCGCGTTGGTGCTGTTGACAATCCTATGGTTTTCCCAGAATCTGCCAACTACACCAAATCCTTCCTGCAACAAGACGAGGGTTCCGGAGACCTGTTTGTCATTCCGAAGGCTTCTGGAGCAGACCTCGTCCGTTACTCCACAAATTGGGGTTCAAGCTATAGTGCTTGGCAACCATATAGTGGAGGTAAATTGGTACTCAAGAAGCAGTCCTGGTCGGGCGCGAAACATCAAGAGTGGGAGGGTGAGCATGTCATCATGAACTACTGGAGTCGAGCCACAGGAAGCAGTGACCACTATCAGCATGGCGATCTCGCTCGTGACGATAAACCTGCGCGTCGTTGGCCTCATGCTTTCGTGGAGGGCGTCTTCAACCAGTGGGGTTACGATCTCGGCATTCGAAATCGCATGCATCAGAATGACCAAGGCGAATGGATCTATGATCTCTTCGCTGAATGGCCAACAAATATCTCTGTGAATGTGTGGGGCATGAATCCAGACGGCCAGCCAGACAAGAGCGCCGCTTACGGCGACGTTGACAGGGACGGCGTCCTTGACTGGGTATGGCCGAACAGTTTGGCAAATAACTTCGTCAACATCTCGGCTATGCCAACCAATGGCAAACTTGGCTATCGCATGGTAGTCAATGACGGGAACATGTCCTACACTCTGGTGCCGCATGGTTCTTCCATGGTACAGCTGGTTGTTCTGATCTTACTGGTTGTGGTGCCTTTCGCGACGGCTATCATCGGAGTCAAATTATTCATCGGCGCCTTCTACAAGATCAAATTCAACCAAATGGGCCTTGAAACCAAGACAGCACTGTTGTCTTGGCAGGCTTCCGCTTTGGCCTTGCTCGGGCTTCGACGCGATCCAAAGAAATATGGTTACGAGAAACAAACTACACACACGCCTCTTGAGCTCCAGACGACTAGAACTGTTTCCGATGTACCCGCTCCAAATGATGCATTTGCAGTCGCTACCGGCTCACCAAATCGTCGAACGGTGCTTATCGCCACCGCCGAATATGAAATCGAGGACTACGCAGTCAAGATCAAGATTGGAGGCCTCGGAGTCATGGCTTCTCTGATGGGAAAGAGCTTAGGCCACCAGAATTTGATATGGGTAGTACCCTGTGTTGGTGGCATCGACTATCCGTTTGAAGACGCGTCTCATGCAGATCCGATCATGGTCCGCATGATGAATCAGCCATATTTCATTGACACACACGTCCACGTCCTTAAGAACATTACTTATGTTCTGCTAGACTCACCTATATTCCGGAAGCGGACCAAAGCCGAACCATACCCAGAAAGAATGGACGACCTCGACAGCGGTCTCTATTATTCCGCATGGAACCAGTGTATCGCTGAGGCTATCCGCAGATTCAAGCCAGATCTGTATCATATTAACGACTACCACGGTGCCTGCGCCCCTCTATACCTCTTGCCGGAAGTCATCCCTTGTTGTTTATCTTTGCATAATGCAGAGTTTCAGGGTATGTGGCCAGTCAGAACGAAAGAGCAAATGGCCGAAATGTCTCGTATATTCAATCTCAGTCCCGAGATCATCAAGAGGTATGTGCAGTTTGGCGAAGTGTTCAATCTTCTACACGCCGGCGCTAGTTATCTCCGTCTCCATCAACAAGGTTTTGGTGCAGTCGGTGTCTCGAAAAAGTATGGAAAGCGATCACTGGCTCGCTATCCTATCCTGTGGGGGCTAGAGAACATCGGCTCTTTGCCTAATCCTGATCCTTCCGACACTGCTCCTATTGACAAAGCTGCTACAACTCTGGGTGCGACAGTGAATCTAGAGAGAGAACGGGAGCGTGGTGCGTTGAGGAAACAAGCCCAAGAATGGGCTGGCCTCAACGTAGACCCGAACGCGGAGCTATTCATCTTTGTCGGAAGGTGGTCTATGCAGAAAGGCATTGACCTGATAGCTGACATCTTCCCGTGGGTGTTAGAGAAGCACAAGAACACGCAACTTATCTGTGTCGGACCTGTTATCGATCTATACGGCAAGTTTGCTGCTTTAAAGCTAGCTAAGCTTACAGATAAGTATCCTGGTCGGGTCTTCTCCAAGCCCGAGTTTACAGCATTACCGCCTTATCTGTTTGGTGGCGCTGAATTCGCATTAATGCCTTCTCGAGACGAGCCCTTCGGCCTCGTCGCTGTCGAATTTGGCCGCAAAGGAGCTTTATGCGTTGGCGCACGGGTTGGAGGCTTCGGCCATATGCCCGGTTGGTGGTTTACAGTTGAGGCTGTGACGACTAAGCACCTACTGAGCCAATTCAAGCACGCTATAACAGCCGCCTTAGCATCGAATTACGAAACACGTGCGTTGATGCGGGCTTACTCCCTCCTCCAACGATTCCCTGTTGCTCAATGGGTTGAAGATCTCCAGATCCTCCAGACCAAGTCCATTGAATCCAATCAAAATTGCAAAGGGAAGGCTGAAGGCTCGAGGAAGTGGAAGTCAATGATTTCCTCCAACTACAGCAGCACTAGCTTAGCTACAGAACCGACTCTAGTCAACGGCTACGTTACGCCTCCTTCGGGAGCTTCAACACCTTGGGCCAGGTCGCGTGCTGCCTCCCCTGCGCCAAGCACTCTCGGATTTCGTTCCGGTGCGGGAAGCCCAATATCAACCCCCAGGCGACTTCATTCGCGGTTTCTGTCAGCTTCATCGCTTCGTCGGCCGTTCGATGATGCTGAAACCATAGACGAAAGGCCCGAAGGCACGCTTGACACTTCTACCTCCACGGCATCACTAGATGCTCAGAGGCTTCGTGCCAGCCTTATACAAGTCGCTCAGGTTAGGTCAGCGATAGAAAAAGCCGGTGCGATGACACCAACGTTCCGCGATTCTACGAATACATATTATGACCGGTACTCGCAGAAGCTGGACAAATCGAACGCTAAAACGTCAGTCAATGCGCTGTCAATCGAGGAGTACATCGTCAATAGTGAGAAAGAATGGTTCAACAAGTTCCATGTAGCCTCACTGCGAGGCAGCCGTGCCCCAAGCGCTGCTCCTACTCGACGCACGAGCTTCGATGGCGACACAATCGTTGAAGAGATACCACATATTGAAGCCACTACCGAGTATGATGCACTCTTCGGTGAGGACTATGTTGCTCCCACTGGGTGTCGTAAGCTCCTGCAACGCAAGATCGGAAACTGGTACCTTTATTGCTTTTTGCTCGCATTTGGCCAGATCATATCAGCAAGTTCATACCAACTCACACTTTTGACCGGCGCTGTGGGCGAGCCAGCAGACAAGCTCTATGTGCTATGCAGCATCTACCTCGCCTTCTCGTTCATATGGTGGATACTTTACCGCACCACGAAAGCGATCTACTGTCTTTCTGCTCCGTTCGGGTTCTTCGGTGCTTGCTTTCTCCTCCTCGGACTCAGCAAATGTGCAACAACAGCTAGCAGCCGCAGCTGGATGTTTGATGTCGCTGCCGGGCTTTATACTGCTGGCTCGGCTGCCGGCGCGTTCTTTTTCTCCCTCAATTTCGGCACTGAAGGTGGGACCCCGTCACAGATCTGGGCCTTCCGGGCTTGTGTCATCGCTGGCACGCAGAACCTGCTCATTGCATTCTTGTGGTACTGGGGGAGCTACCTGACCCGCAACACGGCCTTGTCAGGCTCAAGTTTCACTCCCTCGTCGGCTGCGCTCACAGCCGTATCCATACCACTCGCCCTATTCATGTTCGGCGTCGGGATTCTCGTGTTTCTTGGACTACCGGAATACTATCGTCAAGACCCGGGTGCCACCCCTTCTTTCTACCGAGCTCTGTTCCGCCGTACTATCATCCTCTGGTTCTGGTTCATGGTCATTATGCAGAACTACTGGTTATCCGCTCCTTACAACAGGAATTGGCTCTTCCTATGGTCCTCACAGAACGCACCGCGTTGGGCGGTATCGCTCCTCATCATCCTTTTCTTCGTCTTCGTCTGGGCTGGCATGCTCGCCTTCCTCGGCTACCACGCACAGCAACATTCCTGGATCATTCCCATATTCGCGATCGGACTCGGCGCACCGCGGTGGTGTCAAATGCTCTGGTCTCTCTCTGGCATTGGCTTACACGTACCCTGGGGTGGACTTGTTGGCGGGGCCCTCATTAGCCGCGCTGTGTGGCTGTGGCTGGGCGTGTTAGATGCCGTGCAGGGGGTAGGCTTTGGCATGATCCTACTGATGACTCTGACTCGCTTGCACATCTCGTTCACGTTGGTTATGGCGCAGAGTATTGGTGCCCTATTTACGATCCTGGCACGGTTGTCAGCGCCGGATAATATTGGTGCTGGTTCTGTTTTTATCAACTTGGCAAGTGATTCGCTTGCGTCGGTTTGGTTTTGGGTGGCTTTGATATGCCAATTGGTAATATGTGTGGGATATCTGAAGTTCTTCAGGAAGGCGCAGCTGACGAAGCCATGAGGACATCACGAATGATGAAGAACTAACATAGAGGGATGAAACAGACATAGATGGATGTAAAATTACATAAGTGTACAGTATACAGGATATATAAATTTAATGCGGTCACAATTGGTTGTGATTCATGGCACCTTCTTCGCGGTATCCATGAGCCTCAGTATCAACAATCAAAATGTTTCGTGGTAGCATCTAAGAATCATGAATATGGTGAATACTTTCGACCTCTTCACAAAAGTGATCAGCAGCAGGTCTACTAGGAAAGACTTGCTCGTTATAGCTGGAAGACCTTGCTGCCTGCATAAGGATGTTGACGAAAGAGACGTACTGTAAAGCGGAGGAAAAGTCTTCCAATTCCCAGCCCACAACGATCTAAGATTCTCTTTGATTATTCTTGCCAACCTGCGCCCGGGACACCAACGTGTCGCATCATCTGCCCAGGATTTGTGCTTGTTCATGACACTTCGATATTCCCGACCAGAAAAAGTCTCCTTTTGTGCCTAAGGCACTTCACAAGCGCTAAGCCTCAAACTGATCTCTGCTCCTGCCTACACTGAACACCTACGACGACCTTCAACTTCCCGTTTGCAAGAACACTGCAGACATATTTAGCTCAAACTGCTGACCATCTCACGCGATCGGTCCCCCAACCCAGTGCATGCCTGCGAAGCCATATTGGTCATCGTTCTCAGCGATTGCAGAGACTTCAATTGAATGATGGACTCCTGGCATGTCGACCACGCTTCCCTAACGAATCAGCCAGATATACATCCTGGGCAGGAGCTAGAGGCTGACGATGGTATCTAGAAGCAAGCAGTATTTCCTGATGCTTAGATTCTCCTGTTGAGAAACCACGTGTACTAAATAGTAACGGCCTTGCTTCCATCGCTTTGCAGATAACGTGATGCATAGCACGCTTTTTCGTGCCCAGCATTCCAGGCCATGGTGAGCAAGCCGGATACGGGCAGAGCTCTGAGTCGATATGCCTGCTGGTAATACGAGCGCCCAAGAGCTTGGCAAGTTGTACCAATGATAGATGCAGGTTTCTCGCTTCTCTCGCTAATCTCTACAGGCTTATTCCGGAAGAGGTCTCACGAAGCGAAATTTCAATTGCACTATTGGTTCAACTTATTGTCCAAGACGATGATGCTGCTACCCCAGCAGGAACCTAACTCGACATTCCTTTGGTTAATGCCTGGAGAGTGAGAAGACAACGGATCCAAAACGGCAGCTGAAGTTGTGGCACACGCAACAGATATTGGCTCCTCTGCAGTCAGTGGTAAGTATACACGCTGAGGTGAGCGCGTTTCGAAGTTACCGTATGGAAGGTTGTTCTCTCATGGTGCCAAAAGTCCGGGAAGCTGAGGTAGGACTTCGTGTACTGCGTTCAAGCCCCGCAGGCGTTGTGGCTACTGTTGAGGATTACCGGTACCGTGCCGGTGGCACTGCCAGCCGCTTGCTGCCATTACTAGTGGATGCATGGAACAGCCATGACCAGACTGCAAGAGTGACACGCTAGCTAACCGGAGGCATTTCTTGGGCGACTCGCCCAGACCACAGCCATTGTAGGGCAGTGCTCGTAAGCCAATCTTGGTGTTCCAAGCTTTGCCATATACTGCATCAGACGGACACAGCCCTACCACACTGTGCTGCATATATGGCCGAGATCTGCTCGGCGCCCATTCCGATGTCTTAGTTTCAGGGGATATCTACATGAGTTTGGCTGTGCTGTCAAAATGCCTACCCACGTTGGTCAGCAGCCTTATGAGGCAGTCGCTACGACACCCGAAGGTGAGTCCGATGCTTTACACAGCTAGCAGGAAACTGATGTCTGGGAGACAATGGCAGACTAGCCATCGCTGAGCGGCGGCGCCAGAACGAGCAGTTCGACTTTAAGCCGGTTCCTCTTAGACTCACGTTCTTATCGACATTCATCCTTGTCCTCACTGTCTTGGTAGCCCTTATCGAGGTCCTCCTGCACAACACTAGTTCTCCATCGGCACCATCGACGCCGGCCGCTACGTCTGCTTCTGCAACAACATTGACCACGTTAACGCCCAAGTACAAGAGGCAATACCGTACACGTCCAACTTTGATCAAGCGTGAGATCGACTGCGGAGATGTGGCAGCTATTCCTTCGAAGCTTGCCAGTCTTTCCGAGGTCAGCTCCAGTCTATGTTCTGATTTCACTGCAAGTTATGCCTACCATACGGCGAACCTTTCGTATCCGCTACAGACTGCGCTCGGTCAGTGGCTGGACGCGTATGAGAGCATGTCAGCTTCTACACGGGTCCTAGCATATACTTCGACTCAATGCCAGCAGACTTCGACAACTCAAACGCCCGGCTATGTCGACGCGACTGTGTTTCTGGGATGCGCCACGACCGTTCAACCGTACGATGGTGGCTGCATACCTCCGGAAGGCACGATGTGGATCGAAAACTTTGCGCTAACTTCGACGGTGGTCGAATATAGCTGTAGTGTCAACAGGGAAGATGTAGTGGTTATTGCTTCTAACACAGGCACCGTATCAGCCACTATCAGCCCCGCCGCTTCCATAGTGCCAGAGTCTAATACCGAGATCGCGACACCAGTTGTTGTTACAAAGCTACAGACCAGCGTCGACAAGAACAGTCTTGTGGTGATAACCAAGCCTGGGAGCTCGGCAACCATACCTGCTGCTATACTTCCCACAGTTACGAAGTCAGCAGAAGAGGTTGCAGACACTCCTCTGGTCTCTGGTCCGGCACTCCCTACCGTCACGCAGCCGATGGAAATGACAACAGCAGCAGCTCCACAGAAAGATGCAGGAGTTTCGCAAGCTGCAGCCATCACGCCTGCGCCAGCAATCTCACATTCGAATTCACAGCTTGAAGGGACAGTTCATACTATTGTAACAAAGCTAGAGGCGGCATCACCAGTACTAATCGTTTACACTACTACCGATACCTTAGGTCGGGTCCATACCATCACGACCGAGCTTGACGCCTTGAAGCCACTTCCTGCAACATATTTGTTCACGGATTCCCTTGGTCATACTCAAACGATCACAACATCACTCAGTGGCATAACGCCATTGGCATTCACATATAAAAACAGAGATTCCCTGGGTCAAGTTCACACTATGGTCACTAGCGTCGACGCGTTTCAGGGCTCTACGTCTGTCTTCACAACTACAAATGAGGCTGAAGAGGTTGAGACTCTTGTGGCTATCATGGGCACGTTGGCCCCAGCCTCACAGACTTACTTGACAACTGACGTACAAGGCAACATTCAGACGCTCGTGTTGGCGCCGAACGCATTGGCGGGCTCAATCTCTACATACATGACCACAGATCCACGTGGCAAGGTTTCAACCATTGCGACAAAAGTTTCAGCGTCTCAACAATCCTTGAGCACCTACTTGACAACAAATGAGAAGGGAGAAATATTGACCGTTACGACTGTGGTGGTGGCTACAGCTGTCTCTTCTGATCACCAGTACACGACAACCACGCAGTATACTTCGCTTGTCACGACAGCCGGCACCGACGGTAAGCTGACCAGCTTCTCGGCTGTGGTCGTGGAAAGTGTTGTCCTTACCTCAACTCCGGCGGTGCTGACGGTTCGACCTACCACAACCTCCACGTCTCCTCCATCATCTACAAGCCGGTCGCAACATCCAAGCTTCGTCCTGTCTTCATCCGAGAAGGTGGTCAATGGCACGTTTACCAAGTATCGCTACGCCGTGGCGATGTACCTTCCAGCATGCTTAGCAGTTCTCGTCAAAGTGGTGTGGGAGATTGTCTTCGCCTCGATCAACCTGATGCAGCCGTTTGAGCGGATGGCTGCAGCCTGCGGCGTGAAGGCTCAATACTCCGTTTTCGCACAGTACCTATCGAGCGCTATATCGCTTGACATGTTCACGTCACTCGGTCATGGCAACCTTGTTCCCCTCTGGTCCGTCTTGCTGTACCTTGTCGTGCAGATAGGCGCCCCACTTGCTGCAATCTCGATGGCGATCAGATCACGAGATACTTGCATCATTGATGGTCGGCAGAATAGATGCGATTTAGCATGAGTAGTAAACGTCCCGGTACTACGTGGTCTGGAAGGTGTACTGATTGCTTGCATGGTGCTACTTGCGCTCGTCCTGTGGTCGACACGCCGCGCTCGTTCTAGTTTACCTTCAGACCCTTCTTCGCTCGGATCGATCGCACTCCTCATGAACCAGGAAAGTCTTCTCCAAGACATCCGTAACCTTGAACCTGATGCCAATCACTCGGATTTTGAGGCGTCTTTCGCTCAACATCAGTTCAGGCTCAATCATCATGTCAGTACTGCCGGCTTTCGCAAGTACAGTATCGTCGCCGAGAACACCACCAAGCTGCTAGGGCTACCAGACGAGAATGACAACATCACTACAGCTTACGAAGGGAACACGAACTCCGGTACTGGCACTTATAATTATCACTCGGTCCACAACCCAGCGTCGAGCACCGATGCACCTATATCCTCATACACGCGCGCCTCATTCCTGTCTCGTACTCGCAACAACCGCATAGCAGACATCCTCGGCTTGATTTTCCCGGTCACACTTCTTGCTCTCGTGACGGCATTCTACCTCGATGGCGACTTCGATGACCCATTCAACAAATTCTTCAATTCGGATACGCCGGCACCAAAGATCCTCCTCGTCAGCCTTGCATCGCTCTCGTCATTGCACCTGTCACACATTGAGCGTAGTGTGCGCATCACTGAGCCGTTCCGTCGTCTCGCCGCAAATGCCCCACCAGGCCCCCAAGCCGCCTCAGCGACCGCCTTCTGGAGATATCGCGACACGGGCAGAGCAAGAGCGCCCCCAGAAACAACGGTGCTGATATCTCGCTCAGGGACCCGGTACTCTAGTCTGCTCTTGTCGCTGTCTCTCCTGGTGCGCCATGAGCTCCACGGCGGACGAATGCTGTTTCAGACGCTGGTGTCGCTTACTGCCGTCCTCTCCGACTTGAATATTATCGCTGCTGCTGGTGTGCCGTACAACGACGCGATGACGTGGGAGGTGTACAAGTATAGCTCCATTGTTACCATGGCTGTTACAGGGTGGATTGTGCTGATATATGTCGTCATTCTGGTCTGGTGGAGAGGCAACGCAGCTGTTCGGGTCGTGGGTGGGAAGAGCATAAGCAAGAGTGTGGGCACGATTGGTGGAGTCATGAGATGGCTGGCTGAGGGTGGGCCGGAGGTTGTCGAGGCGGTCGGACGGATCAAAGAGGAGCGGGAGACGTGGCGAGGGTGGAGAAGGAGGTATGGCTGTGAGGGTGGCGACGGGACGAGAGTGTGGTTTGGAAGCACGGGTGTGATAGGCGCTGACGGGAGAGAGAGATGGTGCTTGGCTTTTGAGAGGATTGGAGACACCGACGAGGCTAGGAAACAAAGGGGCAGTGCGCAGGGGTTAGGGTTGTGGTTCTGACGAAGAAGAGAGGTGAAGGGGCTTTCAGTTCAAGTACAATGCTAGTAAGAAGTAGTGTAGTTAAAACGCTATGGATCTGTCATCTCGGCTGCTCTGCTTTGATTTGTCCTTGTTGCTCAGGACTAGTGCCGCTAAGCAAGATCTCGAGTCGTCCGCCTCGCAATTCTAGTAGAGCTCGGAAGTCTTTTGATTGCGTGTCGTGCATTCACAGTGCGCTGAATGCCGCCAGTATTCTCCCCCTGGCTTGGGACAGAGAATACTGCTCTCCATGGATGTGCTGCGTAGCCCTCTTTCGGCTGAGCTAGTACCGAGATCATTAGAGGTGTACTAGGTTGCAGCGCAACTAGATGATCAGGCCTCCCTTCCAGTCCTTACGGGGCACATCATCGGAGTGCGTGCTGCTCGCTTCAATACGATGTGCTCGGTTCCTGATCACAAGTACCTT
>Ga0210040_10001753_pt1 | contig 32010 bp, 32 predicted proteins | sample CryGeyCG12114_NA_FD_185462 | JGI IMG/M metagenome (GOLD analysis project Ga0210040, IMG submission 185462) | Groundwater microbial communities from aquifer - Crystal Geyser CG19_WC_8/21/14_NA (SPAdes) (version 2) | ecosystem: Environmental > Aquatic > Deep subsurface > Groundwater | place: USA...
GGATCGTCGGGCTCCACCTGCGGGAGCCCTCCCTGTACCCCCGGCTCGGCGAGCTGCTGACCGGGATGCTCTGCCAGGTCACCGAGCGCGGCCCCGACTCCGCCGGCGTCGCCGTCTACGGCGACCCGCGCTGGTCGCCACCCGGCTCCGCGTCGGTGTCCCTCCTCCCCGGGACGACGACACCCGACGAGGTGGCGACGGCGCTGCGTGCCGCCGTCCCGGATGCCGCGGTGGTCGACGCCGGCCAGACGCTGGTCGTGCACGCGCCGGTCGACGTCGACACGCTCGTGGCCGCCGTCCGCACCGCCCTGCCCGACCTGCTCGTCATCGGCTCGGGCGAGGAGGTCGCCGTCCTCAAGGGCGTGGGCCACCCGCAGGCGCTGGCGGCCGAGTTCGGCCTGGCGCAGGCGCAGGGCTGGCAGGGGGTCGCGCACACCCGGATGGCCACCGAGTCCGCCGTCACCCCGGCGCACTGCCACCCGTTCTCCGTCGGCCCCGACCAGTGCCTGGTGCACAACGGCTCGTTCGCCAACCACGCCACCATCCGGCGGGAGCTCGTCGCGGCCGGCACGACCTTCGACTCCGACAACGACTCCGAGGTCGGCGCCCGCTTCGTCGCCGCCCAGCTGGCCGCCGGCTACGACCTGGAGAAGTCGCTGAAGCTGCTCTGCGAGCGGTTCGACGGCTTCTACACGCTGCTGGTGTCCACCAAGGACAGCTTCGCCGTCGTCCGCGACGCGATCGCCTGCAAGCCCGCCGTCGTCGCCGAGACCCGTGACTGGGTGGCGATGGCGTCCGAGTACCGCGCCCTCGCCGGCCTGCCCGGCATCGAGGACGCCCGCATCTTCGAACCCGAGCCGGAAGAGGTCTACGCATGGCAGCGCTGAGCGACGTCCTGATGGAGGTCCCGGTCCGCCCGGAGCCGGCCGTCGTCGACCTGGCCACCTCCGACGTCCGGCAGCTGAACCGCGCGCTGCACGCGCCCGACGTGGCCAGGACGGCTCCGTCCTGGCGGGTCACCCACCCGGACGGGCGGCACAGCATCGCCGTCGGCCTCGACGCCGACGTCTCGGTCGAGATCGACGGCCACGTCGGCTACTACTGCGCCGGCATGAACAAGACCGCCACCGTGACCGTCCACGGCAACGCCGGGGTCGGGGTGGCCGAGAACATGATGAGCGGCACGGTCCGGGTGCGCGGCAACGCCTCGCAGTCCGCCGGCGCCACCGCCCACGGCGGGCTGCTCGTCATCGAGGGCTCGGCGGCCGCGCGGTGCGGGATCTCCATGAAGGGCGTGGACATCGTCGTCGGTGGCGACGTCGGGCACATGAGCGCGTTCATGGGCCAGGCCGGGCGGCTCGTCGTCTGCGGGGACGCCGGGGACGCCCTGGGTGACTCCCTCTACGAGGCCCGCATCTACGTGGCCGGCTCGGTGAAGTCCCTCGGCGCCGACTGCGTGGAGAAGGAGATGCGCCCGGAGCACCTCGCCGAGCTCGCCGAGCTGCTGGCCGCCGCCGGCATGTCGGCCGACCCGGCCGGGTTCACCCGCTTCGGCTCGGCCCGCCAGCTCTACAACTTCCACGTCGACAACGCCTCGGCGTACTGAGGGGACGACCATGCTCCGGGAATCCGCCACCTTCGACCGCGCCACCATCGCCGACATCCAGCGCGCGGCCGAGACCGGCATTTACGACATCCGCGGCGGCGGGGCCAAGCGCCGCGTTCCGCACTTCGACGACCTGCTCTTCCTCGGCGCGAGCATGTCCCGGTACCCGCTCGAGGGGTACCGGGAGCGGTGCGACACCGACGTCGTCCTCGGCGACCGCAACGCCACCTACCCGCTGCACCTCTCCACCCCGGTCACCATCGCCGGGATGAGCTTCGGGGCGCTCTCCGGCCGGGCCAAGGAGGCCCTCGGCCGGGGGGCCAGCGAGGTGGGGACGTCGACCACCACCGGGGACGGCGGGATGACGCCGGAGGAGCGCGGCCAGTCCAAGCACCTCGTCTACCAGTACCTGCCGTCGCGCTACGGGATGAACCCCGACCACCTGCGCATGGCCGACGCCATCGAGATCGTGCTCGGCCAGGGCGCCAAGCCCGGGGGCGGCGGCATGCTGCTCGGCCAGAAGATCACCGAGCGGGTGGCCGGCATGCGCACCCTGCCGATGGGCGTCGACCAGCGCAGCGCCTGCCGGCACCCGGACTGGACCGGGCCGGACGACCTGGAGATCAAGATCCGCGAACTGCGGGAGATCACCGACTGGGAGAAGCCGGTCTACGTCAAGATCGGCGCCAGCCGCACCTACTACGACGTGAAGCTCGCGGCCAAGGCCGGCGCCGACGTGATCGTGCTCGACGGCATGCAGGGCGGCACCGCCGCGACCCAGGACGTCTTCATCGAGCACGTCGGCATCCCGACGCTGGCCGCCCTGCCGCAGGCCGTGCAGGCGCTGCAGGAGGAGGGCCTGCACCGCCAGGTGCAGCTGGTCGTCTCCGGGGGCATCCGCAACGGCGCCGACCTCGCCAAGTGCATGGCCCTGGGTGCCGACGCCGTGGCGATCGGCACCGCCGCGCTCGTCGCGCTCGGCGACAACGCGCCGCACCTGGACGAGGAGTACCGGAAGCTCGGCTCGGCGGCCGGGTTCTACGACGACTGGCAGGCCGGTCAGGACCCCGCGGGCATCACCACGCAGGACCCGGAGCTCGCCGACCGGCTCGACCCGGTCGTCGGCGGCCGGCGGCTGGCCAACTTCATCCGCGTCATGACCATGGAGGCGCAGGTGATCGCCCGCGCCTGCGGCAAGGCGCACCTGCACTCGCTGGAGCCCGAGGACCTCGTCGCGCTGACCATCGAGGCCGCCGCGATGGCGCGCGTGCCGCTGGCCGGGACGTCGTGGATCCCGGGGCAGCCGCTGTGACGGCGGGGGACACCAGCGCGGACGTCGTGGTCGTCGGCGGCGGGCTCGAAGGGGCCGCCACCGCCTGGGCCCTCGCCCAGCGGGGCGTGACCGACGTCCTCGTCTGCGAGCGGGACACCGTCGGCTCGGGTGGGACCGGCAAGTCCAGCGGGGTGGTGCGGTGCCACTACGGCGTCTCGTCACTGGCCGCGATGGCCAATGCCGGTCTCGAGGTGTTCGAGCAGGCCGCCGACGTGCTCGGCGAGGACGTCGGCTTCACGCAGACCGGCTACGTCGTGGGCGTCGGCCCGGAGAACGTCGAGGCGCTCCGGGCGAGCCTGGCCAACCAGCGCGCGCTGGGCGTGCAGACGCAGGAGATCGGTCGGGACGAGGTGGCCCGGCTCTGGCCGGCGGCGGACCTGGACGACTTCGCCGCCTTCGGCTGGGAGCCGCGCGGCGGCTACGGCGACGCCTACCGGACCGCGCAGGCCTTCGCCGCCGCGGCCCGCCGCGCAGGGGTGCGGATCCGACAGGGGACGCCGGTCGCCGAGGTGCTGGTCGACGGCGACCGCGCGACGGGCGTCCGGCTGGCCGACGGCTCGACCGTCGCGGCGGGCAGCGTCGTCGTGGCGGCCGGCCCCTGGTCGGTCGCCCTGCTCGCGCCCCTCGGAATCGACCTGCCCATCCGGGTGCACCGCGAGGCCGTCGTGCTGCTCGACCCCGGAGCGGACCTGGGCGCCGTCCCGGTCTTCTCCGACCTGGTGTCGCTGCAGTACATCCGGGCCGAGGGCGGTGGGCAGCTGCTGTTCGGCAACAGCGACCTCTCGGTGCCCGAGCCGGCCGACCCCGATGCCTACCTGAACCGGGCCACCGACGACTTCCTCGAGATGGCGGTGGAGAAGATCGCGCACCGCTTCCCGGGGCTGGAGCACGCGGCGGTCAGCGGCACCTACGCCGGCTGCTACGACGTGACGCCGGACTTCAACCCGGTCATCTCGGAGACGCCGGTCGGCGGGCTGGTGGTCGCGGCCGGGTTCAGCGGGCACGGCTTCAAGATCTCGCCCGCCGTCGGCCGGCTCGTGGCCGACCTCGTCGTCGACGGGAAGAGCTCGGACCCCGACGTCCCGGAGTCGGACTTCCGGCTCTCCCGGTTCGCCGAGGGGCACCTGCTCACCAGCCCGTTCCCCTACGTCGGGGCGGGGGAGATGCGCTGACCCCCCGACGGCGACCGACGCGTCACCAGCGGCGGGGCAGTTCCTCCCGGCCGCGCTTGGTCCAGCCGAGCGCCACGGTCGCGCCGGCGAGGAGCAGCGCGAGGACGGTCAGCCAGAACAGGCCCTTGATGACCGCGCCCAGGATGCTGAGCGCCAGCCAGATCACGAGCAGCCAGCCGAGCAGACGCAGCACGAGTGTTCTCCAGGGTCGTCGGTCGGGACGGCGTCCAGCCTAGGCCCGGAGCCGCCCGCGCCGGGACCCGTTTGCGCGCGGGTACCCCTCCTTCGGCGCCCGGAAGGGCCGGTGCGCGCCAGGGGGGACGACATGCGGACGGACGAGGTCCACGGCGCGGCGGAGCTCGCCCGGCTGACGCTGAAGGGCGGCACCGCGCGGGTGCGCGAGGTGCACCAGAGCATCGCCGGCCGGGTCTTCCGCACCGTCGGTCCCGTCGGGCGCCCGGTGCAGCTGTGGCACGACGCGGTCGCCGGGCTGGCCTACGCCAGCGTGGGAGTCGCGCTCGGGCTCGGTGCGCGGGCCGTGGGCCGGGCCGCCGCCGGGCGGGCCAGCGGGCGTGATCTGGACGAGGAGCGCCGGGGCCGGATGGTGCTCGGCATGCTCAACGGCGCCCACGGCGACCTCGTGCAGCGCGCCGCCCCCGGGCTGGACCAGGGCATGACCGTGCGGGTGGCCGGCCGGGTCGTCCCGCTGGACACCGGGTCGCTGCGCGAGGCGTTCCCGGCGGCGACCGGCCGGATCGTCGTCTTCCTGCACGGGCTGACCGAGACCGAGGACTCCTGGGGCTACGGGGCGGAGAAGCACTTCGGCCGGGCCGACGTGACGTACGGGACCCTGCTGCAGGCCGATCTCGGACTGACCCCGGTGTACCTGCGCTACAACACCGGCCTGCACATCTCCGAGAACGGACGCAAGCTCGCCACGCTGCTCACCGAGCTGGTCGACGCATGGCCGCGGGAGGTGCAGGACCTGGTCCTCGTGGGCCACTCGATGGGCGGGCTGGTCGCCCGCAGCGCCCTGCACCAGGCCCGCGACGGGACGACCGACGCGCTGGCCTGGACGCAGCTGGTGCGCGACACCGTCACCCTCGGCTCGCCGCACACCGGGGCCCCGCTGGAGCGCGGCGTGCACAAGCTGAGCCTCCAGCTCGCCCGGCTCCCGGAGACCCGTCCGCTGGCCCGCGTGCTGTCACTGCGCAGCGTGGGTATCAAGGACCTCCGCCACGGCACCCTGGTCGAGGAGGACTGGGTCGACCGGGACCTCGACGGCCCCGCGAGCGGCACCCGCACGCACGTGCCGCTGCACGAGGGCGCCCGGCACTTCGTCATCGTGGCGACGCTCAGCACCGACCCCGACGGGCCGCTGGCCGACCTGCTCGGTGACCTGCTCGTCTCCCCACGCAGCGCCCTCGGCGACACCGGCGGCGACGACCGGCTCGCGTTCCCCGCCGACCACGTCGAGCGCGTCGGCGGGCTGCACCACTTCGGCCTGCTCGACCACCCGCGGGTGTACGCGCACATCCGGCGCTGGCTCCTGGACCGGCCCGAGGGCGGACGGCCCTCCGCGCCCGGGGTGCCGCCGGAGGCCTGAACCTCCGCGCCGTCGGGGTGATCGTGCCGGTGGCGACCGTCGGCGGGCAGCCGGTCGGGGTCGCAGCCGAGCGGTTCCCGCCCGTGCTCGGCTGCCCCCTCGACGGGGGGACGCCGGCCGGGGCAGTCTGAGCGCTTCGACGAGGAGGCACGAGATGGCGGCACGGTTCGAGTACAAGGTCGAGGAGCTCCGCGAGGGGATGCTCGGCGGCAAGATGTCCGGCGGCAAGCTGGAGAAGGTGCTCAACGAGCACGCCCGCGAGGGCTGGCAGCTCAAGGCGATCACCGCCGTCGAGGTCAAGGGTCGCGTCGGACCCGGCGGGGTCGAGGGCGTGCTGGTGACCTTCGAGCGACCGGTGGCGTGAGGCCGCCGGCATGAGCACCGACCAGTGGCTGGTCGAGCACGGGGCCGGCGCCTCCCCGGAGGAGGCGCTGGCCCGGTTCGACTCCCTCGATCCCGTCGAGCCCGGGGACATGCTCGGTCGCTGGCGGGGGAGCGGGCTGCCGACCGGCTCGCCGCTGGACGGTCTGCTCGAGGCCTACGGCTGGTACGGCAAGGAGTTCCTCGACGCCGAGCGGGTGCACCCGCTGCTGTTCGGCACGCCGGCCGGCCCGCGGCCGGTCGACCCGGCCGTCGTGCCGATCGGGGTGCTGCGCGACCGGCCCGGGCTCGCGCACTCGCGGGCGGCGAGGACGGCGTTCCGCCTCGTCCGCCCGCTGGTGACGACGTCGAAGCCACGGGCCCGGCTGCGGTCGGTCGAGCACCGCGGCGTGGTGACGGCGGCGATGGTCTACGACGCGCTGCCGATCATCGACGTCTTCCGGCGGGTGTCCGCCGACGTCCGGCTGGGCCTCATGGACCTGCGCGGACTGCCGGCGCCGTTCTTCTTCGTGCTCAGGCGGGAGCGCTGACCCCGAGCTCGGCGAGCAGCCCGCGGATCCGCTGCTCGATCTCGTCGCGGATCGGCCGCACGGACTCCACGCCCTTGCCGGCCGGGTCCTCCAGCGCCCAGTCCAGGTAGCGCTTGCCCGGGAAGATCGGGCAGGCGTCGCCGCAGCCCATGGTGATCACGACGTCGGAGGCCTCGACGGCGTCGGTGGTGAGGACCTTGGGCCGCTGGTCGGAGATGTCGATGCCGACCTCGGCCATCGCCTGCACGGCGGACGGGTTGACCTGGTCGCCGGGCACGGAGCCGGCCGACCGGACCTCGACGGCGTCGCCGGCCAGGTGCCGCAGCCAGCCGGCGGCCATCTGGGACCGGCCGGCGTTGTGCACGCAGACGAACAGCACGCTGGGACGGTCGCTCACGGGTTCTCCTTCGTCGTGGGGCTCACTCGGCCAGCGCCGAGCGTAGGGCGGTGACCGCCGGGGGTCGGTGTGTTCGCGGCTCCAGGCCTGGGCGGCCATCTGCACGGCGTCCCAGGGGGAGCCGAGCGGCGGGGTGTAGGTGAGGTCGAGATCGGACATCCCCTCCACGGTCATGGCGTGGAACAGGGCGGTGGCGAAGACGTCGGCCCGCTTGGCGACCTCGCTGCCGAGCCGGCCGACCAGCTGAGCGCCGAGCAGCCGGCCGGTGTCGGCGTCGGCGGTCACCCGGATCGTGATGGGCCGGGCGCCGGGGTAGTAGGCCTTGTGGTCGTCCGGGCTGGTCTGGGTGGTCCCCGGCCGGAACCCGGCGGCGGCCGCCTCGTGCTCCAGGAGTCCGGTGCGGGCGGCGACCAGGTCGAACACCTTCACCACCTGCGTGCCGACGCTCCCGGCGAACCGCGCGTGCCCGCCCGCGGCGTTGGCCCCGGCGACGCGGCCCTGCTTGTGCGCGGTCGTGCCCAGCGGCAGGTAGGCGGTCCCCATCAGGCGGTGGTGGGTGACCACGCAGTCCCCGGCCGCCCAGACGTGCGGCAGACCGGTGGCCATCGTGTCGTCGACGACCACCGCACCCCCGGCGCCGGTGACCGCTCCGGCGTCCACCAGGAGCTGCACGTCGGGGCGGACGCCGGCGACGACGACGACCACGTCGAAGGCGCGCCGCAGCCGCTCTCCGGCGGTGGAGACGGCGATCCGGCCGTCGTCGGCCCTGGTCAGTCCGGTGACGGTGGTGCCGGTGAGCACCTCGACGCCGTGGGCCGCCATCTCGGCACGGACCAGGGCGCCGAGTTCGGCGTCCACGGTGGCGAGGACCTCGGCCGGACGCTGCGCCACGGTGGTGGCGATGCCCCGCGCGGCCAGCGCCTCGGACATCTCCACGCCGATGTAGCCGGCCCCGACGATGAGTGCCGAGCGCACCGGCCGGCTGGTCAGGGTCGCCATCAGGGCGTGGGTGTCGTCGATGGTGTGCAGCAGGTGCACGCCGTCGGCCGGGCCCAGGCCGCCCGTGCCCCCGAGACCGGTGACGGCCGGGAGCGCGGGACGGGCTCCGGTGCCCACGACGAGCTCGTCGTAGGCCAGCAGCTGCCGGGTCCCGTCGGGTCCGGTCACCGCGAGGCGCTGCCCGGCGACGTCGATCCCGGTCGCCCGGGTGTCGACGCGCAGCGTCAGGCCTGCCGCCTCGAGGTCGGCGTACGTGCGGTGCGCGAGGGACTGCCAGGGCTGCACCTCACCCGAGACGTGGTACGGGATCCCGCAGATGGAGAAGTTGGGATAGGCGTCGGCCACGACGACCGTGACCTCCGCGGACGGGTCCAGCTCGCGGGCCCGGAGACCGGCGGAGATGCCGGCGTCACTGCCGCCGACGACGACGAGGCGACGGCTCATGCACCGAGCTCGGCGAGCAGCCCCCGCACGCGGGTCTCGATGTCCTGGGCGATGGCGTCCACCGCCGTCCGGTCCTGGCCCGCCGGGTCGGCGACGGCCCAGTCCAGGTAACGCTTGCCCGGGTAGACGGGGCAGGCGTCCCCGCAGCCCATGGTGATCACCACGTCGGCGGCCTGGACGACGTCGTCGGTCAGGGGCTTGGGGAACGCGTCGGTGACCACCATCCCGCGGGTGCCGAGCACGTCGAGGACGACCGGGTCGATCGTGTCGGCCGGCATGGACCCGGCGGATCGGACGTGCACCCGCCCCTCGGAGAAGTGCTCGACCATGGCCGCGGCCATCTGCGAGCGACCGGCGTTCTGCACGCAGATGAACAGCACCTCGGGCGCTTCCTTGGGCAGCACCCCCTTGGCCTGGGCCAGCGCCGTGAGCCGGGAGGTCGCGAAGCGGCAGGCCAGCACGGGCAGGTGGGTCTTCACCCGGGCGGTGCGCCCCAGCGCGGCGTAGGACTCGAACACCATCCGCTCGACGGTCTCCGCGCTCACCATGCCCGCGAAGCGCGCGGAGAGGTCCTCCACGTGGCGCTTCAGCACCAGGTTCGGGTCCAGCAGCTCGGGCATGCCGCGTGGTCGGTCGGTCTGGGTCATCGTGCTGCTCCCTCGGTGATGCGAGCCGGAACCGTCGGGTCACCCGGGAACCAGCGCCGCGCCGCCCACAGGGACACGTAGACGAGGCCGACGAGCACGGGCACCTCGATGAGCGGGCCGACGACGCCGGCCAGGGCCTGGCCGCTGGTCACCCCGAACGTGCCGATGGCGACCGCGATGGCCAGCTCGAAGTTGTTGCCCGCGGCGGTGAACGCCAGCGTCGCCGTCTTCGCGTAGCCCAGCCCCAGCCGCATGCCGAGGAGGAACGAGCCGCCGAACATCAGCGCGAAGTAGGCCAGCAGCGGCAGCGCGATGCGGGCGACGTCCCAGGGGTTGGAGGTGATGGCGTCGCCCTGCAGCGCGAAGAGCATCACGATGGTGAACAGCAGGCCGTAGAGGGCGACCGGGCCGATGCGCGGCAGGAACCGCTCCTCGTACCAGGCGCGGCCGCGGCGGCGCTCGCCGATCGTGCGGGTGAGGAAGCCGGCCAGCAGCGGGATGCCGAGGAAGACCAGCACCGAGACCACGATCGCCCAGAAGCTGAACTCCGCCGACGTCGTCGACAGGCCCAGCCAGCCGGGCAGCACCTGCAGGTAGAACCAGCCGAGGCCGGCGAACGCGACGATCTGGAAGACCGAGTTGATCGCGACCAGCACGGCGCCGGCCTCGCGGTCGCCGCAGGACAGGTCGTTCCAGATCAGCACCATGGCGATGCAGCGGGCCAGGCCCACGATGATCAGGCCGGTCCGGTACTCCGGGAGGTCGGGCAGCAGCAGCCAGGCCAGGGCGAACATCAGCGCGGGGCCGAGCAGCCAGTTGAGCGCCAGGCTCGCGAGCAGGAGCTTCCGGTCGCCGGTGACCCGGTCGAGCTCGGAGTACCGCACCTTGGCCAGCACCGGGTACATCATCAGCAGCAGCCCCACGGCGATCGGCAGGCTGACGTTCCCGATCTCGACGGCGCTCAGGGCGTCGTCCAGGCCGGGGACCCAGCGGCCCAGGGCCAGGCCGAGGGCCATCGCGGCGACGATCCAGACCGGCAGGAACCGGTCGAGGGTGGAGAGCTTCTGCAGGACCGGGGCGCCGTCGGGGACGTCGGTGCGCGCGGTCTCGCGGACGGCGTCACTCATGCCGGAGCCAGCACCGACGTGGAGAAGAGGCTGGCGACGGCGGTCAGCGCCTCGGGGCGGACGGCGTAGTAGACCCAGACCCCGCGCTTGTCCCGGTCGAGCAGGCCGGCGGAGTGCAGCACCTTGAGGTGGTGGCTGATCGTCGCCTGGGTGAGGTCGAAGGCGTCGTTCAGGTCGCAGACGCAGGCCTCGCCGGTCGCGCTGGAGGCGATCAGGCTCACCAGCCGGAGGCGGACCGGGTCGGCCAGCGCCTTGAGCAGCGGGGCGACCTGCTCCGCCTGCTCCGCGGACATCGCGGTGCCGGACAGGGGCGTGCAGCACGCCAGGCCGGGATCGCTCATCGTCGTCTCCTGGGTCGTGGACATCGGCGCCCATCGTAACGACATCGATCGTATTGACAAGCATCGATGTCCGGTGTTCATTCGCCGGCAGCACATCGACGCCCGTCGATGTCCAGATCCGAGGAGGTCCCCGTGTCCCGTGTGCAGCTCGCTCTCCGCGTCGCCGACCTCGACGCCGCCGTCGCGTTTTACTCCCGCCTGTTCGACACCCCGCCGGCGAAGCGCCGTCCCGGGTACGCCAACTTCGCCGTCGCCGAGCCGCCCCTGAAGCTGGTGCTGCTGGCGGGCGAGGCCGGCGAGCCCACCCGCATGGACCACCTCGGCGTCGAGGTGTCGTCGACCCACGAGGTCGCCGCGGCCACGGACCGGCTCGCGGACGCGGGGCTGGCCACGCGGGTCGAGGACGACACCACCTGCTGCTACGCCGTGCAGGACAAGGTGTGGGTGACCGGCCCGGGCGGCGAGCCGTGGGAGGTCTACACCGTGACCGGCGACGCCCGCCCCGACCTCGAGGGGAGGACCGCCGCCGAACCGGCTCCCGCCTGCTGCTGACCAGCCGAGCTCTCTGGCATCGTTCCCGCGCGTGGACCTGGAGCAGGTGGCCGACGAGCTGTACGAGGTGCCGCCCGAGGAGTTCGTCGCGCTGCGCACCGCGCGCCAGGACGAGGCCAAGGCCGACGGCGACAAGGCACTGGCCAAGGAGATCGGTGCGCTGCCCAAGCCCTCGGCCGCCGCCTGGGCCTGCAACCTGCTGGTCCGCGAGCACCGCGGGGAGATCGAGGACCTCGTCGAGCTCGGCGACCTGCTCCGCGAGGCCCAGGAGAACCTGGCCGGTGACCAGCTGCGCGCCCTCGACGTCCAGCGGCGGCAGCTGGTCACCGCGCTGACGCGGCAGGCCCGGGGGCTCGCCGCCGCACGCGAGCACCCGGTGAGCACCGGGGTCGCCACCCAGGTGGAGGAGACGCTGCGTGCGGCCATGGCCGACCCGGATGCCGGCCGCGCGCTGCTGACCGGCCGGCTCACCTCGGCGATGACCTACAGCGGCCTGGGGACCACGGTGTCCAAGCCCGATCTCCGGCTCGTGCACCCGGCGCCCAGGCCCGAGCGCGCGGAGAAGCCGGCGCGGACGTCCGCCCCGAAGAAGCCGGCGGGGGAGTCGGCGGCCGATCGCCGGGCCCGCGAGCAGGAGGAGCGGCGGCGGGCCGCGGAGGAGAAGCGTCTCCGGGAGCTCGCCGAGGCGCGCGCCGCGGTGCAGGAGGCGACGGCCGCTGCCGAGGAGGCGGCGGCCGCGCTGGAGGAGCAGCAGCGGCGGACCGACGAGCTCGCCGAGCGCCGCACCGAGCTGCAGGCCCGCGTCGACGAGCTCGCCGACCAGCTGGCCGACGCCGAGCGGGAGGCGGCCGACGCCGCGGCCGCGCTCAAGCGCGAGGAGCGTCGCCGGGCCGCCACCGAGCGGGAGGCAGCGGACGCGGCCGAGGTGCGCGACCGCGCCACGGCGCACCTCGCAGCACTCGGCCAGGGCTGACCCCCCGGACGGTGGGTCAGCCCATCGTCTTCTGGCCGTCGAGGGTCTCGCGCAGGATGTCGGCGTGCCCGGCGTGCTGGGCTGTCTCCGCGGCGACGTGCAGGAAGGTGCGGCGCACCGAGCGCTGCGCACCCGGCGGGAACCACGGCGCCTCCGGCAGCGGGAACGAGGCGTCCAGGTCCAGGGTGCGCACCAGCTCGTCGGTGCGGGCGGCCACCGCCTCGTACTCGGCGAGGGCCCCCTCCAGCGTCTCGCCGGGGAGCAGTCGGTGGCCCTCGGCCCAGTCGGCGTGACCGGCCTCGTCCTGCGGTGCGGCCATCGCCTCCGGTCCCTCGACGGCGAAGCGGGCCCAGCCCGCCTCGATCCGCGCGACGTGCTTGATGAGGCCGCCCAGGGTGAGCTCGCTGACCGTCGTCCGCTGCCGGGCCTGCTCGTCGGTGAGCCCCTGGACGGTGAAGCGCAGGAAGTGCCGGGAGCTCGAGAGCAGCTCGAGCAGGTCCGCGCGCTCCGCGGTCAGGGGAGGGGTGGTCGTGGTCATCGTCGTGCCTTCCGTATCCGGTGGATCGATTCCCTCCGACGCTAGGAGCAATCGGTGACAGATCCTGACCGCGATGCGCCAGGATGAGGCCGTGACGAACCCCGGGAGCCGCACGCTGCGGCTGCTCTCGCTGCTGCAGCAGCGCCGGCACTGGGCCGGGGGCGAGCTGGCGGGGCGGCTGGGCATCTCCCTGCGGACCCTGCGGCGCGACGTCGAGCGCCTGCGCGACCTCGGCTACCCGGTCCACGCGCAACCGGGCGTGGACGGCGGCTACCGGCTGGCTCCCGGCGCGGCGCTCCCACCGCTCGTCCTGGACGACGACGAGGCGGTGGCGCTGACCGTGGGCCTCCAGGCGGCCGCCCAGAGCGCCGTCGCGGGGATGGCCGAGGCGTCGGTGCGGGCGCTGACCACGGTGACGCAGGTGCTACCACCCCGGCTGCGGCGCCGGGCCGAGGCGCTGGGCGCCATGACCGTCCCCGCACCGGGCGGAGCAGCGGGTGGCGCGGTGCACCCGCAGGTGCTCGTCGCCGTGGCCGCCGCCTGCCGGGACACCGAGCGGCTGGAATTCGCCTACACCGCAGCCGACGGCGCCGAGACCGAGCGGCTCACCGAGCCCTTCCGGCTCGTGGCTCTGGGACGGCGCTGGTACCTCGTGGCCTACGACCTGGGCCGCGGCGACTGGCGCAGCTTCCGGCTCGACCGGCTGACCGCACCCCGGGTCACCGGCCAGCGCTTCGCCCCGCGGCCGCTGCCCGCCGAGGATGCCGCCGCCTTCGTGCGCCGCGGCACGGACGCGCGGTCCGCGGCGCACGCGGTCGAGGCGCTGGTCGAGGCACCTGCCGACGACGTCCGGCGGCGCGTCGGCCCCTGGGCGACGGTGACGGAGGAGACCGGCGCCCGGTGCCGGCTGCGCATGGACACCTACGACCTGGGCTGGGCCGCGCTGGCCCTGGGCAGCGTCGCCGCGGAGTTCACGGTGCTCGCCCCGCCCGCCCTGCGCGACCTGCTGGCCGAGTGGGCGGGCCGCTTCGACCGGGCTGCGGAGCACGCGGGCCGTGGCTAGCGTCGGACCATGGCAGAGCCGCAGCGCGTCGCGATCGTCACCGGGTCGGAGTCGGGGATTGGGCGGTCGGTCGCCGTGGCCCTCGCCGAGCAGGGCTGCGACCTCGGCATCACCTGGTACCGCGAGGAGGCCGCCGCCGAGGCGACCGCCGAGCAGGTCCGGGCCGCGGGCCGGCGGGCGGAGGTCCGGCACCTCGACCTGACGCAGCTGCCCGGCGCGGCCGACGTCGTCGACGACCTCGCCGAGATCCTGGGCGGCGTCGACGTGCTGGTCAACGACGCCGGCACCGGCCACCGGACCCCGTTGCTCGACCTGGACCTGGACACCTGGCGCGAGGTGATCGCCACCGACCTCGACGGTGCTTTCCTCTGTCTCCAGCGGGCCGCCCGCCGCATGGTCGACGCCGGGCGGGGCGGGCGGATCGTGAACATCACCAGCGTGCACGAGCACGCGCCGCGGGTGGGCGCCGCCGCCTACTGCGCGGCCAAGGGCGGGCTCGGGCTGCTCACCAAGGTGGCCGCGCTGGAGCTGGCCGAGCACGGCATCACCGTGAACTCCGTCGCCCCCGGGGAGATCGCCACCGCGATGACCGGCCAGGAGGACGAGGACCCCACCGCTCCCGGGCACGGACGGCCCGGAGTACCGCTGCGGCGTCCCGGCCACGCCGACGAGGTGGCCGCCGTGGTGGCGTTCCTCGCCTCGCCCGCGGTGGGCTACGTCACCGGGGCGTCGTGGCCGGTGGACGGCGGCATGCTGGAGATGGGCCCGATGGCGGGCTCGCACCTGGAGAGCGACGACTGGCGGCGCGGCTGACCCCGGTGTCCGTCAGCGCCTCCGGCGGCCGGCGCGCTTGCGCTGGTAGAGGTCCTCGTCGGCCCGGGCCAGCACACCGGTGAGGGTGTCGTCCGGCCGGACGGTGGCCAGGCCCACGGACCAGCGGAAGTGGTGGGTCTCCTCCAGCCGGGCGAGCAGTTCGTGGGCACCCTGCTCGTCCGTGGCCGGCAGGCACAGCACGAACTCGTCCCCGCCGTAGCGGCCCAGCAGGTCGGCCTGGCGCAGCCGCAGCGTCCAGCCCGCGGTGAGCTCGCGCAGCAGCGCGTCGCCGGCGCCGTGGCCGTCCCGGTCGTTCACCTGCTTGAAGTCGTCCAGGTCGAGGATGGCCACGCTCAGCGGCTCGCCGGTGCGCAGGGCGCCGGCCAGGTGGCGGGATGCGTCGGCCTCCCACGACCGCCGGTTGGCGACGCCGGTGAGCGGGTCGGTGTCGGCGGCGTCGCGGAGCCGGCCGGCCAGGCGCCCCTGCACCTCGGCCAGCACGAGGACCGTGACGATCAGGGCCACCCACGCGTTGAGGAAGCCGGTGGGCGCTGCGGCCGCGGCGCCCGTGCTGGCCGCCGCGACCACGAGGACGCCGTGCGCGCGTGCCCACGGCAGGGGGAGCACGTGCGCGGCGTAGAGCGCCACCGCGGTCATGGCCGGCCCGAGCCCGACGATGCCCACCGGTGTCGCCGACCGCCAGGCCAGCACACCGATGAGCACGGACACCAGGGCGACGGCGGCGTGCAGGGCCCACGGGTGCAGCACCCGGCCGAACGCGACGAGCGCGGCCCCGATGCCGACGCCGACGACGCCGAGACCCCAGAGCAGGTCCACCGGGGTGTCCGGGGTCATCGGCCAGGCCGCGCCCGCGAAGCACAGCGCCCCGCCGACGAGGTACACGGCAGCCAGCAGCGTGCCTGCCGGTGCGTTCCGATGGCCGTCCATGCCGATCACCTCGGGTTCGCGGGCCTGCCCCTGCAGTCGACGATCTGGCCCCTGACCCGACCGAGGGAGACCGGCCCCGGTATCAGGCCGAGTCGCGGTGGGTCATGTCCTCGTCCGCCGGCGACTGCTCCTTGGGACCGCCGGTCTTGGAGACCTCCCACCCGGCACCCAGCTGCTCGAGCGCCAGCCGGCCGTAGACCTGCTGCTGGGTGGCGACCCGCTGCGAGCGGCCCCGGCCCAGGAAGCTGATCAGCCAGTGGAACACCGTGGTGAAGCGGCTCTTGAAGCCGACGATGTACATGAGGTGGACGACCAGCCACAGCACCCAGGCGGTGAAGCCCTCGAACTTGAACTTCCCGATGTCGGCGACCGCGGAGAAGCGCGAGATCGTCGCCATCGACCCCTTGTCCCTGTACTTGAACGGGGACTTGGGGGCCTTGCCCGCCTGCCGGCGCGTGATCGCGTCGGCGGCGTAGCGGCCACCCTGGATGGCGACCTGGGCGACCCCCGGCAGCTTGCCGAGCGCCATCATGTCGCCGACGACGTGCACCTCGGGGTGCCCGGGCAGGGTGAGGTCGGGCTGCACCGAGATACGGCCGGCCCGGTCGACCTCGGCGCCGGACTGCTCGCCGAGGAGCCGGCCCAGCCCGGAGGCCTGGACCCCGGCCGCCCAGATCTTGGTGGCGGCGTTGATCCGCCGGACCTGGCCGTCGGAGTCCTTGACGTCGAGGCCGTTGGCGTCGACGTCGGTCACCATCGAGCCCAGTTGCACCTCGACGCCGATGCGGTTCAGGTGCCGGCGGGCGGCGTCGCCGAGCTTCTCGCCGAAGGAGGGCAGCACGATCGGAGCGGCGTCCAGCAGGATGATGCGGGCCTGGCTCGGGTCGATGGTGCGGAAGTCGCGGCGCAGGGTGCGGCGGGCGAGCTCGGCGATCTGGCCGGCCATCTCCACGCCGGTGGGCCCGGCGCCGACGACGACGAAGGTCATCAGCCGGTCGATCTCGGCCTGGTCGGTGGCGAGCTCGGCCAGCTCGAAGGCACCGAAGATCCGGCCGCGCAGCTCGAGGGCGTCGTCGATGCTCTTCATGCCGGGGGCGAACTCGGCGAACTGGTCGTTGCCGAAGTAGGACTGCCCGGCGCCGGCCGCGACGATCAGCTCGTCGTAGGGGTGCACGGTCGTCCGGCCCAGGATGGTCGAGGTGACCGTGCGGGCGGTGATGTCGACGTCGGTGACCTCGCCGAGGACGACGCGCGTGTTGTCCTGGTGCTTGAGGATCTCGCGGGTCGCCGGGGCGATCTCGCCCTCGGAGAGGATGCCGGTGGCCACCTGGTAGAGCAGCGGCTGGAACAGGTGGTTGGCCGTCTTGCCGATCAGCGTCACGTCGACGGGGGCGCGCTTGAGCGCCTTGGCGGCGAACAGCCCGCCGAATCCCGAGCCGATGATGACGACGCGGGGCCGGCCGCTCTCGGTCTCGCGTCCGGCGGAGGTGCGCGTCGCTGGTGTCGTCATGCTCACGATTCTCCCACTCGAAGCGTTGTCGGCCCCCTGGGACCCCGGGCGATACGGACCACAGTCCCGTGCTCCCGGCTGGCCGGCATCGGGCCGGTCCGGTAGACCCCGGGGGGTGTCCTCCGCCCCCGTCCGGTTCGCCGTCGTGCCGGGTCTCGGGCTCGACGAGCGGTCCTGGTCGGGCGTGCTGGACCGGCTGCCGGCGTCGGTACCGGCGACCGTCCTCCCCCTGCCCGGGATGGGCCGGAGGAAACCGGTGCCCGCGCTGGAGACGCTGGCCGAGGAGGTCCGGTCGCGGCTGGGCGAGGGCCCGGTCGTGCTGGTCGGGCACTCCCAGGGCTGCCAGGTGGCGGTGACCGTCGCCGAGTGCGATCCGCGCGTCGTGGCCGTCGTGCTGCTCGGGCCGACGACGGACCCGCGGCTGCGCCGGCTCCCCGGGCTGGTCGGGGCCTGGGTGCGGACGGCGGTGCGCGAGCCGTGGGGGCAGGTGCCCCGGATCCTCGCCCAGTGGCTGCGCACCGGGCCACGGGGGATGCGCGCGCTGTGGCGTCGGGCGTCCCCCGACCGGATCGAGCTCCGGCTGGCGCGCGTCGGCGTGCCCGTCACCGTGGTGCGCGGCAGCCGCGACGCGCTCTGCCCCGCGGACTGGGCGTCGGAGCTGGGGGCTGCCGCGCCCCGGGGCCGGCTGGTCGAGATCCCGGGAGCCGCGCACATGACACCGCAGACCCACCCCGCCGAGGTGGCCACCGTCCTCCTCGACCGTGTCCTGATCGACCGATCCGGAGCCGAGGGGTGGGTGCTCCCACCTGCCCGGCGGTTTCGCTCCGCCCGGGAGCCCCGATGACCCGCACGCTCGGTGTCGGCCTGATCGGCTACGCCTTCATGGGTGCCGCCCACTCGCAGGCGTGGCGCACCGCCCCCCACTTCTTCGACCTCCCGCTCCGTCCGGAGCTGACCGTGCTCGCGGGCCGCAACCGGACCGCTGTCACCGCTGCCGCCGCACGGCTGGGCTGGTCGTGCACGGAGACCGACTGGCGCCGGGTGCTCGAGCGCGACGACGTCGACCTGGTCGACGTCTGCACCCCCGGTGACACGCACGCCGAGATCGCGATCGCCGCGCTCCGGGCCGGCAAGCACGTGCTGTGCGAGAAGCCGCTGGCCAACTCGGTCGCCGAGGCCCAAGCCATGGCCGACGCCGCGGCGGAGGCCGCCACCCGCGGCGTGCGCTCGATGGTGGGCTTCACCTACCGGCGGGTGCCCGCCATCGGGCTGGCCCGGCAGCTGGTGGCCGAGGGCCGGCTCGGGGAGATCCGGCACGTCCGTGCGCAGTACCTGCAGGACTGGCTCGCCGACCCGACCGCGCCGATGTCCTGGCGGCTGGAGAAGGACAGGGCCGGCTCCGGCGCCCTGGGCGACATCGGTGCGCACATCGTCGACCTGACCCAGCACATCACCGGCCAGCGGCTCACCGGTGTCAGCGCGCTGCTGGAGACGTTCGTCGAGGAGCGCCCGCTGCCGTCGGCCGCCGGAACGGTGTCCGGCGTCGCGGGGGAGGGGCGGGGCACGGTCACCGTCGACGACGCCGCGTTGTTCACCGGCCGCTTCGCCGGTGGCGCGGTCGCCAGCTTCGAGGCCACCCGCTTCGCGCTCGGCCGGAAGAACGCCATCCGGATCGGGATCAACGGCTCGCGCGGCAGCCTGGCCTTCGACTTCGAGGACATGAACGTCCTGCACTTCTTCGACGGCGACGAGCCTGCCGAGACCGCCGGCTTCCGGCGCATCGTCGTCACCGAGCCCGGCCACCCCTACGTCGGCAACTGGTGGCCGGCCGGGCACGGGCTGGGCTACGAGCACGGCTTCACCCACCAGGTCGTCGACCTGGTGGCCGCCATCGCGGCGGGGGAGGACCCGTCACCGTCCTTCGCCGACGGGCTGCAGGTGCAGCAGGTGCTCGACGCCGTCGAGCGCAGCGCCGCCGACAGCTCCCGCTGGACCCCGATCCCGGAGTGTTAGGACGCCGCATGCGTCAGCGGGAACTGGCGCGGAGCGGAGTGGGAGGGCGGCGCATCAGCCCTCCCACTCCGGTCAGTGGGTCCGTCCGCGCCAGGCCAGGGCGGCGAGTGCGGTGAGGACGACGGCGGCCGCGATCTCCACCCAGAACGACTCCCACCAGTACATGGCCGCGGTGGACTCCATGAAGCCGAAGAGCCCGACGGTCGTGGACAGCAGGAGCGCGGCCAGGCTGCCGAGGGCGAAGGCGGCACCTGCCGCGGCGGCCCAGGGCAGCAGCCGGCGCGGAGCGAGCAGGACGGCGGCCGCGCCCAGCACCCCGAGCACCGTCTGGAGCAGGAAGGCCGGTCCGATGACGTCGATGTCGCGGTAACCCTGCCGCCACAGGTAGCCGTGGATCAGCGCGATGACGACCAGCAGCACGGCCCCGGCGACGCGGAGCACGGTGGTCGTGGGCCGGGACCGCTGCTGCGGTTCGCGGGTGACGGTGTGCATCAGCTGACCGTCACCGTGATCTCCATGCCCATGGACCGGTGGCTCCCGACGGAGCAGTAGAAGACGTACTCGCCGGGCTCCAGCGTGACCGCCAGGGTCTCGCTCCCGCCGGGGCTGAGGACCTCGGTGGCGGCGACGTCCTCGCCGTCCTGCTCGACGACGAGGTCGTGGCTGGCGTCGCCGTCGTTGGTGACCTCGAACTCGTACTCGCCGGCGGCCATCTCGGTCTCGGAGAGCTCGATGTCGAAGTCGACCAGCGAGGCGGTGGCGGCGGTGGTCCCGGTCTCGGCCGGTGCGGACGGCGATCCGCCGGCGCTGGACGAGGGTGCGCCGGAGCTCGGCGTCGACGACGAGCTCGCCGAGGAGCTGCCGCCGTCCTCGTCGGAGCCCGCGCAGCCGGTCAGCACGAGCAGGCCGGCCAGGAGGGCGGTCGCCCCCAGCCGTGCGGTGGGGCGGGTCGGGGCGGTGGTCCGGAGCGGCTGGGTCACGAGACGTCCTCGGGGTGGGTGGCAGCGCTGCCCGAGGCAGCGGTGCCCGGGAGCCGCCGCTGCACCGTTGCCGCGTCGTGCGCCCGTCCGCAGGCGTTCGTTCCTCCGCGCCATCCGGTTTCCCGCTCCGCGATCCGGGGTGGACGACGTGCCCCGGCGGCCGGAGCGGGGTCGAGTCAGTCGCCGTGCCGGAGGCGGGCGGCCAGCTCCACGGCGTCGTCCGTGCCGATCAGAACGGTGTCGAAGCGTTGCCCGGTCAGGTGCAGCCGGACGGCCGGCTGGGCGCGCCGCACCGCCACGTAGGTCTTCTCCCCGCGACGGCGCCAGGTGCCCACGGCTCGCACGCCCGGGACGCCCAGGCCCGGTGCGCGGAGCCCGCGCACCTCGGCCAGCCCCGCGGGCACCGCGTCGACGGTGGTGATCGCCGAGCGGGGCACCTCGAGGTCGCGCAGGAAGCCGAGCAGCTTCTCGGCCGGGGTCAGGCGGACGCGCACGGTCGCCGGCGTCGTCTCGATGGTGGCCACGCTCCGACCGTACCGAGGGCCGCCGGCCGGTCCCGGCACCGCACGGTCAGGCGCGGGCGGCTGCCCGGGCCTCGCGACGTGCGTCCTTGGCGGCCCGCTTCGCCTGCTTGGCGGCCTTCTTGACGGTCACCCGGGGCCGCCGCTCGGTCAGGCCACGGGTCATCAGCCCGATGCCGATGCCCACCAGCCAGATGTCCTTCGCGATGGACAGCCCCTGCTCGGTGGGGGCCAGGCTGCCCGGCTCCCGCATGCCCGGCGTCTTCAGGTAGAGCCCGATCAGGCCGCCGGAGAAGGCGGTGAGCGCCGCTCCCGCGGTGAACGTGGGCACGAACGGGGCCAGCAGCGCGGCGCCGACGGCGATCTCGGCGGCGGACAGACCCTGCACGAACTGCTGCGGCGGCACCTTCTGCAGGAACGGGTAGGTGCCGGACGCGAAGCCGTGGATGCCGGCCGCGGTCTCCTCGTCGGCCGCGCGCTTGCCGAGCCCGCTGTTGAGGATGAACGCGCCGGCGCTGATGCGCGGAGCGATCTCGGACAAGGTGATGGGCAGCTTCAGCATGGGGAGCCAGTGCCCAGCACCCGTCCGGTCAACCACACGGGTCAGCGACCGCCGCGGCGCGAGCGGGCGCTGAACGAAGCGGCCGACGACGAGCCGGCGCGGGCGGCCAGCTCGGCGCGGGTGCGGGCCGGGCCCGACGGACGACCGCCGCCGCCCGCTCCGCCCGAGCCGCCGCGGCCGCCGGAGGCAGCCGGCTTGGCTGCCGACGTCCCGGTGCCGGAGCCGCCGCGACGACGACGTCCGCCGCCCTGGCCCTGGGGCTGCTGCTCCACCACGGGTGCGGGCTCGACGAAGGGCGCCGGCGGACCGGTGAGCTCCTCGAGCAGCGGCGCACCCGGCTTCACCTGGCTGACCAGCGGGTTGATGCCGGCCTGCCGGGTGAGCGTGCGCACCTCCCCGACCATGTCGGGGGTGGTGATGGTGACGACGATGCCGCCGGCACCGGCGCGGGCGGTGCGCCCGGAGCGGTGCAGGTAGGCCTTGTGCTCGGTCGGCGGGTCCACGTGCACGACCAGCGCGACGTCGTCGACGTGGATGCCGCGGGCGGCGATGTCGGTCGCGCACAGCACCCGGGTCGAACCGTTGCTGAATGCCTCGAGGTTGCGCTCGCGGGCGTTCTGGCTCAGGTTGCCGTGCAGGTCGACGGCGGGGATGCCCTGCGCGGTGAGCTGCTTGGCCAGCTTCTTGGCCTGGTGCTTGGTACGGGTGAACAGCACGCTGCGGCCCAGGCCCGAGGCGAGCTGGCGCACGACCTCGCCCTTGTCGGCGGTCTGCACGTGGAAGACGTGGTGGGTCATGGTGCTCACCGGGGCGACGGCCGGGTCGACCGAGTGGGTCACCGGGTTGCTCAGGTAGCGCTTGACCAGGATGTCGACGCCGTTGTCCAGCGTGGCGGAGAAGAGCATCCGCTGGCCGACCTTCGGGGTGCGGTCCATGATCCGCTTGACGCCGGGCAGGAAGCCCAGGTCGGCCATGTGGTCGGCCTCGTCGAGGATCGTGACCTCGATGGCGCCCAGGTCGCAGTGGCCCTGGCCGATGAGGTCCTCGAGCCGGCCGGGGCAGGCGATGACGACGTCGACACCCTGGGCCAGCGCCTGCACCTGCGGGTTCTGGCCGACGCCACCGAAGATCGTGGTGGTGCGCATGCCGAGGGCGCGGGCCATCGGGTCGACGACGGCGGCGACCTGGTTGGCCAGCTCGCGGGTCGGCACGAGGATCAGCGAACGCGGGCGCTTGGGCAGCCGCTTGCTGTCCGACGCCGCGAGGCGGGCGACCAGCGGGATCGAGAAGGCCAGGGTCTTGCCCGAGCCGGTACGGCCGCGGCCCAGGACGTCGCGGCCACCGAGGCTGTCGGGGAGCGTTGCGACCTGGATCGGGAACGGCGCGGTGATGCCGCTGCCGGTGAGCACCTCGACGAGGGGGGCGGGCACGCCCAGCGCCTCGAAGGTGGTGTCCGTGGGGAGGACGGTGGCGTCGGCTCCGACGGGGACGACGACGGGCGCGGGCACGGCAGCGGGTGCCGGGCGGTGCTCCTGCGGCGCGTTCTGGCCCTGCTGCGCGTGCTGGCCCTGCTGCTCGCCGGCCGGGCGGCTGCCGCGGCCGCGTCCGCCACGACGGCGGCGGGCGCCTGGGAGGGCGGGCGAGCCTTCGGACGACGAGGAGGAGGGGGTGGAGCTGGTGGGGGAGGTCACTGGAGTCCTTCGACGCTCGGTGGCTGCACTCCACCCCGCGAGCGCGAGCACCGGCACGACTGCACGGGGGCAGGGCGGGCTCACATCGTCGGCGAGACGTCGGTCAGCCGGGCGCACCAAGGTGGCGCAGCCTCAGCCCGACGTCGATTCCTGCCGCTCAGGATGAGCGAGGGCGGCGCCGGTACTCCGTACTCAACCAGAGATCACCTCGGCGTGGTCCCACCGCGGAGGAGTCGCCGGTCACATCGGGTGAGCCGCGGCGCGCGCTTTTCCGCGGAGGAGCGCGCTGCTTTTCCGCGGAAGAGCGCGGTGTCAGGGGGCGTGCAGGGCGGCGAACTCGCGCGGGGTCATGCCGGTGACGGCGGAGAAGTCGCGGCTGAAGTGCGGCTGGTCGGCGTACCCGAGGGCGGCGGCCACGTCGGCCAGCGACGTGCCGGAGGTGCGCAGCCGCTCGGCCGCCTCCTGCAGCCGGCGGCGCTGGATCAGCCACTTCGGCGTCAGCCCGATGCGCCGGTGCACCAAGCGCTGCAGGGCCCGCTCGGAGAGGCCGAACTCCCCGCACACCTGAGCCACCCGGGTCACGTCGCTCCGGGACTCCACGAATGCGACCAGGCGGTTGACCAGCTCGCCCTCGGCGTCGACGGGGAGGTGGGGGCGCAGGGCATCGGCGAAGGCGGCGATCGCGTCGGCGTGCGCGGCCGGGGACATCGGGTCGTCGGACATCGCCGTCCGGACCCGGTCGGTGAGCACGTGCCCGGCGTCGCCCAGCACCTCGCCGACGTCAACGGCGCGGTCGGTGAACTCCGACATGGGGGCGCGGGCGAGCAGGTATCCGGCCGAGGGGGCGCAGGCGACGCCGACGGCCCAGCCGTCCCCGGTCAGCGTGGTGGTGGAGAGCCCGGCGACGACGCCGTAGAAGCGGGCGTAGTCCTGCGCGACGACGATCAGCGAGTTGGGGTACTGCAGCACCTTCTGCGGCGCCTCCTGCCCGGGCGGCACCGACCACACCGGGATCCAGAACCACTGCAGGAACCCCGCGAACTCCCCGGGCGCCTCGTAGCGGTGCATCCGGTGCGAGGCGTCGCGCGGGTCCTTGAGGTGGGCCCGGGCGATGGCGTCCAGCCGGTCGCTGTCGGATTTCATCAAGACCCAGGATGGCGCAGTGGGGCAGTGTCGGGTCATGAATCCGACTGCCACCGCGTACGAAGCCGCCGACGCCCCGCTCACCGCCGTCCTGGACGCGCTGCCCGGGGGCGCATGGGGCGAGCCGTCCCCGTGCGAGGGCTGGTCGGCCGCCGACGTCGTGGCGCACCTGGTCGAGACGCAGCGGGACTTCCTGGGTCAGCGCGGCCTCGAGCTGGGGACCGCACCCGACGTCGCGGCCGACCCCGCCGCAGCCTGGCGGGACCACGCGAAGCGCGTGCAGGCGGCCCTCACCGACGACGTCGTCGCCACGCCGTACGAGGGCTTCTTCGGCCCCAGCACCGTCGGCGCGACGTTCGAGCAGTTCTACGTCTGGGACATGGTCGTGCACCGCTGGGACGTGGCCCGCACCGCCGGGCTGGACGGCACGCTCACCGACGCGGAGCTCGACCGCATCGAGCGCGGCATCGACGGCTTCGGTGGCGCCCTCTACATGGAGGGCATCTGCCGGGACGGCGTCGAGCCGCCGTCCGACGCCGACCGCGCGACCCGGCTGCTCGCCCGCCTCGGCCGCCGCGCCTAAGCCCCCGCGGAGACTTCCGGTACCGCAAGTCCGCTTGCCCGCGGAAACGCGGACTGCACTTCCGCGGGAAAGCAGGCTGCACTTCCGCGGAAGAGCAGGGTCAGCGGGCGGCGGCGAGCTCCGGTTCGACGGTGCGGCCACGGATCAGGTCGGCGGCCCGCTCGGCGATCATGATCGTCGGCGCGTTCGTGTTGCCGCGCACCAGCGTCGGCATCACCGAGGCGTCGACGACCCGCAGCCCCTCGATGCCGCGCACCCGCAGCCGGGAGTCGACCACCGCCATGTCGTCGGTGCCCATCCGGCAGGAGGACACCGGGTGGTACAGCGACTCGAGCGTCTCCCGGACCTTGGCGCGCAGCGCGTCGCGGCCGGCCGCGGCCCGGCCGGGTGACCACTCGTCGGCCAGCACTGCGGCCAGCGGACCGACCGAGGCGATCTCGCGGGCCTTCTCCACGCCGCACACCAGGGCGTCGAGGTCGCGCTCGTCGGTCAGGTAGCCGGCGTCGATCGACGGCGCCCACGTCGGGTCCGCCGAGCGCAGCCGCACCGACCCGCGCGAGTGCACGTCCACCAGCACGATCGCGGAGGTGAACGCGTCGACGTCGGGGTCGACCTCGGCCTGCTTCCAGAACTTGACCGGCAGGAAGTGGAACTGCAGGTCCGGCTCGGCCAGGTCCGGCCTGGACCGGGTGAACAGCCCGGCCTCGGCCAGGTTCGAGGTCAGCGGCCCGCGACGGGCTCCGAACCACCGCGCGTAGCCGGCGGGGTTCTCCGCGCGGGACAGCGACTTCCCCGACCGCACTTCCCAGACCACCGGCACCAGCGGGTGGTCCTGCAGGCCGCCGCCCACCCCGGGCAGGTCGTGGACGACGTCGACGCCGACCTCGCGCAGGTGGTCGGCCGGGCCGATGCCCGACAGCATGAGCAGCTGCGGGGAGTTGACCGCGCCGCCGGAGAGCACCACCTCGGCGGCGGCCCGGGCGGTGTGCAGCGAGCCGTTCCAGCGGTACTCGACGCCGGTGGCGCGGCCGCCCTCGACCAGCACCCGGGTGGTCAGGGCGCCGGTGCGGACGGTGAGGTTGGGCCGGTCCACTGCGGGGTGCAGGTAGGCGTCGGCCGACGACCAGCGACGCCCGCGCTTCTGCGTGACCTGGTACTGCCCGGCACCCTCCTGCGTGGCGCCGTTGAAGTCGTCGTTGCGGGGGTAGCCGGCCGCCACGGCGGACTCGACGACCGCCTTGGTCCACTCGTGCGGGGAGCGGAGGTCCTCGACCCGCAGCGGACCGCCCACCCCGTGCCACCGGTCGGCGCCGCGGGCGTTGTCCTCCATGCGCCGGAACAGCGGCAGCACGTGCTCGTAGGACCAGGAGGCGTCCCCGGTCAGCGACGCCCACTCGTCGTAGTCGGCGGCGGCACCGCGGATGTAGATCATCGCGTTGATCGACGACGACCCGCCGAGCACCTTGCCGCGCGGCCAGAACAGCTTCCGGCCGTCGAGGCCGGGCTGCTCCTCGGTCGTGTAGTTCCAGTCCCGCCGCGTGCGCCACACCTTGTAGAGGGCGGCCGGGATCTGGACCTCGAGCACCTTGTCCGAGCCGCCGGCCTCGAGCAGCAGCACCCGCAGCGAGGGGTCCTCGCTCAGCCGGCCGGCCAGCGCGCAGCCGGCCGAGCCGGCGCCCACGACGACGACGTCGAACCCCTCCGCGGAGGGGTGGGGCCCGCCCATCAGCGGTGCCGTCCGTGGACCATGCCGATGATTCGGGCGAGCTGGTCGGCGGTGTTGGCCGGCCGGCGGAAGCTCATGGGGTTCGTCGGGAGGGCGAACCGCTGGCGGGTGATCGCCTTGGCGCGGGTGAACTCCTTGAGCCCGTCCTCGCCGTGGATGCGGCCGAAGCCCGAGTCGCCCACTCCGCCGAAGGGCAGGGCCGGCACCGAGGCGAACGTGAGCACCGAGTTGATCGAGGTCATGCCGCTGCGCATCCGCCGGGCCAGGTCGAGGGCCTTGCTCTTCGATCCGGAGAAGATCGAGCCGGCCAGGCCGTAGCTGGTGTCGTTGGCGCGCTGCAGCGCCTCCTCCGCGTCGCGCACCTTCGTGATGGTGAGCGTCGGGCCGAAGGTCTCCTCGCGGATCGCCGCGGAGTCCTCCGGGACGTCGAGCAGCACGGTGGGGGCGACGTAGCCCTCGCCCGGGAAGGCGTCGGGGTCGGTGCCGCCGGTGATCACGCGGGCCCCGGCGGAGGCGGCGTCCGTGACGTGGCGGCGGACGACGTCGATCTGGGAGGGCATGGTCATCGGGCCGTAGGTGGCCTCGTCGTCCGAGCCCGGGCGCAGCTCGCGCACCTGGGCGGTCACCTCGGCGACGAACCGGTCGTAGACGGCGGCGGTGGCGTACACCCGCTCCACGCCGATGCAGGTCTGCCCGCCGTTGCTCATCGCGCCCCAGACGGCGGCGTCGGCCGCGGCGACCACGTCGGCGTCGTCGTCGACGATCATCGCGTCCTTGCCGCCGAGCTCCATGAGCACGGGGGTCAGCGTCTCGGCGCAGGTGGCCATGACCTTGCGGCCGGTGGGCGCGGAGCCGGTGAAGGCGATCTTGCCGACGCCGGCGCGGCACAGTGCGGCGCCGGTGTCGCCGAAGCCGGTGACGACCTGGAAGGCGTCGGCGGCGTCCGGGACGGCGGCCCGCCAGGCGGCGGCGAGCCATGCGCCGATGGCCGGCGTGTACTCCGAGGGCTTGAAGACGACGGCGTTGCCCGCGGCCAGGGCGTAGGCGATCGAGCCCATCGGCGTGAACACCGGGTAGTTCCACGGGCCGATGACGCCGATGACGCCCAGCGGCTGGTACTCGAGGTAGGCGGCGTGGTTGGCGGCGAGCAGGCCGGCCCGGACGCGGCGCGGGCCCAGGGCCTTGCGGGCGTGGCCCGCGGCCCAGGCGAGGTGGTCGATGGCGAGGCTGATCTCCAGGATCGCGTCGGCGTGCGGCTTGCCGTTCTCCCGGTGCACGAGGTCGGCCAGCTCGTGCAGCCGGCGGGCCAGGTAACCGCGGTAGGCGTCGAGTCGCTGACGTCGCCCGTCGAAGCCGAGGCCGGCCCAGAGCTCGGCCGCGGCGAACGCCTGCGTCACCGTCTCGGCCACGGCGTCGGGGTCGTGGACCGGGAACATCCCGACGACCGCGCCGGTGGCGGGCGCCGTGGACTCGAACGTGCTGGAGGTGGCGTGCCGCTCGACGCTGCCGGCGGCGACGTCGGTGACCGTGTCCATCTCTTCGGCGAGCGACATGCGGCGCAGGTTACCGGTGGGTCACCTGGGGAGCGGGAGGTCGTCAGTCGGCGACGACGACGGCCCACGCCGTCTTCTGGCCGCGCCCCACGGTGGTCCAGCCGTGCTGCAGCGAGAGGTCGGCGACCAGGTAGAGGCCGAAGCCCCCCTTGCCCGGATCGCGCCCCTGCGCCGGGGTGGGCGGCACGTCGGGGGAGGAGTCGCTGACCGCGATCAGCCACCGGTCCGCGATCCGGCTGAGCGCGGTGGCGACCGGGGCGCCGCCGTGGCGGAGTGCGTTGGAGGCCAGCTCGTCGGCGATGAGCACCAGCCGTTCGGACCAGTGGTCCTCGTCCGGGCGTTCGACGGTGGCGCTGCCGGTCATGGTGGCCCGCAGCCGCGAGCGCAGCCGGGCCAGGTCGCTGAGGGAGCCCAGCTCCTGGCACCACTGCTCGGTGAAACCGGACGGCGGTCGCGCGCTCTCCCAGAGCCCCACCGTCACCGCCTCCCGAGCGTCGTGCGACCGCGACGTCGGCCGATGCTGACCCGGTGCCCTGTCCTCGTGATCGACAACCACGCAGTCACCCGTAGGGGTCGGGGGGCACCTAGGGTCGCAACCCATGGGGGCGCCGCTCGTTGACGACCCGTTCGGTACCGGGGAGCTGCGCCGCCGGGTGCTCACCGCGTGGACCGACTCGCCGGCCCGCTTCCGCGAGGACGCGAATGCCGAGGAGGACCTGGTCCGCGGCGGGTACCGCGACCGGCTGCTGGTCGAGCTGGCCCAGAACGCCGCCGACGCAGCCCTGCGGGCCGGTACCCCGGGCCGGTTGCGGCTGGAGCTGACCGGGGTGGGCGAGCCGGTGCTGCGGGCGGCCAACACCGGCGCACCCCTGGACGCCGCAGGGGTGCTCGGCCTGGCGACGCTGCGCGCCTCGGCCAAGCGCGACGACCCGGCGAGCGTGGGCCGGTTCGGCGTCGGCTTCGCGGCGGTGCTGGCGGTGACCGACGAGCCGGCCGTCCACTCGGCGACCGGCGGGGTGCGGTTCAGCGCCGCGCGCACCCGCGCCGCCGTCGCCGCGGTGCCCGACCTCGCGGCCGAGCTGGCCAGCCGGGACGGCGGGGTGCCCGTGCTCCGGCTGCCCGAGCCCGCCGACGGGGCGCCGCCCGACGGGTTCGCCACCGAGGTGGTCCTGCCGCTGCGGCCGGGCACGCGGAACGACGTCGCCGCGGCGCTGGCCGGCCTGCGCGCCGAGCTGCTCCTCGCCCTGCCCGGGCTGGCGGAGATCGAGGTGGTCCTCGACGGAGCGCGCCGCGTCCTGGCCCGGGACGGCGCACCGCCGCTGCTCCGGCTCGCCGACGGTGACGTGGTCACCCGCTGGGCGGTCGCGACCGGGAGGGGGGAGCTCGCCGCGGAGCTGCTCGCCGGCCGGCCGGTCGAGGAGCGGGGGCGCCGGGCCTGGACGGTGACCTGGGCGGTGCCGGTCGACGACGCCGGCGTCCCCCGGCCGCTGCCGGGCCCTCAGGTGGTGCATGCGCCCACCCCGAGCGACGAGCCCCTGAGCCTGCCCGTGCACCTGATCGCCCCGTTCCCGCTGGGGCCCGACCGGCGGCACGTGCTCCCCGGCCCGGTGACCGACGCGCTGGTGTCCGCCGCGGCCGACGTCCTCGCCGTCCTGGTGGCCGACCTGCCGGCCGACCCCGCGCTCCTGTCGCTCGTCCCGCGGCTGCGGCTGGCCGGGGCGGACCTGGACGCCGCCGTGTGCGCGGCGGTGCTCGACCGGCTGCGCGACACCGCCTGGCTGCCGCCGGCGGGGGAGGAGGGTCGCGTGCCGCCGTCGCGGGCCGCGGTGCTCGACGACGCCTCCCCGGAGCGGATCGCGGCGCTGACCGGCGTGCTCCCCGGTCTGCTGCCGCACGGGTGGTCGTCGCGGTCCGGCGAGGGCGCGCGGGCCGCGCTGGGTGTCCGGCGCATCGGCCTGGCCGAGGCGGTGGAGGCGGTGCGCGGGGTGGACCGGCCGCCGGCCTGGTGGGCCCGGCTCTACGCGGCGCTGGACGGCGCCGACCGCGAGGAGCTGGGTGCGCTCCCGGTGCCCCTGGCCGACGGCCGGACCGCGCACGGGCCGGCCGGCGTGCTGCTGCCCACCGACGGGCTGCCCGCCGCCCGGCTGTCGCCGCTCGGACTGCGCCTGGCCGACCCCGCTGCGGTGGCGCCTCCTGCCGCCCGGCGGCTGCTGGAGCGGCTCGGCGCCCGTCCGGCGACCCCGGCCGCGGTGCTGGCCGACCCGGCGGTCCGCGTCGCGGTGGAACGGTCCCTCGAGGCGGTGGAGGACGTCGCCGCCGGGGCGCCGGAGCCGGCCGACCTGGCCGATGCGGTGCTCGCCCTCGTCGCCACGGCCGGCCCGGCGGCCGACGGCGCGCCCTGGCTGGCCGAGCTCGCCCTGCCCGACGCCGACGGCGGCTGGGCGCCGGCGGGCGAGCTGCTGCTCCCCGGCTCGGAGCTCGCCGACGTCCTGGAGCCGGGGTCGCTCGGCGTCCTCGACGCCGGCTTCGCCGCGACCGCGGACGCCGACGCGCTGCGCCGGACCGGCGTCCTCACGACGTTCGCGGTCGTCTCGGCGGCCGATCCCGACGAGTTCGACGTCGACGGCACCGACGGCTGGGTCGACGCAGCCCTGGACCGGCTGCCCGCCGACGAGCCGCCGCCCCCGTGGCCGGTCGTCACCGCGGTGCGGGACCTGGAGCTGGTCGCCGACTGGCCGGCCGCGCTGCGGCTGCTGACCCGGCTGCCCGCGCCGGCATGGGACGACGTGCAGCTCGGAGAGGTGGCGGTGCCGGGCTACCTGCGCTGGTGGCTGTCCACCCATCCGGTCCTGGACGGGCGGCGCCCGGATCGGCTGCGATGGCCCGGACCAGGCCTGTTACAGGGACTGTACGAAGCGGCGGGCGCCTCGCCGGAGCTGGTCGACCGGCTGCGACCGCCCGGGACCGTGGCCGACGTGCTGGCCGACGTGGACGGCGCGCTGGACCTGCTGGACCGGCTCGGCGACAGCGACCGCACGGTGCGGTGGGCCGTGCTCCGGACGGTGTACGCGCAGCTGGCCGTCGCCCTGGACGGGGTGGACGTCGAGCCGCCGTCGCGGGTGCGGGTGGCGCCGGACCGGGTGTCGGCCGATGCCGTCGTCCTGGACGAGCCGTGGTTGCAGCCACTGGTGCGATCCGACGTCGTCCCCGCCGGCGGGCTGCCGGAGGCGGTGGCCGACCTGCTGGACCTCCCGCTGGCCTCGGAGGTCGTCGGCGGGCACGTCGCCGCGTCGCCCGGGCCCGTGCGGCGCTGGGCCGAGCTGCCCGGTGCGGACCTGGCGGCGGCGCGGCTGGACCTGGACGACCTGCCCGGCGGAGTCGCGGTGGACGAGCGGCTCGCCGTCGGCGGCACGCCGGTGACGTGGTGGCCGGGGGACCCGGACCTGGTGGACGGCAGCCCGGCGGCGCTCGGCCGGGCACTGGCGTGGCGGACCGGGCGGTGGGAGCTGCGCCAGGCGCTGGCCGAGGCGTTCGCCCATCCCGATCGAACCCCCGGCCTGGCGGCCGAGGACTCGATCGGGGGCTGAGCGGCAGGGGCCCGGCTACTGGCCCCAGCGGGGGATGGCGGTGGCTCCGGGCGCGTGGCCGTGCGTGGACGGGCGGCCACCCCGCCCGGAGCGCGGTGCTCCGGGACGCGGCGCCCGGGACGTACGCGTCCAGCAGTCGAACAGCGACCGCCACTGCGCGCTGGTGAGCGCCGTCGGACGGGTGGTCGGAGCCAGGCCCTCGTGCCGCAGCCACTGGACACCGGCGGTGCCGGGCAGCTGGGCGCGCAGCAGCGGCCCCAGCGGGGCGGACGCCGAGGCCAGCACGGCCGAGGCGAGGCGGTCGAAGGCGGCCGCCTCGGACTCGGGCAGGCCGGCGCGGGCGTCGGCAGCGGGACCGGCGGGAAGGGAGCTCGGGCGTGACAAGGGATACCTCCAGGCGAGGCGGCGCGGACGTCCGCGGGCAGCACGGAGCCCGGCGGACGAGGGGGAGAGGGCGGCGACCGGGAGGGGACGTCGGTCACCGCGGCCGGACCGGCGAGGCCGGATGCGGCGGAGCGCGAGGGCTCGGAGCGGGCCCGGAGGAAACTCGGGCCCGGAGCTCAGGAGGTGCGCAGGCGCACTGAGGAACGCATGACCGGAAGCGTAGGAACCGGTCGCGGAGCCGTCGAGCGGATTACGCGTCGCCGTCGGGGCGGCTCGCCTGACGGGCG
>Ga0210040_10001754_pt1 | contig 32006 bp, 27 predicted proteins | sample CryGeyCG12114_NA_FD_185462 | JGI IMG/M metagenome (GOLD analysis project Ga0210040, IMG submission 185462) | Groundwater microbial communities from aquifer - Crystal Geyser CG19_WC_8/21/14_NA (SPAdes) (version 2) | ecosystem: Environmental > Aquatic > Deep subsurface > Groundwater | place: USA...
GGCCGTTCGGGTTGGAGTACTGGTCGGGCTTCCAGCCGCCGGGGATCTCGCGGGCCAGGCGGTCGGAGACGGAGTAGTACGAGTCCGGGTGGTCCGGGGGCACCGCGGTGGGCGTGACGACGACCCGCGCGCCGTAGGCCCGCAGCACGTCGATCTTGTCCTGGCCGACCTTGTCGGGGCAGACGAAGACGCACGAGTAGCCCTTGCGCTGGGCCATCAGCGCCAGGCCCACGCCGGTGTTGCCCGACGTCGGCTCCACGATGGTGCCGCCGGGCTGCAGCTCGCCCGAGGCCTCGGCGGCCTCGACCATCCGCTCGGCGATCCGGTCCTTCACGCTGCCGCCGGGGTTGAGGTACTCGACCTTGGCCAGCACGGTGGCGCTGATCCCCTCGGTCACCCGGTTGAGGCGCACCAGGGGGGTGCCACCGATCACGTCGACGATGCTCTCCGCGTACTTCACGCGGCCATCCTCCCAGGCGCCGGCGCGCCTAGGCTCCAGCCGTGGCCGAAGCCGTCGTCGTCTCCGCCCTCCGCAGCCCGATCGGGCGCGCCTTCAAGGGCTCCCTGGCCGGAACCCGCCCCGACGACCTCACGGCGCACGTGGTGCGCGCCGCGCTGGACGCCGTCCCGCAGCTGTCCACCGGCGACCTCGACGACCTGTACGTGGGCTGCGCCGAGCCGTCGGGCGAGGCGGGCGGCAACCTGGCCCGGGTGGTCGCCGTCCTGCTCGGCGCCGACCGCCTGCCCGGCGCCACCGTGAACCGCTTCTGCGCCTCGAGCGTGCAGACCACGCGGATGGCCTTCCACGCGATCCGCGCCGGGGAGGGCGAAGCGTTCGTCTCGGCCGGCGTCGAGGTGGTCTCCCGGTACGCCGGCTTCGCCGGGGCGGGGCAGAGCGGCGAGGAGTTCCTCAACCCGGCCTTCGCGCCCGCCCGGGAGCGGACCGCGGCCCGGGCGGCCTCCGGGGAGCCGTGGAGCGACCCGAGGGCCCGGGGCGAGCTGCCCGACGTCTACGCGGCGATGGGCCAGACCGCCGAGGACGTCGCCTCCTGGACCGGCGTCTCCCGCGAGGAGCAGGACGCCTGGGCCCTGACCAGCCAGCAGCGCGCGGCGGCGGCCGCGGCGGCCGGCGTCCTCGCGGCCGAGATCACCCCGGTGCCCACGGCCGCGGGGCTGCTCACCGCCGACGAGTCGCCGCGCCCGGGCACCACCGCCGAGGGCCTCGCCGCCCTCGCGCCGGTCTTCCGCGAGGGCGGCACGGTGACGGCGGGCAACTGCTGCCCGCTCAACGACGGCGCCGCGGCCCTCGTCGTCATGTCCGACGTGCGGGCCCGCGAGCTCGGGATCACCCCGCTGGCCCGGGTCGTCGCCACCGGCGTCTCGGCGCTGAGCCCGGAGGTGATGGGCCTGGGACCGGTCGAGGCCTCGCGCCAGGCGCTCGCGCGGGCGGGGATGACCATCGACGACGTCGACCTCGTGGAGATCAACGAGGCGTTCGCGGCGCAGGTGCTGCCCAGCGCCGCCCAGCTCGGGGTGGACCTGGACCGGCTCAACGTCCACGGCGGGGCGATCGCCCTCGGGCACCCGTTCGGCATGACCGGTGCGCGGATCACGACGACGCTGCTCAACGCCCTGGTCCGCCGCGACGGCGCGGTCGGGCTGGAGACGATGTGCGTGGGCGGCGGCCAGGGCATGGCCGTGGTCTACGAGCGGATCGGCTGAGCTCGCTCAGAGCGCGCGGCGCAGGGCGGTGAGCCGCCCGGCGAGGTCCTCCAGCGCCGGCGCGGCGGACGGGTCGTGGGGCGGCAGCGCGGCGAGCAGGTCGGCACCCAGGACGGCGAGCTGGTCGCCGAGGGCGTGGGCGGGCAGCACCGGCACGGTCCGCCGCGCCCGCCCCTCGGCGTCCGCCGCGGCGTCGGCCAGGTGCTGGAGCACCGGGCGCACCCGGTCCGCCGGCGCGACGCCGTCCGGGCCCGGACGCGCCGACCGGGCGGGACCGAGCGCGGCCAGCCGGGTGAGGACCCGGTCCAGCTCGCGCCCGACCCGCCCGGTCGGCGTGGTGGGCTCAGCGATCACGGAACGGTGGTGTCACTCGCCCCCGCGGAGGATCGCGATGATCCGCAGGAACTCGATGTAGAGCCAGATCAGCGTCACGGCCAGGCCGAACGCCGCCGTCCAGGCGTAGCGCTGCGGGATGCCGTTGCGCACGCCCTGCTCGATGAAGTCGAAGTCGAGCACGAGGGACAGGGCGGCCAGGACCGCGCCGACCGCGCCGACGAGCAGCCCGAGGGCGCCGGTGCGGAAGCCGCCGCCGGCCCCGAACATCATGAAGACGAAGTTCACCAGGCAGAAGACGGCGTAGCCGAGGACCGCGCCGAGCATGATCTTGCGGAACCGGGGGGTGGCCCGGATCGCGCCGCTGCGGTACAGCGCGAGCATGACGCCGAAGGTCGCGAAGGTGGCCAGCGCGGCCTGCACGGCGACGCTGGGGCCGTCGATGCGCGAGTCGATGATCCAGCTGATGCCGCCCAGGAACACGCCCTGGAAGGCGGCGTAGGCGAGGATCAGCGCGGGCGAGGGCTCGCGCTTGAACGCGTTGACGAGGCCGAGGACCAGGCCGACGATCGCGCCGATGATGGCGAAGCGCGGGTTCATCCAGCCGAAGACGGCGCCCACGAGGACGAGGCCCAGGACCATCGCCGTGCGCATGACGACGTCGTCGTAGGTCATCCGTCCCGTCTGGGCCGGGGTCGCCGCCGGGGCGGCGTAGAGGTCCTCCAGCGAGGGCGACGGCGCGGCCGCGGTCGACCGGTCGTCGAAGCCTGCGTAGCCACCCCGCTTGAACTGCGGGGCGTTGCGCAGAGCCGGGTTGTTGCTCTCCATCGACGTCCTTCCGACGCGAGACCGCGGCCGAGGCGCCGCGGGTCCCCCTAGAGTAATGCTTTCGTAAAGGCCTGTCATTCCCGCCACCCCGGACGGGCCGTTCGAGCGGTGCCCCCGGCGGGGTTCGAACCCGCACTGAGGCGCTTTTAAGGCGCCTGCCTCTGCCGGTTGGGCTACGGGGGCGGGACGCACCGGAAGATGCGCTGAGGGCCGCGCCGCTGCGTGCGACGCGGCCCTCGGGGCACTGCGGTGGTGCTGGTGGAGCGGGGTGCTCAGGCCCCGGGGGCCCCGCCGCCGGCCGGGCGCGGCGCCGGCGGCTTGACCGCGGAGGAGACGAACTCCTCGCGCGGGCGCTCCAGGCGGCCGATGGCCACCGTGTCGCGGCGGAACGCGGCCTGACCGACCCAGTCCAGGAGGACCCGGAACTTGCGGTTGAAGGTCGGGATCGCCATGAGGTGGTAGCCGCGGTGCATCATCCAGGCGGGGAAGCCCTTGATCTTGACCCCGTAGATGGTGGCCACGCCCTTGCCGATGCCAAGGGAGGCCACCGAGCCGGCGTACTTGTGCTTGTACTCGACCACGGGCTCCCCGTGCAGGACGGCCACGATGTTCTTGGCCATCTGCCGCGACTCGCGCACGGCGTGCTGGGCGTTGGGGGCGCAGAACGCGCCGGGCTCCTTGGTGAGGTCGGGGACGGCGCACGCGTCGCCGGCGCCCCAGGCGCCCTCGACGATGCCGTCCTCGCCGGCCACCCGCAGGTCGGCGCGCACGGTGAGGCGGCCGAGCTTGTCCAGCGGCAGGTCGGTGCTGCCCAGCACCGGGTTCGACTTCACACCGGCGGTCCACACCACGGTGTCGGTGTCGAACTCGGTGCCGTCGGACAGGACGATGTGGCCGTCCTCGCAGGACTTGAGGAAGGTCTCCAGGCGGCAGTCGATGCCGCGCTCGCGCAGCTGCTGCAGCGTCCACGTGCCCATCTCCGGCCCGACCTCGGGCAGGATCCGGTTCAGCGCCTCGACGAGGACGAACTTGATCTCCGACTGGTCGATGCTCGGGTGGATCTTCACGGCGTCGCGGACGAGGTCCTCGAGCTCGGCCAGCGCCTCGATCCCGGCGTAGCCGCCGCCGACGAAGACGAAGGTCAGCGCGCGGGTGCGGGCGGCCGGGTCGCGCAGGGACGCCGCGGCGTCCAGGCGGTCGAGGATGTGGTTGCGGGTGGCCGTCGCCTCCTCGACGGTCTTGAAGCCGATCGCCGTCTCGACCAGGCCCGGGATCGGCAGGATCCGCGAGACCGAGCCGAGGGCGATGACGACGTGGTCGTAGGAGACCTCGAACTCCTCGCCCTGCTGCGGCTTGATCGTGGCGACCTTGTCCGCGTGGCGCAGGCCGGTCACGGCGGCGGTCACGACGTCCACGCCCTTGAGGTTGTGGCGGTGGGAGACCACCACGTGGCGCGGCTCGATGGAGCCGGCCGCCAGCTCGGGCAGGAACGGCTGGTAGGTCATGTAGGGGCGCGGGTCGACGAGGACGATCTGCGCCTCGGAGCGGCTCAGCTTCTTCTGCAGGCCCATGGCCGTGTAGAGGCCGACGTAGCCGCCGCCGAGGATGAGGATGCGAGGACGACCGTTCGCCGCTGGGGGCGTGGTCTCCAGGGACGTGGTCGCGGTCATGGCCACAGGGTAGAGAGACCCGCGCGCGCGTGGTGACGCGGGTCACCCCGGAGTCACCCGGACGCTCCCGCGAGGTCCACCGCCCGGGCCACGACGGCGTCGAGCATGGGCTCGGTGAGGCGGCCGGTGAAGGTGTTCTGCTGGCTCACGTGGTAGCTCGCCACGACGTGCAGGACGCCGTCCGCGCCCGTCGCGCCGGCGCTTGCCAGGGCCACCTCGGCGCCGTGGCCGAAGCGCGGCCTCGGCCGGGGCACCTCCCAGCCCAGGCGCTGCGCGCAGGCCAGCGCCGAGCCCCACGCGAACCCGCCGAGGGCCAGCAGCACCCGCGGCCGCACGAGGGCCACCTCGCGGTCCAGCCACGGGGCGCACGCGTCGCGCTCGGCGGGGGTGGGGGCGTTGTCGGGCGGGGCGCAGCGCACCGGGGCCGCGATCCGGACCCCCGTCACGGCCTGGCCGTCACCGGCGCGCTCGCTGCTCGCCTGCACGGCCAGCCCGGCGCGGTGCAGCGCCGCGAAGACCCAGTCCCCCGACCGGTCGCCCGTGAAGATCCGCCCGGTGCGGTTGCCGCCGTGCGCGGCCGGGGCCAGCCCGACGACGAGGACGCCGCCGGCCGGGTCGCCCCAGCCGGCGATCGGGCGGCCCCAGTACGGCTGGTCGGCGTACGCGCGGCGCTTGGTGGTCGCGACGTCCTCGCGCCAGGCCACCAGCCGCGGGCAGGCCCGGCAGACCGAGACGCGCGCGTCGAGCACCGCGAGGTCGGGAGAGGACGCCGAGAGCGCGACGACGTCGTCGGCCGTGGCCGCGCGGCGGGTGCGCGGGGCGGCGGGGTCCTCGGGCCAGCCGGTGCCCGGGCGCACCGGGGAGGTGAACAGCTGACCGGTGCCCGGGTGGGGCAGCTCGTCGGGCGTGCCGGGCGCGATCACCGGCGCCATGCTGCCGCGCTCAGGGGACGGGCGCCGCCTCGGGGGCCGGACCTCCCTCGGGGGCCGCCTCGCCGGCCCCGGCACCCAGGAGCGCGGGCAGGGTCGCCTCGGGGCGCGGCACGTCCACGGCCGGGCCGCCGCCGTCCTCATCGCTGCCCACGCGCAGCGGGAAGGTGCTCCAGCGCACCTGGCCCTCGGCGTCCACCGCGGGGCGGAAGTCGCGCGGCTGACCGCCGGACCAGTCGACGCGCTGGTCCTCCCCCACCTGCACCGGGCGGCCGTAGTCGTCGAGCAGCTGGACGCCGGTGAGCGGGTTCCCCTGCGCGTCGTAGGGGAAGAGGTTGGAGACCACCTGGCCGTCGACGTAGACGCCCTCCGCCGGGGGCGACGGGTAGGAGGTCGAGCTGTAGTCGACGACGTCCACCGGGACCGGGCCCGCCGCCGAGGCGAGCACCGGCAGGAGCGCGAGCGCCGCGACCGCGTTGGCCACGACGACGCCGCGCGGCGTCCACGTGACGCCCGACCAGCGGCCCCGGCCGAGCTCGACGCTGGCCAGCGCGAGCGCCAGGAGGACCACGAGGCCGCCGAGGCTGCCGGGCAGGACGCCGGAGGTCAGGCCGGTGTCCCCGAAGAGCAGCTGCCAGACCACCCAGGCGCGCGCCAGCCACCACGCGGGGCGCAGGGTCTGCGCCAGGTCGCGCACCCAGGGCCACCACCGCTGGCCCCGGACGGCCGCGGCGCTCTCGGCCCAGCCCTGCCGCAGGTCGGCCCGCAGCACCGCGACGGGGCCGCGCCGGGCCGCGGGCTGCGAGCGGGCCAGGCCGGCCGCCGTCCGCAGCTCCTCGGCGTAGGCGGCCGGCTCGCCGAGGCGCGCCCGCAGCGGGGTCGAGGACTCGGCGGCGGAGTCGGCCAGGTCGGCCTCCAGGCCGCCGGCGAGCTCCTCGACGACGTCGGGCGGCAGGTCGGCCAGGGCGGTCCGCACGGCGGCGGCGTACTCCCGGGCGGCGGCGTCGGGGTTGGAGGAGGGCCCGGAGGAGGGCGCGGGAGGGGGCAGGGGCGTGCTCATCGGGACGTCTCCACGGGCTCGAGCAGGTGCTGCATGGTCTCGGAGAAGGACCGCCAGGTCTTGCGCTGCTCCTCCAGCAGGGAGCGCCCCTGCGGCGTGGTGCCGTAGTACTTGCGGGCGGGGCCCTCCTCGGAGGGCACCACGTAGGAGGTCAGCGCCCCGGCCGCGTAGAGCCGGCGCAGCGTGCCGTAGACGGAGGCGTCCCCGACGCCCTCGAGGCCCGCGGCGCGCAGCCGCCGGACGACGTCGTAGCCGTAGCCGTCCTCGTGCTCGACCACGGCCAGCACGGCCGCGTCGAGCACGCCCTTGAGCAGCTGGGTGGTGTCCACGCCGCCGAGACTAGTGCGCCGTGCGCACTAGCGGGGGCGACTCGCCGGGAGGGGCGTCAGGCGAGGGAGAGGGCGATCCCGTCGAGGATGTCGTGCTCGCTCGTGACCACCTGCGCGACGCCGGACTCCCGGGCCACCCGCTCGACGACCTCGCGCCAGACCAGCGCGCCCGCGCCGATGACGTCGACCCGGCCGGGGTGCATGAACGGCAGCGCCGCCCGCTCGGGGCGGCTCATCGCCAGGAGGGCGTCGCAGGCGGCGAGGACGTCGGGCACGGGCAGCACCGCGCCGTGGATGGCCTCGGGCTGGTAGGCCGGCAGGCCGAGGGCGTGGGCGGTGATGGTCGTGACGGTGCCGGCCACCCCGACGAGGGTCGCGACGCGGGCCAGGGGCACCGCGCGGGCGGCCTCGTCCAGCGCGGCGCACACGTCGGCGCGGGCGGCGGCCACGGCGTCCGGCGCGGGCGGGTCGGCGCGCAGGTGCCGCTCGGTGAGGCGCACGCAGCCGACGTCCATGCTCCAGGCGGCCTCGACCTCCTCCTCGCCGAGCACGAGCTCGGTGGAGCCGCCGCCGAGGTCGACGACGAGGCGGGGCGCCGGGTGGCGCCCGCGCAGGTCGCCGGTGGCGCCGCGGAAGGACAGCCGCGCCTCCTCGTCGCCCGTGACGACCTCGGGCTCGACCCCGAGCTCGGCGCGCACGCCGTCCACGAGCAGGTGCGCGTTGGCGGCGTCGCGGCTGGCCGAGGTGGCCACGAACCGCACCCGGGTCGCGCCGAGCGCGGACACCGCGGCCGCGCACCGGCGCGTGGCGGCGAGGGTGCGCTCGAGCGCCTGCGGGGCGAGCAGGCCGGTGCGGTCGACGCCCTCCCCCAGCCGGACGACCTCCATGGTGCGCTCGACGTCGACCAGGGCGCCGGTCGCGGCGTCGACGTCGGCCACGAGCAGGCGCAGGGAGTTGGTGCCGCAGTCGATGGCGGCGACCCGGGTGCTGGTCACCGCGGCATCCTCCCCTCCCGGCGCCGGGCGCGCGGGGGCGCCCCGCGACGAGCGCGGGTAGCGTCGCGGGCGTGAGCCCGACCGAGGTGGACGTCGTGGTCGTCGGTGCGGGTCCGAACGGGCTGGCCGCGGCGGTGGTGCTGGCGAGCGCGGGGCTGAGCGTGCAGCTGCACGAGGCGGCCTCGACCGTGGGCGGCGGGGCGCGCACGGCCGAGCTGACGCTGCCCGGCTACCTCAACGACCACTGCTCGATCGTCCACCCCGCCGGGTACGTCTCCCCGTTCTTCCGCGCCTTCGACCTCGAGGCCTCGGGGGTGCAGTGGCTGCAGCCCGAGGTGCCCTACGGCCAGCCCCTGGACGGCGGCCGCGCCGGCCTGGCCTTCCGCGACCTCGACGCCACCGCCGACGCCCTCGGCGCGGACGGGAGGGCGTGGCGCTCGCTGCTGGGGCCGCTGGTGCGCCACTGGGAGGACGTCGTCACCCTCGCGCAGTCCGACCTGCGCACCTTCCCCGGGCTGCGCCCCCGGACGGTGGCCACGGGGGTCGCGATGGGGCTGCGGGCGCTGGAGCAGGGCAGCCGGGCCTGGAACGTGCGCTTCGACGGCGACGCCGCCCCGGCCATGCTCACCGGCGTCTCCACCCACTCCATCGCCCCCTCGCGCAAGCTCATGCCGGCCGGCGCGGGCCTGTACCTCGCGGCCATGGCCCACGCGGGCGGGTGGCCGCTCGTGCGCGGCGGCAGCCAGCAGCTGAGCGACGCGATGGCCGCCGAGCTGGTGCGCCTGGGCGGCACGATCGTGACCGACCACCGCGTGGCGTCGCTGTCGGAGCTGCCGCGCTCGCGCGCCGTGCTGCTGGACATCACCCCCAAGCAGCTCCTGGCGATGGCCGGTGACGCGCTGCCGCCGGTGTACGCGCACTGGATGCGGGCGTTCCGCTACGGCGGTGCGGTGTGCAAGGTCGACTACGCGCTGTCCGGGCGCGTCCCGTGGGCCGCGGAGGGCCTGGACCGCGCCGGCACCCTGCACCTGGGCGGCACCCGCGCGGAGATGCTGGCCAGCGAGCGGGACGTCGCGGCCGGGCGCCACCCCGAGCAGCCCTACGTGATCGCCGTCCAGCCCGAGGTGGTGGACGACACCCGCGCCCCCGCCGGCGGCGCGACGCTGTGGGCCTACGCCCACGTGCCCAACGGCTCCCCGCGCGACATGGGCGACGCCGTCGACGCGCAGGTCGAGCGGTTCGCGCCGGGCTTCCGCGACCTCGTGCTGGACCGCAAGGTCCTCCCGGCCTCGCGCCAGGAGGAGTACGACGAGAACAACGTCGGCGGCGACATCGCCGCGGGCGCGGTCACGCCGTGGCAGATGGTCGCCCGCCCGGCGCCGAAGTGGGACCCCTACCGCACCCCGCTGGACGGCGTGTACCTGTGCGGGGCGTCGACGCCGGCCGGCCCGGCGGTGACCGGCATGAACGGCACGCACGCCGCCGCCCGCGTGCTGCGCCAGCGCTTCGGCGTGCGCACCGACCCCCTCGAGCTGGTGCGCACCGCCCGCGCGGGGGCCGGGGTCAGCGCGCCGCGCTGATCCCGGCCGCCACCGGCCCGGGTGCCGCTGCCGGGCCCGTCGCGGCGAGCAGGGGCAGGCGGACGGTCACCGCGGTGCCCTCGCCCTCCCGCGAGACCACGCCGAGCACGCCCCCGTGGTGCTCGACGATGCTCCGCACGATGGTCAGCCCCAGGCCGGTGCCCGGGATGGCGGCGTCCGTGGCGTTGGTGGCCCGGAAGAAGCGCGAGAACAGGCCCGACTGCTCGGCCTCGGGGATGCCGATGCCGGTGTCGGTGACCTCGAGCACGACCTCGTCGGCCGACCTCACGACCCGCACCTGCACGAGCCCGCCGGGGAGCGTGAACTTCACGGCGTTGGAGACGAGGTTGAGCAGCACGCGCTCGAGCTGCACCGCGTCGCCGTGGACGAGCACGGGCGGCTGGGCGCTCCGGACCTCCAGCGCGACCCCCCCGCTCTCGGCCGCCGGGCCCAGCGCCGCGACCACGGCGGCGACGAGCTCGGTGACCTCCACGTCGGCGTGGCTGACGCGGAAGGTGCCGGACTCGATCCGCGAGAGCGTGAGCAGGTCCTCGATGAGCGTCTTCAGCCGGGCCGTGTTGCGCTCGACGACGGCGAGCATCGCGTCCACGCCGGGCGCCACCTCCCCGGCGTCGCCGTCGCGGATGAGCTCCAGGTAGCCGGAGATGCTCGTCAGGGGCGTGCGCAGCTCGTGCGAGACGGCCGACAGGAAGTCGGTCTTGGCCCGGTCGAGCTCGCGCAGCTGCTCCACGAGGTCCTCCTGCTGGCGGTACAGGCGGGCGAGCACGAGCGCCCGGCCCAGGTCGGCGGCCGCCGAGCGCGCGAGCGCCGCCTCGGCCGGCGTCCAGGCGCGCGGGCCCTCGACCATGGAGATGGTCAGCGCGCCGAGCAGCTCCTCCCCCGCGCCGATCGGCACGACGAGGATCGAGGCGGCGCCCGTGGTGGAGAGGACCTGGGCGTAGGCCGGTTCGGACAGCGCCCGCGTGCGGACGTCGGGCTCCTCGAGGAGCTCCCCGTCGCGGTGCAGCTGCTGGAGCCAGGAGGACTCCCGGAGGAACGGGTGGCTCCCCGCGCTCGGCAGGCCGGGCACGCCCGGTGCCTGCCACTGGCCCTCCACGGGGCCCAGGCCCGCCTCCGCCACCAGCCGCACGTAGGCGCGCTCGGCGCCCAGGCCGCGGCCCACGCGGGAGACGGCCTCGGCGACGGAGTTCCCGGCGTCGAGGTGGTCGCGGATGCTGCGGCCGACCTCCACCGCCAGGCGCTGGAGCCGGGTGCGCTCCGCGCGCTCGGCGCGCAGCCGGTCGCTCTCGTCGGCCAGCGCGTTGATCGAGCGAGCCACGGCGCGGACCTCCTCCGGGCCGCACAGGACGGCCGCGCGGGCGGAGTGCTCACCGGCGCTGAGCCGGCGCACCACCGCGACCACGCCGCTGAGCGGGGCCACCAGCGCCCGGCGGGTGCGCAGGGCCGCGCCGACGGCGACCAGCAGCGCAGCGGCCAGCGCGCCCTCCGTCGCCCACAGGGCGTGCGCGCGGGCGCGGCGGGCGTCGGTCATCGCCTGGGCGGAGCCGCTGCTCGCCAGGACGTCGAGCTCGCCGTTGGTCGCGCGGAGCTCGTCGAAGACCTCCTTGTTGACGAGGGTCATCTCCGGGGAGACGGCGACCTCGCCCGGCGCCATGGCGGCGACCGGCCCCGCGTACATGGTGAGCCAGCGCTGGGCGATGAGCTCCTGCCGGCGCACGAGGTCGCGCTCGGCCTCGGTGCGCGCGGCCGCCCGGGCCTCGCGGAGGTGGCCGGGGAAGGCTGCCCGGCCGGTGCGGTACGGCTCGAGGAAGCTGCGGTCGCGCCCCAGGCGGTAGCCGCGGACGCCGGTCTCGGCGTTGGTCAGGGCCAGGAGGATCTCGGTGTTGGCGGCCTCCAGGCGCTCCAGGCGGTGCTCGCGGTCCTGGTGGCGCCCGGCGACGACGAGGCCGACGACCCCGCTGAGGCCGACGACGAGCAGCAGCCCGACGAGGAGGGCGAAGGCGGCGGTGAGCCGGCCCGAGACGGACCGGGCGACGAGGCGGGTCACGGGGCCTCCACCGCCAGCGGGACCCGCACGGCGGTGGCCGGCACGAGCGCCTCCTCGGCGAAGCCCGCGCGGGTCATCACGCCCCACACCTGCTCGCGGCGGCGCAGCGCGGCCCACAGGCCCTGCACGCGCCACACCGCGGTGAGCTGGCGGTAGCCGAGGTTCTCCACGACGGACACGACCATGGCCACGCCGAGGTCGCGCCAGCGCCCGTAGCGGTGGAAGGAGAACTCCTCGACCGCCAGCGCCGCGACCGAGACGAAGACGGCGTAGACGCACGAGACGAGGAGGAAGGCGAGGGCGTAGCCGGCGTCGACCACGCCGAGCGCGAGGCCCAGCGGCACGAGCACCAGGCCGACGACCTCCAGCAGCGGCGCGGCGAGCTCGAAGACGACGTAGTACGGCAGCGCGACGAGGCCGATCCGCCCGTAGCGCGGGTTGCCGATCATGTCGCGGTGGCGCCAGAGCACCTCCCACAGGCCCCGGTGCCACCGGCGGCGCTGGCTGGCCAGCACGGCGCGGGTGGAGGGCACCTCGGTCCAGGAGACGGGCTCGGCGACGAAGACGACGCGGTAGTCGCGGCCCTGGTCGCGCATGGTCCGGTGGACGCGCACGCACAGCTCGAGGTCCTCGCCGATGCAGTCGGGGTCCAGGCCGCCGACCTCCACGAGGACGTCGCGCCGGTACAGCCCGAAGGCGCCGGAGATCAGCACGAGCGCGCCGATCCGCGACCACCCGGTGCGGCCGAGCATGAACGCCCGCAGGTACTCCACGACCTGCACCCGGGCCAGCCAGCCGGTCGGCATCCGCGTCTCGACGACGCGGCCGGCCACGACGCGGCAGCCGTTGACGGCGCGCACGGCGCCGCCCGTGGCCACGACGCGGTCGGGGTCGTCGGCGAAGGGGCCGGCCACGCTGAGGAGCGCGTCGGGGTCGAGGATCGAGTCGGCGTCGACGAAGCAGACGAGGTCGTGCCGGGCCGCGTTGATGCCCACGTTGAGGGCGTCGGAGCGCCCGGAGTTCTCCTTGCGCACCACCACGAGCGGGGTGCGGCCGTCGCGCGGCACGTGCACGGAGAGCACCCGGCCGCGGGCCGGCACCTCGCGGGCGGGCGTGCGGGGCACCACGACGAGGTCGTGCGCAGCGCGCAGGCGCTCGAAGGTGGCGTCGGAGGAGCCGTCGTCGATGACGACCACCTCGTGCACGGGGTAGCGCAGCGCGAGCAGGGCCCCGACCGAGGAGACGATGCCCGCCTCCTCGTTGAAGGCGGGCACGAGCACCGAGACCGGCAGGGTCATCGGGGAGGCGTAGGAGTCCTCCTGGCCGGCGTAGGGCGCCCGGCGCACGTGCCCGGCCAGCTCGACGGCGGCCACGGCGATGAGCAGCAGGTAGCTGGTGTTGATGGCGAGGAAGTACGCGAGCACCGGGAGCGAGGCGACGTCCAGCCCCGCGGTGAGCGCGCCGCGAGCGGCCTCGAGCAGCTCGCTCACGGGGCACCGGCCGGGACGAGTCCGCGCAGCGCCGCCAGTGCGAGCGCCTCGCGGGCGCGGGCGGAGGCGCCCGGGAGGGCCCCGTCCTCGTCCGCGCGGCGCAGCAGGTCCAGGCCGTGGGCGCCGAGGCGCAGCAGGGCCGGGCCCGCCTCGGCGGCGACCCGGTCGTCGTCGTCGTCCAGGAGGGCGCAGAGCACGGGCGCCGCGCCCGTCGCCCCGAGCTCGCCCAGGGCGCGCGTGGCGGCCACGCGCACGGCCGGGTCCTCGTGCGGCCCGACGGCGGGCAGCAGCGCGGGCAGCGCGGCCGGCAGGCCGAGGCGGCCCAGCGCGGTCGCGGCGCGGGCCCTCACGGCGGGCCGCTCGTCGTGCTCGAGCCGCTCGCGCAGCCCCTCCAGCGCGGAGGCCTCGCCGAGCCGGCCGAGGACCTCCGCCGCGGTGGTCGCCGCGGGGGTCGACGGCGAGGCGAGCGCGCGGCTCGCGGCCCCGGCGGCGGCCGAGCCGATCCGCAGCAGCGCCTGGGCCACGACGGGTCCGGGCACGCGCGCCGGGACGGCCTCCAGGGCGGCCAGCAGCGGGCCGGCGGCCTGCGGCGCGCCGAGGCGGCCGAGCGCGCGGGCGGCCGCCAGGCGCACCTCGGCGTCGCGGTCGCGCAGCAGGCGCACGAGGGGGCGCACGGCGGCCTGCTCCTCGACGACGCCGAGCAGCTCGGCGGCCCGGGCGCGGCGGCTCGCGGACGGGGCGCGCAGGTCGCGACGGGCGCGGGCCAGCACGCCGCGGTGCGCCAGGACGCGGACCACCTCGCGGCGGCCCTCCCCGCGCACCTTGCCGAGCAGCGCCACGACGCTGGGCTCCACGGCGCCCCAGGTGCGGCGGTCCAGGGCGGACAGGCGGGTCGCGGCCGCGGCCTGCTCGTCCGGCTCACCGGCCAGCAGCTCCAGCAGGTGCGGGCGCACGGGCTCGGACAGGGCGCGGCGGCGCAGGTCGACGCGCCGGCGCCAGCTGCGGCGGGCCGCGATGCCCAGGGACAGGAGGACCACGAGCGCCGACAGCGCCGTGACCGCTGCGGCGACGGCGGTGGGCGTGGTCACCGCTGGGCCCGCGCGAGCACGGCCTGGACCCGGCTGACCAGCTCGCGGGGGCTGAACGGCTTGACGACGTAGTCGTCGGCGCCGGTGGCGAAGCCCGCCGCGACGTCCTGCTCCTGGGCCTTGGCGGTGAGCATGATGACCGGCAGGGAGGCGGTGCGCTCCTCGAGGCGCAGCTGGGCGCACACGTCCAGGCCCGACAGCCCCGGCATCATGAGGTCGAGCACCGCCAGGTCCAGCGCGGTGGTGCGGGCGGTCTCCAGGGCGGCGACGCCGTCGGCGGCGGTGACGACCTGGTAGCCGGCCTGGCCGAGCTTGAAGGCGACGAGCTCGCGGATGTCGGCGTCGTCGTCGGCGACCAGCACGGTGGTCATGGGAGCTCCTGGGCGAGGGGTCGGACGGCGGCCAGCGCACGGGCCACGTCGGTGCGGGTGAAGGGCTTGGGGAGCACGGCGTCGGGGCCGACGTCGGCGAGGTCCCCGAGGTCGTCGGGCTCGAGCACCGTGGTGAGCACGACCGCGCAGCCGCGGGTGCCGCGGTGGCCGCGCAGGGTGCGCACGACGTCGAGCCCGTCCAGGCCCGGCAGGACGACGTCGACGACCGCGACGTCGGGGGCCGCGGCGAAGGCCAGCGCGAGGCCCTCCTCGCCCGTGGCGGCGAGCCGGACGTCGCACCCCAGCCGCACGAGGTGCGCCTGCAGCAGCCGGCGCACGTCGAGGTCGTCCTCGATGACGAGGACGGACGGGCGCTCGCCGGGCGGCGCGGGGGACGGGGTGCTCACCGAGGCGTTGTCGGCACGCCGGCCCCTCGGCTTGATGCCCGGGCTCTCGCCCCGACCTGCCCCCCGTTCGGCTCAAGGCCGCCGCCGCGGACGCCGATGGTGCCCTCGTGAGCAGTGGAGACCGCCCTCGGGACACCGCGGCCGCACGGCGGGTCGCGGCCCTCGCCGAGCACCGCCTCCTCAGCGGCGAGGTCGACCCCGCGCTGGAGGCCGTCGTCCGGCTGGCCGCCGCGGTCGCCGGCGTCCCCACCGCCACCCTCAACCTCGTCGACGACCGCGCCCAGCACCAGGTGGCCGCCGTCGGGTTCGCCGGCGCGACCTCGCCCTGCGAGGACTCGATGTGCGCCCGCACCCTCGCCCTCGGCGTGCCGGTGCACGTGCCCGACGCCAGCCTCGACCCCCGGTTCGCCGACAGCCCGTGGGTCGACGGGCGCCGCGACGCCGTCCGCCTCTACGCCGCTCACCCGCTGACCACCACCACGGGCGTGGTCGTCGGCACCCTGTGCGTCTTCGACACCCGGCCCGGGGAGCTCAGCGCCGGCCAGCGCGCGTCCCTGGCCGACCTCGCGGTCGCCGTCATGGCCCTGTTCGAGCGCCGGCGGCAGTCCGCCGCGCAGCTCCACCTCGTCGCCGCCGCCGAGGAGGCGCGCGACCTCGTCGAGCTCGCGCACGCGGAGCTGGCCCTGCGCCTCGACGAGCTGGAGCGCTCCAACGCCGAGCTCGAGCAGTTCGCCGCGGTGGCCAGCCACGACCTGCGCGCCCCGCTCACCGTCGTCGACGGCTACCTGGAGCTGCTCGAGGACCTCCACGCCGCGGACGAGCAGCCCCCGGCGAGCGCGTGGACCGCGACCGCCCGCGGCGGCGTGCGGCGGATGACGTCGCTGATCGACGCCCTCCTCGGGCACGCCTCGGCGGGGGCGCGCGTGGTCACCGCCGAGCCCGTGGACGTGGGCGAGGTCCTCGAGGTCGTCCTGGCCGACCTCGGCCCCGCCATCGCCGCCGCCGGCGCGGAGGTCGTGCTGGTCGACCCCCTGCCGGTCGTCACCGCCGACCCCGTCCAGCTGCACCAGGTGCTCGCGAACCTCGTCGGCAACGCCGTGAAGTTCGCGCGCCCCGGCTCGCCCGGGCACGTCCGCTGCTCCGTCGCCGAGCACGACGACGCGTGGGTGCTGTCCGTGCGCGACGACGGCCGCGGCATCCCGGCCGAGCGGCGCGCGTCGGTGTTCGCCATGTTCGAGCGCGCCGGCACCGGGCACGCCGTGCCCGGCCACGGCATCGGCCTGGCCACGTGCGAGCGGATCGTCGCCCGGCACGGCGGGCGGATCTGGGCCGAGGAGACCCCCGGCGGGGGCACGACCGTGCGGTTCAGCCTGCCGCGACCGGCCCGGGTCGCCGTCCCCGCACCGCGGACCGGCTCAGCGGACGGCGCTGCGGACGGCGCTGCGGACGGCGCTGCGGACGGCGCTGCGGACGGCGCTGCGGACGGCTCAGACGCAGGCGCAGGGACCGGCGGCGCCCCAGTCGCCCAGCGCCTCCCTCACCTCGTCGCCGAGGGGGTTGACGCCCGGCCCGGCGGCCAGGGAGTGGGCCAGGAGCACGTGCAGGCACTTCACGCGGGTGGGCATCCCGCCCGCTGAGACGCCGGCGATCTCCGGCACGTCCTCACCCAGCGCCGCGCGGCGCGCCAGGTAGTCCTCGTGCGCCGCCCGGTGGGCGGCCGCGAGCTCGGGGTCGGCGGCGATCCTCTCGCTCATCTCCCGCATGAGGCCCGAGGCCTCCAGCGTTCCCACGGCCGAGGCCGCGCGGGGGCAGGTGAGGTAGAAGGACGTCGGGAACGGCGTGCCGTCCGGCAGCCGCGGGCGGGTGCGCACGACGTCCGGCAGCCCGCACGTGCAGCGGTGCGCCACCGCGGCGACCCCGCGCGGCGGCCGGCCGAGCTGGCGCGCGACGGCGTCCAGGTCCTCCGCCGACGGCTGCTGCTCCTGGGGCTCGACGCTCACGGGGCCTCCGCCTCGGCGTCGCCGAGGAGGCGCCACAGGCGGTCCACCCCCGAGGGCGGCTCCGCCGGCTCCGGGACCGCGGTCGCAGCCGAGGGCTCCGCCACCGGTGGGGCGTCGACCACGCGGTAGCCGGTCTCGCCCGGGTAGAGGTAGTGCAGCCGCTCACGGGCCTGCGCGCTCACGTGGGCGGGGTCGTCCCAGCGGGCGGCCTCGGCCTGCAGGTCGCCGACGCGCGCCTCGCGGGCCTCCACCTCGGCGCGCAGGGCGGTGAGGTCGGACTGCTGGTCGACCCACGCGCGCACCGGGGCGACCACGGAGAGCAGGCCGAGCAGGCACACGCCCACCATCACCGCGGTGCGCAGGCTCAGCGCCCGGGGCAGGCGCCCCACCGGGCCCGGACGCCGGCCGCGGGCCGCCGCGGCCGGCCGCCGGGAGCCGGCGGCCGGCCGGTGCTCGGGCCGGCCGACCCGGCCGGTGCGCCCGGCGGGCCGCTGCGCGGTGCGCGCAGCGGCCCGCTGGACCGAGCGGGGGGTCGCCGGACGTCGAGGGGCCACGGGAGCCAGTGTGCGGTCAGCCGGCGAAGCGCGGGAAGGCGCCGCGCCCGGCGTAGCGCGCCGCGTCGTCCAGCTCCTCCTCGATCCGCAGGAGCTGGTTGTACTTGGCCACGCGCTCGGACCGGGCCGGGGCGCCGGTCTTGATCTGGCCGCAGTCGGTGGCCACCGCGAGGTCGGCGATCGTCGTGTCCTCGGTCTCGCCGGAGCGGTGGCTCATCATGGCGCGGTAGCCGTTGCGGTGGGCCAGGGAGACGGCGTCCAGGGTCTCGGTCAGGGTGCCGATCTGGTTGACCTTGACCAGCAGCGCGTTGGCGGCGCCGGAGTCGATGCCGCGCTGCAGGCGGGCGGGGTTGGTGACGAACAGGTCGTCGCCGACGATCTGCACCTGCGAGCCGAGGGCGGTGGTCAGGGCGGTCCAGCCCTCCCAGTCGTCCTCGTCGAGGGGGTCCTCGATGCTGACGATCGGGAACTCGGAGACCAGCGCGCTCCAGTAGTCGACCATCTGCGCCGAGGTCCGCGCCTCGCGCTCGAAGGTGTACGTGCCGCCGGCGTGGAACTCGGACGCCGCGACGTCCAGCGCCAGAGCGATGTCGGTGCCCAGCGACAGCCCGGCCTTGTCCACAGCCCGGGCGATGAGCTCCAGCGCGGCGCGGCTGTCGGCCAGGTCCGGCGCGAAGCCGCCCTCGTCGCCCAGCCCGGTCGGCAGGCCCTCCTTCTTGAGGACGGACTTCAGGGCGTGGTAGGTCTCCGCGCCCCAGCGCAGGGCCTCGCGGAAGCTCGGCGCGCCGATCGGCGCGATCATGAACTCCTGGACGTCCACGCCGGTGTCGGCGTGCGCGCCGCCGTTGATGATGTTCATCATCGGCACCGGCAGGACGTGCGCGTTCGGGCCGCCGACGTAGCGGAAGAGCGGCAGGGACGCCGACTCCGCGGCCGCGCGGGCCACGGCGAGGGAGACGCCGAGGATCGCGTTGGCGCCGAGGGCGCCCTTGTTGTCGCTGCCGTCCAGGTCGAGCATCGCCTGGTCGACGAGGCGCTGCTCGCTCGCCTCGAAGCCGAGCAGCTCCGGGCCGATCTGGTCGATCACGGCGTCGACGGCCTGCTGCACGCCCTTGCCGAGGTAGCGGCCGTCGTCGCCGTCGCGGCGCTCAGCGGCCTCGAAGGCGCCCGTGGACGCGCCGGAGGGCACGGCGGCACGGCCGATGGTGCCGTCGTCGAGGGCGACCTCGACCTCGACGGTGGGGTTGCCTCGCGAGTCGAGGATCTCGCGGGCTCCGACGGCCTCGATGCTGGCCACGACTGTGCCTCCTGGGTCCGGGGACGGTTCGGCGCCGCGAGGCGGCGTCGCGGTCGGCAGCCTAGCGGCGCCGGCCGGCACCCCTCCGTCGCTCGTCCGGGCGAGGCCCCCGGGGCGTGCGCAGCAGGAGGGGGCGTACGGTCCTCGGCGTTCAAGATCAGATGTTGCCTGAGGACACCACGTCCGGGGCCGGGAGAGGAACACCATGGATGCGGACGTCCTGCGGTTGGACGCCAGCGCGATCGACTACGTCATCGTCGCCTCGTACTTCGCCGTCGTGCTGGGGATCGGCTACCTGGCCAAGCGCCAGGTCTCCAGCAGCCTCGACTTCTTCCTCTCGGGCCGCTCGCTACCCGCGTGGGTGACCGGTCTGGCCTTCATCTCCGCCAACCTCGGCGCGATCGAGATCATGGGCATGTCGGCCAACGGTGCCCAGTACGGCATCGCGACGATGCACTACTTCTGGGTCGGCGCCGTCCCGGCGATGCTCTTCCTCGGCCTCGTGATGATGCCGTTCTACTACGGCTCCAAGGTCCGCAGCGTCCCCGAGTTCATGCGCCGCCGCTTCGGCACCGGCGCCCACCTCGTCAACGCCGTGAGCTTCGCCGTGGCGCAGGTGCTCATCGCCGGGGTGAACCTGTTCCTGCTCGGCACGATCGTCAACGTGCTGCTCGGCTGGTCGCTGTGGCTGTCGGTGGTCGCCGCCGCGGCCATCGTGCTGACCTACACCCTCCTGGGTGGGCTCTCCGCGGCGATCTACAACGAGGTGCTGCAGTTCTTCGTCATCGTGGCGGCGCTCCTGCCGCTGACCCTGGCCGCTCTGCACCAGGTCGGCGGCTGGCAGGGCCTCAAGGACCGCGTCGCGGAGAGCCCCGGCGGCGCCGAGCAGCTCTCGGCCTGGCCCGGCTCGGGCCTGTCGGGCTTCGACTCCCCCGTGCTGTCCGCGGTCGGCATCGTCTTCGGCCTGGGCTTCGTGCTCTCCTTCGGCTACTGGACGACGAACTTCGTCGAGGTCCAGCGGGCCATGGCGTCCAAGAGCATGTCCGCGGCCCGGCGGACGCCGATCATCGGCGCCTTCCCGAAGCTGTTCATCCCCTTCCTCGTCGTCATCCCCGGCATGGTCGCCGCGGTCGAGGTGAGCGAGCTGGCCGCCTACAAGGCGAACGGCGGCGAGGGCGGGGGCGTCACCTACAACGACGCGCTCCTGCTGCTCATGCGCGACCTGCTGCCCAACGGCCTCCTGGGCCTGGCCATCACCGGCCTCCTGGCCTCGTTCATGGCCGGCATGGCCGCCAACATCAGCTCCTTCAACACCGTCTTCAGCTACGACATCTGGCAGACGTACGTGAAGAAGGACCGGCCCGACGGCTACTACCTCTCCGTCGGGCGCGTGATGACCGTCGTCGCCACGGTCGGGGCGATCGGCACCGCGTTCATCGCGTCGAACTACGGCAACCTCATGGACTACCTGCAGCAGCTGTTCTCGTTCTTCAACGCGCCGCTGTTCGCCACGTTCATCCTCGGCATGTTCTGGAAGCGCATGACGCCGACCGCCGGCTGGGTCGGCCTCGTGGCCGGCACGCTCTCGGCGGTCACCGTCTACGTCCTGTCCGAGGTCGGCGTGCTGGACCTGCCGGGCCAGGGCGCGAGCTTCCTCGGCGCCGCGGCGGCGTTCGTCGTCGACATCGCCGTCAGCGTGGCCGTCAGCGCCGTCACGGCACCCAAGCCGGCGTCGGAGCTGCGCGGCTTCGTGTACTCCCTGACCCCGAAGGAGGACCTGCGCGAGGACCGCACCGGTGAGGACGCGGCCTGGTACCGCTCCACGCCGCTGCTGGCCGCGATCGCCGGCGTCCTCGTCGTCGTCCTCAACATCGCCTTCGCATGAGCAGCGCCCGCGGCGCAGGAGAGGCAGGCAGTTCCATGAGCAGCACCGGCACCAGCCCGAAGGAGAAGAGGGTGGGACGCGCCTTCGACGTCCGCACCCTCATCGGCGCCCTCCTGGGCGTCTACGGCGTGATCCTCACCGTGATGGGGCTGTGGTTCACCAGCGAGCGCGAGATGGCCAAGGTCGACGGGGAGAACCTCAACCTGTGGACCGGCCTGGGCCTGCTGGCCGCCGCCGCCCTCTTCGGCCTGTGGGCGTGGCTGCGGCCGCTCGCCGTCCCGGTCGACGAGTCCGCGCCCGCCGACCCCGCGCCCGCGGACCCCGCCCGGCACTAGGCGCGCTCGGCGGCGCGCCCGGCATCCTCGGCCCGGCGCGCCGCCTCGCGCAGCGCTGCCTCGGGGTCGACGCCGCCGGCGCGCGCCGCCTGCACCACCGCCAGCAGGTGCTCCCCCACCGCCTCGGGAGCCACCCCGGCGGCGCGCGGCGCCGGGAGGCCGGCGCGGTGCGTGCGCTCGAGCACCTCCTCGGCGCGCTGCAGCGCCGGCAGGGTGACCGGCACCCCGTCGAAGACCGACGGCCGGTTCCCCTCGGCGCTCTTGTGCTGCTCCCACCCGGCCTCGAGCTCCGCGACGGTCGGGGCGGGCCGCCCGCGCAGGGCCGGGTCGAAGACGTGCGGGTGGCGCCGGACGAGCTTGCGCACCAGGGCGGCGGCCACGTCGTCGACGTCGAAGGGGGTCCGCGCGTGCTCCCCGGCGATGCGCGCGTGCAGCAGCACCTGGAGCAGCAGGTCGCCGAGCTCGTCGCGCAGGGCGTCCTGGTCCCCCGTCTCCAGCGCCTCGACCACCTCGTGCGCCTCCTCCACGCAGTACCGGGCGAGCGAGGCCGGCGTCTGCGCCGCGAACCACGCGTCACCGCCCGGCGAGCGCAGCCGGTCCACGACCGCGACGGCCTCGAGCACCCCCGAGCCGACCGCCGGACGCGCCGCGGCCGCCCGGGCGCCACCGCGCATGCGCACCCGCTGCAGCGCCGCGAGCAGCAGGACGAGGGCGCCCAGCCACTCCAGGCCCGTCTCGACGGCCTCGGTGCGGAACCGGCTGCCCGGCAGGACCACGAGCCGCGGGTCCAGCACCAGCCCGGCCGTCAGGTAGGCCACCCCCGCCGCCACGATCAGCGCGCGCTGGCCCGGCGTCGCCGCCGCCAGCACGCCGAGGACGACGGGCAGCCCCACGACCACGAGCGCGGCCTGCACCGGGTGCTCGGCGAGCGGGCCGGGCAGCCAGGCGACGGGACCGGTGCTCAGCGCCTTGTGCAGGCCCAGGACGTGGTCGACCGACAGGAGGACGAGCAGGGCGCCCAGCGCCGTCCACGCGCGCGGAGCGGCCCCCGCCCCGGGCAGCCCGCGGTAGCGGCGGCGCAGCCTCTCCACCCGCGCGCGGACCCAGCACCCGAGCGCCACGAGGACGTACAGCACCGTGGTCCACCAGTAGGGCAGGCCGCCCACGACGCCGGCGCGGGCCTCCACCGGCCACGGCGACCGAGGCGCGCCCGCGCCGCCGTCCAGGCCGTCGTCCAGGCCGCCGGCGACGACGGCCAGGACGGCCAGCACGGCGCTGAGCACGGCGGGGACCCAGAGCGAGCGGCGCGACAGGTCCAGCACGGCCGTGACGGCACGGCGGTCGCCGGGGGCCGGTGAGGTCATCGGGGGATCATGCCCGTTCGGACGCCGCCGCTCGGCCATATCGGGGATGGCGCCTTGGCGCGAGCCCACCGAGCCCGCACACTGGGCGGGAGGCGCAGCGCCTCCGAGCCGCACGGCTCCGGGGGGCGGGAGTCCTCGACCTGAGGAGGACCATGAGCATCGACACACCGCCGGCCACCCAGCAGCGGCCCGACGTCTTCGTCGCGGAGCGCCCCTGGGGCCAGTTCGAGCAGTTCTGCCTGAACCAGCCGGTGACGGTCAAGCTGATCACCGTCCAGCCGGGCCACCGGCTGAGCCTGCAGCGCCACGGCGCCCGGGACGAGATGTGGCAGGTGCTGGACGTGCCGATGGACGTCCAGGTCGACGACCGCTCGTGGACCGCCCAGGTCGGCGAGCGCGTGTACGTCCCGGGGGGCTCCCTCCACCGGCTCGGGAACTCCGGGGACCGAGCGGGGCGGATCCTCGAGATAGCCTTCGGCGCCTTCGACGAGGCCGACATCGAGCGCCTGCACGACGACTACGCGCGCTGAGCGCCCGCGCCCAGCGCGCGCACGACGGAGGGGCCGGGGGAACTCCCCGGCCCCTCCGTCGTCGTGGCCTCAGACCGCCGGTCGGCCCAGCGGGCGGTAGGTCCAGCCCGCGGCGCCCCACCGGGCGCCGTCGAGGGCGTTGCGCCCGTCGATGATGCTCTTCACCCGCACCAGGGCGCCGAGCTCGGCCGGGTCGAGACCGGTGTACTCGGGCCACTCGGTCAGCAGGAGCACGACGTCCGCACCGGCGCACGCCTCCTCGGCGCTGGCGGCGAACGACAGGTCCGGCCACAGCCGTGCGGCGTTCTCCACCGCGGCCGGGTCGGCGACCACCACGTCGGCGCCCTGCAGGCGCGCCTGGGCGGCCACGTTCAGCGCCGGGGAGTCGCGGATGTCGTCGCTGTGGGGCTTGAAGGCCGCGCCCAGCACGGCGACCTTGCGCCCGATGAAGGAGCCGCCGCAGGCCTGGCGGGCCAGGTCGACCACCTTCGAGCGGCGGCGCAGGTTGATGCTGTCGACCTCGCGCATCAGGGTCGAGGCCTGGTCGGCGCCGAGCTCGCCGGCCCGGGCCATGAAGGCCCGGATGTCCTTGGGCAGGCAGCCGCCGCCGAAGCCCACCCCGGCGGAGAGGAACTTGCGCCCGATCCGGTCGTCGTGGCCGATGGCGTCGGCCAGCACCGTCACGTCCGCGCCAGAGGCCTCGCAGACCTCGGCCATCGCGTTGATGAAGGAGATCTTCGTGGCCAGGAAGGCGTTGGCCGCGACCTTGACCAGCTCCGCCGTGGCGTAGTCGGAGACGATCACGGGGGTGCCGGCGGCGATCGGACGCGCGTAGACCCGCCGCAGGACGGCCTCGGCCTCGCCCGAGACCACGCCGAAGACGAGGCGGTCCGGGGCGAGCGTGTCGGCCACCGCGTGGCCCTCGCGCAGGAACTCCGGGTTCCACGCCAGCTCGAGCGACGGCGCCGTCTCGGCGAGCAGGCCGGCCAGGCCGGCCGCCGTGCCCACGGGCACGGTGGACTTGCCGACCAGGAGGGCAGGACCCTCCAGCACCTCGGCGAGGGACCGCACGGCCCCGACGACGTAGCTGGTGTCCGCCGCGAGCTCGCCCTTGCGCTGCGGGGTGCCCACGCAGACGAAGACCACGTCGCAGCCCTTGAGGTCCACCACGTCGGTGGTGAACACCAGGCCCTCGCCCGCCGTGCGGGCGAGCAGGTCCTCCAGCTCGGGCTCGAAGAACGGCGCCTGCGCCCGGCGCAGCGCGGCGACCTTGCGCTCGTCGATGTCGTAGCCGACGACCTGGTGGCCGAGGTCGGCCATGCAGGCCGCGTGCACCGCGCCCAGGTACCCCAGGCCCACCACCCCGATCTTCAGGGCCGGTGTGCTCGCTGCTGCAGGAGTGCTCGTCACGGAGGCGTCCGCCATGCTCGTTCCCTCGTTCGTCCGTCAGTCGCAGGGCACGGCCCTGCAGCGTCGACGGTAGCCCCCCCGGCGGCCGAGGGCCTCGCCGCGAGGCCCGCGTGGGCCCCGTTCGGACCATCGGCGTGGCGCTGCGGCGAGCGGGCGTCATCGGGTGCACCGCCTCGAGCCTGCCCGCGAGAGGCCGGGCGGGTGAGGCGAGCGCCCCCGCCCTTCCCCTCGTCGCACCGGCGCGCGAGCATGCTCCCTGCGTCGACCTGTTGGGAGGAGCGCTCATGGGCCTGTCCGTGGTCCTCGTCGTGCACGACCTCTCCAACGGCTGCATGGCGCGTGCCCGCGCCCTGGCCGAAGTCCTGGACCTGCTCGGCCACCAGACCCGCACCGTCTCGGCGTGGGGCGAGGAGGTGTGGCCACCGGCCCGGGGAACCCCCTTCGCCGCCTCCGCCGCCCGCCTGTCCCGCAGGGGCGTCGCGGACGCGGTGGGCGGAGCCGACCTGGTCATCGCCGTCAAGGTGCTGCCGCAGAGCCTGGGGCTCGCGCTGCAGGCGGCGGTGCGCAGCGGCGTGCCGATCATCGCCGACGTCGACGACCCCGACGTGGAGGCCCGCACCCAGTGGGCGCCGGCCCGGTCCCTGCTGTCCCAGGCGGTGCACCACCCCAAGCACTACGCCCAGCTGCGGGCGCTGCGGTGGGCCGCGCGGCGCCTGACCACCACGGTCTCCAACCCCGTGCTCCAGAGCATCTACGGGGGTGAGCTGGTCCCGCACGCCGTGCCCGACCGCGGCGCGGGCCAGCAGCACACCAGCGACCGCCCGCTGCTGTCGTTCATCGGCACCGTCGGCCCGCACAAGGGCGTCGGGCTGCTGCGAGCCGCCACGGCGAGGCTGCACGAGGAGGGCTGGAGGCTCCTGGTCACGGCCGAGCCACCTCCGGACGCCCGGCCCTGGGAGACGTGGACCGGCCCGCGGGTGCCCGACAGCCGAGCCCTGCTCCAGCGCAGCGACGTCGTCGTCATCGCCTCGGGCGCCCCGGACCAGGCAGCGGGCGAGGGGCTCCAGGCCGACTACGCGAGGGCCCAGCTGCCCCTGAAGCTCATCGAGGCCATGCTCGCGGCTCGCGCGGTCGTGGTGTCGGACTACGGCCCCCTCCCGTGGGCCGCGCGCGCCGCTCCGGTCGTGCCGGTGGCGGACGTCGACGCCCTCGTGGCAGCGCTGCGGCCGCTCGCGGACCCGGAGCTGCGCAACCGCCTGGGCGGGCAGCTGCGCCAGGAGGCGCTCGCCCGCTACACCCCCGCCGCCGTGGCGCCGGGGCTGGAGCGCGCGATCGCCAGGGCGCTGGTGAGCTCGCCGTGGCCGCGCTGGCACGCGCGGACCCGGCCGACGAGCGACGGGGCGGCGGTGCACCCCTAGCCCGACGCGCCCTCGCCGGCGCCTCCCCACCGCGACCACCCGGCTCCCCCGTCCGGCCCAGCGGTTCACCCGTGAGGGTGACGCCCGCCGCGAGCGGCCGCGGTGGCTCGGACCGACGGTGACCGCGTCCTACAATGCTCGGGTCACCCGAGAGTTGGAGGCACCCGTGGACCACCGCGACACCGACCAGCACGTCGCGCCCGCGCCCGGCCTGCTGGCGCAGCTGCGCGAGGACCGGGAGGTCAACGGCGGCCTGTCACGACCGGGCTTCCAGGCCATCGCCCTGCACCGGTTCACGAACTGGAGCCGCCGATCGGCCCCGCGGTGGTCGCGGGGGCTCTGCCGGGTCGCCTCGAGGACGGGGTTCGTCCTCGTGCGCAACGTCTACGGCATCGAGCTCCCTGCCTCCGTCGTCCTGGGGCGGCGGGTGAGGATCGCCCACCAGCACGGCATCGTCATCCACCCCGGGACCGTCATCGGGGACGGCTGCACCATCCGGCAGGGCGTGTCCCTCGGAGCGGCGGCCGGTGACGCCGGTCGCTTCCACGACCAGGCCCCGTCCCTCGGCGAGGACGTCTCGCTCGGCGTGGGCGCCGTGGTCGTCGGGGGGGTCCACCTGGGCGACGGAGCCATGATCGGCCCGAACGCCACCGTCCTCACCAGCGTCCCGGCCGGCGCCAGGGTCCTCGCCCAGCCGCCGCGGACGGTGTCCTTCCCACCGGCCGTGGCCCGGCGGGAGGCGGAGCTGCGTGAGCGCTGACGCCGCCCCCCGCGAGTCCGCCGGGTCCCTCTCCGACATCCCCTCCAGCCGCGACCTCCTCGCCCGAGCCCGGAGGCTCGCGGCCGCCGGTGACACCGCGGGAGCCGCACGCGCGCTCGCCGAGGTGGCCGTCGTGACGCGGGACCTGCCCGCCTGGCTCGCCGCGGCCGGCGAGATCGCCAGGCTCCCTGGCGCGGAGTGGGCCCGCCGGCGGGTGCGGCTCGCGGTGCTGGGCAGCCACACCACCGGGCACCTCGTCCCGGCCCTCGTGACGGCTGGTGCGGCGGAGGGGCTCGCCCTGGACGTGTACGAGGCCCCCTACGGGCAGTACCAGCAGGAGGTGCTGGACCCGTCCTCGGACCTGGCGGGGTTCCGCCCCGACATCGTGCTGCTGGCCGTCGACGCCCGCGCGGTCCGGTTCCCGGCCACGTCCTCCTCGCCGGCCGAGGACCTGGCCGCTGAGGTCTCGCGCTGGACCACGCTCTGGTCGGTGCTGCGCGAGCGGCTGGGCGCGACGGTCGTGCAGCTGTCGTTCGTGGCCCCCGTGGTCGACGCCCACGGCAGCCTCGCCCTGACCCTGCCGGGCTCCCGTCGCCGACAGGTCCGCGCGCTCAACCTCGCGCTCGGCGACGCGGCCCCCGACGGGGTCCACCTCGTCGACGCGGAGGCCGTCGCGCTGCGGAGCGGTCTCGGCGCCTGGAGCGACGACCGCTACTACTTCCGCTCCAAGCACGCCATCGGGCTCGGCGCGGTGACCACCGTGGCCGGGGAGGTCGCGCAGGTCCTGTCCGCGTCCCTCGGGCTCGGCCGCAAGGTCGTCGTCCTCGACCTGGACGGCACCGTGTGGGGCGGCGTCGTCGGAGAGGACGGCGCGGCCGGGGTCACCATCGGAGACGGCCCCGCCGGCGAGGCCTTCCAGGCGTTCCAGGACTACCTGGTGTCCCTCCAGCAGCGAGGCGTGCTGCTGGTCGCCGTGTCGAAGAACAACCCCGACGAGGCTCGCGCGCCCTTCGAGCAGCGCCCGGAGATGCGCCTGTCCCTGGACCACTTCGCGGCGTTCCTGGCCTCCTGGGACCCCAAGCCCGACGCGATCCGGCAGGTCGCTGCAGACCTCGGGCTGGGTCTCGACAGCTTCGTCTTCGTCGACGACAACCCCGTGGAGCGCGAGGCGGTGCGCCGTGCGCTCCCCCAGGTGGGGGTGGTCCCGCTGCCGGTGGAGCCGTCCGGCTACGCCGCCGCCCTCGCCGCCTACCCCGGCATGCAGGCGGGCGCGCTGACCGCCGAGGACGCCCGCCGGACCGAGCAGTACCGCAGCCGCGCCCACGTCGCCCGCCTGGAGGCGACGGCGGGGACGCGCGAGGAGTTCCTCGCGAGCCTCGGCATGGTGCTCACGGTCGAGGAGGTGGGCGAGCCGAACCTCAAGCGCGTCGTGCAGCTGATCGGGAAGACGAACCAGTTCAACCTCACCGGTCGCCGTCACTCCGCCGCGGAGGTGCTCGCCCTGGCGCAGCAGCCCGGGACGGCCGCTCTGGCCCTGCGCCTGCGGGACGACTTCGACGACCACGGCCTCATCGGCGTCGTCCTCGCCGTCCCGGAGGGGGACGACCTGCTCGTCGACACGTGGCTGATGTCGTGCCGGGTGCTGGGGCGCGGCCTCGAGGCGGCCACGATGGCGGTCGTCGCCGAGAGGGCGCGCGCCGGCGGGTTGCGGCGGGTGGTGGGGACGTGGGTCCCGACCGGGCGCAACGCACCCGCCCGCGGCGCCTACTCCGACGCCGGCTTCACCGGCGACGGGCCGGTGCCCGGCGACGCGGTCCCGTCCGCCGGGGCCCCGGAGCGGTGGCTGCTCGACGTCACGTCCGAGGTGCCCGGGAGCCCGTTCGTCCGGACGGTCTCCCCCGAGCGGCCGAGCGCGCCACCTCCACCCGACCACCACCACGAGGAGACCGACGGACGATGACCTCAACGCCCTCCGACGCCACCACGCTCAAGCTGCAGCAGGTGTTCCGCGACGTGTTCGCCGATCCGGACCTCACCCTCACCGACGCCCTCACCGCTGCGGACGTGCCGGGCTGGGACTCCCTGGGCCACATCGGCCTCATGTTCAGCATCGAGGCGGCCTTCGGCATCACCTTCACCGACGCCGAGATGTCGAGCCTGGAGAACGTGGGCGAGCTGCGCCAGGTGGTGGCGCGCAAGAGCACCGCCTGACGCGCCGGCGGCGGCCCCCCGGCCTCACCCCGCGACGGCAGCGGCCGCGGCGACCGTCCCGCCCACCACGGCCTCCAGCAGCGCGCGCGCCCACTCCAGCACCTCGGCGTCGCGCAGCGGGCGCCCACCCACGCGCGCCGTCGTCGGCCTCGGCACGAGGATCGAGCGGACCGCCGGCTTGACCAGCGTGCCCGGGTACAGGCGCCGCAGCCGCAGCTCGGCGGACTCCGGCAGGTCCATCGGGGCGAACCGGATGTGGTTGCCCTGCGCGCTGATCTCGCTGACGCCGGCGGCGCGGGCGTGCACGCGGAAGCGCGCCACGGCGAGGAGGTTCTCGACCTGCTGGCCCGGCTCGCCGTAGCGGTCGACGAGCTCGGCGCGGACGGCGTCGACGTCGGCCTCCGTGGCCGCCGCCGCGAGCTTGCGGTACGCCTCCAGCCGCAGCCGCTCGTGCGGCACGTAGTCGTGCGGCAGGAGCGCGTCGACCGGCAGCTCGACCTTGACCTCGGTGGACTCCGGGGCGGTGTCGCCGCGGAACTCCGCGACCGCCTCCCCCACGAGCCGCACGTAGAGGTCGAAGCCGACCCCGGCGATGTGCCCGGACTGCTCGCCGCCGAGGAGGTTGCCGGCCCCGCGGATCTCGAGGTCCTTCATCGCCACCTGCATGCCCGAGCCGAGGTCGGTGTGCTGGGCGATGGTGGTCAGGCGGTCGTGGGCGGTCTCGGTCAGCGGACGCTCCGGCGGGTACATGAAGTAGGCGTACGCGCGCTCGCGGCCGCGGCCCACGCGCCCTCGCAGCTGGTGCAGCTGGGAGAGGCCGAGCAGGTCGGCCCGCTCGAGGATCAGCGTGTTGGCGTTGGAGATGTCGAGGCCGGTCTCGACGATCGTCGTGCAGACCAGGACGTCGAAGCGCTTCTCCCAGAAGTCGACGATGACCTCCTCGAGCCGGTGCTCGGGCATCTTGCCGTGCGCCGTGGCGATCCGGGCCTCGGGCACGAGCTCGGCCAGGCGCGCCGCGGCGGCGTCGATGGAGTCGACCTTGTTGTGGATGTAGAAGACCTGGCCCTCGCGCAGCAGCTCGCGGCGGATCGCGGCGCCGATCTGCTTCTCGTCGTAGGCGCCGACGAAGGTGAGCACCGGGTGGCGCTCCTCCGGCGGCGTGGCCAGCGTCGACATCTCGCGGATGCCGGTCACCGCCATCTCGAGCGTTCGCGGGATGGGCGTCGCGCTCATCGCGAGCACGTCGACGTTGGTGCGCAGCTGCTTGAGCAGCTCCTTGTGCTCGACGCCGAAGCGCTGCTCCTCGTCGACGATGACCAGCCCGAGGTCCTTGAACCGCACCTCGCCACCGAGCAGGCGGTGGGTGCCGATGACGACGTCCACGGTGCCGTCGCTGATCCCCTCGCGGGTGGCCCGGGCCTCCTTGGCGGGGGTGAACCGCGACAGCGGGCGCACCGTCACCGGGAAGGGGGCGAAGCGCTCGGCGAAGGTCTCCAGGTGCTGCTGCACGAGCAGGGTGGTGGGCACGAGGACGACGACCTGCTTGCCGTCCTGCACGGCCTTGAACGCCGCCCGGACGGCGATCTCCGTCTTGCCGTAGCCGACGTCGCCGCAGATGAGGCGGTCCATCGGCACGGTCCGCTCCATGTCGGCCTTGACCTCGTCGATGGTGATGAGCTGGTCGGGCGTCTCCACGAACGGGAAGGCGTCCTCCAGCTCGCGCTGCCACGGGGTGTCGGCGCCGAAGGCGTACCCGGAGGTCGCCATCCGGGCGGAGTAGAGCTTGATCAGCTCGCCGGCGATCTGGCGGACGGCCTTGCGGGCGCGCCCCTTGGTCTTCGACCAGTCCGAGCCGCCCATCTTGTTGAGCGTCGGCGCCTCCCCGCCCACGTAGCGGGTCACCTGGTCGAGGGTGTCGGTGGGCACGAAGAGCCGGTCGCCCGGCTGGCCGCGCTTGGAGGGCGCGTACTCGATGACGAGGTACTCGCGCGTCGCCCCGCCGAGGGTGCGCTGCACCATCTCCAGGTAGCGGCCCACGCCGTGCTGCTCGTGGACGACGTGGTCGCCGGGCTGCAGCTGCAGCGGGTCGACGGCGTTGCGCCGCGCGCGGCTCGGCATCCGCGTGGAGTCCTTGGGCGAGGCCGCGGTGGTGCCCAGGACGTCGCTCTCGGTCAGCAGCGCGAGCTTCAGCCCCGGCGCCACGAAGCCGTGCCCGAGCGAGGCGGTGGTCACCTGGACGACGGCCTCGGGCGGCGCGTCGTCGACGGACGCCGCCCGCCGGGCGGGGACGTCGGCCCCGGAGAGCACCTCGGTGAGCCGGTCGGCGCTGCCCGGGCCGGCCGTGGTGGCCACCACGCGCCAGCCGTCGAGGGCCATCCCGCGCAGGTCCTCCAGGGCGCGGGGGACGTCGCCGCCGTAGCCCTCCACCTCGCGGGCGCCGACCGAGAGCACCACGGTGCCGTCGGCGCGGTCGTCGGCGAGGTCGGCGTCCGCGGTGAAGGACGTCATCGACCACCACGGCACGCCGGTGGTGAGCGCGCGGGCGCGGGTGGCGGCGAAGGAGGTGTAGCTGGCGCGGTCGAGCCCGAGGTCGACCGGCACCTTCCCGCCGGAGGCGGCGTTGGCCCAGGCCGCGGCGAGGAACTCCTCGGAGGTGGCGACGAGGTCGTGGGCGCGGCTGCGCACCCGCTCGGGGTCGAGGACGACGACGTGGGTGCCCTCGGGCAGCACGTCGGTCAGCGGCTCCATGGCGTCGACGAGGGCCGGGGCGAGGGACTCCATGCCCTCCACCGCGATGCCGCCGGCGATCTTGTCGAGCAGCTCGGCGGCGCCGGGCAGGGAGTCCTTGAGCGCCGCGGCGCGGTCGCGGACGGTGTCGGTGAGCAGCAGCTCGCGGCACGGCGGGGCCCACAGCCCCTCGGGCACGACCTCCAGCGAGCGCTGGTCGGCCACGGCGAAGGCGCGCACCTCCTCCACCTCGTCGCCGAAGAACTCCACGCGCAGCGGGTGGTCGCTCGTGGGCGGGAAGACGTCGAGGATGCCGCCGCGGACGGCGAAGTCGCCGCGGCGCTCGACCATCTCCGTGCGGGTGTACGCCGCGGCCGCCAGGGCGTCGACGGCGTCGTCGAGGTCGATCCGCTGGCCGGCGCGCAGCGCCACCGGCACGAGGTCGCCCAGCCCGGCGACGAGCGGCTGCAGCACGGCGCGCACCGGCGCGACGACGACGCGGACCGGGCCGTCCTCGGCCCCCAGCTCGCCGGGGTGGGCCAGGCGGCGCAGCACCGCCAGGCGGCGGCCCACGGTGTCCGAGCGCGGGGACAGTCGCTCGTGCGGCAGCGTCTCCCAGGAGGGGAACTCCACGACCGAGCGCGG
>Ga0210040_10001755_pt1 | contig 32005 bp, 19 predicted proteins | sample CryGeyCG12114_NA_FD_185462 | JGI IMG/M metagenome (GOLD analysis project Ga0210040, IMG submission 185462) | Groundwater microbial communities from aquifer - Crystal Geyser CG19_WC_8/21/14_NA (SPAdes) (version 2) | ecosystem: Environmental > Aquatic > Deep subsurface > Groundwater | place: USA...
TCTGTCACATAAAAAATGTTCCAAAAACGGCAAACAGACGATTTCACTATGTCTCAGTCTGATTGACATTTGATATGCAATTTAGATTCTTTGATATCAGTTAGTTAGTTAGTTAGTGAGCCTGTTTTGCTACGGCATTCAATTCGCAATGACAAAAGTTAGTTTAGTTAGTTAGTAATCCGCCAGTCAAACCAAGTTATAGAATAAATGGAATTCGTAGAATGTTTTCCCGACAAAATGGCTACTTAACGTACATTTTGTATGAAATGCTATTATGAAGCCATTTCTTTTTTCCAACTCTCAAGTCCAGCTGTCATAATTTGGCAGACAGTGAAGTCTCATCACTTACAGCTAACTACGCAACCAGTGTTCTTGTGGCCACCAAAGTGGATAATTGAGAAAGCTCAATTTTTTCATACCGATTGCATTCTATGCACGTCTATATTGATTCGACAATGTAATAATAAATAGCGGATAACATACATAGTGGATTTGATTGGATCTATGTATGTTGTGTGCAAGTCGTGACATGCAACCCATTGAATTTGGTGAATGCCAGGTATGGATCCACTTTTAAGTGCGATAAAATAATGATTATTGTTATAAACTCTCCCCCTGTTCATTCTACAAACAAAGGTGCCACGAATTCTGTTCACTATTGTGATGCTTGCATGCATGTTTATCACATTATAATATGGCACCATATAAATGGGCATGTGGGATAAAAGTGGTTGCCATCAGTGGAATAGCCAACTTAACTAAATTGAATGGAGTAGAAATGCAGTCATCATCATTATCGCTAATCATGAGAGATCGCGTGAAGCACCGAGAAACCCTGTAAATTCATGTAGAGTCCGACTAATGCAACTTCCTATATCATGTCCAGCAGTCAAACGAATTATATCATTATGGATGGTTTGTACAGCTTTTTGTCTGCTGTGATGATGGGGTATAGTGATAATGAACTTGTGTTTCTCAGACCAAACAGTCGTTTTACATGGGTGAATTGCACGTTCCGTATTTTGGAAAACAAAACCTTTCTTCTAATTTAAGAACCTGAAAGCCACAATTCTTTAATTTAATGATACTATTTTATTCCTAATAATTAATCTTGATGGAACTTTTTAACCTCTTCATCTTTCTTTCTGCAAGGGTTACTATTGCAATCAAAAAAGGGAATTCTGCTAGCATCCTTGCAACCCACCCTGAATCTCGTGGTCTTGACGAGATTTTCCTACCAGTTTCAAATATAGCGCTAATGCTTGATGGGATTGCATTTCCGTTTGGATAGAGTTTTCCTTCTGGGTTTCTGCTGGAAGTTTTCCCCTAACGTTTTCATATCTAGGTTTTTTCATTTACATTCTTTTGTTAACTCATTTATCTCTTTCTCTGAATCCTTATTGAAGAACACAAATTTGGAATACCTCTATTGAAAGTGTGTATTTTTTATGCAGTTTACTTTCATTTTTTCAGTGGCGTCTAGGTTTTTTACTTGTTTCTATCATTCCCATTTCTGGTATTCCAGTTGGCGGTATTATCGTTTTGGCAATTTAAAATCCAGACAGAAACACAATATAGCCATAGCAAACCTTTTCCATCTCCATCTAAACAATGAAACGAAAGAAAAACCCCCCGAAAAATTCTTTTAGTCGCTACAACGCTAATCAGTGCGAATCATGTTTCATGAACTGCACGCCTATTTTCTATTCACGTAGTATGTTACATAGTATTGATATTAACTAGTATACTGGAAATAGTAGCAGGCAATTTTCTTATAGCATGTGTGGTTTTGTAGGCATTTCAGAGCCCTGGAAAATGTATGTGATTGCATGACGGTTGAGTGTGAAAATAACACATATGGCACATACCACAAGATTATAGAGTATTGACTGACTGGCTCAGGATCAAAAGCAAAGATCTAACGAAAAGTTTAATAACGATGAAAAGTACGTAATGAGTACCTGGGGTGAGGAGAAATGCCACTATCACACATCCTTCGCCACTTACACTGTGTTAAAGCATTGCTAAAGACTTAACGATTCTCACACCCACCTACCCTTTCCACAGAAACCATAATTTCACCTTCCAAACCAAAAGGGCACAATTTTTAGGCAAAAAACAGTTATTACTACCAACTTCCAATGAAAACACGGAGTCAGCATAGACTGGAACAAAATAATGGTCCCATAGTTACTTCTACTTCCTTTACTGTGTTGATAACATCACAAGTCTCACAGAATTTTTCGCTCAAAAATGAAACACGCTATTCTCTAGTAGGTTCAAAGTAAAAGTGTAAAGCATTTTTTGATTGCGACTTTAGGCAGGACATAGTACATAGGCATTTTGACTGAGTCAGGGAATGCTACACAATAAAATTGTTTGCTACGTCCTTTCACATTTCATTTCCTTCCACTAGTTTCAACCCATTATATTATTACATTCTCACAAACATGCATTTACCACACAAGAGCTATTTATAAAAAAATAATTGTGAGAGAATATTTACACGAAAATGTTTTAGAATCGTCTACAGTTAAAAGAGAAACATTTTTTCTTAATTTGTAGACGTTATATTTATTTAATTTTTGATTTTAACGTCAATCAGCTTTATTTTAAAAGATTTTAATTCCTATTCTCACATAATAGGTGACGTAAAGTGCATGTAGAGGATGGCTATTTGAAAAAAATCGAAAATTTCTTAATATTTATGTTTCTCTTTATATGGAAAATGATTGGGCGAGTGAGATAAATTCAGGTAGGTAGTCCTTTGATTCTATGCTGAACAGAAAAAAGAAACTAGCCAATAGCTTCCCTTTTATGATACTCAAGGGATTGAAGGGATATTACAATGAGATGACTAATGGGTTGTTAGTGAGAATGCACAAATGATTTTCTTTGATATGAGGGCTACATGATTACGATCGTATTATGAAATTCAGTTCTTCAATTGTTAATCAACTCAAAGAGATATCAGTGAAAGATGGATGCACCACACCACGTAACTAAAGTAGCTGGTGCTAATACTGTGGTCATCTCAACTCCTGTCACTAATCATACCAATACAAATCTCCCAATCCCAATAATTCGAAAGTTTTATGCATACTATTTTTTTAAATCGTAGTCCTTGTATTAGATTTTACGGTAAATGCAAACTTCATTCAAAGCCAACTAAATATTATGCACTCCTCTCAGTCGTAAATGGTGATTGCACGTGAGAATAAAATGTTATCAGATCCAATACCTGTCATTGATGCATGGTCAATGCATACAAGTCAATTGAGAATGTAGCTCATTTGAAAGTTAAGTGTCCAGTTCAGTCAGTTAGTTAGTTGAGAAAACAAGAGGCTTCAAACGCGCTGTGAAACTGAAAGATTGACGGTGGAAGAAAAGTTGGACCTCACACAAACAAAAGGAAGGACATTTTACATTCATCTGTTATACCAATGGGAAGTTTATGCATTCTGTAGTCACTCAACTAGTCAGTCAATAATATACACACAACTTGTAATCAAGTTGCATTTCCAACGAAAATACATTGGGAAATGCCACCTCTGATTTCTCACTCTCATATTTATTCAATTGAATGATTGACAGACGAGTGAGCAAGTAAGTGAGAGAATCATTTAGACTTGCACCGTAAAAAGTTATTAATTTCAACGTCTTGGGCATGCAAGGAACGCCTTTATGACCACGACACTAATTCTTAGATAACAGTAAGTGTGTGAGAAAATAAGGTGGTCCTACTCCTTTGTCCTACCTTGTTTGTCCTGTTGATTGAGACAACAGAACAATAGCAACAAACTTCACTTGCATACTTTGTAAAGCTTTTTCTTCCCAACATTTTACACGTCTGTCATTTTTTTCCCATGCACATAATATTACAAGTTATCGCCTTTTAAGACCCATGCTGTGCTCCTCTGACAGTTTTCAAATCCTTGTTTTTTTGCTAACTAACAAATTAACTATTAAGTCACCCTTATAAGTAGTCGTACATATTTTTATTCCCCCACAATCATACCAAAATTGCCATCAGAAGACGCAAAAAAAAAACATTTAGCTTACTCACCAATTGATTCTGGTAGGCCGTTACTGCCGTGAATACTGTCTCGGGGAAAATAAAAGTCCGAAACCTTTCCGATTCCAAATCGCTAGCAAAAGCCCCATTGGAAACCATCCCTTCACGCCATTTCACCAAATGCACTCGAGGCTGATACCGGTGCATTGAGTTGAGAACAAGCTGCAAAGACAAAGTATTTTTCTACTCACAATTTTAAACCATACAATGGCATCTCCATATACAAGCAAAGACTATCATGTGACAACTAAAACTAACTAGCTGTAATATTACAACGCAAAATAACTCACATGTCCATGCTTGTCCATCTCATTATTGGTGAGTTTCACTTTCTCAAAGGAGACCACTTGCTTCTTCAACTGCTCTCCAGTGAACGGCGTATCCGGATGAATGTAAATCCTCGCTGGAGCTGGGGGATCCGCTTTTCCAGCCACTAGCCATGAAGATCGATGATATGCGTAGCGGTAGCGCTTATTATCTACAGGTACAATGTCCAATAACACGGCATATCTTTGGTCACATGAGAGTCCTGAGAAAGAGACCCGGACAGTGGGAAACATCCTCCTACAGTTTACACGAACACAATAGGGATTACTACAGCCTCTCTATCTAATGTACACGACACACATCATTACTCATTTCATTTACTCATCTCCTGTCAAAACTGTCTATATTTTAAGGGCAACATGGGCCTTACAAAATTATATATTTCCTTTTAAGGACTAATATGTATGTATCCACGTAGTGAGTCAAAATGAAGTTGTATGGGCTACTGCAACAATTGTAAGTCGGTATTAGATTCTAACTAACTACTAATAGCTTTAGTGAGTTACCAAACGAAAGACGAATAGTATCGAAAAGCTGATAGTTACTTTTGGCTACTGACTGACTCGCTTGTCAATTGTTGTGTGATAATGATCGTGGGACTGAAAGAAAACATTGAGCAAACAATGCACATGTAATTAGGTATAGGCTATAGGAGTTTACAATGTTTTATTATTGATGATTATTGTTTGCTGTGCATACTAATTTTCAAAAGAAGATCAACAGTTAGCATGCAGAATGTTTTTTTTGCTAGATGATTTTGGGAGATTGACAAGAAATAAATTAACTATACTGTGAATAATTCTTGAAAGGATCTCAACAATATGTTTTTCAGCCTTTGTTCATATTGGCATCCACTCAAGCTGTCACTGCTGAAAAGCCATTTATTATCAGCTCATGTCTTCCGTATTTGCATTAGCTGGTTAGTGGCTTGATGATCAGTATACGATACAAATAGGAACTTTAAAGACCAGAGATCATCATGGGACCTTTAGTCCTTTAGTACTAGTCAGTAAGTGATGGGTTCTAATACAACGAGCTAGTTACAGCTTCAGCTCGTTAGCGTCTTTCGTGTCACGTAACTACCGCAAAGCCCCGCCTCGTAGAGACAAAAATACCACAAATGGGTACAGGCTTTTACTATGGGAAGAAAAATGGGAAACTCTAATGTCAACCAGATATTATGTGTGCATGCATGGATGCAATACGTTGTAGACCTCCCATATGCAAGTATTTAACATTAGTCATTGTAATCTGGTAGGAGAAGTCTTCATGGGAAACTTTCTCAAAAAATATTGCAAGAGTTAGTTTAAATCTAGGATTGACTTAAATTCAATATGATTGAAAAATTTGTCGAAAAAAACAGTAATACCAAAATATAGCCGACTCAAATAGCTCCCCTTTTCCTGCTCAGATATCTAGACTTATGAAATAATCATACTTATTCTCCCAAAAAAACTCGTTGTCATCTAAAACAAAAAATATGACCTTATCTTTTGTCCCCAAAAGCTCCCAATTAAATGGTTGAGTGGAACTAAAATTTACCACAACGGTTGAATTAATGATCCTTTCTATAATTCCGCCCAGCTTGCGGAAAAGATGAAATTGTGGACATAACTTATCCATAACCCTGAATAATAATTTTAATAGGCAATTGTAAAAAGCAAGCTGGCTCTGTAAATTACGTTGAAACTAACTAACTAAGTGACAGGGAGACTAAGGAAAACTTATTTTACACCATGTATAAAATTTCTCCATCTTGCTAAAGTCAGTCCCCTTGTTCAGTTCAAGAAATAATATTACCATGCGTATGTATATTTGTTGATCATGTGAGTGCGTGTGCTGTAGTAGTACATACTACATCACATAAATATATAGTACGTACAAGGAGGCCGTAAAGTAAGAAAGAATTAGGGTGCATTTTTATTACTCACTCAGCATTTCTTGCTCACAGTTGTAAAAGTTGTAAACTTTCTGTGGAAAGTAGAGAACGAGAGAAAGGAAGATGAAAGTTTGCCAATAATCTTGGGACTCTACTCTCACCGTGTCTGTCTGAGACATACTTACGAGCGGAGTTGATGTGATGTGAAATGCTCTGAGGGAGATGTAACAACTCATCTCTTGTGTCTATGTGAGCTGGATAAGATATGGTCCATGTGTGCCACTCACAGTTCACTTTATTTAAACGTGTAAAAGTGAGAAGATGCGGGAGAGTTTGCGATAAAAACTTTTACTTTCACAGCCCCATTCCATATACCACGTGTATAGTTAGTTAGTTAGTTAGTTAGTAAGAAGGGAGAGCAGTGTGAAAAATATACTCGTCAAGTTTTTAACGAGGCGGAAAAAAAAGAACTTGTGCTGCTACAGATAAAAATTTAGACACTTTTCAGCCACTACTATCGTCAGACGAAAACACCTTAAAATGTATGTAAAACGCTCCTTTTTTTGCAGCACAGGAGGTTTAAAAATAATATACGTTTTCTTCTCATATGGGAAGTAGTAAGTATATAATAATATCATTCTAACCAATGCAATTTTAGTCTTTCGATTAAAATGATATCAAGAAACCCACGCCCATTATCTCCGTCTGTACAGAGAAAGTCAAGTTGGTAACTTGGCAAAACTCCAGATTGTGGAGGGAACATAAAATATAGACGATAAAATCTTGTGTTGTACTGCAAAGCTATACTTTGTTCGTACATGAACACTGCTGTTCTTTACTGGTGATGGAAACTTTGGCGTAAATTATCTGCCAAACTGAAATTAGAAACTGTTAATGGTCTCGCATCGACGCTGTTTCTCTTCGTTAGAACGCTCTTATCAACATAGTCTGCTGCTCTATAACATTCTTTCTATAGCCTTCTCCCTTATTATTATTACCACCACATTTCCCCTTACTAACGGAGTTGCTGACTTTACAAGCTCCAGAAGAAACTTATCGGGATCTTGGTTGAATTCACATTGCTTGCCAGTAACTAACTAACTAAGGACCGCAAAATCTACTTTATTTCCCTAATTCTTACTTACAAAGCATTGGTAAATATAAAACCAAACAAAAAATAAACATTTCACATTATAATCTGAACATAGGGTTCAAAAATATAGGAAAATTGTAAAAGTTTTTTGTTACCAATATATAGACAATTTCCCAATCTTTATCCTCATAGCGCAGCGAACTAAATAACTAACTAATCTCACAAACGTTTCCTATGCAGCAGCAATGTGTAGATGCAATTCATATTTTTGCGGTGTTGATAGCAAATAAGTTGTTATGAAACCCCAAGGTTTCCCAAAATCATGCACATTTCCTAGTTACTTTAGCGCTGTAGACATTAGTGGTAGCAATAACCCATCCCCTCTCTCTTCAACAGGACCATGATGTTTGTACTTGGGCTTCACATTATGGCCGCGTGAAAGAAGTTCGTCGTCGTCGTGTCTCACCGCTAACGACCAACATGCGCACACGACTCGTTAGCCAACTCCAGCCATGTCAACAAGACGCCTCCACACGCATATACTACAAATATCATTTTTGCTCATCTCCATTGCACATGGAATTCTTTTCTCACCATGACCCTATGTTGGCAGCTATATAGCTGTCCTTCCTAACGAGAGAAAAAAAGCATGCATGATGATTGCAGTTAGTTAGTTAGTTAGCTGCTAACTAACTAACTAACTAACTAACTAACTTGAGTAACTTCTACAGTTGACGTGAGAATTTGACATTTCTCACAGTGTGACGAGAAGTTTGTAGATTCCAAAGAATTTTTACGCTCCAAAGTTTGGCAGATAAAAAGTTACACTTCATTTACATGTGCACGAATATGGAGGCAAAGTACTAACTAACTAACTAACTAACTTGAAGCCATAATTTTAGGTAGTGTAAGTTGTACATGCTCCGTTTTGGACTTTTAGTAGAGACAAGTATGGCTGATTTTTTTCTCGCTTCACTGTCATACAATTTACAAGTGTGGTGTGAAGGTTGAAATAATAGTGTTTTACCGATGCCATGTTGGGATAGTGCCCACACGGTAGTAAACTTAACTTTTGGAAGTTTAGACTTCAATCAAGATTTAAGCCTAAAGACAATTCCATATTTGAATGAATTGCAGTATGTTATTAAAGTCGTTGACTTCATAAATTGAATTTTTGGTAAATATCCTTAGAAAGTCAAAAGAATCTTTGAAAATAATGCACAATGAATTCCTTCTTTATGTTCCTAACTAACTAATGATCAAACAACTTTGATCATTAAAATACAAATCTAAAATATAAAAATCTTCCATGTAACTAACTGTGAGAATTGAGCTTTCCACGTAAAACTAGTCTGAAAGGCCAATAAGTTGGGCCCGAAAACATACTACCAAAATACAAGACTACATGAAAAAAATTCCCACTCGTTTTCATGCTGAATGGAAAAACAATCTCATCAAGTGCAGATGATTAGCTGCCATAAATGCTCACTTGTTACCTGCTACAATGGAGACTTAGAAACCATAGTACTCACTTGTGATGGTGAAAAGAGAGGTGAAAGACAGTTAAAATCTCTATCAATATTTCATTACGCTAAAAGGTTAGCACCTTCACACTTTCCCACAGATAGAGAAACCTACACATTTTGTAGCTACTTTGTGAAAGTGAAATTGCTCTACGACGAACTACAGCAGAATTCTAGAATACCTCATATTATTTTAAACAAGCTGTTCCATAAATGTTTGCTCACTCAGGAATGAAAATCTACTCATATAATCTACCATTCTCATTTGACACAGGAAACATTTGTTATGCCTTACTGAATGTCCAGAGATTAATATCTGTCACTTGGCTTGGTCAAAAAGTTGCGACAAATTTAGTTCCCCAGTTTGGACTCATGTGGTTGGTTATCGATTTTTAATTCTAGAAATGCTCCCTTTCATGCATACTAATGAGAAAATGAGCGCGTGAAACGACCACCATATTTCTCGTCACAGGTGTCCTTATCCTTTTATTCTTGTCACATTTGAGTTTCTAACTTACTACTTGAACAAAAAAAACACACATTTTAAACTCTTCTTTTGTGTGTAACTGTATACAAAAAATGAGTACTAGAGAGTGTGAGTGAATGACTATAACAGATTGAATGATTATTTTCCATTCTTTGTACCCTGTTTGTTGTGTATATTACCAGATCGCTATAGGTAGCTAGCTAACTAACTAACTAAGGTTGCGATTCATAAGCTCTCAAAAAAGGAACAGATGAGATGAGCTACTGTGTTTCTTTTATCAAGATTAACAGCGTCCATTTAACACTAAAGTCAGGTGTGTTGGCTAAACACAGGTAGTGAAGTCAATATGAATATGAATGCATGGTAGCCAACATATGTCCAGAATGAAACGGACCGTAAATTGTAGAAATATCGCTCGGTATAACGTTATTCAACACACGACAAAACTCTAACGTAATATATAAACGAATCATTTTGTATCTTCCAATTTTATTCTTGTCAATGTTTGCCATGAAATTCTGTATAATGTATATTATAAAGAATCTATCAAACAAAACTTACTACTGAACGAAAATGCGCCCAAAAATATCTTTTTAAATAACTATAAAGTATCGAGCACTCTATTGCTTATCTCCACTGCTACCGTGAATATATTCCACATGCATTTCGTATGCTACACTTCATTCCCCAAATTTATCATCTGCAACGAAATAGAATCCCATAACTCACTGCTCAGGAGCCAACATGGAGAGCGCAAATTGTCAAGTCTTAAGATGTGGCTCACGCAGGGCTGCAGACTTGTGTACAGATAGAGCACACACCTAATTTATATTCATTTCTCAGTAGCCATTTCTCAAAATGCAGGTATTGAACTCCCTAGTGATAAACATGCCTATTCCCAGTGTCATCAAAGAAATGGAAGGCAACTTCTTCTCTCACACACTGAGTGTGATAAACACATTTGATGTAATGAAAAAAGTACCCACCAACCTACGCTTTATATACATACGAATGTGTTGGCTTCAAATATCATCTAATACCAAGTTTACAGACTGTGATCTTAACTCACACTTATGTAGGATAATATACCCCACGCGGCCAATACATTATCGCGCACATACACAAAAATATTATTATACTCGCTTGTAAAATATCGTTGCACCTTGCCCGATGTATATTATGTGAATTTTTAGTACTTGCCTTATGTATTGGGTTTGGCTAGTTAGTTAGTTAATGCATATTATAGGAGAGAGGTCGATGGTTCATCATAGATTCACAACTCATGCTCCCTCATATCATCCCAGCAATAATTCATTCTTTGTCCCGAAGGAATTTCACCCTTCACACGTTCAGCCATTTGCTTGCTTGCATCTTATAGTTGCTAACTAACCAAACTGAATGCGTGTGTAAAAGTAATGAATGTAAGATGACGAATGTTTTTTCCCTGGCAAGACATTGTACATGCTGGTTAGTTTCCACTATATGTCATATCAGTTTGATTCAAGTTGAAAAGTTTATTAATCAAAATTAATGAGCTGAGAAAACTTTGAGAAATTGTGGTTCCGAAACTCACAGAAACTAATTTTCTATGTAATAGTCCTTGAAATTATTCCAGAGTCAAATGAATTAATAAAATTTTGTAATCAAGGTAAAGCCTTTCACATGGAAAGTGAATATGCGTGAAGGAAATAATCGGCTCTCACAAGTATTGGATAACATGGGATGATTTCCTCATTCCCTTTGGGGAAACTCATCCTTTTTTCCTTTTTCTGGCACATTTGAACTGCTTATGTTCTGTCATTAGAATATGCATGCTACTATATACAATAATTTTGTAAATGACAACTCTTTTTGAGTGCATCATCATCATCATCAGACTGATTTAATTTGTAAAACATGGGAGCATTATTCCCCTTGGGTCAAACTGATGGCTTTATTATTCTGACACTTGCCATTACCACTAAAGTTAGTGACATGACGTTTTCCCCAGAAACATCAAATGACATCTGCGTATAGACTACCACATTGTTGTTGTTGCCCATTTCCCGATTATGGGAACCACACTATACCTAATCATAATTCCAAGAGTTTCAGTCAGTTCATAATGTAAATTTGGACACAAGGGTAGAAAGAATCTTTATGTCCTCATGCCCTCATAAAATAAATCTAGCTCCCCTTGTGATCATAAAGGGTGCATAAATATAGTGGAAATGCAAGTTTATAACTAACTTTCTAACCGACTCTTGTAATCCATAGTTAAGCTGGGTCTTTCTACTAGTTATTCAATTTGCCGAGCATAAGTGTTTCGTTTTTGAAATTCTTTCACAAATATTAGACTTTCATTCCAAGTTGCAACCAAGAGAAACTAAATTCAACCTTTCCGGCATGTAAAAGCTGACGTGCTATGTATAATGTATAATGTGCGGGAGCACATTTCACGTGTCATGTAAATTCGATTCATGTAATGTGGATGTCTCTCTGTGATGTAAACGAAGGGGTCTGACAAGTGCACTTGACTGTAACCTAATTGAACCAGCGAATGTAACAGCTTGGTTAGCCTTTCTGTGTGAGAAATGAAACCGATTGAAGTTTATAATCTACTGCTGATACTAACTATCTAACTAACCCTACAAGTATGGTGCAACACGCGGAGAATAAATTAAATAGATACTGTATGTTATTTCAACAAACTATATATATTTTCCGTGTAACTAACTAACTAACTAACTATATATGTCCAAGGAGAACTGCTTGATAAGAATTAATTTCTGTGCTGACCACTATAGGTACGATACACTTCTACTGACTGACTGCTTAGCTAATTATGAATGTCACGTAAGTAAAAAGATTCATTACTTAATTGGCAGTGGAAATAATTGGTTCCCAGTCAGTTAGTATCATTAGCCGATGCACAAGGTGAATAATGAGAGCTAAAAGCGGTTATCACATCACAATGGCATATCTAGCGTTTTAGTGTGACAAAAAATGTATGCACTCTATAGAAGCCTAGCGTAACGAAAAAGTGGGTTTTTTACTTTTGTAAATATTATAGTAGTCTGCCAAGTTGAAAATAATCAACACTAGGAAAATATAAAGTGTTGTGCACCACTATTAATGGTTCCTTGTTTTTCTTCTCAACATGCAATGTAGTCCGGATGTGCAGGTATCACATACATGGTTTCCAAATGAGCTCACATGGAGTAATGATAGGTTTTGAAAAAAAGACCAGCCCTTTTAAAAACACTATTACAAAGTCATGGTTTCATGGATTTGCATCATACTTTGTTAATCAACGAAAAGCCTGTGTGACTTTAACAACATATGAGTTTATGTGCATGTGAAGACAGTCGTCATTACATTTTTTATGAGGGACAAACGCATCATTATTTTTTGCTGTCTAACTAACTAACTAACTAACTAAGGTTGGGAAATACTACTGGACAAAAAAATAATGTAACACATGGAAATTAGCTACAATAGTTTCACAATGAATCCATTTTTATCAAAGTCCACCTTGAAATTCCAAATAGATAGCGTGACACGTTGTGGCTGCACGCAAATCACATTGTGTATTTTAATTCTAGTATTAAAATGGAAAACTTTCACATTTTCACTTGATATAATTGACTCATCTATAATTCAAGCAGGGACCAATGAATAGTATTGCCGAAATAATCCACGTGTTTAATTGAAGAATTCGAATTTTAAATGAGCTTAACTTATGCCTACGACACAATCTTAAATTACTATAATTTCTACATACTATGTACATTTGTCATCTTACTTTTGCCTATTCAAAATATTTATTCCCTTACAGCATTTGTCATTATCATTTATCTCACGAGTATGTAAGATATTTAAAAATAAAACACAAACCTGCCAGTTTTTGTGATAATCATTTCCGTGCCCAGATCATGGAATTTGTCCCATAGTTCTTTGGTCTCCAAATGACAAACTGCATGAAAAAGTTCTTCACAATTGCATCTTTCCAGGAGCAAAGGATTCTTTGGGGCTGCCTTTTCAGAGCTCCCCGACTTAGATGAGTGACTGTCTCCCCCGGCATTTTTATTATTGGGCTTCCCAGGTGAGCTTCCACACTCACTTTTCACCTCCACATCGTCATTATTAACCACCTCAATTGTATCTCGAGAGTCAGAAGTGGATGACGGCAGATCAGGCGATTCACGTCCGTCTAGCATCAAGTGCATATCTTCTTTGAGACAGCCTTCCTGGGTTAATGACTCTGGGGAGTCCATCATAGAGCTTGGTGTGGACTCTACGAATTTTTCTGGGGAGAAACAATAATAAGACCAATATTTAAAATTACGTAGCCAATTAAAACCTTTAGTCTCTCATGCTACCAACCGTAAGTAGACGCATCTTAACCCCAGTCACACAGTGAAGACTCGAGTTTCCTTAGAACTTTCTATCCATCAAACTTTTAACACATTGATTCAAAATAGTATGCAAGGCGTACAGGATATGCACATTTATTTAATGGGTCAATAATAAAATTATACTTTTTTGTCTGTTGTCTATCTTTGTATTTTTCAAATCACCTATGTTTTACTTGTACTAAGGTTAGGATATCGTACGCAAATTCGTTTTCTTTTCAATTCCTACTATTTATTCGCTACCTAGAGTAAAAATAACTCTATAGAAGATTAGACATATGCAATCATCAAAAACTATGTAGTAGCAACAAATAGCCCATACAAACACCCGACAGTCAGCTAGTTAACCAGTGACTATATACTTTTGATTTCCTTTCAAAACCTAAATGACGAACGTCATGCAAACCATCAAAAGGTACAATAAGGGGACAAGGAGATACGCACCTAAGTGTGTAATTTGTTCAAATTATTGAAACCCTTAGGTCTCCCTGCCTTCCTCACAAGAAAAGGGTCTAAGATGATAAGACATAAGATAAGACACGAGATAAGAGTGCGTGCCTGCCTAATTCTTATTACATGATGGAAGATGATAGCAATAATTGTTGGCAACTTTACCCATCTCTTTCACACTTGTACTCTGTTTTGTAACTTGTACAGTGTGTATGTTTACGTGCAAGACCAATGGGTCGATGTAAACTAATGTAAATCGGAAGCCACGTACGTAAAAGGAAAACAATAGCGTGCAAACAAATAGACAATAGGGGAAACAATAACAACATCCATTCACTTATTACAGTACACACTTTAAAAACGAAAAAAAAGTTTTGATCCTCCTCTACTTAAATATGATACAGTTGAGTTCGTCGTCAGTCTGACTGACAGACAGAGGCGGATTTAAAAAACTTTTTTTACACCTATTTATTCAACAGGGATTGCCTTCGGGTGTGAGTAAATAAGCCAAGGCTCCATTTCTGTCAAAAATAAAGATAGCCTTTTTTATCTGGCAACAATTGCTGTATCCGAGCTGTGAGATTTTCCACCTTATTTGGTATGCGAGTATTGACCATACGGTAGAATGAAAAAAAAATTCTATTTTTACGTCTTGTGATGATGATTTGTGTGCAGACAGTTTGAATTGATCTCAATCACTTTGTTTTCATGTGTGCAGCTGTGTGAATGACCATTTTTATTTATTCAGGCGTCAAATTTTACAATAGTCTGACTCTATTTTGGTTGCATGGTCCACTTTGCTGTTAATTGGTGTAATGGCTTCAGTTTTATTGTGTTTTTTGGTTGTGTAACGGTAAGTTTAGTTTCGCCGGTCTAAATTATTATTACTTACGGTGAGATCATGAGAACTTTTAGTTAGTTAGTTAGTTCCTTTGTACACCATGTAACCATGTTGTTTCAAGCGAGTATGCAAATGAGCCCAAGGTAAATGAATATGCAAACGGGGTAATTAAGTTGTTGTCGACTTGTGATATGATCGGCTACTAGCATATTCTTTTATATTTTCAAGCCATTTAATGAGCACACAAAGGTTATGAATAATTTGAGCTCCCAAAAGTTTAATACAAGTGGAAACACGTTCGAATTTCCATATGCAATCAGTGTATGCTAGCTCATGCGATATAAAAATATGTGTTTTTTACAGCTCCATAATAATTTTGTCAGGTTGAAAAATACAAACATACTTAAATGGTCCTAATACTCAACTCATCTAATCAACTAACTGCACTGCATATTCATGAGATTGGAAAAAGAGAGAAAAACTACCCTGAATGGAAAAAATAGCTGCGTCATTTTGCAACTTGCCTGCATATTAATAAGGCGCTACTATGAAACCACTTCAAAGTGCCCACACATTCATTAAGAATGCGTTTGTACTCGTGGTAATTAGGATAATAAATGGGATAATTGTTTTAGACAACATAAAAAAGTGGGGTGTACGGCCAGCCTCATTTGTTAAGGATCAGTTTACTTACTACTACTATTACTACGTGGGGAGCTAGCACAAAACTTGATCTGTATACAGTAACTAACTAACTAACTAACTAACTCACTCAATGAAGGGTTACTCGATTGGTCGATTGCCACCAGTGACGAACTTTGCTCACCAAAGGAAAACAATGTAGAGCCCATGAGGCGAACTAAACAAATGATGCTGCTATGAATCAAAGGATTCACTTATTCACTTTACATTGCGGATCATGTTGGTAACTTCCTATATAACAACGTACAATATGCAAGCTAAAATACTAACCAACTAAACTATACTGAAATTATGTATACGATCCGTCTGAACCTATTCAATTAACCCTTTAGGGAACTACTAGAGTCCATAATAGGTGGCCATCAATAACATTGCCAATTATGCTTCATTAAGACAGGTTAATAATATATACATAGTTCATTGCTACACTCATTTTTTATCATCTTTTACATGAGCAACATTTTAACTGACATGCAGCATTTTAAAACTGCTCGATCCATAAAAAACGTGCTTCAAACTACTCCATAACTGGTGACTAGCATAGAAATTAATTGCTACTAGTCATAGTCATTGCATTAAACAAAAGGGTAAGAATTTTTTAGCGTTTTCTACCAAAATTAATCTTTCCTGGCTCACTTGTCAAATGCTATAAAGAATCAGTCTGTCAGCCGTATCCAGCATACAACTGCCGGCTTATGATAAATAGACTGCTGGACGATAAGCTGGAATCATTTACAATTTAAATGAGCACCACTGTTTCTAGTTGCTAGTTTCTACCGTGTCCAATAATACCAGTGGAACAAACCAACAAACTAACCCATGCTATATAATATTGACTGACAGAAACTAGCTCAGTGAGTCTGTAATCTCTGTGTGCCCCGAAATCCGTGAAATGGGAAACCCTATAAATTATTATGCTCATTCACTTACGAAGGGGTTTGATGTTGTTGCCAATTTTCCCTTTCCCTTTCATTTTGGACAGGACTTCAGCCGCACGGCCAGATCGACCTATGATTGCCGCTATGGAGAAATCGGTTGCACGTGGAGGCAAACTACTTCCCAAAAGGGCTGCACGATCTTCCATCTCCATTATGGGACACACTCCACTCGTCACTAACATTAGTGCTTGTCCCGATCAAAATATTTTTAATCCCACTTTCTCTTCGCACTAACTAACTATGGTTACTAGTCAGTCAATAAAACACAACAGTGAGCAAGGAACAGAATCCCACACTAACAACCAAGAAAACTGAATAATTTTTTTCACAAACTCTCCAAAGAATCCATCTCCCCACTTGCAACCTGTTAATTCAGCCGGTATTAATCTGCCAACGAAATGATGATGAACTCAACTTTAAGTTTCACACACGAAAGCTCACTTATCAGGAATCAGAATTAAGTGCTGGTACGGTTCCTCACTCAGCCTCTATCTTCATTGGCTGAAAGTTGGTGTTGAAGTGGCGTCTCACGTCTTTTTCGTGTGTGTGTAACTATGTAGTAGTAGTCGCTCAGTCAGTTAGTTAGTTACAAAACTACTACTACTACTACTACCACTTCTGTTGCTCGCTGTGAGAAAAAGAACAGTGCTTTGCTATCACCACTACACTTTCTGCACTCCTGTAGCATATGGTGGAACGCTATTTTGCCAGTCCTCACTTGTTTACAACTTAGTACTTTTTGAGATGCCAGTCCACACTGAAAGAATTGCACTATCTCAGTCAGTAGTTACTCAAGAATATACACTTTTATGTAATGTATATTGATATAGCTCGACTCACTACCTAACTAGCTAACTATTAGTCAGTTGAGTAACTAAAAAATCGTCAATCTTTTCTGTTTGATGCTTTAGAATGTAGTAACTAACTAACAATTGTGAGCAACATGAAGCTAGGAGATATTGGTAGTATCTATTATTCAGCGCTGAATCCAGATGTATTTAGGGCTTTGCCTTGTTTGTTGTTTGTTACTACCTGCCAGTATTAAATGGGACAAACCAAGTGACCATGAAAGTAGTTGACTGAAAAGACAAGAAAGATAGGTTTTCCAACTCGCGTGCCTTGTAGCTCACTCAGTCAGAGCTTTAGTTAGTTAGTTAGTTAGCTTTAGGATTGTGAGCCCGGACTGGAAGAAAAAGTGTCATGCTTCGCTTCAAGTACCAGGATCCAGCCGAGTCCTAATGTGTGAGCGTGAGGAGCATTCTTCACTTTGGTACACACACACACATGGAGTTAGTTAGTAACTATGCTACTGCTGGTGTCTCTGCATATACAACAAGATGCAACACACACAACCTGTCGCGGTGTCCTCTTGGGCAATTACGAGGGCACACCACACCTCAAGACCACCAATCACGCCAACTCAGAAGCATTCCAAAAGAGCTCCCTGCAATAAGACATTCTTTTTGGAACCAATCCCCTTTTTTTCCCTTAGTCAGTCAGTCAGTACCAGGAGATATTATAGTAGTGTAGTAAGTAAGTTAGTAAGTAAGTAAAAGAATACAACCATGCATGTAAGGCATGTATAGTAGTAACTATGCTTATTTTTTTGGCCTGTCTTCTCGCCCCTTTCCCACTTTTTCATGCACTCATCTCATCTCCTTTTTATCTCTTTTTGTGCTCAACTAAATCTCTATCTGTGTTTCTTTCCAGTTAAGCTCTCCTTCCACTCCCCCTGTCAAGGGAAAGCGAGTGAGTCGTTTGTTTACTATGCACGACAAGAGATTGACGACCAATTATAGTGCTGGGTGGACTGTGTGTTTTGTAGGTTTGCAGAAATTTTTCAAAATCGGCTGGTAGTTGGTTAGTATTTTGAATAATTGGGGAAAAAAGTCTTGTTTTATCGTATATATGTTTTGAGTAGCGATTATGAATGCAGTGAAACCATGGGTTTGGTGAATAGTGTGAGTTTTGCGGCTTTATGAAGTCGTTGATATAGTTAGCCGTTCAATTTAAATCATTAACAAATTACAAATCAGCTTTTACACTGTTGTATTACAAGCCGCCACTTATGAGCACACAAAATGGAGATGATGTTGCAAACTTGAGTTGCACTATAAAACCAGTTGTTGTTGTGTATCAAGTTTTCACTGTCAAGTTTAGTCACTACATCCCAATATATTAATACTATCAGGACTTGAAAAGTTTTCTATGCACTTGCAATATTTTCATCTCTTGTGCGATTTACGCTCCATTCTGATCCTGCAAACCAACGCGACGTCACATTTAAATGCATAAGCTACGAACCGAACAACTTATTCTTAATCCAGTATTACTGTCCATTTCAGAATTAATGGCAGTTGCCCTGTGTTATTTGGCGACCCAGGTTAAATGGCCAAATACTCAAAATCGAACCGTAAATTCCAAAAATGCTATGTCAACTAAATTCATATTTTCTACTTTTCAGTTCATTTTTTTATCATTTAAAACTTTACTTCTTGTTAGCACCAAACAAACATTGCCATGTAACCTAGCGAGCAAATTTACTGCCTGAACGGGCCCAATAGCTAGATGGCATGGAGATGAATGAGTGCATGTTTTTATTAACAAATATCTAGCCCTAGACAAACATTTCAAACTTTGGAGAGATTCTTTGGAAATTCGAGAGAGAGTAGACGTTGTTATAATTTTACTCTAATAAAGTTAATTGTTTTACTGTAAACTGAGTACAGAATCGGTCATTGTAGCTACTATGACTCAATTAAGGTAGCCAAATGCCTCAATAGCGACGCGCATGAATGGATTAACGAGAACCGTAGAGACCGTACCGCCTATACAAAAGGAGTTGAGCCTATACACATTACATAGCCGAGCAGCAACACTGCCTTTTTTTTTAAATGGACAGTATTATCTGTCGTCTATGAATTTAGCCACATTCTCCAAAGGCTGCAAATTTTGAATTTAAGGAGACAACTTCCAACTTCCCATTATCATCAGTAGATTCAAATCATTATTCCACATTGAAGCAAAACACAAGTAGTCATTAACATAAAGTTTTGGCCTTTTGCAGCTTTTGCTCTAGAACTGAAAAGATTGGACTCAAAACTCTATATACTATACACAATACATAGCTGAAACTAAAAAACTAACTAACTAACGAACATTAGATTTTTCTCGCACGCCATCCCATATGTAAGCACTGCATATCCATCATTTCTTAATTACCCCATATGTAGGCTTTATATGGATGGGTTGTTGTGTGATAAAAAGTGGCGAGGTACGTAAATTTCAACATAACCTTATGTTCTTACTTACTTGCTTAGTTAGTTAGTTAGTTAGTTAGCAACAACAGCTCATTATGATGAAGAGTGGAGGTAAGTGGCGAAAGCCTTCCTACACATTCTCTTGATCCATTGTGAATGGACATGTGAGCATTGCACCGGAACCATGAGGGCGAGTCCTAATCGCAACTCACAATGCCAATGGGCTGGCAGTCCTTAACCAAGCCAACTGGCTCCCCTCCTCCTTTCATTTTTTTCTCTCATGTGTGGTGAATGTGCTGTAGTGTGCAGTCATCATCTTATGCATGCAATCCACATTAACATATTCCTATTGTACGTGTATGTGTATAGTAGTGTATTGGAGGTGTCCACTTCTCCTCTTGCTACAATCGTTTAAGATTTGACCACTATGTAAACTTGCTAGAAATTGGGAGCATTTTAACGCTAACTAAACACAAAGAATTTGAAAATAGTTCGGTTGAATCGAACGATATAATGTTTCTTGGTGGATTTTATATTGTGTGGGAGTTAAATGAGATTTAATTCTTGGGATCATGACTAGTATTTGAAATTAATAGTTAATTATGTTATGCGTATAAGTGAGTAAGTAAGTAACAGCGTGAAATTGGCATGCAAATGATTGTATGAAGAAGAATTTTAAAGCTTTTGTATTCAGCACACACATAACATTTAGTAAGGGAGCTCATTTGGAACGTTCCAAAGTTATGGGTAAGAAGTGGTTAATTACTTCACAGTTGGGTGATTTCGTCGCAAATGTCTTGGGCACGCCATAGGAAGTGAGTCTGTCATAAAGCTTTACTCCTCGTTCTTGATCAAATAAATGGTCTGCTTTTAGTTGGTTAGTTACTTGTATGGGCTGCTGCATGGCCGCCTAAGTTTAATAACTGCTGTAATGTGAACAGCACTTACAATAAATAACCCTTAGTGACTTGCCGAGAGATTTGCACTAGTTCTTTTACAGCGGTTATTAATGACAACCATTGTCTGGAGGAGCTATAGAGTGCTACAAAGCCCTGCACTGCAAATTCCAAATGGGGAATGGAACTCCGTGAAATCGACATTTGAAGCCCTGCTACTGGGTTAAGCAATGGGAAATTTGCCCGTTTGCTGCATTACTACACAATTCAATAGGCTGTTTTTTCTAGGGATTCAATTTTCAAGAAGTGTATTTTGTTAGTAAGTATTTTCGTTTTTGGTAAAGTTGCCCCAATGTATGTAATATTACAAAGTAGTAGAAATTATAAATGTTGCAGTTTAAACTGTGAGTCCAGCTTCCTGTTCTAGACCACTCATTCATCCTATCCACTTTCCTACTTCCCATGAAAACCAAACTTATGGTACCATAACACTCACTCACTTCCATTTAGTTACGGTACGCTATAACAAATACGTATACTTTTAACAGCAACCAGCTTTCCTGAGACCAGTTAAACAAGCCAGCCCCGTAGAAAATATTATTTCCATTCATTCTCACCATTAAACTGACCTGATTGCATGATCAACACTCATTAATCTTTCGACAACTAGACATAATAACATGGAGCTCACCGCAAACTTCAAGGGGCGTCCTGAAAAACGAAAAAAGTTTCAATAACGAGAAAAATGATAATGGCAGGAAAAACGTCTGGAACTAATAATGGTACACCTTGCACGTGGAAATTTATTGTTAAAAGGAGCGAAATCCTCAACTACTTTATTTATGCAATGATGCCCTTTGCACGTGGAAATTTATTGTTAAAAGGAGCGAAATCCTCAACTACTTTATTTATGCAATGATGCGAGTTCAACTAAACAAAGCAAATAAAAAAATTGAAAAGCTCATTTGTCCTCCATTAGTTAGTTAACTAACTAACTAGTTAGTTAGTTTGTCAGTAGCACTCTCATGTGCAAGGGAAGGGTTATAAAAAATTAATTTACTTTTATAATCCGCTTATATTGCCCATGCTCTTAATCTCCATATCGGTTTATTGCTGTCGCTCGTCATCATTTGTATACCTAATAGCTGTAGAGCTAATAGCCCTTTGTTTTGCAAACCCCATTACCATTACAGGCAGGGTTGAGAAAGTGAGTTAATACAACGCTCAATATCATAAGGGATAAAAAATGTTGGCTTAAACGATTAGGCATATAATATCTCCCCAGCCTGTCGTTGTCTTTTGTTATTACAATGTTTCCATAATTTGACACCGAATCCCCTATACTGCTAACTACACTGGCTATTACTAACTAACTTACTAAAAAAATGATTGATGTGTGGTTAAATTTTAAAGGCATGTGTCCCCAGTGAGGTGAATATAATCTCTGTATCAACAATGATAATAGACTCAAATCCACTCTTTAAGAACAGCCTGTATTTTGTATTTAATTTGCATTTCTAGCCATAGTATTTCAAGTTCCTTTTTATCCCTATCCAATTCAATGGCCCATAATATGAGTGAGTGAATGAATCAAGTACATAGCAGCAAATGATGCGCTTTAAGACATCATAAATGCAACTAATATACAAAGTGTCATATAAAGTCTCAAAGTTGGACCAACTTGATATAACACAAGACTCACAAAAGGGAATCACAATGATGAAGTTTCCATTCCTTTTGTGCAGACGTAGTAATCTGAGCCATTTCGTCACGGTAGCAATAACTTTTTCTCTGTGGACTTGCCACTATAGCCAAGCATTTGCTCCAAAAAATATATCTATACGGATATTGTTGACGATTCAAACCCAAACTGTCCGTACTGAATGCGTTGTTCTAACCAACTACCTTATATCTATTACATGCTGTCAACTATTGCAGGCACTATGGTTGAGTGTAGAAAGAATGAGGAAGGTCCGCAAATGTATACTGTAGGATGTGAGCAACTTCTGGGCCATTTGACATCTCTTCAGCCTCTGGAAATCCCTCCAAGGATTACCTCGTCTTCCACATGCTGACTCTCATTCCCTTCTCTATGATCTCGACACAAATCCTCTGTTAAAAGTTACATCTCATCTCTAACTTATACTCACCAAGTAGGAACAAAAAGTTGAGTTCAACTTGAGCTCACTGTGAATGATCGGGGTCCGGAATTGTGCATTTCAGGTGTTTTATACTGGACTTACGGAGAATAATATAAGAAGAATTTTAGTGTATTATTGTTATCATAGTTTTTAGTTTATGAATTACTTGTCACTTATCATGCAGAGATATTTGATTGCTGAAGAATTTTTTTGAAATTTTGACTTTGAGAGTATGAGACGGAATCTTGCAAAAGTTGGGTGACGTTTTGATTTGAAAATTACGGCAGAGCTTATAAAGATGATGAGGATTTCTAAAATAAGAAGTCCACTTTCTCCCTAGCACATGATTTTGCTCCAAAAGTTGGAAACAGGACTGGAGGCAGAAAGTACAAGTGCTTTGTAGATGGTGAAGTCTCATCATGACACAGGATTGTGACGTGATTCATGAGTTCCCATTTCATTTCTTGGACTGTGATGATAATATTATTCCTCCCCTTTTCTCCCGACGTATTAACTTTTTGTTGAAACAAAAAAGAAAGTCAAGATACAAGAAAAAATTGCCAGTACGTTTCCCGGCTGTTCCCCACAATTTTTTACGTTCACTGACTAGAGTAAACGGTACTAACTAACTAACTACTGTGGTGTATAGGGTGCAGTATTGACCTGAGGCAATGATGTAACTAATAAAAAAGTATGTTCTGATAGATAAGACGGAATAGGAAAGTCTTAAAGGGAGAAGGAAAAGCTCTTTTTCCCAACATCACAAAGAATAAATTACCCTTTGTGCTCTCTGACATGATCATCATATGGAGGACCTCAACCAGTTGGGCACTATAAACTAAACGACAGCTTGTTTTAGATTGCAGTTTCTCTTTACTACTTTATTGTGATATCTTGTGGAGAAGCTCATCGTGCTCTCACATCTTTTCCATATTGCCACTCCGTGATCTGAATTTGCATCAGCCCATCGTCAACTCTTCGTATCTGCTGTGTGGGGACTACTACGCCTAACTATATAGCTTTTACATTAGTACTGTGCTGATAGAACAAGTAGGGTCGAGTCTGACTAAAAATAGGAATTGTAAAAGGCCCGGGTTGTCTACATTTGTTTCCATATTATAGTTGGCAACTTGAAATTACAGCTACACTTATTTGTTCACATCCAAATACTGTAGTCACGAGCTTCTGCATAGTTTATATTTGGCAAAAATTGCACATCGAAAAATATCTTATGGTGATTTAAACCTCGCGATAAGTTAATCTACACTATATTTAATTGCAATTTTTAGAATCTTTGGGAAAGATTCAACGACCAGCCTCCAATGTCCAAATAAATATTTTAAGCAAACTTCTCCTTTCTTTGTGCAGTGGATCTAATTCCGAATTTACCAGTACTCCTGAATCCCGAACATATATTTCTGAATACATAGTGTAAAGATGCAGAGCCCGACCCCATCTTTATCTTTATGTGAAATAGATGAAATCTTGTAGAAACTTATATAGCTTGATACTTTGGGAGACAAAGGAAACATGTTCCTTCGGTGGAGCAGTATGCCTCTGCCCGAAATATAATAATAATAATAATAATGCCATCATGGATGGACTGACTGGAGACGCCGTTTGTAGACCTCCTATCTTTCACCGTGTGCCATGCTGCACTCTGTGACATTTAACTTGGAGATTAGCATGCGAAGGAGGTTCTTGAGAACATTATGGAAATCACACTTACTCCAAGCCGTTGTTCCATCACATAATCCACACTTCAACTTTTACCATGCGACCATATTTTATACGTCTCTATCATGGTACGCGCAGCAGTTAAGTACACAAGAGGGTGGCCCGAATCTTAAAATTTTATGTACACTATAAGTTAGCAACCAAAGGATAGTTTCAGTTAGTTAGTTAGTATAGAAAAACTAAAGTGCTTTTGTCATCTGCGTATGTCTTCTGGGCTGCACGTAATGTGAGTTTAAGTCCAAATTTTATATCACGCAGGATTTGAATCATATAGTCTCTCGCTGCAAAACTATTAGTTAGGATATAGTCCATAAAATATGGTGAATATGTCATGAAATTTTTGTCATAGTTGTAGTAGTAACTTTTAAACTTTTGTATCACAAAGAATTTTGGTGATTGTTAAAAAAGAGTTGATACTACTCATAGACAGTAGTGCCATAAATTCTTACTCTCTACACTGGACATTTGGTTGGATGGCTACTAAAAAGGAGTAAATGATTGTATACATGTAATACATAGTATATGCAGCAGCAGTACGGTGCAGAAGAATGAACTACGAGACTGCAGGAGTTGTAAGATACATTGTTGAAGAGAATAATATAATCATAGTAATGATGATGATTGTATCAAAAGAAGATAATATTATTCTTATTCCATTTGTATGTGGTGTGTGTGTGGTCAGCACATAAATATAGTAAGTTGGCTGCATACAACGTGTGGCACTTGAAAATGTACTTTTGGATCACCGGCGAAGAATGAGCAAAAATCCTGCTGCGAAACTTTGAGCACACTGACAGATAACACATGATAGGAGCAACCTACAGGTGTTGCTAGTTAGTTCTTCACTCACCTCACCTCTTTTCTTTCCCTTTCATGTTCACCAATGAAGATGTACTGTAAGGTTTGTACTGCAGTTCGAAAGCTAAACTGGACACTGCAAAATACATAAAATTATCCGTTAAATTCCCCAAAAACAACAAAAATGTGTCAAAACTGCAAAAAAACACTCAGTTGGAATAAAAGTGCCATAATCTGTAAACAAAAGTCTGTACAATATAGGATTTGGGATGTTTTAGTCAATTTGTGCCTTGTTTTTATTTCTATTTACACGGCCTGTGCACATACTTCCTACCGAGAGAACTGCATTCAATTTATATTGTCTCCTTAAATCACTACCATTTCATTCATACACGGGAGGAGAGTGTTGTAAAATAAACTCTTTTTTTTCTCTCCCTCCTTGGCTCATGGTACAATGACATTCTATTTAATGCTGATGATTTACTTGGCCTGACGGGGCGATATCATAAGATAGCTTTTCGTACGTTATGCTCCAGCATTTTTCTATTGCCTATAATTAAGGACTCACTTATGATGAGAGTGTATTGTATGTGTGTATAGTGTGTTGCACATAACACACCGCAAAATGAAAACACATTATTGTACTGAATACTGACTATGTGAAACTCATTTCATATGGGCAGGATTTTTACTTACTACAGGTTACTGTTAGTATGCAAAAATGACAGCTATGCAGCCAGTTTATCGGAAGGATATAGCACTTACTGTGACTGTAGGAGCACAACAAGTTAGATTTTCGTGCAATCTCAACTCGTAAATTCTAAAACAATGATAGCAAAGCTGCTGTAATAAAAATTCAGTGACTAACAAGCAAGCTAATGCTCTGATCCTATGAACTTGATTGATAATCTCCATCTCTGGGAAACAATGGAAATGCTAAGACAAGCTTTTCATGTGTCATTGCCATTGATTTATAAAGATCAGGAAACAATCTATAATTAAAAACTACTGTTACTTACTCAGTGCATAGCTTCCTTATTGAAAGTTGCAGTAGTCAGTATGGGATTTACATTCTAACAAACTAAAAGGAAGGAATCAATTTGTACCATAACTAATTTTGACAAGTTTCTATGCTCCTATACTCACCAGTTAGGTTTAGTCAGTTAGTTAGTTAGTGACTAGCATCAACAGGATGGCAGGAATATACCCGAGAATAAATTGGATTCGTGGTAAATGGCCGTAAGACGTGTTAGATCACAAATTACGAGAGGATTAGTTGCCAAAGATTAGTTCCTGTTGTGTTCTATCCTCACAAATACATAGCAAGAGGAGTCACAATGGGTCTCTCAACTAGTAACAATGTGCGGACTTTAGAGCCCGGATTTGATGCGTGAAACTGTAATACTGGTTCCAAAGCCCTCCACTTTTAGCTTTAGTTAGTTAGTTAGTTAGTTAGTTGCAACTACCTTAACCTTTCCTATCAAATTCATATCTCATATAGCCAGCTGGCTAATCAGCTAGATGGATCACTCACTGCATATTAGACAGGGAATCCATCCTGGTTTGTACTATTTACTTGTTATGATTCCATGTATGTATGCATCATTTTTGGATGTTATAATAATCCCGAGCCACACGCAAGCTAACTAAAACAGCGTAAAATATTTTAATGTACGTTGAGTATGGTATCTTGTAAAAAGTTTGATGGACTTTGGCGCCACTGTAAGTGATTCAATGTGCTTGATAAGGGTTCAAGTGAGTAAGTGAATGGAATTGTAGTGTTTTGGCTAATAATGGCTTTAAAATGTGTTTCCGTAGTTTTGGAATAACTTTGTGGCTGCTGCCGTTTAGATTGATGTTCGTTTCACCGCACTTTTGTAGCATTACTTGAAACAACATGTAAATGGGGTAATGCGAGATTTGCTAATATAGTGAATAGTATAGTCAAACCTCAAACGATTGTCAACTATTGTAAACGAATTCACAAATAATAATTTCCATAGAAAAAATTATTTAGTAAAGCTGCGGTAAAAAAATAATCGCAACATAAATATTATTTATTTACACTTATGCGTTGAAATAGAACCTAGCGTACCAACGCAGTACACAGCCAGTCTTGTTTTTGTTTAGCTACTGACATTGTTGATCCCAAAAGAAAACCGAAACGTATCCATTTCATATCTCACAAAAACTTTTGAGGGCTGGCTGTTGCCACAATGAGTTTTTGAACTTAAACATGCGTAGTCATCACATTACTCTTGTGTGGTAAGGCGCTACACAACAGATCTCACTCTTCCGTTGATTTAAAGGAAGAAAGATAAAAAATTGCTGACATGATCCAGGAGCCGAAAAATAGAAAATGTTTCACGACATGGATATTGTTGTTATCTGCTACTTCTTTATATCCACCATATGAACAACAAAATGCTGTTTTTGCGTTGAAAACAACACTTTTCTGCAGAACGTTGTAACTTTTTTCACATTTCATTCCATAATTTGGTGAGATCAGTCCAATTTGAAAAAAAAACTGTTTCAGTTACATACTGTCATCATTATCCTTCATTTATACCAATTGACAATAAGTTCACATATACTTTCTTTAAATCACAATCTTGTGATACAGCTTATCAGTCAACGGGAACATAATAGGTAGGAAACGCGTACAACAGTAATTGACAGGTTTGCAAAACAACATGCTGATAAGGGGAGAAAAAGTGTCACTTTGAAACCCTAAGAGATCCCTTATTACTAGACCACCAATGCTCATCCTCAAGGTGGTAAGACTAAAAAGAAGCTTCCTATTGTTCCCTTTGGGGGAACTGAAAAGAGCAGCATTTGGTGATTGATCACCGTGACATGGAAGAAATCTCTTACTTCTATGTATACTACTGACTTCACCTTTGTAACTAACTATCTTATTGATTTGGTTGGTTAGTTAGTTAGTTAGCGACCGTATTATTCAATTATCAAATGGGATTTTCTATGGACTCTAGTAACAAATGGTATAAGATAGTTTCCAAACTGTTTTTGGGATGCTGAGGAGAGTGACAAGCGCGCAAAAAAGAAAAGACTGATGTGTCACCTTCTTCTCATTCTTTTCAAAGCAAACAAAAAATAGTGTCAGTCAATATGAACTGTAAAGGGATTTTCTCACTCAGATTCATTCCATAGAAATAAATCTTAGCACCTTGGATAGATGTTTGGGGTTTTCGATTCCATCGTAGACTGTGTGTATTTTCAAAGCAGTTAAAATTATTGTTGGAATGAAATTTTCATGAGTCATGAATTAACCTTCATATTTGTGTTGACATTTTGGTTTCGCATTTTTTTCATTTTGACGGAATTGTTTTTGTGTTTTATGTTAAATTCAATTCAATACAATGTAAAACTAGCTATTACATTAAGGGCCACACAGTTGAAAAAATAAATTTGCTTGCATGTGTGGGATTTGCTTGAATACTATTCTATTCAAGGTTAATCGGATTGGCATTTGAACCTGACACTATAGCTTTCTGCTGAAACTTGAATAGCGCTAAGAAGTGGGTGCAAACTTTCACGCTAGGATAGAATTGCGGTAATCCGCTTTAGCTAGTTAGTTAGACGAGATGAAGAAAGAAACTTTTTGGGATTGACAACCTAACGCAATTAGGTGGCATTATGAACATTGACACTTTCTCGCTTCAATTTGCCTTGTTCCTAATAACCTGTTTGCAAAAACTTTTGCCCCAATAGCATAGCTCAATTTGCAATAATACAGATTATAAAACTTTGTATACATAATTGTATGACCGATTTTAAACAGATTTTCAATTTCTACATATGATTTTACTTTTTAATATGAGAAAAATGTTACCATTGAGAATATCACATGAAGTTTGAGCTGAGCAAATGAGTTGGTTCTACAAGTGAATAATAATTTGGCAGAGGGAAAAGGGCGTAGAACAAGTAATTTGTTTTATGGTGACAGTTGGGACATTTTAATGATAGTCGTGACATGATAGGGAGCGACAGAAAGGGCAAATCCCACAACTGCTCCGAATTAAGACCTTTCATGCATTATTTCTCACAGTAAATGTGAATTACAAATGGAAATGTTTCAATCATAAGTGCATCTCCATGAAATTGTGTTTTCTTTTTTACACAATTTGTAGCCCAAGTCACGAAATTATTGCTCTCATGTGAGAAATAGAGTTATTATACGACTGACTTCCACTTTCCATATCTGTTTCAATGAAACTATAGTCCTATTTTACATTCTTTTTGTACTTACCTAACCTACATGCTTAATAAATTACTATTTCTTTGTATCCTCCATCTGTACACTGTACAGTTGGATTATTAAACAAATTTTATCTACCTTATTTATCAAATCCTCCTAAATAATACAAACAGCTTGAATTTGCACGGTTTATTTGTTAATTAAGTCATCCTATCCTTTCTTTTCTGCAAATAAATAGAAATTCCAGAGCTTACGGAATAGGAAAATCTAAATTTTTTTCTTGTTTCTTAATTCCATTTGGTAGAATAGGAATCTAAAAGTCTATAGAGAAAAGACACAGGTGCCACAATACATTTCCTTAGGTGTCATTCATTCCTTGTGTATTTGTCGGGTTTGCACTCGCCCGTGTCATGTCAAGATCCCTACGTGTGTCACAACAACAACATGCAATCCTTCTTTTTTACCGCTATTACAACTCTAGCACTAAAATAATCCTCTAATCACTCAATTGAGAATAGCGAAATGCCACTTATATTATCTAGCTTCCCTTTTCCCTAGCTTCACGCAATTCTAGTAGTAAAGTAAGGAGGCAACTAACTAACTAACTATAGTATGAATACGAACAACATAATTTATCTCCAGAAAAGAAAAAAATACTGGAGGAACCATAAACGAAAATGTTCATTCCACTTTGTGAAAAGGATCACTTATTAAGCCAGGGAGATGCGGCTTTTGTAAATATTTGATGAGATGAGCAGGCGGCGGCTTGACTCAATCAGTAGACAACCATAAGAATGCTTAATCTCTGGCTAAAAGTTGCCACCGACTGGGTGTACACACAAACTACCCAATGTTGTGGTTACTTTTGTGGTCTCACGTACTACCGTCCCTTCTAGTTACAGTTGTGCCGCCATTTCTAAACAAAATTCCAGTCCACTAACTTAACTTGATACTAACAATGCATATTGTATCTTCTGGAATGAGAAAAATACGGGGAAAAGATATCAAAAGTGGTCCAGTTGTTTAGTTTGTAATTTAATCTACAATGGTACGTGCACACACACACAAACAATATAAACGTATCCAAACATGTTGTTTGAACCACAAGCACAATTTTCTTCAATTCTTAAGTAGAATTACATGGGAAACAAACTGTTTCCATATGCATGCTATATGGGATAATGGGCTCCTGTTGAATAAATAAAAAGGTGCTAGGAAGATGTAGTGGAAAATTTAGCACAAACACAATTTCCAGCTCACCATTCCAGACTCTATCAATAATCCATGGGTCTCAAGTTAGTTGTGCATGCATATACTACTAACTAACTAACTAACTAACTATGGTGTAGTATAAATGTAATTACCACTAGTGGGAATTTGTACCACCACAACTCCATTCTATTTGTTAGTTGTTACGACTATGTGCATGTGAATTCAATGACAAATAGATGGGTCATATTATCATCATTATTGCCACTCAAAGTTCGCACCCAGAGGAGTGTAAATGGTGGCAAGTTAACTTATTTGATACTGGCACTTGGAGCCACCATAAGGCATAATGTTCTAGAGTGAACTAACGAATCTAATCGGCTCTGCGATTGCGGGCTCTACACACTTGTAATTTAATTGGTGCTTGGAAATTGACCGTGATGAATGATGAGAGCATGGTGACTGTGACAGAAATAGATGTTTCCCACTTTTATTGCATGTTTAGAACCGTGGAAACTACCATTACATAGTCACTTGTACACAGTGTAGAATGATAGTTTCGAGGGCACGAATTCGTTTGCAATCAACAAATTACCAATTCGGGTAATACAAATTGGTGGTTTCCATTGATTTTTATTTGAGTACAAAATGGAGCTTTATTTCGTCGGTTTTTGTATGCGATGCATACGTTTGCTCTCTACCGTAAATAAATATATCGATACAAATACTTTTCCAGGAGCCTTGAGCATTCTTTTTTATCGCTGTGTGATAATAATGGATTGTTGTAGTCACAAATTCAATAATTGCGGTAGTTTTTTCTCGTAGATTCCTATTGGATGTTTGTATTTGGGAGCAATAAATTTAATAACGAAAGTGGCTACATAAAGTGCTCTGTGTGTGTTGGAGCAAGCATTCATGGATCAATGGTTTCGTACTCGTACTGTGGCAATAATTCATTTTGATTTTAGCATGTGATGGATGGTTGAATTTGTGGCTCAAATGGGAAAGGAATCCATCACATTCCTCACAAAATATA
>Ga0210040_10001756_pt1 | contig 32000 bp, 28 predicted proteins | sample CryGeyCG12114_NA_FD_185462 | JGI IMG/M metagenome (GOLD analysis project Ga0210040, IMG submission 185462) | Groundwater microbial communities from aquifer - Crystal Geyser CG19_WC_8/21/14_NA (SPAdes) (version 2) | ecosystem: Environmental > Aquatic > Deep subsurface > Groundwater | place: USA...
CATGGGTCGCACCTCGCTCATGCCTTCTTGGGCTACAGGGCGCTCAATCTCTTCTTCGATCATACTCGTCTCGAACATTTCCTGCTCGAACTTGCGATCCTTCCTCTCAGCTTTGTCGTCTCTCCTCTTCAATCTCGTCTCCCACAGCCCTTCGAGGTCCATGTCGAGCCGTTTTTCCTCCGTGAACATCTGCACTACTATCCTCGGTGCGTGGCTTGCACTTCCAAACCCCCTATACTGGAAATCCGCGTCTGAAGGGTTTGCGTACTCATCTTCGTCCTCGATGATCCGTTCTTGATCCTTGGCCGAATACGCAGGATGCATGTCTTCGTTTGTACTCTCGTCTTGCGTCGCAAGCTCTGCCTCTGCCCCTGTACCAGTATCGGGCATCTTGACACCATCGACAGCCCCAATGTTACAACAGATCCAGCCCGTCGTTATCCCATCGTCATACCCCTTGCCCGAATCATACATGGTATTCCCCACACTCTGCGCCAACTTCATCTTCTTGTTTCTCCTGCGTAGCTTCAGTTTCAGCTCTTGCCGGCCCAGTAGACCGTCGGCGAAGGGCCGTAGTTTGTAGGTACTCCTCAGCCACCTGCAGAAGCGGTCTGCGCTGGTGTTCAAGTGTTTCTCTGACCGTGCTGTGCCGAGGATCATGATCAGATTTGCGCCGAGCGCGGAGGGAGGCGAGAGATCGCGGAGGTCGAGGATTGTGAGGTGGTCGAGGCCGATGGTTATGCTGAGGTGCTCGAGGAGGGAGGAGAGGATGGCCGGTGGGTTCTCGGGGAGGGGTGGGATTTCTTGGGCAGCGAGATTGGGGGCTAGGGACTCGGATGGGGAGAGGGGGGTGGGAGGTTGGACTTGGAGATACCATGGGATATGAGACGCTGGTTGAGTGGTTGATGTCGACGTTGATAAGGCTGGCAACTCTGGGGGCGTAGAGGTTGATCCCTCTATAGGGGACTCGGCTTCTCGTTGTGATTCATTGACCGTATCCGTCGTGCCTCCAGACCGCGTTGGTCGGTCCTGCAGCCTGAACGCCGAAGCGTGCACGGATCTCGCTGCTATGCTTGATGATACTTTCTGTGGCCCCCGAGTGACCGAAGACCGTGTTGGCATCCGTCTTGTCACCGGTGGATGTCCGGCAAGGGAAGTGAATGCATCAAGAAGGCGTCGCTGACAGGCATGGCAGCCGCGGAAAGCTGATGCCATCGTGCTGATGACTGCTATGAAGAATAGGCAGCCGGTTCGATGGGAGGACCGACTCTTGCTCTTCTCGTCAGCTCTGAGTCCGTGATATTTCTCTGCGGCGACAAGATGGTTAACTCGAAGTTCTGCCCGCAAAAGCAGCGCTCTTATTGGTGGAGTGAAAGTCGATGGGACAGCCTTCTCATGACTCGTTTGGTCCTTTATTGCACGGGCTTGAACCAGTCATACACTTGATGTACTGGGTCACTAGGTCGCAATTCAGACATATATGCACCTCGTGAATGCATGATGTGGCATGTCGTTTCGTCGAGATCCAGGTTTAGTTCGCAATAGAGGACTTCCACGATTCCTGAACTTTCGCAGATTTGTGAAATCCAACATGGCTACCACTTCAATCAGCCTCACAACTCCTGAGCAGCTCTTTAGAAAATGCCTTCTCGACTGCAGAGATCGGATGTCAGACGTGCAGGGCATGAAAGAGCTACAGCTTCGATGGACTGGCGGCTGGGTGAGGGACAAATTACTTGGAACGACGAGTCATGACATTGATGTAGCGCTCAGCACAATGACAGGATGGCAGTTTGGACAGGCTTTACAGGAATACATGAAGGATCACGGTTCCCAGTACGAAAATGAGGCCAACCAGCAGGGCTTCAAAGCAGAGATCAAGAATTTGCACAAAATCGAGGCCAACCCAGAAAAGTCCAAACATCTCGAAACAATCACGACGCGCATGTTTGGCATGGATGTTGATTTTGTAAACCTGAGAAAGGAAGTCTACGACGAGAAAAGTAGGAATCCTCAGATGGAGTTCGGTACACCAGAGGAGGACGCCATGAGGCGAGACGCCTGTGTTAATGCCCTCTTCTATAACCTGGATACTCAGCAAGTTGAGGACTTCACGGGACGAGGCCTCCGTGATATGAGCGCCAGGATGATTCGTACACCGCTGGCTCCATATCAGACTTTCAGGGACGACCCCCTCCGAGTGCTGAGACTCATTCGCTTTGCTGCTCGCCTGGGCTACACGATTCACGAAGACTCGCTGAAAGCCATGGCCGACCCTTCTATCCACGACGCACTTCGACTCAAGATCAGCAGAGAAAGAGTTGGGGTCGAAATTGGCAAGATCATGACAGGCCCCGACCCAGTAGGAGGATTAATGCAGATCCACCAACTTGGTTTGTACAAAACCGTGTTTACAGATCCAGATGACACGGCAGTGCAGATAGACGACGCCACTTTCGCAAACGCCATTCAGACTCTACAGAAGGTGCTGAAGCAGTGCTCTTCTGTGTGCTCTATTCTGAGGCCTGAGGCTGATGTCACCGTAGCATGGACTCTTGCGACGTACGTGCCGTACATGAATGACGAGGAAGCAGCGGTCGCTGCAGCGAAGGCAGCTATCAAAGCGACAAACTTGATATCCAAGATCCTAGGCGAAGCCATCAGATACAGGAGGCGGCTTCAGTCTCTGACCTGCAAAGTCTCTTCCGACCAAGCTACAAGAGCAGAAGTAGGCGTTGCGCTCAAGGAGTGCGGCAAATCGTGGCGTTCCCATGTGCTCTACTCACTGCTATGCGATGCTACAGAGGAGGGCTTTCAGGCCGCTGTCGATCGATACACAAAGTTTGTTGATTTCGTGCGAACAGAGCAGCTGGAAGGTGCTGCCGAATTGAAGCCAATCATCAATGGCAACGACATCAAAAATGCCCTAGAGATTTCCAAGGCAGGTAGCTGGCTGAAGCAAGCACTTGACGTGGTCACTGAATGGCAGTTCGCACACCCCAGAGGAACTGCGGAGGAAGCGAAAGAAATGATCAAGCTGAAGAAAGATCAATTGCAAACAGGATAAAAGCGTCGCCATCAAATTTTACTTGCTCTCGCCCGGACCTGGACATCTCGTGCCTCTTGCCTTACAGCAAGGCTGCTCATGATCTCCTCACTACCACCGCCAACAACATGGACACGTACGTCACGACTGATCTGTTCAATACGTGCTCCCCGGCCACTCTTTGCGTACCCAGCACCGCCCATGATTTGTTGAGCTTCTCGACACACTTTCTCAAGACACCTTGTGCTCATCACCTTTAGCAGAGCAGTCATGCCACCGACATTGACCTCTTTCCCACTGACACGGCTCTGATCAATGATGTAGCACAGCTGCTCCAAAAATGCTTGCGCGGGCTCGATCAACAAGCCCATGGTGGCGAACTTTTGGCGGATGGCTTCGTGCTCGATCAGCTTCTTGCCGAAGGTCTCACGGTCACAAGCATATTCGTAAGAATCTCGAACACAGACGCGAGATAGCCGGAGTGCTGCGGTGGCTAGACTCAATCTTTCAGGGTTGAAATTTGACATGATCAGAGCAAAGCCTTGATTCTCTTTTCCAATTAAATGATCTAGCGGCACCTCAACGTCTTCGAAGGTGATGTACGTCGAGCCTAGACATGTCAGCACAAGCCGCGTCTCGAAGCAACAGGAAGACTTACCACTAGCATGCACACCTTGGTTCTCTAGTCTTCGAGTAGACACGCCTGGCGCTTTGAGAGGGATGACGAGCAGACTGATACCACCATGGGCTGGCCCGCCAGTTCTCACAGCAGTGGTGCAGTAGTCTGCCCAGATACCATTTGTGATCCACTTTTTCGCACCGTTCACGATGTATTTGTCTCCCTTCCTCTCCGCGGTTGTCTTGAGATTGGCAACATCACTCCCTCCATCCGGCTCAGTGATGCCCAGACAGAACCTTAGTTCGCCTCTTGCCACTCTTGGCAGCCATCTCTGTCTTTGCTCTTTGGAGCCGAATCTAGTGATAGGCGGACAACCGATCCCATTTCCTCCGTTAAGGCCCCAGCTAACGCCGCACCAGCCCATACGGTTGAGTTCATCGCCTACAATGACGCCGCACCAGACATCCCATTCACTGTGAGGTATACCAGCGATGGGCGTCACACCGCCGGCATCCTCTTCATCGATCACAGGGTGCACGATCGCAAAGCCAGCTTCGCAGTACTTCTTCCTTACGTAGTCTGGAACTTCACCGTTTGTCTCCCATTCTTGCGCATTCGGCAGGAGCTCAGTCTCTACGAAGTTGCGGACGTAGGTACGGACTCTCTCATGCTTCTCGGTGTAGTATTGGTTGAAGGCGGGATCGAGCTGGGGTAGGAGCGGTTCGGCAAAGGGCACTGACTTAGAGGATGGTGCCATGTTCACGACTTGATGGTCTGCGAGGAGTAGGAAATGGCGGTTTAGAAGCCAATTAGGCTACTACCATGAGAGGGACTACATTTCCCTGGTCTGCCCTGAATATTGCTGCGCGCCTCGCTGTTCGGCTGCGGAGGCAGAGGTCGGGCGGGAAGTTGCCTCGGCGACTCGGAGGAGAGGCAGCTGCGGCGAGGCCGGCGCTCAAAAGCGCTGTGCAGATACCGTCCTAGTGTCTGCCGTAGATATAGCAGCATTCTTTCTGCGAAAGGTGTCCCTGCCTATTAGTTTTAGTCGTCTACCAGAGAGTCGCGTACTCAAGTCTTTACCCTCGATCTGGCGATGCAACTTGATGCTAAAAGCTATCAGAAGCTGAGTGTGCTAGTGTCCGGTTTGTTGTTCTTCGCTTTACATACTACATACCTTCCTCGCACGTGATCCTGCATGGATGAGCCTTGACTCATGTTCTTGACCATGTCATGGAGTCTAAAGTCGACGACCAACCACCAGGAGAGAAGGTAGAGGCTGGGGAAAGTGTACAGCCCTCTGATAAGGTTCCCCGAGACACGGCAAAGCGTTCCCCGACCGAAGAGACTCGGTCGCTGGATGAAGATGAATCGACGAGTTGGTCGCCTGCTCATGTTACAGCGGTGCGTCAAAACGAAGAGCGGGAAGCTCGTGATGTCCCTGCCGAGCCCCCAGAGGACGTGCCCTTGTACCCTCAATTAACCCATGAGCCCCTTGAGTCTCCGAAGGCTAGCTATCGAGATGAGCGTGAGAGTGATGACGACGACAACGACGATGTTGGCTTCGGCATTTCTCGGCCAATACCCAGACGCTCAACGCCGTCTCCGGAATTGTTTCAGCGCAACCACGGAGGAGTCGTACACAACGTGGGCGATGAAGGGGTGATGCGAATGCACAGATTCACACTCTACGAGACGCAAAGTCTGTACTATATTATCGGCTCTGACATGCTGAGATACTCTTACCGAATCCTGAAGATCAGCCGTAACGCTGATCAGGGTGAGCTCGATATCACGGAAGATGACATTGTGTATAACCAAAGAGAAACGCAGCAGATTGTCAACGCCATTGACGAGGGCAATCGAGCGACTGGCGGCCTGAAGGTGAAAATGCATGAATTCTGGGGCCTTCTTGGTTTCGTCAAGTTCACAGGCGCATACTATATGGTCATAATAACCAAGAGAAGTCATGTAGCTGTTGTGGGTGGCCACTACATTGACAAAGTCGACAAGACAGAAATGATTCAACTGACAACGACTGCTGCAGCCAAAGTCAAAGCAGAGAAACATTTGGAAGAAGCTCGATTGCTGAACATTTTTGGTGTTGTTGATCTGTCTAAGGGGTTTTACTTCAGCCGGTCCTATGATATCACCCGAACATTGCAGCACAATATCATACGCGAGAGAGAAGCACTGCATGAAGGCTTTACACAACCGCCGGAACCCCACCTCAATGACATGTTTATCTGGAACCACCATCTGCTCGAACCTGCAAGAACAGCTTTGGCGAAGCCCTTTGACTGGTGTGTTGCTGTGACGCACGGCTATATTGACCAGTCGGCTTTGTCAATCTACTGGGGCAGAGTGGTCTATATCACAATCATTGCACGCCGATCACGATTCTTCGCTGGTGCTCGCTATCTGAAGAGAGGTGCAAATGACCTCGGCTACGTTGCCAACGACGTCGAGACCGAGCAGATCGTTTCGGAGATGCAGACACAATCTTTTCACGCTCCTGGACCAAAGCTATATGCCAATCCATTGTACACATCATATGTCCAGCATCGTGGCAGCATTCCACTTCATTGGACACAAGATGCGTCTGGCGTCTCACCAAAGCCAGACATTCACCTTAGCGTGGTTGACCCGTTCTACACTGCGGCGGCCTTGCACTTTGATAACCTCTTTGAGCGATATGGGACACCCATATATGCTCTCAACCTGATCAAGCAGAAGGAGCGAGCGCCGCGAGAGGGAAAGCTCGGCTCCGAATTCAAACTCGCTGTAGAGTATCTGAATCAATTCCTACCCGATGACAAGAAGATCATCTACAACGCATTTGATATGAGTCGTTCGACGAAGAGCAAAGACGGTGATGTGATCGGTGACCTCGAGGAGATCGCTGAAGAGATCATGCTGAAGACTGGCTTCTTCCAAAATGCGGTGGACTCTGAAAGTGGTGTGCGCCTGCAGAAGGGTGTGGTACGGACTAATTGTATCGACTGCCTTGATCGCACCAACGCCGCACAATTTGTTATCGGAAAGAAGGCTCTAGGTCACCAACTTCGAGCACTCGGTATCATGGAAGACACCCATATTGACTTCGACACAGATACAACGGTCATGTTTACTAATATGTACCACGACCATGGCGACACGATAGCCATACAGTATGGTGGGTCGCACCTCGTAAACACAATGTCAACATACCGGAAGATCAACCAGTGGACAAGTCATTCCCGAGATATGGTTGAAAGCTTCAAGAGATTCTACAATAACTCCTTCCTCGATGCCCAAAGGCAAGAATCATATAATTTGTTCCTTGGCACCTACAAGTATCAGAAGGGATATCCGATGCTCTGGGACATGTCGACCGACTATTATCTACATCACACTGAGCCTCGCTCGATGTTTGGGCGGGCAAGGCCTGGCTATAGAGCTTGGTACACACCAGCTCACCTGAAGAATGAGACAATACTGCCATCATCGTGGCCCCGAGAGCTTGACAATCTACCATTGTCCGACTTCGACGACTACTGGTCAGAGTATTACCGACCCCTAACTTTGTCATCATTCAGAAAGATATTCGCCTTCCGGATACACTCGAACCTGACGATGATCAACGTCAATGAAGAGACTCAAGAGGGTAAGTACGACTTGAGTCCGTTCGTCGTTCGCAAAGGCAAAGCAGCCCCGCCAGCTGTGAAGGATCAGGCAGGAGCCACCCGAAAGAAAGGTGTAAAGGTCATCGCACCTTCAGAAGAAGATGCATCCACGATGGGTGGTAGCTCGATCGATGCTCGACTCGCGAATACACCCGACCAAAAGCCAAAGCCCCAGGAACTGGGTGACTGGCTGAGCCTACAACAGCAACAGCATACATTACGCAGAAAATACACTGGCATAATCAAGGACTCCTCCTGGGAAAAGGCTTCACGTACACCAACGGTACCTGCCATGCCGTCCGGGAACCCAACAATCAACGACATACCTGCGCAGCCATCGAAACAAGAACGAGAAGCACTGGTATTCGAGAAAATGGTCACCGACAGCCTGACTCCGCAGGTCACAGAAAGCGAAGAGTATGAGGAGTATTTGTCGCATCCTGCGAACATAGCACTCGTCACCTCGGCCGACGCTGACTTCACAAACGCGCCGAAAGAGTTTGTCGATTACCTTGCCAGGAACGAGGACTCGAGCACAACCATGTACAACAATGCGCTGGCCAGCCTGGTAGATGGCGGTTCGGACACTTCTTACCCATACATGACTGTCGATGAAAGAGCGGAGATAAATACCGACGAATATCAAGAATACATCAATTCAGGTCTTCGAGACGACCCTCTGACAGTCCTTGATGAAGATGACACCAGCAAGAGGTATAAGAAGTACAAATCGTGGACCAGAGGCAAGAGTCTGTTTAAGCAAAAACACTATTTCGGCGGCGAACTCGTTTAGGAGACGCGAGGGTCGCCTCGACGGAAGTACGACCTTGACAGGCACGAGCATGGCGCTAGGATTGGCGCAACTCATGGGAGAGGGGTCGGGCATTTTCACGGCGTTCGCGATGCGGTTGTACCTTCTGTTTCTTCATCGGTACGAAAGCGTGCAGCGCAGCTTCATCACGTCCATTTCGAGGGATATGTCAGATATTAGCAGTCACAGACGGTAGTACTAATGTGGGCACAAGCTCAAACATCAGGGTGTACGAACAGGAGCCGAGACAATGGGCTTGAGGCAGGGGTGCGATTGGAGCAAACACAAAGGGGCGTCAAATTGAGCTTGTGTGGCTTTTCATTGGCGCACCATCGATCTGCCCAATTATTTCAACTTACTTGTGTTTTCCGATTGGTACACGAATCTCTCATCAAAAGGTCAGAAGGCAGCGGACAGTCAGTTGAAGCACAGTCGTTTTTACATTGTATTATGATGTATAGCTGGAAACAGGTGGCGTCGGTGGCTCATCCGCCCGTGTTTAATCTGGCTGACCGAGCTTAAGCTTAGGCGCTAAGGGGAGTCATCCACCCGTCGATTCGTGATTTCGCGGTCCACATCGCGGCTACTGCAAGGAACGCTGCAGGCCTTGTTTGTCTCTTACCCCTTCTCGACTTTTGACCTTCGTTGTGTCTGCATCTAATCGTCGTTGTCAACGGTAACTCGCATCTCCTCGTCCAACTCGTACCTCATGCCGTGCAGAGGTCGGTAGTCATTCTTTATTCGACATTTCGATCGCAGTTACAACTACAGGGTCCCTCACCTCTATTATTGGCAACCACGCACTGACCTGCATCGCTCCTTCCCCGACCTCGTCCGGATCATTTTGTAGTCCGTGAGAGCTACACTCGAGCCACAATTACCTTTGACAATCAATCCGAAGCCGCTGCTTGACCGAAAAGTCGACAGTCACCTCAATTATCTATCGTCCTCCCTGTCACCTCCTATTGCCCCGACATCAGTGTATCTGGACTCGGGACTGCACCTGGCCAAGTAGCCGCAAGTCCAAGCTAGATCGATGATCGGAAAGCCAACTCACCTCCCTATACTCTCACAGCAATCAAGATGAGGTTATCAGCATCGCTCCCGCTGTTTCTACCAGCCTTAGTATCAGCTAATGTCGCATGGCAACCACAAATAACTCCAGTACCAACACCTACACCTACCCAATCAGTACCTTCAGAACAGATAGAACAAGTATCAGCAGTCACCTATATTCCTTCGACCTTCCTACCATCAGTCGCATCGCATGCTTGGGACCCGATAATATCAGGAGCGGGTCACCTGCTAGACGAAATAGACGAGCATCTACATATGGACCTTAGGAAAAGACAAGGCAACGTGGTGGCCACAAACGTAGCTCCTGTGACACAGCCTACCCAAATGTCACCAGTGACAGTCTACAACATGAACGATGGGAAGGCGAGAACGTTCACGCAACTCTTCGTGGCTACACTGGACCAGTGGCCTAGTCCATCGGCAGGAGCGATAGGGCTTGGTACGATAACAGGACAAGTGGGAGTTGTCAAGACGAAAGGCCAAAAGAGAGACCTTGTCCCAGAGCCAACCACTCCGCCAGGCCAGACGCTCAGAATAAAAGGTAGAGAGATCACTATGCCCTGAGTAGAACGCTGTGCAGGGCAAGCTGGAGCAATCGATTCGTCAGCTATAAGAACTTGGCTGGGGTACGATTGACACGATATCACAACATCAAAAGGAGCCTCGCCACGTGCCGGAGGCAGGGTGCAGCAATACTGGGGCTCTAATACCGCCATCAATCACTATATTGACGGGAAAGAGCACTCGAAGAGCATGGCATGGCGTACGGCGTATGAGGGATAGAGATGACGAATGATGGGGCTGCGGTGGGGTGATACCTGTTTGACTTCAAGGCTCGACTATGCCATGTCCCCAAATTACCATCACAGGCTTGATGCTGGTGTAGGTCAATAATGACAGAAATACTTGTTTATTCTCATCCCGAAAGCCGTAACGCGCTGGAATGGAAATTACCCTGAACATGCTCACTAAACGCTCCGGTGCACGATCCAACCCCTCAAACAGGAAGTCTTCAAGGTAGGCGCGACTGTACGGGTTAGGAAGGTGTCAAGCAAGAGGCAGGCGCAACCGTGATGATTATGAATAGTCTCGCAGGCTGACATTTTCCCATCCCTGCTCTTCGCCACTTACTCTTCGTTTGTTGTCAGACGAAAGTTGACAATTTGCAGCTACCATGTCTGAATCAGCCGCCATCTCGGATGTAGGACTTCGACAAATCCTCACAGACCGCGACGCAGCCTCCATGAGTAACGACAAGCATCAAAGACGGCCTCCTGCTAGCAACGCAAATCGCAGTTTGACACCTTCCAAAGGACAAAATATGACGCCAACTTCACGAGCAACAACCGTAATGAACCCCTGGACAAAGCAGTCAAGATGTGCCAGATGTGACATAAAAGTGCCAGAGCTCCTTTGTTCAGCCTGCCACGAAGATGATGACGGTCAAGCAGGGATTCAAGATCCCACTAACCAGGTTCCTCACCTCTACAGCCATCTTTGCAAATCAGCTGCCATTGTGAGCGCCATACTGCCACGTCGGAAGAAGGAAAGCAACGAGCGGTACATACAGCGATTGCTAAACGAGGCAGACAACACTGAGGCTACAGGAATGAAGGAGATGATGGAAGTCGGAGGCGGCAACCGAGAAGACGGACCTCAAAAATCGGTTAAGATGGCCCAGGCAGAAGCACGTCTAGACGCTGCAATGGTCGAGGACGCTGATGAGGCCAATTTCGGCCGGGTGTTTCGCGATGAGTTTGGTCGCGCTCGACGGACCGACGATGACACTTCAGACCATGATGAGGGTGGCACAGAGGGCAGAATGGATGGCCTTAGCCATGAGCTTCGCCAAATTCTTGAAGGCGGCAGTGCCTCACGATGTCCGGCATGTGATTGGAAGGTTGAGAAGGACAAATGCATGAGATGTGGCTACTCGATTAGTAACGACCTGGGCCTGGAGAGTTCCGGGGACGATGACGAAAATCCCCTCGAGGCGATGTTCGACAAACTACTCGATGGTCGATGAGAGGACAGTCCTGAAGAGTGGAGAGCGAAATCGACTTCATGCTTGAGTATAAGGGAAAGGCCGGGTGGTTATTCCACGGTCGCGAGCGGCTAGCATGCATCATCTAGTAGTTTAAGGATCTGGCTATCAGAGCAAGGACAATAAAAGCATCACAAATAGGTTCCTCTCCTAACAAGCTGAGAGTCTCGGTGGTAGCTATAATATGCCTATCAATGCTACAGCAGTGCCAGTGATTCTTCGTCTGTAGCCTCGTTGTCAAAGCCTTATGTATTGCGGGCTTTACTTTACGTCCCAGCGACGATGGTAATGGCTCTACGACGCGGCCAGCGTCTGATTCGCTGATTACCTGAACCTCTCTAAGTCGCCTCCACTACGTCGTTATCCTGATAAGCGAGTGCTTGTTTTTGCTTGTACAGTCCGGGATCTCTCTGATCGTTCGTTCATGTGAAGGGCGTCTTGACACCGAGTATCGACAACCGTATCTGAAGAGTCTCTTCAGATTTTGTCGTATCAAGTCCAACACTGAACGAAGGCACGAGCTTGAAGCCTTCCAGGCGCCAGCCGGCCCTTGCCGCATGGCCGAGGACGAACGTGGTCGCGTGGGCTACTTTCGTGAAAGATGGGCACAAGAAAACTTTCAAACTCGAGACAATCCACCACCGCATGATAGTAATGAGCATTCTGGGCGAGATGTCGAACTTTCTGAAATAAATGCTCAACAGCCCGCACGATCGGGGTCTCACTCAAGGAAGGCACAGAAGCGGTCGTGGAGGGAGAATCTGAAACTCGGTTCGAATCGGCCTGCTCCCTTGACTGCACCATTACCTGCATCGGATGCGAGCACATCGTTGCGATCGCCAGCCGATAGTCAGAACAACACGATCTACTCCGATGGGGGTTCACCAGGGTCAAACGTCGACGATGCGAAGCCACAACCCCCCAACGAACAGGATGAGGACAAGAAGCCTCCAGAATGGCTTGACGAACTTTACAAATTATCCTGGCTGACATTCTTCTCTCTCCTGGGCACGCTTGCCCGCTTAGGTGTCGATGCGATGACTCAATACCCGGATGCGCCTGTAACGTCGAGAATACTCTGGGCTAATTTGGGGGGATCCTTTGCCATGGGCTTTCTAGTCGAAGATCGAAATCTCTTTGGCCTGCCATCCAGTCTGAGACCTCCAACACCGAAGGAAGACCAACCACCAGACGAACCGAAACTCTCAGCGACACACCTGAAATTCAAGAAGACGATACCGCTGTACGTAGGACTGACGACTGGCTTCTGCGGCTCTTTTACCTCCTTCTCCAGCTTTATCCGTGATGCCTTTTTGGCACTGACAAACGCGCTTCCAGCCCCATCGTCAACCACACCCTACCATTCTTCCCCGGTGTCTCCAGCTCATCGCAGCGGAGGCTTTAGTTTTCTAGCCTTGCTAGCAATCCTCATCCTCCACCCTGCTGTCACCCTTGCAGCCCTGAAGACGGGCGCACACTTTGCGCTTCTTGTGCGTCCAATCCTCCCGCAGCGAATTCTTTCCGCACGTCTCTTCATCAAGGTCCTCAATCCACTCATCATCCTCATAGGTCTCGGCTCATGGCTCATCGGCGCCCTTTTCCTCACAATCTTCACGCCCTCTTCAGGTCCCAGTCCCGTCAATTGGCGTGCCCGCGCCACGATTCCACTTTTGTTTGCGCCGCTGGGTTGTATTCTCCGGTTCTATCTAGCGAAGTACCTTAATCGGCCGTCTACGCCAAATTTCCCCTGGGGCACGTTCGTGGCCAATATTTTAGGGACACTCGTGTTGGGCATGGCATGGGATTTACAGCACGCAAGAAGCATTGGCGCGAGTAGCGGAAATGCGTGTGCGGTGTTATTGGGTGTGCAGGAGGGATTCTGCGGGTGTTTGTCGACTGTGAGTACATGGGTCGTTGAGTTGAATGGGTTGGGGAAGAAGTGGGCTTGGATTTACGGATTGGCAAGTGTGCTGGTAGGTCTGGCGGGGATGGTGGTTGTCATGGGTTCTATGGGGTGGACGGTAGGTTTTGCGGATCCTGTTTGTGGATAGACGAGGAGGGTGTCCAATGTCAGCAGTCTTCCAAGTAGATTAGTTCGGACGAGTGCAAATGCGCGCACTTCAATTACATCCATGCGAGCAGGAAGGCAAAGTGTATATGATCAAGAATCTGTACGTGTTGCTATTGTAGTCCGAGCTGGGTAAATCATTGTTCACTAACACTGTACAAAAAGGCTGTGCGGATCGAAACGATTATTTAGGGACGGCTGCCACACTGAATATACTAGTTGAGGTCACTGATGGATGAGAGGGACAAGGAATACATGAAGATTGAATGACACTATCGTGAAGAGCAAGCTAGACCGTGTATAGTTAGCGCCGGGGCTTATCCGCGATAGGGTCATTCGGCGGACTCTTCTCAAGGCTGGCTGCTCAATACTGTAATTTTTGTTTTGTCACTGAGCCCTGACGTCTCGTCACCCACGCCTCAGCATCTGAAGTACTTTTTGGCATGGCAGGTAAACATACTGATTATCCTTCGGACGGCAACCCTGCAAAGAGGCAGAAGATGTCTGCACCAGTCGACCCCAAAGACAATCCGTACCTTGCTCATTGGAACCAGAATGGCAGTGGCACCAACGGCTACAGCAATGGCTCGTCATCCTTCTCGAGTCCGCTCGACAACCTCGAGAGGCACAAGACCAAGGTCTCAGATCATGTCGCAGCCGAGGACGGGAAGAACAATCCTTTCACGGGCCAGCCTTTCTCACAGCGCTACCTCAGCATATTGAAGACCCGAAAGGATCTGCCTGTTCATACGCAGCGAGCCGAGTTCCTGGAGATGTACCAAAAGTCCCAAATACTAGTCTTCGTTGGAGAGACGGGTTCAGGAAAAACCACTCAAATACCGCAGTTTGTGCTCTATGACGACTTGCCGCAGCACGACAACAAGATCGTCGCTTGCACCCAGCCTCGTCGAGTTGCCGCCATGTCGGTGGCCGAACGTGTCGCAAACGAGATGGACGTGAAGCTTGGTGAAGAGGTCGGTTACAGCATCCGTTTCGAGGACATGACAAGCGCAAAGACTATACTAAAGTACATGACCGATGGTATGCTGCTAAGAGAAGCCATGAACGACCACGACTTGAGCCGGTACAGTACTATCATACTAGACGAGGCTCACGAAAGGACACTCGCCACTGACGTGCTTATGGCCATGTTGAAAGAACTGACCTTGCGGCGTCCTGATCTAAAGCTGATTGTCATGTCCGCCACTTTGGACGCGCAAAAGTTCCAGCGATACTTCAACGAGGCACCACTCCTGGCTGTGCCTGGTCGAACCCATCCTGTCGAGATCTTCTACACACCTGAACCGGAGCGGGACTACCTCGAAGCAGCTCTGAGAACAGTGCTGCAAATACATGCCACAGAAGCAGAAGGAGATATACTTCTATTCTTGACTGGTGAAGAAGAGATTGAAGATGCTGTGAAGAAGATCAAGCTCGAAGCCGACGAGATGATCCGCGAAGCAGATGCAGGACCGATGGATGTCTACCCTCTGTACGGTTCTTTGCCTCCAGCACAACAGCAGAAGATTTTCCAGCCTGCCCCGAAGCCTCGAAGACCGGGCGGACGAGCAGGTCGCAAGTGCATAGTGTCAACAAATATTGCCGAGACGTCATTGACCATCGATGGTATTGTGTACGTGGTTGATCCCGGCTTTTCGAAGCAGAAAGTGTACAACCCGCGTATACGTGTCGAATCCCTCCTTGTTTCGCCAATCAGCAAAGCCTCAGCGCAGCAACGTGCTGGTCGTGCTGGCCGTACACGACCTGGAAAATGCTTCCGGCTTTACACTGAAGCTGCGTTCAAGAAAGAGCTTATTGAGGCAACGTATCCGGAAATTTTGAGGTCGAACTTGTCCAACACTGTGCTTGAGCTGAAGAAGCTCGGCATTGACGACCTTGTGCACTTCGATCTGATGGATCCGCCTGCACCAGAAACGTTGATGCGAGCGTTAGAAGAGCTGAACTATCTAGCCTGCTTGGACGATGATGGCAATCTGACGCACTTGGGCAGGCTGGCGTCGGAGTTTCCGCTGGATCCTGCGCTGGCGGTCATGCTCATCTCGTCACCAGAATTTTATTGCTCGAACGAGATCTTGAGCTTGACGGCCTTGCTCTCAGTACCCCAAGTATTTGTGCGACCAGCTAATGCAAGAAAGCGTGCGGACGAGATGAAGAATCTCTTTGCACATCCAGATGGCGACCATCTGACACTGCTCAACGTCTACCATGCTTTCAAAGGTCCAGAAGCCCAATTGAACCCCAAACAGTGGTGTCATGACCACTTCCTGTCGCTACGAGCACTGCAGTCAGCAGACAACGTGCGACTTCAGCTTCGTCGAATAATGGAGAGATCGGAACTCGAGCTCATGTCGACGCCTTTCGAGGACAAGAAATATTACGAGAACATCAGAAGAGCGCTTGTGTCGGGCTTCTTCATGCAAGTGGCTAAGAAGGAGGCTAATGGTAAAACGTATACTACCGTCAAGGACAACCAGACAGTATTACTGCATCCGTCCACCGTGCTTGGACAAGAAGCTGAATGGGTCGTGTACAATGAATTTGTGCTTACGAGCAAGAATTACATCCGGACGGTCACTGGCGTCAGAGGCGAATGGCTGCTTGATATCGCACCGGGGTATTATGATGTTGATTCTTTCCAGAAGGGAGAAGTCAAGACTGCATTGATGAGGCTGAGGGAACGCATCGATAGAAGAGCAAAGATGAAAGGAGGTAGATAGAGCAGGTAGACTAAAGACAAGGTGGACTGTACCTTGAACGCACTGGCTGGGAGAAGTGAGTTTCTGGCTGACTTATCAGCAGGCTAGCGAGCTCCATATAGTATAGCATCTTTTCATGGCTTTATGGTTATAAGCACATTAAAGTTGTCTTGCGACTTGGTGCTGCAGAGTTGAGGCGTTTGTAAAAAGCGGGCTATGTCCTGTTTCTAAGCAGGAATAAATCTATTCTTGATTGCTTAACTGCACTGTTTCATCAATGTGGAAAGACCCAACTTTGACCTTAATGATCAAACTCCGCCGAGCGCCCTGAGTGCAGACTTCTACCCAGATACCATTGCATATATGCCCGAAAGACCAGTCGTCGTGGTTCTAGAGGACGAAAGCCACATAGAAAAGCCCATTTCTCGAAACCTCCGCCATCAAGCACTGGCCCTCGTGAAGACTCTTGAGGATGCACAATCCACACCACAACTCCCAGACACCCTCCTCGACCTCCTAACACAAATCATCAAGCCTCTGTTCTCAAACGAACACCACTCAAAACTTACCTCAACAGGCCGCAAGAACCTCGTACACGACGGCCTCCCAGCCTCCGTCAACCGCTTTTCGTCACAGATACTATTCGACGGCGAAAGCAGACCTCTGTGGAAGAACGGCTGGACATCTCCTCTATTGCGCCATGTCTTGCGCAGCTACGAGGGACTAAAGTCACCAGACGACTCAGCGCGAAGAAAGACCCTCGAAGCCCATTTCCACCTCCTCGTGCCGCCGATATTGCACCAACTCGACGATGTCGAGATCAGCTACAAGTGCTCCGGCTGCCAGTGTCTACGACTCCTGTGTGACAACCTGCACGAGACACGCAGCGAGATTCTGAAGCGAAGTGGTCTGACAGACGTCTTCATCGACGCCCTGAAGAACGACTTCTCTCTTCTCCCCACTCTCACGCCTGAAGATGAGAGTCTGATGCTGCTGGAGGCCTTATACCCCGCCTACCGGAGTCTCGTGCGCGCGAGGTTTCCACATCACTCGAACAACGACAACGCCCAGCAAACTGACACCGACGCCACAACCTCAGACCCCGTCAGCGCAAAGCGAGAAGCAGCGCCAAAACCCACAAGCACAAGCACAAGCACAGACACAGACCCAGAACACACCCTCCGCACAACCTACCTAACCCTCCTCCTCCGCCACCAACTCCTACACTCCCTGCACCACCTCAGCACGGGCAGCGGAACCGGCACAACCATATCCGTCCCCCTCTCCACCTTCCTCATCTCCCAACTCCCCGCCCTCTTCACGGACCTGGGCGCCCCCTCCACATCCCACCTCCAATCCACCCTCCCCCTGCTCCGCAACGTCCTCCTCGACCCCTTCGGCACCGCCGCGCCAGAACTGCTGCTCGCGACGGCGCGCTGTCTGCAGGGGATCGTGCGTGTTACTTGGGCAAGGATCCGCGATAGGTGGTGGGGGGAGGTGCTCCGGGGCGCCGTGGCATGCTGGGTAAATCTGTGCGATGAGGAGGCGGATCTCGACGTCAAGGAGAAAGAGAGGGACAGAGCGGCGAAACGGAAGCTGAGCGAAGTAAAGACTGAGTTGAAGTTGTTGGTGTGGCTGCTGGAGGATGTGGTGAGGCAACAGGTGTTTGGGGCTGTGAGGCGGGAGCTGGTTATGGAGGAGCCGTTGCTTGAGGGGCTGTTTGAGGGAGACGTTCAGGACGAGGCCGAGACGGCAGTGTCTACGTCTATGAAGAAGAAGGGTACGATACAGATACAGGAGCTTTAAGGCTGAGCGGAGCTGTTAGACATTCATTCAGTTCGCGCTGCGATCGGTTGACTGATACAGTAGGATGAAGATCAGGGCTTGCTTGCTATCTTCTCGCCTTCGTTCATTCATGCGTGTCAAAGCAAAGCAGAGTCCGCTGGCATTGGCATTGCTGCGGCTACCTTGTGTGCTCTGCCACTACATCCACTTCCAAGTTCCTCAGGTCTTGCGACGTGCTATCGTGCCTACCTTCGTATTTTCTCCGATTCGCATGGATCGTGTCGCCTCGTTTGCCGGGTGATCGAGTCTCTGCTTCTAGGCCCAGGCTGTTGGGTGGTGCCTGCAGTGCCTCGCTTCCCTTGACCACCACACTGCAGTCATCTTCACATTTTCCCCTCCAAGTTATTTTCATGGATGTGTCTATCGACTGCAGGTACAGCAGCTGCTTGCAATCGCCAGCTCAGAGGAAAACACTCGTACGATGACTAAATCACGCAAGCGTCCGATGGGCCTGGAGCATAAGTTCGTTCGTGTTTGGGTTGGGGAGGAGCAAAAAGTAGCGAAGTCAGTGCAAGGCTTTTAAGAGGCTCAACAACGTCTGCATAGGCCTGAGCTTGACTATCGATGGTTCTGTGCTTTCACATAATGGACATAACAAATGATGTTCTTCCTGGCTGTAAAACAAACAAGAATAACATGCCTACCCATGCTGTTGATCAAGTCGAGAGATATTTGCTGCATTCCCATTTTAATCGTTCTTCAAGTCGAGTTCGTGCAATCAGCCGGGCTTGCAGTGCTCGCTGGTCTAGGGTCCCTGAAGAGCTTCTGCCTGGAGGAAGCAAACGCTTCCAATGGACCGAGCCAAAATCCACTGCACATTTTGAACACGCCTCTTTCGCCAATTCACCTGGGCCTGAGTGGCAAACACAACAGCAGCACGAACCTAATCGCTTCCTCCTCATCTTCGTTTGTACCAAATTATCATGCCGCATTCCGGGTCGTAGAAGTACATCAGAATCGTCCAAATCGTTTGTATTACTGCGGAATAGTTTCCCTTCTTGTGTTTCCTATACTGTCTGATACAGTAACAACGGTTCGCCGACATTCTCGATCTCGGGGATAGTACATTTCAGGTCGAAGGCTTTTGAAAGTACGATCTTGAATATCTGTGGGAGTCGTGTTAGCATGTCTACGATGGGTGTCTGGATGCGTGCTCACCTTCTGAACATTGATGCTGTGACTCGTGCTGCTGAAGATAAGACTTGCACGCATAGCCTTAGCGAAACGCCTGGCCTGCTGGCTGATCTCCTCTTGGTCCTCTTTGGGAAAGTTGACAAAATGATCGTATTTCGTACCGACCAGAAATGGGATGGCAGTTTTGTTGAAGCCTCGGCCTTGCCTGTACCACTCTTTGATACTGTTTAGTGTCGACTTTCGGGTCAGATCAAACATGAAGAGAATGGCAACAGCGTCGTTGCAGACCAGTGGGAGCATGTTGACGAATTCTCGCTGACCACCAAGATCCCATATGGAGAATGTGATTTCCGTGTTTCTTATCGAGATGGTCTTCTCCATGAAATTCACACCTGGCCCTCATTAGTATGCGCTGTTGTAGGAGGTGCGGTCGCTTGCCATACCTAGTGTCTGGATGTAATCCTCGTCCCAGCTGCCCTCGACATATTTGACCATCAAACTGGTCTTGCCTATCTGCGCATCACCCACCATGCCGACCTTGATTACAACGCTGCTCTTGTTGGGCTGTGCCTGTCTATTGTCTGAGTGTTGTGTCTGCATACCGCCCATCTCTGTGCCTGTGCCTGTGCCCGTGCTTGGTCTTGAGGCTGGCTGTTGGTACATTGAGGGCGAGTTGTACCTCGAGTCGGCATTGGGGTCCTGCTGTGGTGGAGGGGAGGTAGTTGCTGCTACTGCATCGTGCGACGTTCCATTCTGGTTGTTGCTCTGTTCCTCCTGACCAGTCATCACTGCATCTTGGTCGTTGATGATCTGAGGACTGTATGGATTGTCTGGATGGTCTGGCGCTTGCTGGCCGTCCATTTCTCCCTCCTTGCTTGCTTGCGCGCGTTCGTAGGGCAATCAACTGCAGTTGTAAGGTCAATCGCCTGTACCAGAAGTGAATGGGGGTTGTGACGAGGCCTTGTGCTATTCTCTTCGGCCCATATGCCTGCTCCTTGAATTGTTGTTTGACCAATCCGAGGGCAAGCTGCCGTTGGGGGTGTGGACTGAATGCACCGCCCACCAATCAAAACAATCAAAACAGAGACGCGCACGACGCGTTGGTTCAGAGGGGCAACATTCTTCAGCTTCAATCTGATACAAAAGTACGCATGGTTCTATGTGAAGTCTGTGGATCCGACAGTGCTCACTCCAGAGTACATGTATGAAGCCCACGTTCCAGTCGCCCTTGCCTAAGGTACAGACGTTCGGCGGACCAGGAGCACAACCCCTGCTTAGGAAAGCGTGACGAAGTCGCTTCGCCCCTTCCCGATGCATGCATACTGAGATACATCATTCATGATCGTGGAAGTACAGTGTCCACAGCGATCGTCTGGGTAGGCTTGCTATATTGTGGTGAGTCGGCAAGATGTTAGGATAAGAAAGATGAAAGATTCTGGCGCAGTTCTCAAGACATTCGCCATATATTCAGCCAGGGAGACTTATGGGATTTAGAGGTAGCTCGCCTTCAGGCGCTTCTCAATCCATCGTGTGTACGTTGGGCATCGGAACAGCACTCATGGCCACACTGTATAGCCCACCGTCAACACGGGCACTACACCACAACAAGAAATAGCGACAATAGCAACAATACTAGCATTCCTCCTATCGATCACTTCACGTGCCCTCGCGCTGCCATAGCCCAACTATGAGGTCTACAGAACTTGAATGCCTCTCCAGCGTGCAGTTGTAGCAGGTTCGTTCTCGTCATCCATCCGCGAGACGGCCAGGCCAGCCTCGGTCAGAAAGCAAGGTCATGAACCTACCACAAGCTTGCCAGCGCCTCCTGACAATGTTGCTATGCGATCCGCCCGACACTACTAGGATGTGCTACGAGTCTGGGATTTGCTGACTATAACCAACATGATGATCTGTGACCTCTCCAAGCGTGTCAAGTCCGGCAATTACTGTGCCTGCGTCAACTACGCTGAAGACATCCTCGACGACGACCGGGTTGACATAGGTCACGACAAAGCGAACAACAAGAACCCGAAACATGGTGAAGCTCAGAGTCAGAGGACGACGAGAACCACTCGCCGAACAAGATGGCGAGCGTTCCAGCATCGCATTCTAGGGCGGACTGATAGACATGATCAGCATGGGGCACGAGGACCAGCAGACTTCCTGACGCTCGGCAGCAACAGCATGTCAGCTAGGCGAGGGCTATCGGGCCGGTTGAATTAGCTTTGGCCGTGGCCAAATAGCCTGTAGAATGGGCCTCGGCGGATTACTGAGGTTCTTGTGAGGACTGATGCGGGCAGATACTAGACGCGAACCTGGGTTTTGTAGGAAAATAGCGGACAGGCTGGGCGCGAGGTATGAGCAAATCGTAATAATGCCTCTTTGGAAGAGCGAAGAGAAATAGCCAGTGGCATGAGCTATGGGGTTATGTTGAAAGGAATCGGCTGTGTTGAAGATGACTGAAGTGCAACACAAGGTGAGATTGTGAGGTCCGCTTCGACTAAGTACAACCGGGGGGGCGATCGATGGCGTGGATGACCGGTCGACGCGCTTGTCTTCGGCGTAAAGTCCACCGAAGCATCTTTCCAGCCGCGACGTCTAGATCTCCAGTCGGAACCGGCGCCCCAAGGACAATCGCATGTCAACACTCACCATCGGACAGTGTTCGTCGAGTTTCGAAAGCTCAATTATTAGCACGAGCATAGAGCCAGATAATGAGGAAGGAAGTGCAAGCAGGAAGCAAAAGCACAAGAAAAAACGTGGTAGTATCAACATTCATCTCATTAAGTCATGATACAAGCTCAAGCGGCGATGACAACTCAAATGCCCGTGCGCCTGCTGTGAATTGCTAGCACTGCCTATACAGCTAAACAAGCGAACCGTGATGCGCAGCTTTAACCGAAGAGAGCACCACCGAGTCTCATTCTTACAGACTTGACTTGAGTGTAGTTGGCCAACGCATACTTGCCCAGTTCTCGGCCAATACCGGACTCCTTGAAGCCACCGAATGGCACCTGGTATGACAACATGTTGTAGCAGTTGACCCAGACGGTACCGGCCTTCAGCGAGTTGGATACCCGGATGGCGGTGTTGAGGTTGGTTGTGTGCACAGCGGCGGCAAGGCCGTATGTGGTCTCGTTGCCCTTCTTGATGACCTCGTCCTCGGTCTCGAATTTGGAGATGGAGCAGACGGGGCCGAAGATCTCTTCTTGCATGATCTTCATGTCCTCAGAGACGCCAGAGAAGATGGTTGGCTGGATGAAGTAGCCCTCCTTTCCATGTCGCTCACCACCAGTCTCGAGCTTGGCACCAGACTCCTTGCCGTTCTGGATGTAGTTCATAATTCGGTCAAATTGAAGCTGGCTGACTTGTGGACCTTGGAAGGTGTCTGCGGCGAATGGGTCGCCGACGACGTTCTTCTGTGTGCGTGCCTTGAACTGCTCGATGAACTTGTCGTAGATGCCGGATTGGACGTAGATTCGAGAGCCGGCGCAGCAGCACTGGCCGTGGTTGAAGAAGATACCGAAGTTGACCCACGAGATGGCGTCTTCAATGTTGGCGTCGTTGAAGACAATGTTGGGTGACTTGCCACCGAGCTCTAGGGTGACCTTCTTCAGGTTTGACTTGGCCGCAGCCTGGAGGATGGTTCGGCCAACAACAGTCGAGCCGGTGAAGGCGACCTTGTCGATATCCATGTGGGAGGCAATTGCGGCACCAGCGGTCTTACCGAAGCCAGAGATGATGTTGACTACACCGGCTGGGATACCGGCCTTCTCGACGAGGGTGGCAGCGTACAGAGCAGAGAGTGGTGTTTGCTCTGCAGTCTTCAGAACGACGGTGTTACCAGTGGCCAAAGCAGGGCCGATCTTCCATGCCCACATGAGTAGTGGGAAGTTCCATGGGATGATCTGACCGCAGACACCGACTGGCTCGTGTCTTGTGTAGTTGAATGTCTCTGGGTCTGTGTCGATGACCTTTCCGTGAATCTTGTCTGCCCATCCACCATAGTATCTCAGGCAGCCGGAGGCCAAGCCGATGTCAACCTTGGCCATGGAGAGGGCCTTTCCGTTGTCGAGCGATTCGATAGCTGCAAGCGTGTCGATGTGCTCATCGAAGAGGTCGCCAAGCTTCTGGAGGTACTGCCCTCGGATAGATGGCATGGTCTCGGCCCATACGCCGTTCAGGGCTTTTCGTGCGGCCTTGACAGCAATGTCGACATCTGCGATCTGGTTAATATCTATCGTTTGCACAAAAAGATGTTGGCATACCTTCTGGGCCGGCTTCGTGCACAGCAACGATTGGCTTCTCGTTGGAGGGGTTGATGGTCTCAAAGGTCTTGCCTTCCTGTCCCTTCACGAACTTGCCATCAATGAAGAGGCCGAGCGGCTGCTCGTAGGTGATGGAAGGCGTCTCGATCTTCTGTGTCATAGACATCTTGAATATTTGGTATACAGAACTTTTAGATGGGGTATCTCAATATGCAAAATGGATATAAAGAGAAAAGGTCTTTCTTTTACCGTGAGGAGCGATGGCTTCCTTTATCAACGGACGTACTTGCGCGGGGTCATTCAACATAAAGACTCTGAAGGTTCCACCAGTCCACTAGATCTCCTATGAGCCGAACCATTGAGCTAGGCTATGCAGTGAGGTACTCTACACATGTGGAAACATGACACCCAGGGCCTTCCGTTGACGCTGGATCGGAGCACTGGCTGTCCCATGTTCAGTTGCGGGGAACGGAAGACCGTAATGCTTGCACGGAATGGACCAATGGAAGTAATGATAACGTGAGTTTTCATATTGTGGTGGGTACCGGCCTGTGGCAATTTGAGTAAGAAGAGGGGTTCATCATCAAGTCTGGCCATTCTTTGCTTGCTACAAGCCAATTGTGGTGTCGCAGTCCGTCTCGAGCTGTCGCATTCCCCAGATCCTCTACCGCGAAATATGCAGGATGACCCAGGTTGGGGTAGCAAATGCTTGGTGAAATTTTTTGGGAACAACGGATGCAGCACATCGCCTTGGCTCGGAGGGATATCGAGGTGGGCTTCTGCAGGTGCAACGTGCTGTTGGCAGGGGTATGTTTGTGTTTCTCGAGATGGGTTGCCGGTGCATGCAGGATGATCAATAATTGGTATGGTCCCGGGTTCAGCGGCCACAAAAGCGAAGCTTTGCTAAAGCATGACCACAGCAGAAGCAGCGTGTAGCACTTGATAGTTATCTATAGTGGGGTAGAATCTATTAGTGCTCTGGAGTAAACAAACGGAGGGCGCGCAGGCGGCAAACGTTCACGCTGTTTCGGACGAATAATGCCCCTCGACCCTTGTAGCCGTCCGAACCTCGGCGAAGTGCGGAATTGCAGTAACGTCACACCCTGCTCGACCAACGTGAGTGCTGCAGTTCCGCTTATCTAGGCTAGTTAAGCATACCGGAGGCGCACATTATTCTGTTCGAGCAGGGCATGCGGACCAAGAACGTCGGTCAATGCTCCGAGCGTGGCTTGATGTAGATGTGGAGTGTTCTGTAGCACAATGGTTCGATGTCCACGCGTTTGTGATGCTCGGTCATGGTCGTACTCAAGCTGCAAACGCTATGCAAGCCGACGTTCGTTTGCTGCAAAGTGATTGATGCTCAAACGACGGACACTCGGGAGCGGGGAGACGGCCTCGGGTATGAAAACGCTACCGAACCCTTCCCGGCCTGGCGCACTCCAAAAATTGGAATACTATTTATACAACCGGAATTAGCTTAAATATTGGCACACATAATTTGTCCAACTTTTACAGCTGTCATGGCTCTTCAAGAAGAGCGTCACCAGACTCAAAAGTCTCGCTTCATTTCACTCTCTGCGTGTACCCCTTTCGGAACATGAGTAGGCTTTCTCACTCGCGTATGATAAATCGCGATCGCTGAGGAGCCCTAAGCATTGGAAGTTATTGTTCAGGCAAGAAATTGTGCAAACGAACTTCCGGCTCGAGTTGGTGACATGGGATTATACCGTAGAGGGCGTGAGTCCTTGGGTCGATAGACATTCAACTTTTTGCTTTTTGGTCTCATCTATCTATTGCCTTGCTGTGCCTCGTAAATTTGGCTTGTTGTTGGCATAGAGCCCATATTCGAAACCATGTATTACAGAGAGAGAGCTTGCGTCGCAAACGACAAGTGCGTGTTTTCCTTACATCAGAACTGACCTCTCCGGAACCTGGAGGGCACCATATCTCAGTAATACAAATGCCAGAAAGCCTGCGTGAGACCCCCTCGAGGCTAACACCATCTTTTACGACCTCCATATCAGTCTTCAAGACTCATGATCGCATGCTTCAAGCCTCTCACATCAAACTCCATGACTCATTACCGCAGACTTAGATATTCCTCATACCTTCCTTCCAATGTGTGACCGACACTTTTTAAACCAGCACGAAGAGTAGACTTATACAGGACGTCTGTTCGCGCTTCCTTCGGTTTATGGCTGCATGACACAATGTGAGTGGAAAATAGGATATTGGAAATCTACCTCTCAGAATCCCATGGTGTGCGCTCCTAGGCTAGGCACGACATTCCTACTATGTAGGCAAATCATGGCGTGTCGGATAACTTACGTTCACCGAGAAAGCCTCGGTCGATTAGTCGTGTCTCCAACTCCACGCGATCCGAGGACCATTGTGCATACTGGACACGCCGACAATGGGAGGATGTTGCTTGTTCAAAGCTCCTGTCTTCAAGCTACCTGCTTGTCTGTCAAATCGATAGCTCGACTTCCGTCTACTTTGCACGTTCAAAATGACTTCCCGACCAATACGCATAGCTGGGGCGTCTGGCGCGGCCTCGGATCGCAGACATGCGATGGCAGCATTCGCAAAATCACATCCTCATGACCCAGTCGATGTGATAATCAACGATTACTTGTCTGAAGCCAACATGGTCACATCTGCTGCGCGCAAGCTGGATGCCGCAAGTGCTGGTCAGTCATATTCGGACCCCAATCCTCTATCTCTGGCAGCGCCGGGGTTCGAAGCGTCCTTCCTAGAAGCTCTTGAGCCAGCGCTTGAGGACCTCGCCAAGCACAAGATCAAGGTCGTCGCCAACGCCGGAGCCAGTGATACTCAAGGACTTTACAACATCGTCTGTGATATGATCAAGAAGAAGGGATTGCACATCCCCGTTGCCTGGATATCAGGTGATGAAGTGATGCCAGCTGTTCAAGCAGCGCTCAAAAGCGGAAGTTCACAATTCAAAAACATCTACACAGGCGAGAAGCTATCTGATTGGAATTTTGAACCCATTTATGCTCAGGCATACCTAGGAGGTCTGGGCATAGCTGAAGCATTCGCTCAAGGAGCCCAGATCGTGATCGCCGGCCGTGTGTCTGATGCATCCCCCGTGATAGGATCTGCTTTTTGGTACCATGGATGGAAGAGATCTCAAATACATGAGCTGGCAAATGCTTTCGTGGCTGGCCATATGGCTGAATGCAGCACGTATACCACAGGAGGTAACTTCAGCGGCTTTCGCGCTCTGGAAAATTCTGGTTGGGACGATATCGGCTTCCCGATCGTAGAGATCTCGAGCGATGGGAGTGTGGTGATAACGAAGCAAAAGAACTCAGGTGGTGCTGTGACGGTGGATACTTGCTCGTCTCAGCTTTTGTATGAGATCCAGGGACCGTACTATTACAACAGCGATGTTACCGCCGTGCTCGATGGTCTTTGGTTCGAGCAGGTTGCTAAGGACAGGGTCGCTCTGCGCGGTGTGAAAGGCCTGCCACCTCCCCCAACCACGAAGGTCGGGCTCACAGCCCGTGGTGGCTGGCAGGCAGAGGCATACTATTTCCTGGCCGGTCTGCACGTTGAAGACAAAGCGCGCATGTTGGAAGCACAGCTAAGAAAAGGTCTGGCACCTTATTCTAACAGATTCACAACGCTGTCATTTAGCGTAATAGGTTCCGCTGCACCCGACGCTGACAATCAGAATGCTGCGACTACCACATTCCGCGCATTTGTGCAAGCAAAATCAGCGGACGACATCACGCCCAAGAAGTTTCTTAGGCCGTTGATAGATAATATCATGCAGGGATACCCAGGTAGTCTCCCCTTAGTTAACTAGTTATCAGTTCTAACACAAGGATACCAGGGGCCACATTCCACCTCGATTTTCGACAGGGTCTACCGAAGCCATACTTCGAATACTATGTGACACTGCTGCCACAATCGGAAGTCCAACATACTGTGCACTTCAAGGGCCAGGATATCACTATTCCCCCACCACCTGCCACACATACCTTTGCGGAACGGCAACCGAGCAAGGACGGCCCGGACATTTCTGTTGATATAGAGAAGTTTGGGCCTACCGAGAGAGTGCCGCTAGGTACGATTGTTCATGCTCGATCAGGGGATAAGGGCTCGGACTGTAATTGTGGATTCTGGGTTCGACATGCGGACGAGTATACTTGGCTCCGAAACCTGCTCACTACCGACAAGATCAAGCAGCTGCTGGGTAAAGAGTACGACACCTCGAGACGACCGAAGATTGAGGTCGAGCGGTTTGAGTTATACAACATGAAGGGTGTTCATTTTCTCTTCGTAAGTCCTCCTCGTGACCCCTACACCCGCCCCGATACTAACCACACCCCTACAGCGGAATCTACTGGACCGTGGTGTGACCAGCACGAGCAGCGTCGACTTCCTAGGCAAGAACTGCGCCGAGTTTCTGCGAAACCGTCACGTTGACATTCCGGTCAAATTTCTGAATCGGAGCAGGCTGTGATCGGGGCGATTGGGATGTCGCAATCCGCGTCTTGTATCACAGTGGAGTTCTGGTTTATTTGCGTCGGTGCTTGGTGGACGCCCAAGAAGTTTACCGGAGTTGTTCATAACCATTTTTTGATAGCGTTGCTGTAGCCATCGTAATCCAAGCACCTACACTTGCTAGCGTGCCCAGGAACTGAATATCTAAACTTGCTTCCGTGGTTCGAAGGTCAACCTCAACACAGCCTCAAAGAAGCATTCAATCGTGCAGCAGGGAAAGCATAAATACTCACCACATCATAGGTGTTCCCAGTTGCAGCGATATGGGTGTGCTGCGGATTAGCGCTAAGGAAATGTAAGATGAAGCCGAGCCGGGAGCGGATCTATCGGATACTTGGCGCCAGATGTTCAGCAATCTCGTTGGAGGACTTAGATGCGACGTGGCGAGCCGCAAGACGAGTGTTCCCAGAATTTGGGACGACCGTACCAAACTTACACGTTCTAGGTAGCAAAGTTTCGATGTTCGAACCAGGCTTTTACGATCGGATAAAGCTACGAGGTATCGATGATGACTTTGGGGCAAAGGCCGGTTAACTAACGGAAATGCCCAGGTCTGCCCCTCCAGCCGGATGCTAGATTATCTTCTTGTCATCATTCTTCAACACTTGGCCAAATACCACTAGAGGCTTGTGCTTGTCCATACCAAGAACCATCCTAGGTCGCTGTCGCGTATGCAGGTGGCCATGCCTCCGATACGTTTTCTTGGAGTACTAATATTATCCCTTGTCACCCGTGCTTGCAGTTGTTGAAGAAAGTCCTTGTTCTTGCACTTTTCTTGTCGTGGCTGTCGTGACTTCCTACCTTGCCTCTCGCTATCTGATACAATCTGTCTGAACAGTCAGACTGCCTTTCTTTACTTAATCCAACTCACCCAGATTTTGTGACGCAGAGCTTTTAAGAATAGCAGGAAATATGGTCCAGGTAAGCAGCTTGGAGCAAAGCACTGGCAACACATTGCTAACATGCTTGCCAGGTCAAGTCTGCGCTCGCAGCTGGCGTGCTGCTTGCGTCTGCAGCTTATGCCGTTACTCCAGTGGTGGTCGATGGAGCCGATTTTGTGAATGCCGTCTCTGGCGCCAGATTTCAGATGATAGGTGTTGCGTATGTGGATAACATAGCGTCGGATAACAGTCACTGACGCATTGCACAGATACCAGCCTGGTGGTTCCGCTGGCTACAATCCGGGCAGTGGTACAGACCCTCTCAGTGACGAGGCCCAATGCCTACGAGATGCTATCCTTATGCAGCGAGCCGGTATCAACACAGTCCGAGTGTACAACCTCGACCCTATGATCGACCACACTCCATGCATGTCCATCTTCAATGCTGCTGGTATCTATATGGTCCTCGACGTCAACTCTCCCCTACCAAACGAGTCCCTCAACCGGGCAGCACCATGGGAAAGCTACAACGAGGACTACATGAACCGTGTCTTCCAGATTGTTGAGGCATTCAAGAGTTTCCCCAACACACTGGGTTTCTTCTCTGCCAATGAGGTTATCAACGAGGAGTCTGACCCCTCTGTTCCCTCGTACATCCGAGCTGTAACTCGTGATATAAAAGATTACATTGCTGCACACTCGGACCGAACTATTCCTGTTGGTTACTCCGCTGCAGATGTTCGACCTCTGCTTGCAGACACTTTCAACTACCTTAGCTGCAACCTCGAGGCCTCCGCAGAATCGAAGATGGACTTCTTTGGCTTGAACTCTTACTCGTGGTGTGGTGATGCTACCTTCGAGACAGCTGGTTATAATATCCTTATGGAAGACTTCAGCAGCACGACTGTCCCTATCTTTTTCTCCGAGTATGGCTGCAACGAGGTCGAGCCCCGGACTTTTGAGGAGGTTGGCTCGATCTATTCTACTCCAATGACGGGTGTCTTTAGTGGTGGCCTCGTCTACGAATACACTGAAGAGGACAATGAATACGGCCTTGTCACCATCAACGACGACAACTCTATCGATCTCTCACAAGACTATGTCAACTTGATGGACCAGTTCAACCAGATCGATCTTACAGCTTTGACCCAGGCCAACTCGACTGCTACCAATCTAGAAGCTCCGACCTGCGAGTCTAGTATGATCACTAGCAACCTGACCAACAGCTTTGACATCCCGGAGCGTCTATCAGAAATCGGTGACTTGATCAACAACGGTGTTGGAGGCACATGGCCAACAGGTACCACAGAGGTTACAAACACTGCCGAGGTTGCCACCGTCCGCAACCCAGACGGCAGCGAACTGACAGGCCTCGAGCTCAGAGTACTCCCCGATGACGAGAGCAACTTGCCAGGTGAGAACGTTAGTGGCACCACTGGCACTGCCGGCCCAGGTACGAGCACTCCGTCAAGTACAAGTACCAGCAGCGGTGGCGGCTCCAGCCCCACCGGCGAGAGTGCTGCTTCTTCGAGCAAAGTCAACGTTGACGCCCTAATCCTTGCTGCTTTGGCATTGGGAGTCTGGGCTCAAATGTAAATCCATGATGAGGTATAAATGATCAATGGCGTCAAGCAAAATTAAAGGAGGATTGTTGAGATAGAACAGCCTGTTACATGAGTATGCAGGTCGAAAGTTCGGGAGCACCATTAATGACGATAGATGATAAAGTACATATAACCTATGTGACAGAATACATTTGCCTTTCCTACCTATACCTGCATGACTTTGTCTCGTTGCTGGAGTCAATGGCAACAATGCTACCTCCGAGTCCGCGGTCCCTGCACTTTCAACAACCGTCCTATCAAATGATATTGCTGGTATCAATCCCTTTGCGACAGGAGACAGGGCATTGCATGAGCGTTCGAAGACCACGTTTCCAGATATGCTCTACATTCTCACACCTGCTCGCTGACAGCACTTCTATTGTCCAGCTTGTTCAGAGTCACGCGAGAGCCACATTGCCTAGTAGGTACGGATTTGAGCACCTCCCCTCCAGACTCCGTACAAGCTTTCTCCGCATTTGCCAAGCCCGACCCTTGTCCTTGTTTGAGTTACCATCTGTCAATCGTCCTTGCTTTGGACCAGGAACGTACCACTTTCCTGCTTCATGAAGGCACGGATGAACGCCTTGGCAGATCCGGGATCGTGCTTGACGTTGCATTGTTGTACTAGAAATGTGGTACCAGATGCTAGACTTGCATGTCGCCAACACTGGCCCACGCCGTTATAGGCAGGTCGCCATTGACAACTCGCATGTTGAAGGAACATGACGGCATCTTGTGTTGAGTGCTCAAAACGCTCAACTGCAGAGCTGTTGATAAGAAGAGCCGCAACTCATGTGTTCCTGAGGGATGCCTGCACGTGCTGCAAAGCCTTGTGAATTCAGCTGCTTGTTAACGCCAACATGAGGTCCTCCTATTTCTGTTGCATAGCCGCCATTGCTACTACTGTACTGGCATGTCAGAAGGAACACAAGCATGTCTTCCACGCGCATCGTGCGTTGTCTAAGAGGCAAGAGACCGTCTTTCCACCTGTTCTCACGGAACAGGAAGCGACCCTCATAGGTTCTATTGACAATGCAACTATTGAAGACTGGTAGGTCTTCTCGTACAGGGCCCCTTTTCCTTGTTTCCGCACCTAGATGTTTCCCGCAGACATGGAGCTGATCGCCACCGATTGATCAGGAGCTACTATTACACGCACGGATACCACATAGCAGGGACGAACGAAAGCATGGCGCAGTGGACAGCAGATCGCTGGGCAGAGAACGGCTTCGACAGCCGGCTAATCGAGTACCGTGAGTGAAGTTGCCCGGGAGTCTCAGCTCAGCCACTGATCCGTATATAGACACCTACCTCAACTATCCAGTCGCGCAATCGCTCAGTTTCTCGGCGAACGGCACTATGCGGGAAGTAAATCTAGAAGAAGCAGTTCTAGAAGAGGACCCGACTACAGGATGGCCTAATCGGGTGCCAACTTTTCATGGTTATTCTTTCAGTGGACAGGCAGAAGCTGAGTATGTCTACGTTGGGCGGGGTCAGCAAGCTGATTTCGAACGCCTTGTTGAGCTCGGAGTTGAGCTCGAGGGAAAGATCGCGCTGGCAAGGTACGTTGCCATGAACGCCTTCCAATATGTTACATACTTACACAAGCACAGATACGGCGGACCTTTCCGGGGCCTCAAAGTGAAGAACGCACAGTCATACGGCATGATCGGCTGTGTCATTTTTACCGA
>Ga0210040_10001757_pt1 | contig 31999 bp, 18 predicted proteins | sample CryGeyCG12114_NA_FD_185462 | JGI IMG/M metagenome (GOLD analysis project Ga0210040, IMG submission 185462) | Groundwater microbial communities from aquifer - Crystal Geyser CG19_WC_8/21/14_NA (SPAdes) (version 2) | ecosystem: Environmental > Aquatic > Deep subsurface > Groundwater | place: USA...
CATTTGTCTCGTTTCCCTGCTTTGCATGGATTACAACCAAATCCAGTCAGCTCAGGAAAACTGAGACTAAAATTAGAGGGGGATTTTTGACCTCATTTGAATGAAGGCAAAAATCTACCCTCACAAAGAAAAGTCTGCGTATTGATATCTTAGACACCTACAAAAAATTTCAGCCAAATCGGCTGAATAGCGACCGAGAAATTAACTCCCCTTTATCGGCCCGAAATTTCGGTTTTGGGGTGTATATCTCCGAAACGGGTCCACAGATTTTTTTGCAAAATGGCGTATTTTGATCAGTTTTTAATGCTCTATAAAGGAGTAGTATTAGCTAATTTTCATTGACACAAGTGTGACGGGCCCCCATGGACTTACTCATAGGGGTTGTGAGATGGCCAAATTTGTGGCTAATTTTGAATGTATCATCAAAATGTGTTTTTTTCCTAGAATGTTTTCCTACACATTTGCACAAAATGAGACTAAATAAATGCAATTTTTTCACATGATATTTTGTTAACAAATATTGAAGAGATCATTCATTACCTGCACTTTGGATTTCTGGGTTGGCTTTCCATCTCGTACATTTGGTATTTATGTTAGGTCAATTTTGAGCTTTATGTACGCGTTCCAGGTGTGATAAAGGAAACTGACCATTTCGCTAAAATCAATCAATAGACTACGCAAAGTAACAAATTTCACACTTGATCCAAGTGCGGCACTCCTTTGAAGGGGAAAAGCTTGATGCCAACGTGATGTAATCCTTATTCTAAGCTTTTACCACGAACACCACCTTTTGAATATCATTTCCAAGGGTTGTTTAAAGCCTATGACTTTTATTGCCATGTTAATCCTAAACTTTGTATTCTTTATCATCCCATGATTTTTGAGTACATTATAAGTAAACTATCATATCAATAGCATTGCAACGAACTAAATAACTACAAAGTGGTTTCACAAGAACACAAAGGTAAACGAAAAAACTAGTGCACACATGGTCCCTCACTGTACAGTGACTATGCTAGAGTTGTTCCTTTTGTAAAACTCAAGTGTGCACCACAAATGTTTAATAACAGTCTAAAAATGTGTACCAAAGCCCTTAGTATTGGGAAACAAAGGAAGGGATTACCGTAGCACATTTTTATATAGTGCTGGAAATCAAAGAGCTCTCAACCTTGTATCCCAATAATAATCTCGGTAAAAGCAACCTTTACTACTGAATAAAGGGAACCGGTGCATAAAACAGGAATCAGTGCTCTCACTTTTTATTACATTCAAAGAAAAAAAGGAAGGCATTTATGGGTGCTACCAGTGGTAATTTGCTGAGCAATGCCAAGCAAATTACTTTTTAAAGAAATCCTAACTCTATAATACATACTAACTAACTAACTAACTCATAGCATGCTGCTGGAGGAAAGAAAAATAACTCGCATCAATAATCCAAAAAATAACCAACCACACTGCACTGTGTGTTAATGCTTATTCACGCATGCATTACTTACTTACTCTGATTTTTATTCTCCCCTCTGTCTATATTATATCTGTTTCTGTGGCATTGCTAGCAAGTGAAGATTACTTCGTGCCAAGGTTTTTTTCCCTTCTTTCTTTTCACGAACCTTTATAGAGCTTGCAGTGCCTCTTACACTCTAGTGTGTACTGTGTATACGCATAGCAAACCCTAAGGGCACTTACCAACAGCTCTTATCAACAGGTGGTTTCCAGTTCCTATGCCTTGGAAGTAGCTGAGGCTGGTGGAAAATCATTTTTACCTGTACTGGCACACTAGAGAACACAGAGCTATCATTAAGGAGCAAATATGTAGGCACTCAAATAATCACTAACTAACTAACTACATTGTAAAAGCTCTTCATGTAAGTCCCATGCAGTAGTTTTCCCCCATTACTACCTTCAGTTGTATGCATACGCGGCTTATATTACTTACTATATTTACTACTACTGCATATACCTACTGGTGGAGCTATTATTATCCCGATGATTATTACTGTGGCAAAGCTACGGACGTGATGATCAAACCATCCATAGTTGTGCATGATGATGGTCCTTGCGTTACTGACTGACTTGGACCCTTTTGTTGGAAAGTTTAAGTTAGTAATGAGCTGAAGCTGAGTTAGTTAGTTAGTTAGTAGTCTGCGAGTACAGACCAAAAGCAGGGCTGTCTAACCAAACTAACTATAACTGACTACTACTGATGGAATCTGTGAGCCTGGGTAACAAAACTTTGCACCTACTTTTAAATAGGACGCATAGGATGTACAGAGTATCTGTGTCTCCAGGTAGGAAGAAAAGGAAACGAAACCACAGTTCATTTTTTTAAATGCTGACTGACTTGAGAGAGAGAGAGAGAGAGAGAGACATACAGAGAAATGAAAGGAAAAAAATCTCTCTCTCTGTTCCTACGCACATACCCTGTAATTCGCCGCCATTAATGACTTGACTTGATGGTTTTTAAGTGCAGTTGGTTCACACAGTGTACACTGTGTAGTAGTTCGTTGCATATGGTTCACTATATGGGAGATGAAAGCCTTTTGTTGTTTTTGTGGCTAGCTATAGATGTGTTTTTTCCTGTTGGTCCTGGTAGTTGGCTAGTTATAGTTAGTTTCCATATTCCCAGAAATTTGTAGGCCCTATGGCAATTAGAGTTGTAAGCTCTGCTAGAAAACATATGTAAGGTGACATTCTGAGAGAAATGGGAGAGGTGTGCCTTCACTGCTGGAGGTAATCTTTCAAATGACGCTCTATTATTATAATCAAGATGATGATCATAAGGGAAAGAAAACGAGCTCACTAACTATATGGGACTGTACAAGAGTGGGAACAAGATGACAAGGCTGTCATTCTGCTGTGGTACACACAGATAGTAAAAAATGATGGGGAAAAGCTCTCAGTTTTTTCGGCATGTCCTCTTCTCACACAACAACAAATATTATCATTAGAGATCCAGTCCTGTTTACACAACTATATGTAATAGGATGGGAAATCCAGTCTGCAGTATGTGTGGGTAGCCGTAAATATTAAAGGATCCAAGTCATGCTCACTCACCAACTCTGTATGGATTTAACTCTCCGGCTTGTAGTCAATTAGAGAAGCAAATAGTTTTTATTGAAATGTAACGTACATGATGTGCGCATTATGAAGGGCCGACAAGAAGAAAGGTTTAGGAAATCACAAGAATGGAACTAATAGATACTCCATGTGCGCTCAGTCAGTGAGTGCACACAAGAATTCCTATATCAACCTTGTGTATGTAAGGAGGATCATAACATCTTGTTCTATAGCTAACTAATCAAGATCTTTCCTCATGCAACTAACTCATCATCATGTTTTCTATATGTGTGCGCACTCGGAGCATTTACATAATGACCTTCTCTAAAACTGTATGTACATACATGTGAGTGAAGGTACACTATGGGCGCTTTGGGGTTTCAGTGTGTAGTTTATATAGAGTCACAGGTAGACTTAAAAAACCAAGTACGCATATGATTCCTCCTCTTGACTGTGTTTAGTCTTGAGGATAAGTTACAAATCATGTCCGTAGTTTATGAAGATGAGTTGAGAATGGTTTGAAGAGAGGAGAAAATGGCAGTTCATCTCATCGGTACAGTTCTTTTTGTGTGATGATGAGTTTAACCAACTAACTAACTAACATGCAGACTATGTTTCCTTTTTGAGAAAGTTGGTGCTCTCACGTCGTAGCCCAGAGTGAGCAGTCTAATGAGTTGGCACAGAACTGTTGGCCAGTTTTATTTATGTTCTTGCATGGTCCTTATCGCCTAAGATCTTTGTACGTTCAAGTGTGTATGAGTATTTGGTTTGGTAAATTTTTAAAGATTCTTGAAAAGATTATAGAATGTGCAATTCAAGTTGCAGGATTTTATGACTCAGCTATAGTTATTTGCTAAAGTTTTCTCTAGTTAGCTAGTTAGACGGCCACAGTAGCCAACGGTAACTACAAAAGTAAAATATGTTATTACAGGTAATGTAAATAGATGTGAATGACGTGTCTTTTTTTTTTGTTGAGCATGAGGAGACCCATTCGTGTACAAGCCAGGGTGCCTAATTTAGTATAGTAGTTAGTAGTTTTCCTCATAATGCATTAGTTGTTTGTTTGTTGCTACTGGTTGATGATCGTGATGGATTTTTTGGTTACGACAAAGAAACTGTTATGTTTTCCCTGATAATCATGATGATAATGATGAGAAATGTTATAGAAAAAGAGAGATGGACCTTGTTGTGTACAGCTGTTGACAGGTCGTAAACTGTTCGTGAAAGCTGCTTATGTTCAAAGAAAGTGTGCAGTACACTTATAGTTACTACTAGAAGGATTCATTTTTTTTACTGGGGACTTGAGCGCATAGTTTAGTATGGTGGAGTAATATTATCCCATGGTGCAACACAGTTGCACTGGAACGTGAGCCTGACTGACTGACTACCCGAGTTAGTTAGTTGAACAGATAAGCATTTCTATGTGTAGTGAATTTCCTTAGAGAGGTATCTGAACACTTGTGTGTGCATAGAAGGAATAAATATGGAGCTCAAGTGAGGCCATGCATATGTTCATGAAAGGCGGAATACCTGTAAACAGACTCCCTGGAGTTTCACAATGGCTCTTAATAGAACTGCATACGGAGGACCACTGGCTTACACAAGATATGGCTGATGCCATGGCTTATGCCATATTTTGTGTGAGCCCAGTTGACTCCAATTGTTACTAGTAATACACAAGCCAGAGTCGTCAGTCATTCCTTTGCTTGACCTATGCTTGTGTGTGCTGTGAAGAAGAAAATGTTACACACATAGTAACATACTATTAGCATTACAGAAAGCGTATTTGAACTGAAGTTTTTTTTTACACGCGTGATACAACTTGTACGGGAACGTAGTGAATTTCATATATTGTGTGGTGGTCGTAAGTTAGTTGAATGTGAATGTAAGAAAGTGCTTTTTCTTCAATGTCGTGTTCTGAGACCGTGATTGGGCTTTTGTGCATAATCTTTTGGTATGGGAGTTTGGAAGCCATTTCCTGAAAATTGCAGGATGCTTCCGACAAGTTACCTTTGATAAATGTTTCCTAATGGGACACGAATTTGTTAGTGCTTTGTTCCTCTGTCAAGTAAATTTGGTTGGCTTCCATTGTGTATTGCAGTTTGTCTTTCACTCGTGTTCACCAAGTCAGTGGTGCTACAAAATGTTTCATCTTGTCTTCTAATGCCCTTTTATGTAAGTAAGTAGACATTGTGTGGTGATTCCGAGCTCATGATATCACCACTATTTATTATCACTTTAGTTTTTATGGGTTAATGGTGCTCATATAGCTAGTTTACTAGTTAGTACTGGCTAGTGGATGGAGGAATTTTTGTAGCTTCTTATATAAGATGTGGTGACAGACAGCGTGACCACCACGGGAATGAACTTTGAATGCAATGAATCCATTATATGGATTTTTCAGCATAGTTGTTTGGAGTGATCAAAACGAGATTTGAATGTGGATTGTGAGGAAAGTCCACCCATGACTTTTATTCATGGAAATTTGCAGTACTTTTTTTCGTCTGATTAATTCACTTAAGAAGTGATGGGAAATCCGTTAGTATGGTTAGTTTACATTGTATACCTTATCCTAGCCCTTATCCTTATCATAAGTATGTTACAAGACATGGAAGAGCATGGAAATGAGTTGAACCAGTGAATATTATATACACTAGTTCAGTAAAATGAGTATGATTTTTTTAGACGGCCAATAGTGATGATTATAGGAAAATATATTTTATTGCCTGAAAAAGACATTCGTGACAAGACAAGCGGGCTTGTTTCACAAACTCTCCACACCTGTTCCATTGCATGCTAATGGACCCAAACCCATTTGATGATGATGGCTTCCATCAACTGGTCTGTAGTAGGTAGTGGTATGCAGATTACTCACTTTATATGAGGACTAGAACAATCCTTTTGATCAGTGCAGCACTTAAATTGTAATCTTTGTCTGGTCGGTGTATCTACAGCGTGTTATCAGACGCCGAGACAAAAGGAAGCGAATTTTTATTAAATCCTTAGTAGATTGCAGACTACAAGTTAACTAACTATAAAATTCCGCTTATAAAATTTATTCGCACATTTTGGTACATCCTTGATTGCTGGTTTCGTCGGACACAATGGCTCAGGTCAGTAACTCCAGGTTTAAAGCCAGTCATTAAATAAGGAAATGAAGGGCTTGTCGTTCTCCATTTGAATAGGGGCAAAAAATTGTGCATCACAGACTGACTGAGTGAGTGTTGAAATGTACTTGAAAGAAATGGATTTCTTTTGGCAAGTGAGTGGGCAACTCTATTGAGATAAGCCCAAGAAGTGACAATGATAAGATGCACTACTCTAGTTATAGGTATCCTACAATAATAATAATTGTAATAATAAGTAGCCATCGTATACTACGCAAATAACTTAAAGAACATGTAGTATACTGACTGTGAGAATGGTTTGAACATTATTATCAACAGTATTACAGAATTAGGAGGAATGGTAATACGTGTGTTTAATGTGCAAATGATAACCTCGATCCTTCCTCTCACAATGTTAAGGGTTAGTGGTGGAAAAAAATTGTGAATACTAAGTATTCATGAATATATATACACACACACACAAAAATTTTTCACGTATAGTACAAGTTATTGTAGCACCACCGGAGTGAGTGATTCCCATTCCCATGTTTCAGCATTCTTGTCTTGATGTATAAAAATTCTTTTATCTCTTTTAGGTGGGAGTAGTGACAATGACTACACATTGAAATTGGAAAAAGAAGTTGTTCAAGTTGATGTCTGCAGTGTGAAGTGATTGCCTAGGAGCATATATGCGTATCTATATAATCAGCCGCCTTATGTGAGCGTTGTCTGTGGAAAGGAAAAAGCCAGTGGACCAACTAAATAGTGTACTTTTATACCTGTTCTAAAGTGGCACTGCAGTATACATTATACCTATTGTTGTTGTTCCCCTATGATTATAATTATTACCGTGGTGTGGAAAAAAGAGAGCCTTTACCATATATATTATTGACTAGGGAACAAGACGAGCCGTCCTTTTTGTTCACTCGAATGGCAAGCCTAACTAACTAACAGGATCACACAACAATAGAGCCAGAGTATAATAAATGAAGATGTGTGAAAATTGCTCACCTCTTCATAGTCTCTCTCTGTGCAGTAGTAATCTGTCCGTGAGCCAAGTTTCTGTTTCTCGCTCCTACGAAAAGAAACCCAAAATGCTTCATGGCATGTAGAAATCTGAACTGTTCCACTCTCCCACAATACCGGTCAGGGAAGCACTGCACAAGTGTGCATGTGTGTTGCCTGCGTAAGTGACAATGGAGCGCTCTATCATAAGACTACTGCTCCGAATCGGGTGGATCCTGGCTCTATGGATCCTCCCACTGGGCTCTCACTGGCCCATGATGATGGCTTCTGCGGAGCTCACCCGTGAATTTGAGATTTCCGAGGGAGCTGGTCTAGGAACCAGACTAGGGTTTATCGGTGAGCAGATTTTAGGGTCCGGGCAATCGCCGCCACCTCCACCATATCTGATTGTACCGGTGCCCGGCAGTTCTGTGGACTCGGATTTAACTATTGATCAAAGCAATGGGGAAATTAGGACAAAGATTCAGTTGGACAGGGAGCGGAGGGATCTGTATTCGTTCGTCGCTATCCCTATCAATGGGGAGAACATACGTGTGATAATTCGTGTGAAGGACGAAAATGATAATGCGCCCACGTTCCCGAGCTCATTTATGACTGTGGAGTTCCCAGAGAATACGCCTCGGGATGTGAAAAGAACTCTACAGCCGGCGAGAGACAAAGATCTGGGGATTTATAATACACAGCGATACAGCATCACTGGAGGGAATGTGAACAATGCGTTCCGTCTGTCTTCACACCGCGAACGAGACGGTGTGCTCTATTTGGATCTACAGGTGAACGGTTTCTTGGACCGGGAGACAATTCCCTTTTACAACCTGATGATTGAAGCCCTGGATGGTGGCATTCCACCGCTCAAAGGCTCCATGAAAGTTAATGTCATCATACAGGATGTTAATGACTGTGGTCCAAGGTAAGTTAAAAGTTTCCTGTCCATCCCTTCTTGGGTAATCGTTTTGTTTATTCTCGGGGGTAATTACTACTAACCGTCTATCAAGTACATGAAGCCCAGTCAGTGTGTGACCCTTGACTTCATTTATTGGCCGCACACATGGAGTCCTGTAGTGTTTATGGAAGTGATGACCAACTAATGACTGACTGGTCTATAGGTTCAGGGGAGGAGCAATTTTTATATGCATATTACATTCCTTTCTTGTGCACACAATTGTTCTCACAATGGTGAGAAAAATTCCCTTCCAAGATACTTTGATGAAAAACAATTAGGAGCAATTGGGAGATTATATGTACAGTTAGTTGGATAGCTGAGTGAGTCTATGCTGTGAGAGTTTTGTGTATTTGTTTGGTTTGAGAAATTTTACAAAAGAACGAACCCAAATTATGCATGTGAATGCTCCTCCCTGCATGTAATTAGTCCCTCTGATACCTTTTGAGTGCCACTCCTTAGGACACTTTTTTTTGCTATGGGCTGAGTGAATGACAATAAATATTTACAAGGGGTGCCCATCTTCGTTCTGTATGCATACCACCCACCTATGCATGCGAAATGAATTATTTGCGGTATATTGTCACAATTACTACACGATTCTTTGCTCCATGTATAGGTTCACCGCTGTCAAAGAATTCGCAAACGGTGTGATCCAGCCATTCAACCAGAGTCGTTATTTCGCCACTGTAGTGGAAAATGCCACAGTGGGGACAAGTGTGCTTCAAGTATTCGCTACAGATGAGGATGCTGGAGCCAATGGAGAGATCTCCTATTTTATCAATCGGCGTCAAACGGACAAAGAGTCCATATTCCGGATCGATGGGTCCACCGGAGTGATCTCGGTCAATCGGCCGCTCGACTTTGAGAGCAAAGAGGTGCATGAACTAGTAGTAGTTGCCCGTGACAATGGTGTTCAGTCCTTGGAGACAACAGTGTTTGTGTCTATCACAATTATTGACGTGAATGACAATCAGCCCGTGATAAGTTTGACCTTCCTGACTGACGATGCGTCCCCCAAAGTGTCCGAAAGTGCTCAACCCGGTGAGTTTGTGGCACGTATCAGTGTACACGACCCTGACTCGAAACATGAGTACTCGAATTTGAATGTCAGTTTGGAGGGAGGGGAAGGTCACTTTGGTTTGGCCACGCGGAATCGTATAGTGTACTTGGTGATCACGGCGGAACATTTAGATCGTGAAATGAGACCGTACTATGTGCTCACAGTGATTGCTCATGACCAAGGGAGTCCCCCTTTGAACACTTCTACGACGTTTAGAGTGCAGATTCTTGATGAGAACGATAATGCTCCAATGTTTGAACAACAAACTTACCAGGCTAGTGTGACGGAGACGGCGGACCCGGGTACTTCGGTGCTCCAGGTGACTGCCATTGATCCAGATATGGGAAATAACTCAGTAGTCACTTATGAGCTAATGTCCACTCCGAAAAGTCACTCGGACTGGTTCCAGATTGACAAACATTCAGGACTGATTGTGACCAAAGCGCATATCGATTGTGAAACGGACCCGAATCCAAGGCTTACTATTATTGCAAGGGATGAAGGAAGTCCTTCATTGTCTTCCAGTGCCACTGTGATTGTAAATATTCGAGATTTGAATGACAACGAACCCATTTTCGATCATAGTTTTTATAATGTGTCCGTGACTGAGAATACACCCAAAGGGAAATGCATACTCAAGGTAAGGTTTTGAATATGTTTTTTTGGCTTAGGATTTGTAAAAAAATGGGTTGTAGTTAGTTAGTTAGCTGATTCGTGCTTCACGTATTATTATTATTATAATGTATGGCTTTTAGATCTAGGAATATTTGGATAGTTTTCTTCTTTTGTTCAATTTGACTCGTGCATGCCACAGATTAGGATTCATTAATCATTGGGAGACCACTGAAAATGCGTGTAGTCTGGCATTAGCTGCTGATGACAACTGAAAAGGATGAAGGACACTTTATAAAGTAGCATTCCAGTAGATTTCTTGTTTCCCCGAGCATGTGTAGTTAGTAATGCTCTCTAATGGTTAAGGTTGATAAATGTGTGCACAGGGGAGCTGAGGATAGAATGACAGGATCACTTTCTTCTTCTGTATGCGAGTGATAAACGCAAATAATCAGTCTAAAATTCACTTGCTAAAAAAACCGGTTTAATTGAAAGACGAAAAGACAATTGCCTTATCTCCATTCTCTGTGTTTTGAGTACTGGGTAGTAATAATAATGTAGTCATTTTATAATACTTCGGTTGCCTCTATGTTAGCATATTTACCTCTACACTTTTCTTGACCATATATCCTATATAATGTGTGTGTGCGAGAGAGAGAGAGAGAGAGAGGAAAGTGGGAAGGTGCAGACGTTATGTTTCAGATGTGATGATGATCAAGTCGGGATATCCAAACGGACTAGTATTGGTGGCTGTATTACTTACACTAACTAACTATTGGTGGACTGGAATCTGGATTCCATATACATAGTGTATCCGTTGGTCACTCACTCTCAGTCAGTCAGTCAGTCTTATTCGCCTCACTTATTAGTAGTTAAATGGTTAGTTAGTTACCAACCAGACTAGTTACTTTACTCACTCTCAGGATATAAGTTCATACTCTAGACTTGTGTTGTTTAGTTAGTTAGTTAGTTAGAGTTTCAGATAAATTCACTTATCTGCATATCCTCCATGCAATAATGATGCGAATAGGACGGTATGTATTAGTTGTAGCCAGTAGTAAAATGAAGCGTATAGGTGACTATGTGTATGTCAGTTGTCATATGAGAATAATGGAAAACAGAAGTTAGTTGGCTGGTATCTCCGAGAGAGAAACAAGATTCTCTTTTTTGATGCACTCAAGTGGTACTGCAGTATCTCATATCGTGAACCAGTCTCTGAAACCAACAATGATTCTTATATTTTATGCATGTGGATAATGTGGAGAGCACAATGGGAGTTATTAGTTCCATGTTTTTTCATTTTTATTGTCCAGTGTCATTTTATGACCATATTGTTGTCCTACAGTGGCTCTTGAATGTGTCCCAGTCGTCTGTCATTATCATATCTGGTGGATCCTGCTGCTTTTTCCAAGCACTGGTTTCATCATCTCTTCATACGTAGTATATACAGTATAGTTAATATAATATGGTAATAATAGTTGGGCAAGTTTGGATGGGAATAAGTGCTCTTTCTCTTATTGTCACTCAGCACTGGTTATTGGCTTTGCATTCTTCTCGAAAGCTATTGTAACTAATTACAAACTTCATTCAGGCTGTGGTGGTAGTCTACTCCCACTTTTGTGTGTGTGGTTTTTTTTTGTGGGAACGATGAATATGCACTTTAGCCAAAAGGATTTAATCAATATGCTTGTATGCATGGGAGACAGGACGGCTGGATGATAGTCTTTACTTTATGATGGTTTTTTGCTACGGAAAAATATTTGCCGTTCTGAGTAACTTAACGTGTCGGTAGACGAACTTGTGATTTTAAAAGTCATCAAAGTAGATATAAACGAATTTAGAGTGCATTTTTTGCTGTGTAGGATTGCGGACTTTTGTTTTCTAGAATGAACGAGTGATTTTGGAAGATATAAGGAAAGTTAATTAAATTTTTTGTTGCGTGTAAATAATTTTATTTAATAGAGTGGGGCACGGTAAAAAACATTCAGGGGAAAATTGTTGGATACTTGTAGATACCAGCTATGTATTTGATGAAAAATTATAGCAAATCCATTGCTTTTACCAGTAGTATTTTACTAGTAGTATTTTATATGTTTATTGTGGCTGGGGGATGAAAGTATTCTTTTGGGATTTGATGAAATTTTTGAGGTTGAAAGTGATTTAGTTTCCGAAATTGTATTAGAAAACATATAAGCTGTTTGTCCAAAGGCTTTGTGAGTGAAACTGTACAAATATTTTACAATTTTTGATCTTGGAGGTAGATTATTTGTATTTTCAAAGCTTTGACCATGTGCACAGTGATTCTAGCATGAATGCTAGCTTAAGTATTAAAGGTATGTCATACGAAACAAAATAAGTACATTTGGTTTCCTTATGGAGTTCTATGCCTTGTATGAGAAGGCGTTCTACAGGCTTTGTTTCTTTTCTATTGTATTTAGTTGAGTAAGGGAGATACTAAAAGGTTAAGGTTCATAGCAAGTGGAATTCTCGACCGTTGGTTTAGTACACATGAGGGACGCATGGAAAAAAAGAAAACCACCAAGCCAAACTAATGTAAAGCTGTCTCTTTAAATAAGTGGACTATTCAAAGGTGCAAGTCAAGGATTCTTTGGGATTGCCAGATTTCTATGCAGAGTGATGTAAATTTGTAAATGTTTATGACAATATGAGAACATTATAGGATAGTTGAAAAAATGCATGCATGTGAAATAGTATTGTTGCATAGAAAATCAGAGAAATATAGTTATTTTTACGAACATAGATAGGAGAGGTGTAATTATTGCCATGCGGCAATTACTGTCAAGGCTTTACATGAGGCTGGTTGCATGGGAATAAAGGGAATCAGGTAGTATTGACAGTTTTGAATTCCCATTGTTGTGTGCTCTGTTGTGGCAGAGAAGATGACAGAATTTATTGCCCATTAACTTGTAAGTAACCAGCCATAATTCTATTATAAATGAGCTTTGAGTTCACTCCCTGGACAGAAACGAGATGAAAAGTGACTGGCAAACTCGTAAGCTTATTTTTACGAGAATTCTTTATCTTTTTTTAGTTATTTACTACGAACACGTACGGACTTATTTTGCACGAATTGAACCAACAGACATTATTAGATCTGCAGTTAAAGGACAATAGTTAAGTTTATCTGTGGATAAATTATCTCATGGAGAAAAAATATAATGACCCTAAAACACGCCCTTAAGCTTTAAAAATACGAACTTGACTGTTTTACCTTGTTCAAACATTCAGGGAGCAAATTTTTCATTTCCTTTGCTCAAATCAAACAAGGACGACCATATTCATTAGTGAGTTGTACCTTCAATTAATTGTGTTATTAAATCAGCCACTAATTACTTTGTTTCATCATATTTCGAGTTCAAGTAACGAATCAAGTTTAATTTTTTTTCTACGGTTAAGAATGCAAATTATCCTATGGGAGCTCTACCATAGTTAGTTAGTTGGTTGCATGTGAAACAAGAGATTACTCATATTTAACTTCCGTTTGTTCTCGTGATTAATTCTTCATGTTTGTAGCTAGCTCATCCTTTCCCTGGCTGATACGAATCATAGGCAAACAAACAAACAATCTGTGCTCACAGTCAGTAAGTAACTTTTGATTCAAATGCAAAACTCATTAGAATTCCAAATCTACTACCTTAATACGAGTTGAGAGTTTCAAAACTAACTGTAGCAGAGGGAAGAAAACCATTAGGAGAAAATGTAATTGGGATGATGGGTATCCTTTTAATTCTTGTTTGTTGTTACAAACAAAATTGTATCAATCATTTTTACCCGTAGCCCGTATAGACTGTACTGGTAACTAAAACTAATGCAGTAAGCGTGAACATACCTTTTTTTAAGAGAACTGGAAAAATGCTCTATTACAAATCCATATGGTAATAATAAGCTTAAAACTGATAATGATGTTGGATCGTAGAAAAGATGATGATATCATTGCAGGGAGGAAAAGCCCGTTTTCATATGATGAGGGTTTGATAATCCTAATTCCTCATGTATAGTTTTCAAGGGAGAGAGGACAAAAAGAGGGAAGAAAAGGTACATCATCTATAGTATAGAGGAACAGAACACATAAAACCATGATGATGACAGGGATGAGAAAGAGTTCATTCATGCCTGTACCCGAGTCATGTAGTTAGAAAAAGTGGGAAAAAAGGATGTGAGGACCAAAGAGCTTATATATAAGTGGCGAGATTTGTTAATTCTCTGAGAGAGTTCTTGGTTCATTTTACTACAACTACTATCATCATCTCATATACATGTAATTTCTCATCATCATCATGCAATTCCCTAGGCTGACTGACTGACTCGACTTTTTTTTTTGGAATGGCTACAGAATGGCTGTCCATAAATACAGGCTTTGTACTTAACTATATGCTTGCTGGATGGCACTCCTCTAGAAAATTACTAGGGTAAGCCGAAGAAATGGCCCTTAAGAATTTTTCCCCTCTCTTCCTTTTCTTCCTATTATTATTGCAATGTCTTTGCTGGGTACTTGCTTTGCTACGGTGGAACATGCTCTCCACTACCAAATGACATAGTAGGAATAATGAAGAAACTATAACGTGTCTGCATTCTACACACACACACACACATCCCACAAATTTATTCGTAGTTAGTTAGTTGGTTGCATGATGATGATAGTTTACCTGCAGTACTGGTTGCTAATGGCATACACGCATTGTAGTTAGTTAGTTAGTTAGTTAGTTAGTAGCAACAAGTCATACTCACTGGTTACATTTTTACGAATTGTTGTACATACCACTATATGCATACATAATACGAGAGGAGTAGTTGATGGTTGGGAAATGAGAAAGAAACGAAAAATGATTACAGCCCAGAGAAAATAGTAATATAGTGTATCAAAAATGTATTTGCTAGCTAGCTGACTAACTAACTAAAAGAATGTAATGTGTGTGATTGTATATGAGTGGCTGTAAATACAAGTTGAATTGTTGTGAATAATATTCTTATTGCTGGCAGCTTTTTTCGCCATGTACAGTAAGGAGTTGATGAGTCAAGTTGTGTGCGCGTGGGAAAAACATCAATGTTGTGTTTTCGAGTCCCTCGCCACCTTTTCACTGTCTGTATGATGAGTTTGAACGTCGGGGCCTCACTTTGCAAGTAAAACTCACTGAATGAATACCATATGGGATATTCTATGCCTGTGAGCTCCCATGTACATGGTTAGTTAGTTTGTTAGTAGTGGGCAAGAATTCGCATGGATTTTTGTACAGCTTGGTTAATCCACTGCTGATGTGCAGCGGAATCAAGTGTTTTCAACTTGTATAAAAAGGAATGAGTGGGACTGAACTGAAATTGGAATACCAGTTAATTCGTTAGAGCTGGTTGTAGTTGGTTAGTTAGCTGGGTAGACAGTGTGTATTGTGCATAGTGGTGGTGAGGATTGCTGAGAAAGGAAACTACTAATAAAGAGGCATGTAATTTTGATGGAATGTTATAAACTTATGACTATGAGCATATTAGTTAGTTAGTTAGTATCCAGTAGCAGGTACGGATATATGTATGTATGCAAATGGGAAGATTTTTGGGAGGCCTAGGTATTCATAAGAAGTTTGATTTTATTCGAGTTGTTATCATTCGCTGGGAGAATAGTATATAGTGATAGTGATGCAGACTTGTGTAATAAGAAGTAGCAGAGTAATGGTCAGATTTGGAGAGCAAATGATTATTATGGTGTTTGTGAGGGAGTTGCTAGAAATAATTTGGAGTTGTTAATTTTTAGTATGCCATAGTTTTCTCGTTACTTAGTTGGTTAGAAGTAATGGAGTGAGTTGAGCTAGTCGCTGAAGAGAAAACTATGGATACGTGTTTTTTTTCTTTCGCCTTGTCTACAATGATGATGAGCTCTGGTCGGTAGAAAGAACAAGTAGTCACAACAGTATAACTCCTTTTGTAATAAATAACACAATATTTTGAACTAGTTATGGCTCATTGATGTGTTGTATGCTAATTGCACCTTTCAGTCTTTCAAGTGAGGCTATAAATCATGTTATTAACGATTGCGAGAAAATGAAGGCAATGAGGCTGGGAATAAGCAGAGTGAACAAGTTGGCATTTTTTTCCTTTCCTATGAATTGAGATCTCTGTAGACTCATTGGATGATATTTTGGAAAGAGTTGTACACACTTATAGTTAGTCAGTTTACTTACAGTTAGTTAAAACCAATTCATATTCAGGAATGAATTGTTACATTAGTAAGTTCCGTGCACATTCAAATAACGAGTATTATGTGTAGCGCATTTTCATGTAGCTAATGCAGGGACCATCTATCTTCCCAACACTTTTGAAAACAAGTGGCCAGAAACAGAAAGACTATAAAAGCTGGCAGTCAACTAACTATTTGTTTTCATGCTTCACCTAAAATAATTATCCATTCAGTTTGGCCATGCTGTAGACTGAAAATGTGAAACACGAATGGGCATTCATCATGAACTTATGTTCCCCCAGCAATTTGGGTGTGCATGATGGTTCCTGTTGTTGTTAAAATAAAAGAAAGATAAAAAAGAAAGAGGACCAAAAAAATGTACGACGAGAACGTCTACAGACATGCACTCACTATAGTTGGCCACAATATTATTTTGTACACGCAGTGATATCTTTACTCAATCTAAAGAGCAAGTCTTCTTCATAAGGAAAGGCATTTCATTCTCTCTCTCTCTTTCATTCTGCCTGTAACAAAATATAAAAATCCTTTTTGCTTGAAACACATGCATCATGTTCAGGTATACACAGTTTCTTACCTCATATGCCAGTAGGTATGCATCAGATGCAGACTACTACATAGCATGTATTATTTTCATCCTCAATTTGTGCCTGTTTTGTTACAAACTTTTTCATTTCAGCCCTTGTTGATGATGATGATACGTAATTTTGCGTTTGTGTCTGACCCACCACCGCACACACAGTTTTTACTCAGTAGTTAGTTAGTTAGTTAGCTAGTTAACGAGTATATAGAGAACGAATTGTAGAGCTTCTACAATGATTAGCTCCAAACGGAATAACATGCAGGCATGAACCGTAGTCACCGTAGATAGAAGATGCGATGAGCTACAGTCTCATCGTGCATTAAGCTTGGGTAAATGATTTTTCAAATACATTTTCATGACCACATCGATTGAGCCAGCAACTTAACGAAGTAACTAACTAACTAACTTGCTAACAAATGAAAAGTACTGTACATACACAACATGCACAGATAGGTTGGCAAATTACTGTAGCTTATTTGGCTGACGGATAATGTGAAGTGAGTATTCATGGGGATTTTTGTATGGACTGGGACTGGGAATGGAAAAGACAGTGCATTTATATGTGTGGTAGTGGTATAAAAGTTCGTGTAGTTGATGGGTAATCATGCACAACATGGGAAAACAATGATAGACAAAAAGATGTGTATAAAAATGAGCGAGAGGATGATAATAATCATAATAATGGAGGCAAAGATTGTGGTTTCCTAAGAATACGTAAATATGTGTGAGTGTTTTTTTTGTCTCAGGGAAATGAAGCAGTAGTAAAACGTTTTTTTATACGAGATGGGTACAATAATTTGGAATGTTGATTACATTTGATTGGCCTCTAACAACTGGTGCAACGGATTTTCCATGATTATTCTCAGTGTTTGGTTATTTTCGTGTTAGTTTGTTTTGGATTTGTATATAATGCTAAGGGGCATGAAGGTATTTGAGTTTGAAGTCACAGACAGTCATTAGGAGTTGTGAAGATAAAGAAAAAGTTTGATTTTTCAAAATTTCGTTGTTTCCGGCGAGTACAATGGGGATTATTTCAACTTTTAGTTAAGTTAATAGCGTCAGAACCTGAATGGAATGATATAGAGATGCGGACTTTAGTTTGTATCTCAATTGACGCAAAGTAATTTGCTCGAATCAATGATGTAAGGCTCACTCTGTAATTAATTTGTTAGTTGCAACCTAGTACCGTTACTAAACCATTGTGTTGATCAAAAAGTTGGCCGTGAGCATGAAAAAATGTGAATTAAATGGCTCAAATGAACTCTTCAGAGAAATTAAGGCGTGAGATTTTTCTTGTTTTTTGTGCCACTGTTATGATTTGTATTAATTTGACATTTGACGGGTGACCAACCGGTATCCAACATTTTGGCAAATGTATGATTTCTCAAACTTGCTCACATTATAATAATGGCACATGGTGTACACAAGGATTTATGATGGCAATGAAATGGTCATCAGGTACTCTAGCATTTAATAACTACAAAGTAACACAAATTTTTGTCACTTACAAATTATCATGATTGTCATTATTATTGTGATGTTGAGGTGAGAACGAGGAGAAGATTTTTTTGCCTGACTTCTGTTTGCATCATCGCACAAGATTTAGTGCTACTATAAGAATGAACATTACATGCAGCTAATCTTAGCCAGTCCTTTTCTTTTGGGCGTATGATGATGAGGAGGATAAAAAAGTGAAGTTGTTGTGCTCTCAACTGTGTATACACATGAGAGACCACTATAGCCCTCCACTACATTAACTAGCTGGATAAAAAACATAGGGACTTTCTATGAGGAGGACCACTTTTGGATGAAGCCGGAGGCAATCATGCATTCCTTTGCAGCCACAAGCCTCCTCGGCCAACGTGAATGTACGCAGTCCGTGTTGTTTTTGTAGCGTGCAAGTTTTTGGGAAGCTTGGAAAGGTAGAGATAGACAGAGAGAGATGAAACTGTGGTGTTAAAGAAATGAGGACCATGTTAGTTAGTTGGTTACTTAGCTAGCTAGTTACTGTGTAAGAATGTTTCTCCTTATGTAATGAGCATTCCGTGCCGTGTGTACACTTGTGCAAAAAACATAAACCTGTCGAGTGTTTGTCTTTTGTACTCAGGGAAAAAGAAATGATGAGCAAATTCCGTTATATTTTCGCAATAATTGGGTTGACTTGGATAGATGAAAAATACACTTTAGAAAACCAATTGACAAAGGCAATATCTATGTGTAGACAGTCAGTATAGTGTCCATTTATGATGTATATTTCAGAATAAAATAATAATATTAAGAATTTCTCTCAGATAACTCAACTATATATGCCCAGGTTGTAATAGAATGTAGGCTCTGAAAATATGCAAGGCATAGTTAATAACAAATAACGAACTGCATGCCATTCCACAGGATTCCACAGTCCATGAAATTTGAAAGATGATGGATGTGTGAGTTGACAAGGAAATCTCACTTTGGACTCCGGATTGTGTCTTCACACAAACAATGTGGTGTAATTTAATATATAGAGCTCCGGAACTTAAAGAGCACTAATGTTCCCAAAAGTTCATGAGTAACCATGGATTTTCTCTAACAATATACTGATTTTGAATCTTTTTTGGCGAAACATTAATTTATAGTCGTAAAAATAGATTCACCAATATGATACTACGTATTTTGATGATTAATTAATGTTTACACTGGGTATTGAATGCATGGGAAAAATGTGGCATTTCACCGGAGTTTGTAAATAGGAGACTAACCATCTTTGCCGTAGTGAGAAGAATAGTTTTACACTTCATATTCAAACGTGTTGTGGACGGAGACAATTTTAGTATCCCATGTATTTACATTTCATCTAGTTTTAAGAAAAGCGGTTTGAGGACTGAACATAATAATTCCATGTATGACACCTCTGATTGATATGGACTTGATATGAATGAGTCTACAATAAACTCTGTGTTATGTTCAGCTAGTTAGTGAAATAGAATATAGCATATGATTAATAAGCTATATCCATATTCAGGATTCCAGAATGTCACTGATATTTTACTTTTTTGACTGGCTAGTTAGTCGCATTGTTGGAACTGGTGCCAATTTTGGTCTTTCTTGTAGTTAAGTTATGCCTATGACAGCTTTGCCTTGTTCCTGTATCGCGCATTTAAAGCTATTTTTAATGGTTTACGGGAATGCTATGTTTGAAATTTACCTATAATTGAGATTTCTTACTTTGAACAGGTTTCTGCCAGCGATCCTGATTGTGGAATTAATTCCATGGTGAATTACACAACTCGAGAGAGCTCAAGTAAACTGTCCCCGTTTTCAATTAACTCAACCACTGGGGAAATATGTGTGGCGGGAAAGTTGGACTATGAAGATCGGCGGGTGTATGAAATTCCCGTTGTTGCTACGGATACAGGTATTTTTACGGGTGCATTTTTTCTATTGAAGGAGTTACTAAACAAAAATAAAGAAAATATTCACACTGGTCTTAATGGTCAATTATGCGTGGGAAAATGTTATTGTGGGAACTATAGAAAGTTCTTGTTTTCTCAATTTTCTGTGAAAGGCACAGAAAAGCATTATTGTTATTTATTGAGTTCCACGCCATGCGTCAATTTTTGCAATCGATTTGTTTATCAGTCATATTTCCACGGGCCAAGTAATTAATGATTTTCCGTAAAATATTTTAAAGAAAGTTTCGAGTCTACTGTGTCCAGTTATAATGTAAGCCTATTTGTTATTTCATTGATTACAGGTGGATTAAGCTCTGTTACAGTTGTAAAAATCCAAGTGCTGGACCTGAACGACAACAGACCTCGGTAAGTTAATCAATCTTAAACGTGTTCCATTTGCCACCAAGTCCTTTTCCTCTGTTTTAGCCTCATTTGTTTACGTTGGGCAAGAAAGTAATAATGAACAATTTACACGCATGAATAACTTTTCCCATCGACGATGACAGGAAACCTTTGTTAATGATGAAAAAGGTTTTTTCCCTCATTTTCCTAGTGTAGTGTCTGTCATTACTTTTTTGTTGTATCTTCTTTCTAACTCAACTCCGGTCTTGTACAGCTGCGGCAAAGTTATATACTTACTAACTACTTATTGACCAAAGTGCCTTGAACCAAAAGAAAAAATATTTCATCGTCATTCCGTGTAGCCCAACTAAGTTGAATTTTCTTTGGAATTCCAATACACTGCAATCTCATAATGGTGTGAATTCATTCGCGCTCAGATTCTATCCACTCAAGTACAACATCAGTTTGAGAGAGGGTGTGATTCCACCTGGACCAATTGTGGCGGTAGCGGCAACGGATAAGGATTCTGGAAAATATGGACAAATCATGTACTCTCTGGTCTCAGGCAATGACTATGGCTTGTTCCGCTTGAATAGACGAACAGGAGAAATTACCGTGGTTCGCCCACTTACCAAAACGTCACAAATCTACAGACTGAGCATTTCGGCCACGGATGGCAGTGGCTTGACTTCCGATAGAAATGCTGATGTAATCGTCAGTGTTGTGGACACTAAACAAAAGCCGGCCGTTTTTCAGCAGGCACGGTACAGCTTCTCTGTAGACGAAGATGTACCTGTGAATTTTATTGTTGGAACAGTGTCGGCATCCGGTGAGCACAATTTTTTTCATCGATGATAAAGCTGAAGATTTTTATAGGTTCCGTTTTTGCTCTCAAGAATAGTTAGTTTGACATGCGGAGCTTAAATACATTTAGTAATGTATATGGGCCATGAGAAGTTTATGGAAAACAGGCTCACCGCATGTGTGAACGTCGAAGCAGCCTATTATATTTGCATATGTATAGGATAAGTAAAGGGAAATAGACCAATCACCTCTTATGTGGATTAAAAGTCCAACTGATTTACACCTGATAAAAGTCTAAAAATGACCGATATACTAGTTAATATCAGCGCACATTATACTGTAAATCTAAATACAAGTTGAGTGTTCTATTTCCCTTTACTTATCCTATATTTACCAACCCTCACATGTGTACCAACTACCATATTTAATTTGCATACGTAAAAGTTTATTAACAATTTATGCGTCCTTTATAGCAACCAAGAGTTAAAAGTTTGCATAAATGCGTACATGATTACTTTAGTCAGTGTGTATTTGATCATTACATAAGAGACAACAACCAACACTTTGGATTTACTGACTGACTGACTGTTCTTTTTACCTTCACCTTTATATTGCCCCTGAGTGAGTAGGAGTTTTAGGTGTGTTGTTATACTTTGCCAATGTGATTGTGCGGTTCAGTGAGTACTGCTTTACAGGTTTTGACTGTCACTTTTTTCACACACCAAGAAGAGCAACTTGTCTACGATAGTAGTAAGTAATACTAAAAACTAACTAAATATTAACTCGAGTTCAGTTTTTCTTCACATTTGTCGGTGAAGTTGTGTAAGTTGAAATAATGTTCATTAAAAATGCCAAGTTAGTTTTGGAACCATTTTGTCTCCCGTACAATTCATTTTTAATTTTTTTTATGTGAATGGAGCGGAGAGGAATAGATTATGAACAATGTAGTTACCCAGCTTATATAGTTGACTTTATCTACATTTAAATTAAATAGTTGCACTCATAAAGTTGGCTAACGAAGCGGCATATTCGTTTTGAAGCATGTTACTGTTAGTGCCACAACTCATAAAAGTTTCTTGTTCTACCCCATATTCCCAATTGTATGGGTGACCGTGTGTACCTGCAGAGTAAACCATTCATGCATATCATATATCGTGATAAGTTTACCCTCTCACCCTGTTAGTTTGTTAGCAGCTATATTATTGCACCCATTTGAGCAGCTTCTTGTATGCCAGTAGGATACATGTGACGAAAGATGACTGCTGACTTTTTTGTTGGACTTACCAAAGATATTTAACGCAAAATGGATTTTTGCTGTCAATTATATTTACAATACAAACGTAATTTAACTACTCGTATGAGACGATAAACTTTAACCATCTTTCCTATCTTGGTGCCTGCGTACTATGCATACACAACTTTTTAGACAAACCACCTATCATAATATAGTAATGGGCAAATTTACTTTATCTTAAAAAGGCTCCTTCAGTTAAAGTACCACTCGCACAAACTCTAATAAATGAAGAAACTTGAGCTTGAGCTGCGGACTGGAAAATCTTGTACCATATTTTATGACTTTCTAACCATTTTGACGAATGCAAGAACGTGTTGTATCTTTTTGTGTCTCAAGTATTTGAGGAAAAAAGTTTATGTTTTCAGCTTTTGCATCCTTCTCACTTTTCAGTTGAGTTTCCTTAGTTAGTGCTGAGAAACTAAAGCAGTTTGTGATTAGATAAGAGAACAATAGTGCCCACTCTTATGTGATGACAATGTTTCATGGGAAAGTTGATGAACTCATGGAATTTACTACCGTCATCATAGTAAATGTAGCAATATGTGCGCTGAAAATAAAAACGTGACACTGGCTATGCACAGTATTTATTATAATATAATTTAATGATACAGGTGGTGATAGGACACGTTATTCCATCTCCTCGGGAGACTCTCATTCCTATTTCTCAATTGACTCCCACTCTGGCATTCTAAAGACAGCCAAAAAACTGGACCATGAGAAACATGCTTCTGTCCTGTTAAACATTCAAGCTACGAGTGACACACCTCCAACTTACAGTCATTGCCAGGTGGGTATATAAAAATGCATGCTTTTCCCTTCCTACCTACCTATCTACCTGCCCTTAATTACATTAATTGCCAGCAGTGTTCGTAATGTCTGTTGCGCAGTTAGATTTATTGCTTTCAAAAATCAGACCGCTCACTACGCACTTTGCATACAGGTGGATGTAACGATTCTGGACGTGAATGACAACGTGGCCACTTTTGAAATGAAAGAGGTGAGCATTTGGGTCCCAGAGAATGCAGAAGTAGGCTCCACAATTTATGAGGCCCACGCTCGGGATGCAGATGACAATGAGAATGGGCAAGTGACATACTCCCTGTTGGACAGTCCAGGTCGTATTTTCAGCCTTGAGCGTCGCAACGGGCGCCTCATTTTGCAGCAGCCACTTGACTATGAAAGCGTCAAGAGATACTCTGTGGTGATCGGTACAAGGGATGAAGGGAGTCCTTCACGAGAGGGTCAGAATTTGACGGTATTTATTGAAGTCCAGGACATTAACGACTGTTCTCCCAAGTGAGTTGAATCCCCTTGTTTTCCACTCATGCGGAACTGGGTCTAGTTGTTTAGTTAGTTAGTTAGTTAGTTAATAGGTTAGACTGGCCCTTCAGTTGGACTAGCGAGAAAAATATGTGAACGCTGGAATTAGTAATCATTATGGTTGTCAAAAGGCGTTTATCGTCGTCATTATTATGTGAGGCCCATGTTTTCTTGTCTACGTAATAATGTTGAATTCGTTTTATTGTTATTTTTTTCTCTATGTTTTATAGGTTTGATCTTTCCCAGTACACTGTGAGTGTCTCTGAATCCCTGGCCATCAATGCCCACATTACTGAGGTTTGTGAAACAGTTAAAGAAAAAAGTAGTGCATGTGTTATTTGATAATGGTGATCCTTATATATGTTTCGTATGTTGTTGTGCTTGTATTTGTGTTATTTTTCACTTGAGCATTTGTGTAGATACTAACTATGTATTTTGTTAGGTTAAGTTGATTACTTGGAAGAAACTATGAGTAAAAGTCTAATTATGACAAAATTGTGTGTAATGATAGGTTCATGCTTCAGACGAAGACACTGGGAATAATGCAAGGATCAGTTATAGTCTTGATGACCCACAATTTGAAGGGTTATTTGGGGTCTTCCCTAATAGTGGTGTTGTGTACCTCAAATCCCGATTGGACAGGGAGACTGCAGACAGCTATTTGATTAAAATCACGGCCACAGATCATGGAACACCTCCATTGTTTGCTACCTCTGTCATTAGTCTCCATGTTTCCGATGAGAATGACAATCCACCAACGTTTTTGCAGGTATGTGCTCTCTCCGTTATCATCTAACTGGCTATAAGGATTGTGTTCTATGGAAGACAAGACATTCATTTGTCTCTAATTTGGCTTTCATTTTTCCAAACAATCCTTTTGTCTCTCTCATCTTATCAATTTTTGCTGAATTAATGTGTGTTGTTCTTTGAAATTTGGCTGTATTGGGATTGGAACCGCGCGTGGAAGTCTTTAGTCTTAATACGTATTAATGCATATGTGACCCGTATGTGAACGCTTTGCAGCATACTAGTGACTAGCTAATATACATGATGATGATTTCTGTAGGAACAATTTCAATTCTGGATCCAAGAGAATAATGAGATTGACGCCACCATTGGTCGTGTAACTGCTCATGACCGAGACACTGGGGAGAATGGGGCGATCCGCTATTCCTTGCAGCCATCCAATGCTGAATTCCAAATCCATCCCATCACAGGTATAAATGGGCTTATTTGCTCATCAGTCTACAACTTTGTATAAAAATATCTTGTCCGAGCTAACTTGTACTTGTGTGCTATATGGTATACCACTCATTCCACTCAATCTTGTGTGTAACGTTGTTAAAGTGCTCTGTCATATCCACCTCATTAGCTGACTTGTCTCTTTTGTTCTGCGACACGTATTAAGTACACACATCCTTTTTTTGATGTGGTACTCTACTGGTGCTCACACACACACACATAAGGGATAGGATCATATCTAATGTTTCCCTTCATTTTCTTAATGGCACCTTGAGAGGACTGATAATTTTTGGTGGAACCACAGAAGAATGTGGCCTCAGCATGTTTGAGCGTAAAGTGGTTTTGGGATTAAAGAAGGCGTTCTTACATGGCAGTAGGCAAACTTGAAGGGACATTAAAAATCCAAGTATTCAAGGGACAAAATGTCATACGATTTAGTTGGATAGTTAAAGGGTCCAAAGGGACACTGTTGACTGCTGGATTTTTCATTGACAAGTCATTCGTGTGCATTATATATACTATAGTATAGTGTAGTAGCATTAGTAGTATTATTATTATTGTCTCGTATGTTGGAGCCAATGCATTTCTTAAGAAAAATTTTAGCCGCTTTTGTTTGCATTTGATGATATGCGTCCGTACAGGTATGTTCTATATAGTGTATAGAATTAAAGTGTTCTGGCTCAGTACCGTATGTTTTCTTGTTGCACAGTTTGGTACATTTAGTTGAGGAATGTGTGCATGTACGTAGGAATGCAATGATGATCCATTATGTGATCATGGAATGAAGCCTTAACCTTGTTTATAAAGTTTTGTGTGTGGAATCCACTACTACTCTACTATATAGAGTCCTAGATCGTAACTCATGGACGGGGAAAACAATACGAATTCATATGCAGGTGTATGCATATTAATGCTTTATAGTTATGTATACTCAACATGGAAACAATGAAAAATGACAAAGTTAGCAGTCATTAAATGTCATTCATTTTTGCTAGTTTCAACTGGGTTCGATACGTTCACTAATAGTTGTATGCAATTGGTAAAACAAGTTGTAACTAACCACAGCTAGTCTGTTTCTTAAGTTAGTTAGCTAGTTAGTTGGTCTCTTGAATTTATAGGTGTGCGTAATTCCGGAGACAAGATGTATAGTTTAAAATGATCCACAACAATGGCCATAGCTCTCACTTTGTATGTAGCTCAGCAGGCCTTTGACATATTGCATGGGACAAAGATGAGTGAACGGTTGGGCTTAACGGGAAAAAGAGGATCTCTTTTCTTTTAGTAACTAACTACCAACTAACCACTAGTGCACTCACACTCCTTACGGCTAGATTATCTGAATGTTCGACAAACTCTTTTCCGAATGGCTGATAGCGTATGCCAGAACCAGAGTTAGGTGAACAGTTGCCTTCTTTGGATGATGGACATTACATTTAGAATATATGGGTTGTGTGAAGATGATACCGTGTATGTAGTAGTTTAGTAAGTACAAGCTAGTAAGTCAAGTAATGGAGTTGCTGGCCGCATACATTTCTTATCTACATGGAAAAGGAGAGGGTTGAATTGAGTATTTCAAGCAAGTCAGAAAGGTGCATTGGTATCCATTCGTATAGAATATTAGGAAGGAACCATGAGTGAGTGCAATGATAACACTCCCTAGCTTGTATGGCCGGTTCTGCTCGCGTACATACATAGCTTTCATTTTGACTTGTGTTTTTACATTTTCAACGTACGGCCGGGCATATATGTAGTTAGTTAGTTAGTTAGTTAGTATGTACAAGTTTTGTTATCTTTCCACTGGTGGAAAGGTATATAGCGTGTGTACGTGTGCATGGTACACCTGAAAGAAACTTGGGCTTTTTCCTTCCTCATAATCATCATCTTTTTAGGGTTCATATCTATGCTGGAAGAAGGAACAACGGGTATAGAGAGGATGTACAGGTTGGATATAACAGAAACAGAAAGAACCATTAGTGGTAGATAGGAGGATACATAATGCCAGCGAAACAAAAAAAAGTCATCCTTTAGTTTATAGAATTTGTCTGTAAGAGTTTTAGCTAAAGGAGAAAATATTTATCTCTGAGCTTGCTATGATTTTTTTCTGTTCATGGGCACTTCGTAACATTTGAAATGAATGTATGTATGAATTTTAGCTCTGAAATGTTCATAATGTCAGTGTCAAGCGAATTTTATTGTATTCAATCAGTGTGGGATGAAACAAGTATTAAGTATGATAGGCTATGATCGTTGTCATGATGGTTACCAACCAATACATTGCATTTGTTGCAATAACTATGACTAATTTTTAATTAATTAATTTAATTTTAATTTTTTTCCAGGTATGATCACTTCCAGAGTTAGTTTAGATCGAGAAAAGCAGTGGCTACACGAACTTCAAGTTGTAGCTGCGGATTTGGGAACCCCACCGAAGCAGTCTGAAGTTATTGTCCAAGTAAACGTGACAGATATGAATGATCATAAGCCCCGAATCGTGGAACCTAGTGAGGATCTTTTGACTGTGAGGGAAGGGCAACCACGTGGGACAGAGGTGACTCGATTTGTCGTCACTGACCCAGACAATGGGGAAAATGCCACTGTCGTCTTCTCTCTTGTCAATGGTGAGTCAAACTCAACGTTATTAGGAAAAAAAAGTAGGGGAAATCATACTTGTCAAAGATTTTATGGGTCCCTCTTGTTTCATAACGTCTAGCTATGCATAAAGTATTATTATTATGGTGTATATGTGCGAACAAGAAGTTTTAATTCTTATTCCATGAGGCCATACGCATACATGTACGCTATACGGGCTCACTGTGTGTGTGGATCCGTTCTGACATCTCACGTGGAGAGGCTCCAAAGGGAGTCTTGTTCTTTCGTCACTACTACTACGCGTGAGCCTCTTTGGCCAGTTTACGTTAGTTAAAAATGTTGGGTATGTTGGTAATGGTAGCTTTAGTTAGTTAGTTATTGTTGGTATGTATGTAGTTGGCTGTATGTAGGACTACAACAGGTACAATAGTATTCGAAGAAGGAAGAGTTGCCTTTTTGACTGCAGGTATATATAATGATGAGTTGGGTAAGGAATCTGTGTACTATATGTGCTGTTTCTATAGTTAGTTAGGAAGATGTTTAAGGATTTTTTGAAGTGTTATTTTTCACTTCTCTTTTTGAAACCTATTATATTATCAGGAGGAAGAAGACCTTTCCAAAAGTTTTAAAAAGTGACTAATGAGACGAGTGAGTAAGTGAAGAAGAGAGATAGTGCAGCTATTTGGTTATCTCTTTTTCCTAACCAATAATGGTCTTTTTTTTGAGAGGGGGATTGTGAAATGTTTTTTTAAACACCTTTTCTTTTAACTCATCTATCTATGTTATGTACACTTGTACACAATTGTTTGGTAAACGAAAGATGGATCGTATTTGTGTAAACGTACATTTATGGCTGGTTAGTTAAGTTAGTTAGAATGTTTTTTCTAAACTTATTGTTGTTTGGAAGCAGTATATAGGCAATATAGGGAATCACAGCTTGTATACGGCGTAGGGGGAGGTTACAAAAAGTGACACGAGATTTTTCTTGTAAAAATATGCTATGGGTTTTGCAGGTGCTTTATTTGCTACATTATGTGGGGCAAATAAGGGAGCTAACAAAACAATCATAATTATTTTTTAACAAATAGTGTTCCATGCGTGCAGTCAACATGATTGCATGTTGTTTTTAGAGAAATGCTCTTTTAGGGAGCCCATCGGCGGGGTTTTAACTTATATATGAACAGCTCTAGTACAATTCAAATCCGTGGCTAAAGGAAAATGAATCAATTGGGCGTGTAGTAATAATACATTTCTTGACATGTTCATTTCCAGATGGGAACAGAGATGCTGACTATTTTTCGGTGGATTCTTCCACTGGTGTTCTACGCACTCGAGCTGTACTGAATCATGAAAAGAAACTATTTCACACTATTGGAATTCGAGTGAGAGACAAAGGGAGTCCACTTCTTGAAACCATCCATCAATTTAGAATTGAAGTTCTTCATCTTATGGATACGCGTCCCACCTTTTCTCGGTCCAAGTTCACATTTGAGGTAACGGCATTTCCTATACGCATACATAGGAAAACTTTCAATTATTTACTATATAAACTAACTAACTTCGAAACTAACAAAACACAATATGATACAGTCAGTCAGTCAATAATCGTTTGTCATATCCCACGTTTAATGGTGCATATGGTTTGTTACCTACTGTGTGCCTGCCTATAATTGAATTCGTTCTACTCACTTTCTATGTATGAAATATGTCACCTATCCTGGGCTACTGATTTGAGTAAATAAATCGTTAAGTTTTTATAGCTTTTTTCTTGGCTCCCACATACAATACATTCGTTCCAAAGTCCTTCCTTTGCACTGAAGGAATCCTATGTTATATCATCATGATTGTCTGCATATGATCTGTCATATGTGTTCAAAACTAACTAGTATATTATTATATGTACACCCGAAGGTAGTACTAAAACTAACTAAATAATCCCTGTTATATCTGTTTTGGTTTGTCATGGTGTCAAAGCAAACATGCTAACTATTACTTAACAAATATTTCTTGTCTCTTGTTCACAGTTACCTGAAAACGGTGTCATAGGTCAGTTAGTTGGGTCCATTAATGTGACCGAGCAGACAATGGATCGTGTCTCGTACGTCATCACTGGTGGGAACACACATGGTTCCTTTGATATGGACAAAACCACTGGGGATTTGTATGTGGCCAAACTATTGGACTATGAAACTACACCGAGTTACACCTTGGAAGTGAAATTGTTTGACTACCGAACCATGACATTTTTGGCCACAACTGTGACCATCCAAGTGGACATGATCGATGTGAATGATGAGCGACCGAGTTTCCCTAATGACCCCGTTATGTTGACAGTGGCTGAAAATTCTAAAATCGGAGTGGCTCTGTGGAACTTTACTGCTCCAGATAAAGACAGTGGTCTCAATGGGATTGTGCACTACCATATTGTGAACCGTGAACTCACCAATGACATGTTCATAATAAATGCTCTGACGGGTACATTGTATTTGCAAGGACCATTGGACTATGAGATGGCCAAATCCCATATGATTGTGATATGTGCTACGGATCAGTCGATTGATGTGAATTCGCGTCTAAATTCCACAGTGACGGCTCAAATAATTGTGCAAGACGAGAATGACAATGCTCCAGTGTTTGTGTCTGCGTCCAAGATTTCAGTGTATGAGCTAGAGCCTGTGGGCAGTGTGGTGCATACGTTGAGTGCTTCAGATTTGGATGCGAATGATAATGGCAAGGTTTTCTATTCCATTGCGTATGGGAATGAGCAAGAGTATTTTGAATTAAATGGGGAGAGTGGGGAACTGGGATTGTTGAAACCGCTCAAAAGGGAGCAAGTGGAACTGATCACATTGAATGTGACTGCAAATGATCACGGCTCCCCGCCAAATTTCTCGAGTCAAATGTTGCGCATTTCAGTTGAGGCTGTGAACAACAGTCCCCCACAGGTATGTAATGTCTTGCTGGGTTTATACTTTGGTTGTATGATGTATGAACACGTTTTGGTCGTTCGATTGTGAAGTTTGCTTTCTATCAGTAAATGGAATGCGAGAATAGAATGGGACGAATGGGATGCATAGGAATGTATTCGGGTTTGTTTAATTAGCTAGTAGTCATTAATTAGCGTTGTGTTAGGTAGGAGCTAGTAGTCAGAAGAGCTTTAAGTTAGGTGAGTGAAGAAAAAAGAAAAGGTTTGTAGGACTGCTTTGAAAGGAATGATTTAAAGTTTAAGACAAAGATGATATAGGATTTTTTTCACATTTTTATTAACTTTTGTGCAGGGAGCGTCGCAAGTATGGGGAGAGTAGTTTGTGTGCTAAATCTGTTAAAACAGTTTTTCCAAGGCACGTAGTCAGTCTTTATTGTTGAATACTTCGTGCGTATTTTTTTTCTAATTATTATTCACCGTTTCATCGATTCAAGTAAGTGGCACAGCACAGGGGTAGAAATGAGTCAGTTGATTTTTAGGGACAATTTTATATGCATGACTGGCAAAATAGTTTACAATGCTTAAGTGAATAGGTGAGATGAGATGGACGAACTTTTTAATGGAATATGAGTGTGAAACTTGAAATTTGATTTTTAATCACATGAGAAGAAGTTAATGATTGCAGAGTAGTAGGTAGTATAATAATTGTGTGAAAAATTATTTAAACACATTTCTGTGTTGTCTAATTTCAGTTCATGTACCGGAAATATGAAGCTCGACTACAGGAAAATTCTCCCATTGGAACTGAAGTGTTGAGAGTTACTGCATTTGATCGTCATGAAAGTAAGTGAACTACGACTATTTCTCTTATTTAGGAAAAAAATTAAGAGGTAAAGGATAATGTTTCTAAGACATTAGAGTGCATCGCGTGTGCATTTTTTTCGAAAAAATTTAATCATCATAATTAATTCTGGGATTCAGCCTGCCAAAAAAGTGCAAGATTGTAGTCTCTCACTCAATGAGCTCTGAATGTAGTTTAGGAACACTTTGGCCACGAGAGAATTATCAATAGCTGTTGGTTTTTCATTTGCTGCAGACAAGTAGTGACTGTTTTTAAGTGGTGCAAATAATAGTGCAGTAATTGTAGAGAGAAGAAATAGCAAAGCTACTACGGGAACATTAACAATGGCATGGAACAGTATTAAAACCATTTGAGAAGGTAGCCGCATAAAAGCAGGAAGTACATAGAAGCACTCATGGTTCTTTTTTATCGTAAAAATGCAATGTAAATAAACCTCAGCAAGAGGGTATTACGACGAAGCCGGGTTCTAAGGAATTATTTATATTAATATTACAAAAAACCAGTAATAATAATTAGGGGTTTTTATCGTTTTTCGGTAGTCTCATCAGCTAGTCTTTCTCTGTTCACCAACTTGCAATCGCAAATTGAATCAT
>Ga0210040_10001758_pt1 | contig 31990 bp, 30 predicted proteins | sample CryGeyCG12114_NA_FD_185462 | JGI IMG/M metagenome (GOLD analysis project Ga0210040, IMG submission 185462) | Groundwater microbial communities from aquifer - Crystal Geyser CG19_WC_8/21/14_NA (SPAdes) (version 2) | ecosystem: Environmental > Aquatic > Deep subsurface > Groundwater | place: USA...
CGCGAGCAGGGGGAAACCATCGATGGCGACCAGACGCGCCCTCATGGCCGATATCGGGGCGGGTGCCGGAGTCAGCGCCCTCGCGCTGGCCTTCCCGGCCCTCGCGCAGAACCGCGCGGCACAGGCCTATCCCGACCGCCCCGTCCGCATCGTTGTTCCCTATGCCGCGGGCGGCGGCAACGACCTCCTCGCCCGCATCTACGGCCAGAAGCTGTCGGAAGCGCTGGGCCAGCCCGTCGTGGTGGACAACCGCCCCGGGGCCAGCGCCGTGATCGGCACGGAATCGGTGATCCGCGCCCGCCCGGACGGGCTCACCCTCCTGGTCCATGCCAGCGGCCCCGTGCTGTTCGAGAAGGGCGCGGGCAAGCCGGCCTACGACCTGCAAGCCGACCTCGTGCCGATCGCTATTCTCGGCGCCTTTCCCGGCATGCTGCTGGTGCGCGGCGACAGCCCGCACCGGAGCGTGGCGGAGCTCGTCGCCTGGCTGAAGGCAAAGCCCGGGCGGGCGAATTACGGCACGGGCGGCACCGGCTTCCAGCTTCTCGGTGCCTATTTCGCCCAGCGGGCGGGGCTCGCGCTGGAGAACATTGTCTACCGCAGCAGCACGGAGGGCGTGACGGCCCTTTCCGCCGGCGACGTGGCGCTGGCGCTCAGCGATCCCGGGCCGGCACGGGCCGCGGTCGAGGGCGGCAGGGTGCGGCCGCTCGCCGTCACCTCCGCGCGGCGCATGGCCGCCTATCCCGACGTGCCGACCATGGTGGAGGCGGGCTTCCCGGACTTCGTGGTGGATTACTGGATCGGCCTCTTCGCGCCGGCCGGCCTGCCCGAGGAGATCCTGCTGCGGCTGCACGACGAGGTCCGGCGCGCGGCCGCCATGCCCGACGTGCAGCAGCGGCTCGCCCTCAACTCCGTGGAACCGGCCGACAAGGACCCGGAAGCCTTCCGCCGCTCGGTCAAGGCCAATGCCGAGTTCTGGATCAACGTCGCGCGGCAGGCCGGAATTTCGCTCGAACGATGACGGCACGGGCGACCGCGCCGAGACAAGTGCACGAAAGGGTGACGATGTCCGACCAGGACCAGAGAATCCAGCGGCCCATCTCCACGGCCGAGCTCGAGCGCCGCTGGGCCGCCGTGCGCGCCGCCATGGAGGCGGCAGGCATCGATGTCCTGCTGATGCAGAACAACAGCGACCACATGGGCGGCTACGTGAAGTACTTCACGGACCTGCCGGCCACCAACGGCTACCCCGTCACCCTGGTCTTCCCGCGCGACGACCTGATGACGGTGGTCCGCCAGGGCCCGTTCGGCGGGGTGGAGGAGCCGGCGGGCGGGAACAACGGCGTGCTGCGCGGCGTGAAGCGGGCGCTGACGACGCCGAGCTATTCGTCATGCTTCTACACCGCCCCCTATGACGCGGAGCTCGCCGCCACCGGCCTTGCCCCCTACGCGCGCGCCACCATCGGCCTTGTCGGCACCTACCAGATGTCGGCGGCCGTCGCGGACCACATCCGCGCCACCTGCCCGCAGGCCCGCTTCGTCGACGCCTCCGACCTCGTGGACCGCGTCAAGGTCATCAAGAGCGACGAGGAAAAGGAGCTGATCCGCGACGCGGCCCGCATGCAGGACGGCGCCATGCGCGCCGCCTTCGCCGCCATCAGGCCGGGAATGCGCGACCGCGAGGTGGCGGCCGTCGCCCAGCAGTACAGCCACGCCTATGGCAGCGAGCAGGGCATCTATCTCTGCGCCTCCGCCCCCGCCGGCACGCCCTTCCACTTCGGGCAGTGGCACTTCGGCAACCGGATGCTGCGCGAAGGCGACCAGTTCGTCCTGCTGGTGGAGAACAGCGGACCGGGAGGCATGTACACCGAGCTCGGCCGCAGCTGCGTGCTCGGCCGCGCCTCCCAGCAGATGAAGGACGAGTTCGCCTTCACGCTCGAGGCCCGCCGGTTCACGCTCGATCGCCTGACGCCGGGCATGCCGAGCGCCCGGATCTGGGAGGAGTTCAACGCCTTCATGGTGAAGAACGGCCGCCCGCCCGAAAGCCGCCTCTACTGCCACGGCCAGGGCTACGACATGGTGGAGCGCCCGCTCATCCGCCACGACGAGCCTCTCCCGATCCAGGCGGACACCAACATCGTCGTCCACCCCACCTACAACCACCAGGGCATCATGTCCTGGGTCTGCGACAACTACCTCATCGGCCCGGACGGACCGGGGCCGCGCCTTCACGAATTCCCCGAGATCATCACCGAGATCGGCTGAGGCATGACCGCCACCGATGTCCTCCTTTTCGGCAAGGACGCCGAATACTACCGGGAACACCTGGGCGCGGAGTTCCCGGACCTGCGCCTGCACCTGGCGCAGGACAACGGCGCCATCGCTGGCCGGGCGGCGGAATCCCAGGTGCTCGTCTCCATGGCGCCCGCGGTCAACGCCGCCACGGTGCGCGCGCTGCCGCGCCTGCAATGGGTGCAGGCCATGACCACGGGCGTGGACAATCTGCTGATCATGCCGGAGCTGCCGCCGGGGGTCGCGATCACCCGCGTGCGCGGCATCCACGGCCCCCAGATGTCCGAGCTCGCGATCCTCGACATGATGCTGCTGGTCCGCGACTTCCCGGCCGTGCTCCGCAACCAGGAGAAGCACCGCTGGGAGCGCTGGCCGCAGAAGCTGCTCGTCGGGCGCACCGCGGTCATCCTCGGCGTCGGCTCCATCAGCGAGGAGCTGGCGCCGCGCTGCAAGGCCTTCGGCATGCGCGTGATCGGCATCAGCGGCCGCAGCGCGCCGCCCCCGGGCTTCGACGCCATGATGCCGCGCGAGAGGCTGCACGAGGCCGCCGCCCTGGCCGACTTCCTCGTGCTGCTGATCCCCTACACCCCCGAGACCCACAACATCATCGACGCGAGGCTGCTCTCGGCCATGCGGCCGGGTTCCTTCCTGGTGAACCTCGCCCGCGGCAACGTGGTGGACGAGGACGCGCTGGCCGAGGCGCTCCGCGCCGGCACCATCGCCGGCGCGGCGCTGGACGTCTTCGCCCAGGAACCCCTGCCGGCCGAAAGTCCCCTCTGGGACGTGCCGAACCTCATGATCACGCCGCATATCGGCGGGATGAGCGACACCTACGCGGAACAGGCGCTGCCGACGCTCCGGCAGAACCTGGCCGATTTCGTGCAGGGCGGCGCGGGCGCCCTGAAGGACCGCGTGGAGCGGCCGGCGAGGGCGGGGACGGCATGATGCGCCGCCCCCTGCTGGCCGCCCTCGGCGCCCCGGCGCTGGCCACGTCCCCCGCCCGCGCCGACGAGGCATCCGACCGCGCCCGCGTCGTCGGCAACTGGAAGCTGGTCGGCGTGGTCTAGGAGGACGCGGCGGGCCAGCGCACCCCCGTGCTCGGCCAGCACCCCACCGGCTACCAGATCGCCATCGCCGGCGGCCGGTGGCTCGCCCTCGTCACCGCCGAGGGCCGCCCGGTGCCCCAGACCGACGTGCCCCAGACCGACGCGGAGCGCGCCCAGGCGCTGCGGACCATGATCTCCTACACGGGCCGCTGGCGCGTGGAGGGCGACCGCGTGGTCACGCACGTGGAGGCCGCCTGGAACCAGGCCTGGGTCGGCACCGACCAGGCCCGCATCTTCCGCTCCGAGGGCAACCTTCTGCACCTGGAAAGCCCGCCCCAGCCGCACCCCAACCTGCTGGGGCAGGTCGCGCGGATCATCGTCACCTGACAGCGGGACGAGGAGGGGCGGCATTCCGCCGCAGGGCCGGGCGCGCTATGCCGCTCCTCCTTTCCGGCGAGTGCCCGCAATGACCAACCCGATCCTGCAAGGCCTGCGCGTCGTGGAGGTCTCCGCCTTCATCGCCGCCCCCATCGGCGGCATGACGCTCGCGCAGATGGGCGCCGAGGTGATCCGCATCGACCCCATCGGCGGCAACATCGACTACCGCCGCTGGCCCCTCGCCCCCTCCGGCACCAGCCTCTACTGGGCCAGCCTGAACAAGCGGAAGCGCTCCGTCGCCCTGGCCCTCAACACGCCCGAAGGCCGCGAGATCGCGCGCGCCCTGATCGCCGCGCCGGGCGAGGATGCGGGCATCCTCCTCACCAACCTTCCCGCCAGCGGCTGGATGAGCTTCGACGAGCTCCGCAAGTCGCGGGAGGACCTCATCATGCTGCGCCTGACCGGCAACCACGACGGCACCGGCGCCGTGGACTACACGGTGAACTGCGCCAGCGGCTTCCCCATGGCCACCGGCCGCGGAGAGGAGCCCGTGAACCACGTCCTCCCGGCCTGGGACATCGCCGCCGGCCTCTATCTCTCCACCGGCCTGCTGGCCGCCGAGCGCGCCCGCCGCCGCGACGGGCAGGGGCGCGAGGTGACGCTGGCCCTGTCCGACGTGATGCTCGCCAGCGTCGGCAACCTCGGCTACCTCGCCGATGTCGCGGTGAACGGCACCGTGCGCCCGCCCATGGGCAACGAGCTTTATGGCGCGCTCGGCCGCGACTTCCAGACGGCGGACGGCCGCCGCGCCATGCTCGTCGCCATCTCCGGGCGCCAGTGGCGCGCCATCGGCAAGGCCACGGGCCTGGCGGAGAAGCTCGCCATGATCGGCCCGATGCTGGAGGTGGACCTTTCCACCGAGGGCGGCCGCTTCGCCGCCCGCCGCGCCATCGCCGCCGTGCTGGAGCCCTGGTTCGCCGCCCGCAGCCTGGCCGAGGTGGCCGCCGCTTTCGAGGGCAGCGGCGTCCTCTGGGGTCCCTACCAGAATTTCGGGCAGCTCCTGGCCGAGGACCCCCGCTGCTCCCCGGCCAACCCCCTCTTCGCCACCGTGGACCAGCCCGGCGCCGGTCCCGTCCTCGCCCCCGGCGTCCCCCTCGCCTTCTCCACCAACCCCCGCCCCGAGCCTGCCCCCGCCCCGGCCCTGGGCCAGGACACCGACGCGGTGCTGGCCGAGGTGCTGGGCCTCTCGACCGCCGCCATCGGCCGGCTGCACGATGCGGGCACCATCGCCGGGCCCACATAGGGCCGGCTGCCGAGGAGACGCCCCATGCTGGACCACCCCGCCCCCGCGCTGGTCGATGGCTGCGCCGCCGTGCTGGACGCGGCCGAGCGCCTGCACGACGCGACGAGGGCCGCCCTCGCGGCGCGCCTCGCCCCCGAGGGCCGCGCCGACCCCGCCCGGCTGGAGGCCGCCCAGTTCGGCGCCCACGGCCTGGCCTGGCAGGCGACCTATGTGGAGGCGCTGCGCCAGTCCCTCGCCTGGGCCCGCCGGCTCCAGGACACGGGCCGGCTGGGCGAGGTGGAAGGCGCCATCCTCCGCATCGGCTTCGCGGAATACGGCGAGCAGCTTCTCGGCGGCATCCCCATGAGCCAGGCGGAGATCGTCCGCCCCGGGGACATGGGCGTGCCCGACGCCAGCCTGGAGGCGGCCCGGCCCGGCCTGCGCGCGCTGTCCGACCCCGCCGCCCTCGACGCCGCGCGCCTGTCGCTGGCCGCCGCCGTCTCGGAGAACCGCTTCGGCGACCTCGCCCTGGAGGACGAGGCCATGGAGGCCGTGCGCGGCGAGTTCCTCCGCTTCGCCGCCGCCGAGGTCGCCCCCCACGCCCAGGACTGGCACCGCGACAACGCCCTGATTCCCATGCCCGTGGTGGAGAAGCTGGCGGAGATGGGCGTCTTCGGCCTGACCGTGCCCGAGGAATTCGGCGGCCTCGGCCTCGGCAAGGTCGCCATGTGCCTCGTCTCGGAGGCCCTCTCCGGCGCCTATCTCGGCGTCGGCTCGCTCGGCACCCGCTCGGAGATCGCGGCCGAGCTCATCCGCCTCGGCGGCACCGAGGAGCAGCGCGCGCGCTGGCTCCCCCTCATCGCCTCGGGCGAGATCCTGCCCACCGCCGTCTTCACCGAGCCCGACACCGGCTCCGACCTCGGCAGCCTGCGAACGCGCGCGGTGCGGGAGGGCGACACCTACCGCATCCACGGCGCCAAGACCTGGATCACCCACGGCTCGCGCTCGGACCTGATGACGCTGCTCGTCCGCACCGGCGCGCCCGGCTCGGGCTATCGCGGCCTGTCCATGCTGCTGGCCGAGAAGCCGCGCGGCACGGAGGAAAACCCCTTCCCCGCCCCCGGCATGAGCGGCGCCGAGATCCACGTCCTCGGCTATCGCGGCATGCGCGAATACGAGATCGGCTTCGACGGCTTCGCGGTGCCCGCCTCCGCCCTGCTGGGCGGCGTGGAGGGCCAGGGCTTCAAGCAGCTCATGGAAACCTTCGAGAGCGCGCGCATCCAGACCGCCGCCCGCGCCCTCGGCGTCGCGCAGAACGCGCTGGAGCTCGGTACCGCCTACGCCAACACCCGCGCGCAGTTCGGCAAGCCCATCCTCGCCTTCCCACGGGTGCACGCGAAGATCGCCTGGATGGCCGCCGAGACCATGATGGCCCGCCAGCTCTCCTACTTCGCCGCGCGCCAGAAGGATGCCGGCCGGCGCTGCGACGTGGAGGCCGGCATGGCGAAGCTGCTGGCCGCGCGCGTGGCCTTCGCCAACGCCGACTGCGCGCTGCAGATCCACGGCGGCAACGGCTACGCGCTGGAATACCCGATCTCGCGCGTGCTCTGCGACGCCCGCATCCTCTCGATCTTCGAGGGCGCCGCCGAGATCCAGGCGCAGGTCATCGCGCGCGGCCTGCTCGGGCGGGTGAACTGAGGGCCGTCAGCCCGCCGCCCGCGCCTCCAGCCCCGCCGCCCTGCGCCGCGCCTCCGCGGCGGCGGCCTCGGCATCCGCATGCAGCAGCCGCCCGTCGCGCTTCAGCACGCGCCCATCCACCATCACGAAGTCCACCGCCCCGGCCCCGCACTGCATCAGCGTGGAGGAGACGGGATCAAGCACGGGCGAGGTGCCGACCGTATCCGCGCGCAGCAGCACGATGTCGGCCCGCTTGCCCGGCGTCAGGCTGCCCGTCACGTCGCCCAGCCCCGCCGCCCGCGCCCCACCCAGAGTCGCCCAGCCCAGCGCCTGGCGCGTGGTGAAGGCCACCGCCCGCAGCGGCGCCCCGGCCCGCAACGCCTCGGCATTGGCCAGGCCGCGCGCGGCGGCGAGCGCGATGCGCGCCTGGGCGAACACATCCCCGCCCACCCCGGCCGAGATGTCGCTGCCGATGCCGGCCACGCCGCCCGCCCGCTGCATGCGCGGCGCGGAGGGAAAGCCATGCCCCATCTGCATCTCCACCTCCGGCGTGGAAACGGTGCTGCCGCCGGCATCGGCCAGCATCTTGTACTCGTCCTCGTCGAGGTCGTTCGCGTGGGCGAGGCTGATGCGGGGGTTCAGCAATCCCTTCTCGTGCAGCGCCGCGATGCTGCGCCGCTTGCGCTCCGCATAAACTGGCGCGCCCGCGTGGAACTGCACGAGGAGATCGAGATCGCGGGCCAGCCGCAGGTCGCTCTCCGTCTCCTCCAGCGAGGAGAAGTCCGGCCCCCGCATGGCCAGCGCCAGCCGCACCCGTCCGGGCGAGGCCATGCGGCCCGCGCGCAGCCGACGGATGTCGGCGGCCACCGCCTCGGGGCTGTTGGCGCTGGTGGTGCTGCCCGCGCCCGACCCCGCCAGCCCATAGGCGAAGACGGCGCGGATGCCCGAATTCTCGAAGGCGTCCAGCGCGGCATCGGCATGGGCGGAACTGGTGGTCTCGCGGCTCCAGTCCACCACCGTGGTGACGCCCGCCGAGAGAAGCTCGAGCGCCCCCGCGTAATCCGCCGCGCGCAGGTCGTCGGCCGTCAGGCGCGAGGACCTGCGGGCCACCACGGCGCCGAAATACTGCGCCAGCGTCTGGTCGCCCGACATGCCCCGCTGCAGGGCCTGGCCGAGATGAATATGCGCGTTCACCAGCCCGGGAATGGCGATGCGCCCCGCGCCATCCACCACCTGCGCCCCTTCAGGCAGCGGAAGGTCGCGCCCGATCGCCGCGATGGCGCCGTCGCGCACCAGGATGTCCCCCGCGGGCAGGTCGGGCACCGAGGGGTCCATCGTCACGACGGTGGCGCCGCGGATCAGCACGGGCCGCGACGGATCGGCCGCGGGCGCCTGGGCCGCGGCGGGAAGGCTGGCGACCAGCGTGGCCGCGGGCACGGCGCCGAGCAGCGAGCGGCGGGACGGGGTCATGGACGCGTTCTCCTGCGCCCTTCGTTGCAGCGGAGCCGCGGGCGGGCGCTGCCCGCGGCCCCTTGAGGACACGCGCAGGTCAGTCGGCGTACTCGCCGGCGGACTGGATGATCGGGCGCCAGCGCGCGACCTCGGCCTCCAGCAGGGCGCGGTGCGCCTCCGGCGTCGCGCGGGCGGCCGGCTCCGGCGTGGTCGCCAGCTCCGCGAAGCGCGTCACCACCTTCTCGTCCGCGAGCGCGGTGCGGAGCGCCTGGGACAGGCGGTCGATCACCGGGCGCGGCGTGCCGGCGGGCACGTAGAAGCCATGCCACACCGTCACCGTCAGCCCGGGCAACCCGCCTTCCGCCGCCGTGGGCACGTTGGGCAGGGCCGCCAGACGCTGCTCGGTCGTGGTGGCGAAGGCGCGCACGCGGTTGTCCTGGATGTAGGGCACGGTGTTGGTGGTCTGGTCGCAGGTCAGGTCCAGGCGGCCCGCCATCAGCTCCGTCATGATCGGCGCGGTGCCGCGGAAGGCGATCGGCGTCATCGGCGTCTGCAGCAGGGAACGCAGCAGCGTCGCGCAGAGATGGCTGGCCGAGCCGAGCCCGGCATGGCCGATGTTCACCTCCGCCCCCGGCCGCTTCAGCCAGGCCACCAGCTCCTGCAGGTTCGCCGCCGGGATGTTCGGCCGGGCCACCAGGGTCATCGGCACGGGCGTGATGAGGCCCACCGTGTCGAAGGACTTCAGCACGTCATAGGGAAGGTTGCGGTACAGGGTCGGCGCCGTCGCCACGCCGATATTGCCGAGCAGCAGGGTGTAGCCATCCGGCCGCGCCTGCGCGACGCGCTGCCCGCCGATGGTGCCGCCCGCGCCCGTGACGTTCTCGGACACCACGGAAACCCCGAGGTCGCGCCCCATGGCCTCGCCGAGCTGGCGGGCCACCACGTCGGTCGGCCCGCCGGCCGCGAAGGGCACGATCACGGTGATGGTGCGCTCGGGGAAGCGCCCCTGCGCGCCGGCGCCCGGCAGGGAAAGCAGGACCGCCGCGAGGCCACCCACCAGGCGGGTGACGATGGATCGGATGTTCATTCTCTTTCCTCCCTTGTTCTCGTTCGGTCCGCCCCTGGTCACCCAGGCGGCGCGAGGGGCATGGCCAGCACCACCGCCGCCGGCCGGTTGGTCCGGTTCTCGAGCTGGCGCCCCTCGCCCGGAGCGATGCGGCAGGAATCGAGCCGCGCGAGCGTCGCCTCCTCCCTCGCGCCGTCGCGCTCCGCGATGATCGTCAGCTCGCCCTCGACCACGACGTAGTGCTTCTCCACGGGCGAGGCGTCGAGCGTGGTGCGCCCGCCCGGCAGCAGCCAGGAAAGCCCGAGCCAGAGGCTCTCCGCCGGTCCGGCCTCGCGCCCCTGCAGGCGCAGCATGCGCATGTCGAAATGCCCCGGCGCCTCGTAGGCGGGGGCATCGGCGAGGCGGGTGACGTTCAAGCGCCCATCTCCAGCAGCACGCGCTGCGGCGCGCCACCGAGCACGATGCGATAGGCCTCCTCCGCGCGCGACAGCGGGAAGACGAAGTCCGGCTCGATCTCATAGGGCGTCAGCGCGCCGGATTCGAAGCCCGGCCGCAGCGCCTCCAGCACCGCGCCCGTCTCCGCCGCCGAGAGCGCCAGCGTGTCCACCCCGACATAGCGGTGCTGCCCGCGGTAAAAGAGAAAGATGTCGAAGGGCACGGCGCGGTCGAGCGTCGCGATGAAGATCTGCGTCGCCCCATGCGCCATGGCCGCGTTGCCCGCCGCGAACCACGGCGAGCCGACGCAGTTGAACACGAGGTCGGCGCCGTGCCCCCCTGTGGCCTCGCGAACCGCCGCGGCCACGTCGCCCGCCTCGCTGTCGAACACCGCCTCGGCGCCCTCCACCGTGATGCCCGGCCGCCGCACGCCCGCAAAGACGCGCGCCCCCGCGGCCCGCGCGATGCGGCACGCCGCCTGCCCCACGCGGCCATTCGCCCCGAGCACGAGCACCACCTGCCCTGCCCTGACGCCGCCCGCCTCGCGGAACCCGACCTCGGCCGTCACGAAGGGCACGCCGATCGCGGCGGCCTCGCGCATGGAAAGGTTCCCCGGCTTGGCGAAGACCGCGTCCGGCGGCAGCGCCAGCAGGCTGGCATGGCTGCCGTCGCGGGAGATGCCGACATCCCCGCCCGACCCCCAGACCTCCATCCCGACCAGCCCCGCCGGCCCTTCCACGATCCGCCCCGCGAAGTCGCGGCCGGGCGTGCGCGGGAACACCGCCTTGGGCATGACGCCCATCAGCGCCTTCACGTCCGAGGGGTTGACCCCCGCCGCCGCCACCTCCACCAGGCACCAGCCCGGCGGAACATCGGGCGAGACCTCCGCGTGGGAGAGGCCCAGCGCCCCGGGTCCGGCAGCCTTGGCCTCGATGCGCAGCCCCGGTCCGCGGCGCGCCTGGGTCTTGAGCGAAGCTGACACGTTCAGGACCCCTTCAGGACAGGCCGATGATTTCGCGCGCACGCGCGGGCCCGACGACGCGCGGCCCGAGGTCCTCCACCATCCGCCGGGCCTTCTCGACCATGGCGGCGTTGGAGGGGGCGAGCACGCCGCGCGCGATCATGGTCGCGTCCTCCAGCCCGACGCGCGCGTGACCGCCGGCCAGGATGGACTGCGCGAGCATCGGGAAGGCGCTGCGGCCGATGCCGATCGCCGTGAACTGCGCATCCGCCGGAAGCAGGTTGCGCGCGTAGACCACAGTCTCCGGCGATGGCTGGAAGCCGTACTTCACGCCCATGACGAAGGAGGTGAGCGCCGGCGCCGCCAGGCTGCCATCCGCCAGCATGTCGCGCATCAGGGCGATGTCGCCGGAATCGAACAGCTCGATCTCCGGCACCGCCCCGGCCTCGCGCAGGAAGGCGGCCATGCGGCGCACGTTGCGGGGCGTGTTGATCACCACCTCCCGCCCGGAGTTCATGGTGTTGAGGTCGAGCGTCGCGATGTCGGGCCGCAGCGCGGTGATGTGGGCGGTGCGGATCTCGGGCGTCGTCAGCGTCGTGCCCGGCCCCGCGACCTTCGGGTCCTCCTCGCCGACCACGAAGCGGCCGCCGGGGCCGGTGGTCAGGTTGATGATGAGGTCCTTGTTGCGGCCACGGATGCGCGCGACCACGTCCTTGTAGTATTCCAGCTCCATGCTCGGCTTGCCGGTGGCCGGGTCGCGCACGTGCAGGTGCACCACCGCGGCGCCTTCCTCGGCCGCCGCCAGCGCCGCGTTCGCGATCTCCTCGGGCGTCACCGGCAGCTCCGGGTGCTGCTCCCGCGTCGTCAGGTTGCCCGTCACCGCGCAGGTGATGCAGACCTCGTCCCGAATGGACCTCAAAGCGCACGCCCTCCGTCGACCAGGATCAGCGATCCCGTGGAATAGGTCAGCAGCGTCGCGCAGGCGAGAACGGCATTCGCCACGTCCTCGGGCTGCGCCACGCGCTTCAGCGGAATGGAGGGCGCGAGCTTCGCGTTCGCCTCCGGCCCCCGCCCCGGCACGAAGCCCGTCTCCACCACGCCGGGGGAGACCGACATCACCCGCACCTTCGGCGCCAGCGCGCGCGCCAGCGACTTGGTCAGGCTGTCCGTCGCCGCCTTCACCGCCGCATAGACGAGGTTGGAGCCCGAGCCGTTCAGCCCCGCGATGGAGGAGATGTTCACCACCAGCCCCCCGGAGTCCTCCAGCAGCCCGCGAAAGGCGCGCACGGCCGAGAGCGGCCCGCGCCAGTTCACGCGCCACATGGAGTCCAGGAAGTCGTCGTCCAGCGCATCGAGATCCGTGTGCGCGATGGCCCTGGTGAAGCCCGCGCTGTTCACCAGCACGTCGCAGCGGCCATGGCTGCGCGCCACATCGGCCGCCAGCGCCTCCACCGAGGCGCGGTCCTCCATCGTGGCCGGCCGCGCGTCATGCCCCTCCCCCGGCAGGGAGGCCACCAGCGCCCGCGCCTCCGCCTCCCGCCCGCGATAGCTGACGATCACGGCGGCGCCCGCCTCCGCCAGCACCCTGGCCGTCGCGGCGCCGATCCCGCCGGAGCCGCCGAGGATAACCGCGGTCCTTCCCGCGAGCGCGCTCATTGGATCGGGGGCACCGGCAGGCGCGCCTCGCCCGGTTCCATGTGGAAGGTGTAGTCCAGCGACCACCACTCCCCCTCGCCCCCGTCCGGCGCCGGCCCCTCGCCCTTCACGTAGCCGCCGACCAGCGCCTGCGTCACGCCGAAGACCACGTCGCTCTCCAGGTGCTCGTCATCATCCACGAAAACCTGGGTGATCAACGTCTTGAGGCCGGGCTTGTGGATCAGGAAGTGCAGGTGGGCCGGGCGGAAGGGGTGCCGCTCCTGCGCCCGCAGCAGCTCCCCGGTGGGCCCATCCGTCGGCACCGGATAGCCCGCGGGCTTCACGGAGGTGAAGCGGAACCGCCCCTCGGCGTCGGTGGTGAACTGCCCGCGCAGGTTCATGTCCGCCATGCCCGGGTCCTGGTTCTCATAGACCCCCTCCGGCGAGGAATGCCACACATCCACCCGCGCCCCGGCCACGGGCTTGCCGCCGGAGAGCACCTGGCAGCCCGCGAACAGCCTGGGCCCCGGTGTCGGCCCGCGCACGATGCTGCCGCCATCCTCCACCTTGGGCGAGTTGTCGCGCCAGAACGGGCCGAGCAGCGCGGCGGCGGTTTCCGTCGCGCCCGTCGCGCCGTTGTTCAGCAGGCACACCAGCGTCGAGACGCCCACCGCGTCGGAGAACAGCACGCCCTCGTTGTGGGTGGCGCTGTTCGCCTGCCCGATACGGCCGAGGTAGTCCACGCCGAACTCCCACTCCTCCTCCGTCGGGCGGACCTCGCGGATAAAGGCGTGCAGGTGGCGGACCAGCGCCGCCGTCACCTCCCGCAGCCGCGCGTCCCTGGTGTTGGCCATCGCCTCCAGCACGGCCGGAGTGACCATGGCTTCGCCGTCGATGATCACGGATCGCCCTCCCGAAGAAATCTTGCAATCGTTTGTAGTGACGTTCGCGGCACGCTGCAAGTGCTATGTGGGGACCATGGCGCCTCCCCTCCCCCGTTCCGTCAATCTGCGCCGCGTGGCCGAGGAGGCAGGCGTTCACCCCTCCACCGCCTCCCGCGCGCTCAACCCGACCACCCGCCACCTCGTCGCCGCCCCCGCCGCGCACCGGGTGCAGGAGGCCGCGGCGCGGCTGGGCTACCGGCCGGATGCCGCGGCCATGTCGCTTCGCACCGGCCGCTCCCGCCTGGTGGGCGCCCTGGTGCCCGGCATCGCCAATCCCGTCTTTGCGCCCATCCTCGCCGCCGCGGCGGCGGCCCTGGCGGAGGACGGCCACGCCCTGCTCGTGGCCGATCCCGGCGACGACCCGGCCCAGGCCGCCGAATTCGTCGCCGAACTCGCCGCGCGCCGCGTGGACGGCCTGTTGCTGGCTACCGTCGCCCTGCGCGACGACCCCGCCCTGGCCGCTTGCCTCGTGCGGGGCCTGCCCACTGTTCTGATCAACCGCAGCGGCGGAGAAGGCATCCCCGCCGTCGTCTCCGACGACCGCGCCGGGATGGCCATGGCCGTGGCCCATCTGGCCTCCCTCGGCCATCGCCGCATCGCCCATGTCGGCGGCCCCGCGCCGCTCTCCACCGGCCTGCTGCGGCGGGAGGGCTTCGAGGCCGCCATGGCCGCGCAAGGGCTGGAACTCCCCCCCGGCTGGGTGGAGGCCGCGCCCGCCTATGGCCGCGCGGAGGGCGAGGCCGCGGCCAGCCTCCTTCTTTCCCGCTGCCCCGGCATCACGGCCCTGGCCTGCGCCAACGACCTGCTGGCGCTGGGCGCCTACGACGCCTGCCGGCGCGCGGGGCTGCGCATCCCCGCGGACATCTCCGTCACCGGCCACAACGACATGCCGCTGGTGGACATGATCGAGCCGCCGCTCACCACCATCCGCATCCCGCACGCGGAAATGGGCCGCCGCGCCGCGCGCCTCCTGCTGGACCGCATCCACCAGGGCACGGAAGCCGGAACCGCCGTGCTCGCCCCCGCGCTGGTGGAGCGCGGTTCCACCGGCCCGCCACGCGCTCAGGCCTGAGCAAGGCGGCCTCAGCCAGCCCCTCAGCCCGCCTGGGCCGCCTGCATCGTGCGGCGCGCCCGCGCCTCGATCGCGCTCCACTCGCCCGCCGCGATCTCCGCCGCCGGGGCCAGCCAGGAACCGCCCACCGCCACCACGTTCGGCAGGGCCAGGTAGTCGCGCATCTCCTCCTCCCCGATCCCGCCCGTGGGGCAGAAGCGCGCTTCCGGGAAGGGAGCGCCGAGCGCCTTCAGCGCCCCGATCCCGCCGAGCTGGGCGGCGGGGAACAGCTTCACCGTGGTGAAGCCCCGCGCCGCGGCCGCCATCAGCTCGGAAGCCGTCGCAATGCCGGGCACAAAGGGAATGCCGTCCTCCGCCGCCGCGTCCAGCAGCTCCGGCGTCGCACCGGGGGAGAAGGCGAAGGTGACGCCCAGCGTGCGGGCCAGGGCGAGGTCCCGCCGCGCGAGCACCGTGCCCAGCCCCACCACGGCACCGGGCACCTCCCGCAGGATGGCCTCCGCGGCCTTGGCGCCCGCCTCGGTGCGCAGCGTCACCTCCAGCGTGTTCACGCCGCCGGCCACCAGCGCACGGGCCAGCGGCACGGCCTGCGCCGCGTCCCGGATGGTCAGCACGGGCACGATCCGGGCCGCGCGCAGCAGGTCGGCGATGGGATTGGGCGTGGTCATGCGGACTCCGGGGAAAAGATGTCGGCTGGCATGGCGTCGCGCGGGATGATGGCGCCGGGGTACCGCACCACCACAGCCGCCAGGCGGTGCCCGGCCAGGGCCGCCGCCTCCGGCCCCAGGCCGCGCAGGCGGGCAGCGAGATAGGCGGCCGCGAAGCTGTCCCCCGCGCCCGTGGTGTCCACCGGCTTCACCGGGGCGGGCGGCGGCACCGGGGTGGATTGCTCCGCGGATGCCACGATGCAGCCGGGTTCGGCCAGCTTCACAACCACCTCGGGCACCCCGGCCTCGCGCAGCCGCGCGATCAGCCCCTCGGGCGTCGCCTTTCCGTCCAGCAGGGTGAAGTCCTCCACCCCCGCCAGCACGGTGGTGCTGAGGGCAACGGCACGGGCGAAAGCGGCGCGCGCCTCCTCCGGATCGGGCCAGCCGCGCGGGCGGAAGTTGCTGTCGAAGGCGACCTGTCCGCCCGCCGCCCGCACCGCCTCCAGCGCCGCGAAAAGCCGCTCGCGCGCCGGGCCGTGGAACAGGGACAGGGTGATGCCCGAAAGATAGACCAGCCCGGCCGCGGCCAGGCCCGCCTCGATCCGCGGCGTCTCCGGCTGGTCGAACAACTGCCGCACGGGCGCCTCGCCCCGCCAGTAGGAGAAGCGCCGCTCGCCCTTCTCGTCCGTCTGGATCAGGTAGAGGCCGGGCACACGCCCGGGCAGGCGGAGCACGAGGGAGGTTCCCACCCCCTCCTCCTCCCAGCCCCGGAGCATCTCCTCGCTATGCGCGTCGTCCCCCAGCGCCGTCGCATAGCCGACCTCCACGCCGAGGCGCGCGAGATAGACCGCCGTGTTCAGCGTATCCCCGCCAAAGGCGCGCGAGAGCAGCCCGTCCGGCCGCTCCCGCAACTCGATCATGCACTCGCCCAGGCAGACGATGCGGGTCACGGCCCCTTCCTCACCGGCGCATCAGTGCGAGTTGCGTGGAAGGCCGGCCGTGTGCACGAGGTCCTGGTAGGCCACCGTGTCCTCCATGCAGGCGCCGGTGGAAAGCTGCCCCACCGTGGCGCGGTAGATCGCCTGCCACGGCGTCTGGTTGGTCAGCTTCACCGGCGGCAGGGCGGCGCGCCGGGAGGCGATCTCCTCCTCCGACACCAGCAGGTCCACGCGGCGCTTGGGCAGGTCCACCCGCACGCGGTCCCCGGTGCGCAGGATCGCGAGGTTCCCCCCCGCCGCCGCCTCGGGCGAGACGTTGAGGATGGAGGGGCTGGCCGAGGTGCCGCTCTGCCGCCCGTCGCCGATGCAGGGCAGCGCGTGCACCCCGCGGCGGATGAGCTCGTCCGGCGGCTGCATGTTCACCACCTCCGCCGAGCCGGGATAGCCGACCGGCCCGCAGTTGCGGATGAACAGGATGCAGTGCTCGTCGATCTGGAGCGAGGGCTCGTTGATCCGGTGGTGGTAGTCCTCCGGCCCCTCGAAGACGATCGCCCGCCCCTCGAAGGCGTCGAGGTCGTCGGGGTTCGACAGGTAGCGGGCACGGAACTCGGGCGAGATCACGCTGGTCTTCATGATGCCGGAATCGAACAGGTTCCCGGTCATCACCAGCATCCCGGCCTCGGGCACCAGCGGCTCCGCGAAGGGCCGGATCACGTCGTGGTCGTGGGATTCCACACCCGACAGCGTCTCGCCCATGGTGCGGCCGGACACGCAGAGCGCATCGGCGTGCAGCAGCCCGGCATCCAGCAGCTCCCGCATCACCGCGGGCACGCCGCCGGCGCGGTGGAAGGCCTCGCCCAGATAGGCGCCGGCCGGCTGGCAGTTCACCAGCATGGGCACGTCGTGGCCCACCCGCTGCCAGTCGTCCAGCGAGAGCTCCACGTCCAGGTGGCGCGCGATGGCGATCAGGTGCGGCGGCGCGTTGGTGGAGGCGCCGATGGCGGAGGCCACCATGATCGCGTTCTCGAAGGCCTGCTTGGTCATGACCTTCCGCGGCGTCAGGTCCTCGCGCACCATCTCCACGATGCGCAGCCCGGTGTCGTAGGCCATCTGCCCGCGCTCGCGGTAAGGCGCCGGGATGGCCGCGCAGCCGGGCAGGCTCATGCCCAGGGCTTCGGCGAGCGAATTCATGGAAAGCGCGGTGCCCATGGTGTTGCAGTGCCCGACGCTGGGCGCCGAGGCCGCGGCCATGTCCATGAACTCGCCATAGCCGATCTCCCCGGCCGCGAGCCTCTGCCGCCCTTCCCAGATGATGGTGCCGCTGCCCGCCAGCCGCCCCTTCCAGTGCCCGTCCAGCATCGGCCCGCCCGAGAGCACGATGGCCGGCATGTTCACCGTCGCCGCCGCCATCAGGCAGGCCGGGGTCGTCTTGTCGCAGCCCGTGGTCAGCACGACGCCATCCAGCGGATAGCCGAAGAGCACCTCCACCAGCCCGAGATAGGCGAGGTTGCGATCGAGTGCCGCCGTCGGCCGCTTGCCCGTCTCCTGGATCGGGTGGACCGGGAACTCCATGGGGATCCCGCCGGCCTCGCGGATGCCCGCCTTCACGCGCTCCGCCAGCATCAGGTGGTGGCGGTTGCAGGGCGCGAGGTCGCTGCCCGTCTGCGCGATCCCGATGATCGGCCGCCCCGATTGCAGCTCCGCCCGGGTGATGCCGTAGTTCAGATAGCGTTCAAGGTAGAGCGCGGTCATGCCGGGGTCGTCGGGATTGTCGAACCAGGCCTGGCTGCGCAGCTTGACCATGACGTCGCTCACTTTCTTTCCGTGGGCCCCGGCCCGCCCGACACACCGCGCCGGACCGGCCCAACCGCCTTTGGTTTCGCGCCGCCCCCTTCCGCCGTCAACCGGTCCCGCCGACCGGCCAGCGAAAAGAAGGCCGTTGCGAAGGGACGGATCCGGTAGATGGCGTCGGCCCCGCGCCGCGCCTGTCACGGCTGCGCGAGCCCACGTCGCCCCGCCCCCCCTCCATGCGGCGATCCGCCGCCCCCATCCTACCTAGCCAGGGCAGGGCGGAACCGCCACAAGGCGGCGCCTGAACAGGGAGAAAACGACGATGACGGCAGCAAACGATTCGGGCTGGCGGCCCACCCGGCGCGCGGCGATCGGCGCGGGCATGGGCCTCGCCCTGCCCTACGGCGCGCGCGCCCAGGCGCCCTGGCCCACCCGCCCGGTCACTCTGGTGGTGGGCTTCCCCCCGGGCGGACAGACCGACTTCGCCGCCCGCATGGTGCAGCCCGGCCTGGGCACGGCGCTGGGCCAGACGGTGGTGATCGAGAACCGCGGCGGCGCCGGCGGCAACCTGGGCACGGAGGCCGTGATGCGCGCCCGCCCGGACGGCTACACCCTGCTGGCCGGCAATTCGAGCCCCATGGCCATCAACCCGCACACCTTCTCGAACATGGCCGTCAACCCGCTGGACATGGTGCCGATCGGGCTGTCGCTGCAAAGCTCCATGGTGCTCTGCGTGCATCCCTCCGTGCCCGCCAACAACGTCCAGGAATTCGCCGCCTGGGCCAAGGCGCAGCGCAACGGCGTGAACTACGGCACCCCCGCCGCCGGCAGCCTGTCCCACTGCGCGATGGAGCTGTTCCGCACCCGCATCGGCAACCCCGCGATGGAGAACGTGCCCTATCGCGGCAGCGGCCCCGCCATCCAGGACTTCATCGCCAACCGCTTCAGCGCGATGTTCGACGGCGCCTCCGTGGTCGCGCCCTTCGTCAAGTCCGGGCAGCTCCGCGCCATCCTCGTCACCGGCGCCAACCGCTCCTCCGCCTTCCCCGACGTCGCCACCTCCGCCGAGCAGGGCCTGAGCAACTTCACCTTCACCGCCTGGATCGGCCTCTTCGCCCCGCGCGGCACGCCCGACGACATCGTCCGCAAGGTCTACGCCGCCCAGAACACCGCGCTGCAGGACGCGACGCTCCGCGAGCGCGTCACCAGCCAGGGCGACGAGCCCGGCAGCGGCACCACCGAGGAGTTCGCCGCCATGGTCCGCCGCGACCACGCCCTCTGGGGCGAGGTGGTGCGCGCCAACAACATCACCGCCACCTGAATCACCCCTGGTGGAGGGCGGCCCGCCCGGCCTCCACCACGAAACGCCGTTGCGTCGCGATCCCCGTGTCGCGGTCGCGGGGATCGTCGATGGCGCGCAGCTCGGCCGTCGCGGTCGCGGGCGTCAGCGTCATCATGAGGTATCCGCGCGCGCTGCCATTGGCGTAGGCGATGTGCGGATCGGCGGGGTAGGTCTCGCGGTACTGCCGGCCCTGGCTGGTGATGGAGGTTCCCGTGAACTCCACCGCCACCGCCGGGGTCTCCGGCCGGTCGAAATCGGGGCGAAGCTCCGCCACCAGGTGCGCGTGGATATCCCCGCCGATCACCAGCGGGTTCGGCGCACGGCTCGCGGCCAGATCCTCCAGCAGCCGGGCGCGCGCCGCCGGATAGCCGTCCCATCCATCCGTCCAGTAGGTGACGGGCGTGCGCTGCGTGCCGAGCCGCGCCATGCGCGTCTGCTGCGCCAGAACCGTCCAGCGCGCCCGTGCCGCCGCCAGCCCCTCGCGCAGCCAGGATTCCTGCCGGGCGCCGAGCATGGAGCGCGCGGGGTCGTCCAGCTCCGCGCAGCCTTCCCGCGACACATACCCACCGCCCCCGCGCCCCGGCCGCTGGCAGGCCTGATAGGCCCGGTACTGGCGATCATCCAGCATGTGGAACCCCACCAGATCCCCGAAGCCCGCGCGCCGGTGGATCCGGGCCGAAGCCCCGTCCGGCCGCGCGGAAGCGGGCAGCGGCATGTGCTCCCAGAACGCCTTGTACGCGGCGGCCCGCCTGCCCAGGAAGGCCGCGCCCTCCTCCGCCTCCCCGCGGTCGGCGGCGTAGTCGTTGCTCACCTCATGGTCGTCCCAGGTCACCAGCCAGGGGCAGGCGCGATGCATCGCCTGAAGGTCGGGATCGGTCTTGTACAGCGCGTAGCGGTCCCGGTAGCCCTCCAGGTCCCGCGCGCTCGGCCCCTCGTGGCTGCGCACGAGGTTCCGCCCCCAGGACGCCTCGTAGATGTAGTCGCCCAGGAACACGACGAGGTCCGGGTCCTCCGCCAGCATGTGGCGGTAGGCGGCGTAGAAGCCCTGCTCGTACTGCTGGCAGGAGGCCACCGCGAAGCGCAGACGCGCCGGCATGGTGCCGGGCCGGGGCGCGGTGCGCGTGCGCGCGGCCCCGCTCTCGGCGCCCAGCGCGGTGAAGCCGTACCAATAGGGCCGGTCCGGCTCCAGGCCGGACAGCTCCACATGCACGGAATGCGCGTCCTCCGCCACCGCCATGGCGCGGCCCCGCCGCACCACGTCGCGCAGCCCCTCGTCGCGGGCCAGCACCCAGTCCACCGGCACGGGCGCCTCGCCCATGCCCCCGTCCCGCCAGCGCCGCGCCAGGCGCGTCCAGAGCACCACCGAGTCCGGCCCCGGCTCGCCCGAGGCGACGCCGAGCGCGAAGGGATACTCCTCCGCCCGCGCGCGCAGGTGGCCGAGCGGCGCCAGCCAGGGCGCCGCCAGCCCCGCCCGCAACAGCCCGCGCCGGGGAAGCAGGAGCATCGCTCAGAACTCCAGCAGGTTCTCGCGGAAGGTCGCATGCCCGTAGCCGCGCCGCGTGAGCCCCCGCGCCTGCAAGGCCGGCACGAGCCCGTCCGCCACCTCCGCCACCACGCGCCGGCTGACATCGCCCATGGAGAACAGGAAGCCGTCGCCGCCGATCTCCTCCATCGCCTCCGCCATCTGCCCGGCCACGGCATCCACCGTGCCGCAGAGATCCACCGAAAGCCCGCTGCCGCTGTAATCCGCGAAGGCCTGCCGCAGCGTCTTGCCGCCCGCCCCCATCTTCTTCAGCGTGTCCAGGTTCTGCTGGTGCCCGTTGGTGCGCAGCCCCTCGTCGATCGGCTGGTCCAGGTCGAAGCCGGAGAAGTCGATGTTGGTCACCTTGCTGAAATGCGCCAGCCGCTGCGCGATGCGCCGGTCGGCGGCGGCGATGCGCTCCAGGCGCCGCATCTCCGCGTGCTCCGCGCTTTCCCCGATGATGGGATTGATCAGGAACAGCACCTTGATCCCGTCGGGGTCGCGGCCGGCGGCCGCGGCACGCGCCCGGATGTCGTCGCGGTAGCTCTTCATCGCCGCGATCCCCTTCGGATTCGCCACAACCGTCTCCCCGTGCGTCGCGGCGAACTGCCGCCCGCGCGGCGAGCCGCCGGCCTGGGCGATCACCGGCCGCCCCTGCACGCAGGGCCCCGAGTTCAGCGGCCCGCGGGAGCTGTACCATTGCCCCTTGAAGTCCACCGCGCGGACCTTCGCGTGGTCCACCAGCACGCCGCTTTCCGCATCGGCCAGAAGGGCGCCCGGCTCCCAGGAATCCCACAGCGCGTTCACGCAGGCCATGTACTCGTCGGCCATGTCGTAGCGCAGGTCGTGCTCGGGCAGCCCGTCCAGCCCGTAGTTGCGCGCCGCCATGTCGCTGCTGCCGGTCACCATGTTCCACCCGGCCCGCCCGGCCGAAACCTGGTCCAGCGTCGCCATGATCCGCGCCAGCAGATAGGGCGGATGGGTGAAGGTCGCGAGCGTGGTCGCGATGCCGATGCGGCGCGTCGCGGCGAACAGCAGCGTCGCCACGATGGAAGGGTCCTGCCGGGGCACCGACAGCCCGTGCTTCAGGTAGATCTCGCGCGACCCGCCATAGGCCTCGCCGATGTAGGAACTGTCCTCGATCAGGATATAGTCGAAGCAGGCGCGCTCCAGCGCGCGCGCCATGTCGGCGAACAGGTCGGGCTGCATCCAGTCGCGGCCGATGGCGCCGGTCCAGGGCTCGCCCCAGGCCTGCACGCTGGAGCCCTGGAGGAACCAGCCGAGATGAAAGGGGCGCGCCATGGGTGGTCTCCGATCGGTTCAGGGCCGCCGTGTTGATGGTCGCTCCGGCACGGGTGGTCTTCGCCGCCTCTCCCGGCAGCCTTCCCCAGCGGCGGTGGCTTGGCAACCCGGCGGCGCCCCCATGGATCGCGGCTCTTGGCGATCCGGCCGCCCGGGGGCGATGATCCCTCCCGCCACGGCCGCCCGTGGCGTGACGGCACCGGGGGAAACGATCGCCATGCAACCCTTCACCTACGAGGCGCTGCCCGCGCGCGTGATCTTCGGCGCCGGCACCCTCGCCCGCATCGGCGATGAGGTTCGGGCCCTCGGCTGCAAGCGCGCGCTCGTGCTCTCCACCCCCGAGCAGCGCGGCATGGCCGAGGACCTCGCGGCCCGCCTCGGCCCGCTTTCCGCCGGCATCTTCGCCGAGGCCACGATGCACACGCCGGTGGAGGTGACGCAGCGCGCCATGGAGGCGCTGCGCGCCCTCGGCGCCGACTGCACGGTCGCCATCGGCGGCGGCTCCACCACCGGGCTCGGCAAGGCCATCGCGCTCCGCACCGACCTGCCGCAGATCGCCATTCCCACCACCTATGCGGGATCGGAGGCAACGCCGATCCTGGGCGAGACCGAGGGCGGGAAGAAGACCACGCAGCGCACGCTGAAGGTGTTGCCCGAGGTCATCCTCTACGACGTGGACCTCACGCTCAGCCTGCCCCCCGGCCTGTCCGCAACCTCCGGCATGAACGCCATCGCCCATTCGGTGGAAGCGCTCTATGCCCGCGACGGCAATCCCATCACCTCGGCCATGGCCGAGCAGGGCATCGCCGCCCTCGCCCGCGCCCTGCCACGGATCATGCGCGACCCCACCGACCGCGAGGCGCGCTCGGACGCGCTGTTCGGTGCCTGGGCCTGCGGCGTCTGCCTGGGCACGGTGGGCATGTCGCTGCACCACAAGCTCTGCCACACGCTCGGCGGCTCCTTCGACCTGCCGCACGCCCAGACCCACACGGTGGTGCTGCCCCACGCCACCGCCTTCAACGCCCCCGCGGCGCCGGATGCCATGGCGCGCATCGCCCGCGCGCTGGGCGCCGCCGATGCCGCGACGGGCCTCTTCGACCTGGCCCGGGGCATGGACGCCCCCACCGCGCTGCGCGACCTCGGCATGCCCGAGCACGGGCTGGACCGTGCCGCCGACCTCGCCACCGCCAACCCCTACTGGAACCCCCGCCCGGTGGAGCGCGCCGCCATCCGCGCCCTGCTGGACGACGCCTGGCACGGCCGCCGGCCAGGCGGCTGAACGAGGAGGCCGAACCACGGCCGCCGCATGCGGGATTCGGCGACCCCGCCCTGCCTCGGGCGCTGGAGGAAGGCGGCCGCGCCCCACCACGCCCGAACATGCCCGCCCCGGCACGCCCGCCGCGACATGCACGTGCCCTGGCGCGGCCAGGACGCATCCGCCCCCGAACGGCCGGAGGAACGCCCTCCCCGGCCGCCACGCCGGGCCCGTGGCGCGCGGCCGGGATGCGGCGCTCAGCCGGCGGCGCGCTCCGAAAGCTCGAAGCGCGTGACCGCCTCCAGCTTGTCGCCGAACCAGGCATCGATGGCACAGGTGCGCGCCCCCTGCGCGGCGATGCGCCCATCTCCGTCCAGCACCAGCGGCAGGTCATGGCCGGGCAGCAGCACGGTGCCGGGCACCGCGCGCCACGCCGCGTTGAGCCGCGCGATCGAGGCCGCGTGCGCCGCCGCATCCAGCGTCATGTCCGCGCGCCCCGTCGCCAGCTCCGCCCGGTTCTTCGCCACGTCCGCCGAGAAGATCACGGGCGGGTCGCCCGCCAGCACGAAAACCAGATGGTGCATGGTGTGGCCGGGCGCGGTGAAGCAGGTGATGCCGGGCAGGCCCGTCTCTCCGTCCCGCAGCCGGCGAAGGCGCGGGTGGCGGGCCAGCTCGCGGATGGTGAACTCGGGATAAAGCGGGTCACCGTCCGGCAGGGCCAGCGCCATCTGCAGCTCCGCCTCGCCCGCATGGATCGTGGCGCGCGGAAACATGGGCCAGTTCATGCAGTGGTCGTAGTGCAGATGCGTGAGCAGAAGGTCCGTCACGTCCCCGGGCTCGATGCCGAGCGCGCGCATCTGCGCCAGCAGCCGCCTGCGCGCGCCGAACGCACCGGTGTCCAGCACCGCGATGCGCCCCTCCGGCCCGCGCGCCACCGCCACCGTGCTCCAGCCCAGCCCGCCGTGATAGGCGGACTTGCCGGGAAAGCCCTGCTGCACCGTCTCAACCGTCCAAGCCATCGCGCACCACCCCTCGATCCGGCCGCACGCTATCGCGCTTCTTCCCCGATGGGATAGGCTCGCCCCCTCCCGCGGCCCGGACCGCGGCGGACAGGAAGGAAACGGTACGGAATGGGCGAAGCCTTGGTTGCCGAGGGCGATCTGCTCGACCTCGCGTCGCGGGCGCTGACGGCGGGCGGCATGCGGGAGGACGAAGCGGCGCAGGTGGCGCGCGTCCTCGTGCTCGCGGACCTGTTCGGCGTGCGCACGCACGGCATCAGCCGCGTTCCGCAATACCTCGACCGCGTGCGCATCGGCGGCATCGACGCGCGGGCGGAGGTCGCGACCCTGCGCGTGGCTCCGGGCCTGGCCACGGTGGACGGCCGCAACGGCATCGGCCCGCTGGTCGGCATGCGCGCGCTGGAGGCCGCGACCGAGGGTGCCCGTGTCGCCGGCATCGGCGCCGCCTTCGCACGCGGCAGCAACCACTTCGGCCCGGTCATGCCCTACGCGCTTCTCGCGGCCGAGGCCGGCTTCGCCTCGATCATCGCGAGCAACGCCACCACCACCATCGCCCCCTGGGGCGGGCGCGACACGCGGGTGGGCAACAACCCCATCGGCATCGGCGTGCCCAACCCGGGCGGCGACCCCGTGATCCTGGACATGGCGCTGAGCGTCGCCGCCCGCGCCAAGATCCGCGCACTGGCCGAGAAGAACGAGCCCATGCCGCAGGGCTGGGCCACCGACTCCGCCGGCCAGCCCACCACCGATGCCAGGGCGGCGCTGGCCGGCTTCCTGCTGCCCGTCGGCGGGCACAAGGGCTATGGCCTGGCCGTGATGGTGGACATGCTGGCGGGCCTGCTCTCGGGCGCCTCCTATCTCACGCGCGTGCAGGCCTGGGACAAGAACCCGGGGGCCGCGCAGGACCTCGGCCACGTCTTCATCCTGATCGACACCGCGCGCCTGGGCAGCACCGAATGGCTGCGCGAGCGCGTGGCGGATTTCACCGCCATCCTGCACGACACCCCCGCCGCCGACCCCGCTTCCCCCGTGATGCTGCCGGGAGAGCGGGAGATGACATCCCTTGCCCGCGGCCGGCAGGAGGGCGTGCGCGTCGCCGAGGCGGACCTCCAGAAACTCCGGACGCTGGCGGGCTAGATCCCGCCGCCAGGAACAACAAAAGGGAGAACCCGGAAACCATGCCCACCGCACGCCCCACCCGCCGCGGCCTGATCGCCGCCGGCGGCGCCCTCGCGCTGGCCCGCCCCGCCCTTGCCCAGACATCCGCGCAGGGCGACTACCCGAACCGCCCCATCCGCATCATCGCTCCCTATGCCGCCGGCGGCGGGCAGGACATCACCGCGCGCCTCCTGGCGGACCCGCTGCGCCTGTTGCTGGGCCAGCCCGTCGTGGTGGAGAACCGCGCCGGGGCCAGCGGCATGATCGGCGCGCAGGCCGTCGCGACGGCAGCGCCCGACGGCTACACCTTCCTTCTGGGCGGCGCCGGGGAAACCGCCGTGAACCAGCACCTCTACAAGGAGAAGATGAGCTACGACCCCCAGCGCGACCTCCGCCCGGTCACGCTGGTGGTGAAGGTGCCGAACATCCTGATGGCCAGCATGGACGCGCCCTTCAAGACGGTCGCGGAACTCGTCTCCTATGCCCGCGCCAATCCCGGCAAGCTCTCCTACTCATCCTCCGGCATCGGCAACCCGCAGCATCTGGCGGGGGAACTGTTCAACAGCATGGCCGGCATCCAGACCGTGCACGTGCCCTATCGCGGCTCCGGCCAGGCCGTTACCGACATCGCGGCCGGGCGCGTGCAATACGGCTACAACAGCCTCGCCTCCGGCCTGTCGCTGATCGGCGCGGGCCGCATCCGCGCCGTCGCCGTCACCTCCAGGGAACGGCTGCCGCAGATGCCCGACGTGCCTTCCGTGTCGGAATACGGCCCGCTCGTCCAATACGAGCTGATCAACTGGTTCGGCCTCTTCGCCCCCGGCGCCACGCCGGACCCGATCGCGCGGCGCGTGTCCGAGGCGGTGGCCAAGGCGCTGGAGGAACCGGAGCTGCGCGCGAAGTTCGAGACCCAGGGCCTGCTGCCCCAACCCATGACCCCCGACGACTACCGCCGCTTCGTGTCGGCGGAATCCGAGAAGTTCGGCCGCATCGTGCGAGAGGCCAACGTGACGGTCGATGGCTGAGGTGGCACCCCCCAACGGCCCCCCCTGGGGCCGCATCCTGCTGACCGGCGCCGCCGGCGAGATCGGCCGCGTGCTGCGCCCGGCGCTCCGCGGCGCCGCCCCCCGCCTGCGCCTGCTGGACCGCCGCCCGCTGGAGGCGGAAACCGCGGAGGAGGAGGTGATGCAGGGCGACCTGTCCGACCCCGCCATGGCCGATGCCGCCACGCGCGGCGCCGACTGCGTCATCCACCTGGCGGGCATCCCGCGCGAGACGGGCGGCACGCCCGAGGAGATCCTGCACACCAACATCGTCGCCTGCCACGGGCTGTTCGAGGCGGCGCGGCGCAACGGCGCGCGGCGGCTGGTTTTCGCCAGCAGCAACCACGTCATCGGCTTCTACCGCGCCGACCGGCCCGTCGGCACCGAGGAGCCTCCGCGCCCGGATGGCTTCTACGGCGTCAGCAAGGTCTTCGGCGAAGCCATGGGCCGCCTTTACGCCGACAAGTACGGGATGGATGTGGCCTGCCTGCGCATCGGCGCCTTCCGCGCGCGGCCGGGCAACGCGCGCGAGCTCGGCGGCTGGATCAGCCACCGCGACATGGCCCAGCTCGCCCGCCGCTGCGTCGAGGCGCCGCCCTTCGGCTTCCTTCTGCTCTACGGCGTGTCGAACAACCGCCGCGCCCTCTGGGGCGGCGATGCCGAGGCGCGCGCCCGCATCGGCTACGCGCCCGAGGACGACGCCGAAGGCTTCGCCACCGAGCTCTCCGCCGTGCCCACGCCGGGCGGCCCGGTCGCCGCCCTTTTCCACGGCGGCTCGGTCTGCGCCCTCGGCTTCGAGGGCGACCCGGCGCGGGTCCCATAACACCAGCGGAACGCAACACCATGACACCCATCGCGCCCGGCACGCTCAGCACCTTCACCGCCGCCCTCTACGCCGCCGCCGGCCTGCCGGAGGAGGACGCGGCGCTGGTGGCCGACACCCTCGTGCGGGCGGACATGTGGGGCCATTCCTCCCACGGCGTGCTGCGCGCGGCCTGGTACATCGACCGCCTTCGCGCCGGAACGATGAAGCCCGTGACGGAACCCGAGGTGCTGGTGGATGCCGGCGCCATCTCCGTGATCGACGGGCGCGACGGCGTCGGCCAGGTGATCGCGCGCCGCGCCATGCTGGATGCGGTGCGGCGCGCGAAGCAGCACGGCGTCGGCATCGTCTCCGTGCGCGATTCCAACCACCACGGCGCGCTCGGCTACTTCACGCGCATGGCGGCGGAGGCCGGCTGCATCGGCGTGCTGACCACCAATGGCAGCCCGGCCATGGCGCCCTGGGGCGGCCGCGCCAAGCTCCTGGGCAACAACCCCTGGTCCATCGCCGCCCCCGCCGGGCGCCACCCGCCGATGATGCTGGACATCGCCAACACCGTGGTGGCCCGCGGCAAGATCTTCCTGGCCCGCCAGAAGGGCATCCCCATCCCGGAGGGCTGGGCCATCGACGCCCAGGGCCGCCCCACCACCGACCCCGTGGCGGCACTGGGCGGCGTGATCCTGCCCATGGCGGAGCACAAGGGCTACGGCGTCACCGTGATGATGGACGTGCTCTCCGGCGTGCTCTCCGGCAGCGGCATCCTGGACGAGGTGAACGGCCCCTACCAGGCCGAGCGCCGCAGCCGGTGCGGCCACATGGTCATGGCGCTCAACATCGAGGCCTTCGGCCCCCTCTCCCGCTTCGAGGCGCGGATGGAGGAGATGATCGCCTCCATCAAGTCCGTCCCCCTGGCGGAGGGCTTCGAGGAGGTCTTCTACCCCGGCGAGATCGAGGCGCGGAACGAGGCGCGCCACCAGGCCGAGGGCCTGATGCTGCCCGGCCAGACGCGGCTCGACCTCGTGCGCGTGGCCGGCGAGCTCGGGGTCGCGCTGCCCGAGGGCTGGTGAGCCCCGGCCGTTGCGCCCCGCCCCGCGCGGGGTGCAGCATCGGCGCGATCGTTCCGGAAGAACGGCGGGAGGACACGATGCAGCGCAGAACCCTGGCTCTGGCCGCCCTCGCCCTGCCCGCCCTTCCGCGCGCCCCGTGGGCGGAGGAAGCCTGGCCCGTCCGCACCGTGCGGCTGGTCGTGCCCCAGGCCCCCGGCAGCCCCATCGAGATCCCCACACGCATCGTCGCGGACCGGCTGAGCCGCCGCCTCGGCGCCAACTTCATCGTGGAAAGCCGGCCCGGCGCCGGGGGCGGCATCGGCTCGCAGCACGTGGCCCAGCAGCCGCCGGACGGCGCCACCTTTCTCGCCACCTCCGCGGGCATCTCCATCATCCCGACGCTCCAGCCGGCGCTGGGCTTCGACCCCCAGCGGGACCTCGATCCGGTCAGCCTGATGTGCGACGTGCCCTCGGGCCTGCTGGTGCGCTCGCAATCGCCCTTCACCTCGCTTCCCCAGATCATCGCCCACGCCAGGGCGCATCCGGCGGAGCTGACCTATGCCTCGGGCGGCGTGGGCTCGGCCAACCACCTGGCGGGCGCCCTGTTCTGCGCCCTCGCGGGGGTGGAGATGACGCATGTGCCCTATCGCGGCATCAGCCCCGCCGTGACGGCGGTCTATGCCGGCGACATCTCCCTCATCTTCGGCTCGACGATCGAGGTGCTCCAGCACATGCGCCAGGGCCGCGCCCGCATCCTCGGCGTCACCATGCCCGAACGCGTCACGGCCCTGCCGGACATCCCCGCCATCGCCGAAACCGTGCCCGGCTACGCCGCGCCGAACTGGTTCTGCCTGATGGCGCCGAAGGGCCTGCCCGCTCCCTTGCTCACGCTCCTGACCACCGAGCTCGCCGCCCTGCGCGACGCGCCCGAGTTGCAGGCCCGCATGGCCGAGGGCGCCGCGACCGCGCGCATGGACGGCCCCGCCCCCCTGGCCGCGCGCCTGGCCGAGGAAGTGCCCAAATGGCGCGGCCTCGTCGCCCAGGCCGGCATCCGCGTGGAATAGGGCGCGCGCCTATTCCGGCCTGAGCCCGGCCACCGCGATGGCCTGCCGCGCCTTCGCCATCTCCCCCTGAAGAAAGGCCGCCACCCCCGGCGTGGTCAGCTCCGCCGCCGTGGGCGGATCGGCCCCGAAGGAGGCGAGCCGCGCCAGAACCTCCGGGTCCGCCGCCGCCTCGGCCAGTGCCGCCTGCAAGGCTTGCATCACCGGCTCCGGCGTGCCCGCCGGCGCGAAAAGCCCCACGAAGGACGCCGCGAGGAACCCCTCCAGCCCCTGCTCGATAAAGGTCGCGACCTCCGGCACCTGCGGGGACCGCGCGGCCGAAGCCACGCCCAGGATGCGCCCGCGCCCGTCCCGCTGCAGGTCCAGCACGCTCGGCAGCTCGATCAGGATGCCGTCCACGTTGCCCGCAACGAAGTCGGGCAGGGTGGAGCCGCCGCCGCGATAGGGCACGTGCACGAGGTTGGCCCCCGTGGCCGCCTTGAACAGCTCCAGCGGCAGGTGGTTGGCCCCACCCACGCCGGAGGTGCCGATGGTGACGCCCCCCGGCCGCTCCTTCGAGAAGGCGACGAGTTCCGCGAGGTTCCGCACGGGCAGGTCGGGCCGGACGATGATCACCATGGGCACCTGCCCCAGCAGCGCCACCGGCAGAAGGTCCGCCATGGTGTCGTAGCGCGGCGCCGCCATCAGCAGCGGGCCGTTCACGATGGAACCGGGGCTGCCGATCAGCAGCGTGTAGCCGTCGGGCCTGGCGCGGACCACGGCCTCGGTGCCGATGGCTCCCGTGGCGCCGCTGCGGTTCTCCACCACGATGGGCTGGCCCAGGCGCGGCGCGATGCGCGCGGCGAACAGCCGGGCCGTCACGTCGCTGTTCCCGCCGGCCGCGAAGGGCACGATGAAGCGGATGGGCCGGTTCGGCCAGGCCCCTTGCGCCGTTCCCTGGGCCCCCGCCCCGCCCCGCAGGAGCGGCAGCGCGGCCAGCGCCAGGAGCCCGCGCCGGCCCGGCATGAATCGGTTCATCCTCTCTCCTCCCTTTCTCCCGGCACCCGCTCTCGCGTCGGGTTTCGCCGTTCAGCCGCGCGTCACACCCAATAGGGCGGGAAGCCCGAGGACTTCTGCTCCGCCTCCAGCAGCCGCAGCATGGCGTGCCATTCCAGCACCCCATAGGGCCGCCGCGCGCCGGGCTGGTACAGGTGCGCCGTGCGCTCCAGCACCTCGGCCGAAGGCAGCGTCAGCTCCGCCCGCGCCGCCATGGCGTCCACCTGCGCCCGGCAGGACATCTCCAGCTGGTACATGGTGTTGAAGGCCTGCTGCAGCGTCGCCCCGCAGGTGAGCAGCCCGTGGTTGCGCATCACCATGGCGTCGTGCGGGCCCAGGTCGCGCACGATCCGCTCGCGCTCCGACAGGTCGATCGCCGGGCCCTCGTAGTCGTGGTAGCCGAGATGGCCGACGAAGCGGATGGCGGTCTGGTTCAGCGGCAGCAGCCCCTCCTTCATGGCGGCCACCGCCATGCCGGCCCGCGTGTGCGTGTGGAGCACCGCCGAAACCTCCGGCCGCGCCTTGTGGATCGCGCCGTGGATCACGTAGCCGGACTTGTTGATCCCGTAATCGGTGTCCGGCTTCCAGACGATGTTCCCCTCCACGTCGATCTTCGCGAGGCTGGTCGCGGTGATCTCCTTGTAGAGCAGCCCGTAAAGGTTGATCAGCAGATGCTCCGTGCCGGGGATGCGGAGCGTGATGTGGTTGTAGATCATGTCGGTCATGCCGTAGGCATCGACCAGCCGGTAGCAGGCGGCCAGGTCCAGCCGGGCCTGCCATTCCGCCTCGCTCACCTCGTCGCGGATCGAGGGCCAGGCGGTGCCGAAACGCGGCGCGGCGTTGTCCATGGGGGTTCCTCCCTGTTCCGGGCGGCCTTTGGCGCCGTCCTCGTCGCCGCGCTGCGCGGCGGAAGGGCGATCCTAGGCACGCGGGGCGGGAGGCGGCCAGGGCTTCGCGCCGCCACAGGGATCACGCCTGCGACGACCAGCCTCAGCGCGAGGCCGCGGCCCTGCGGCGCCGGAGGATCACCACGCAGCCCAGCGCGATCCCGATCACCGCCAGCGACATGGCGGTGGTGACCGTGCCCAGCGCGTAGATCTCCGGCGTGGTCACCGTGGTGGTCAGCCCCTGCAATTCCAGCGGCAGCGTGTTGCGCCCGCCGATCGCCTGGCTGGTGCGCGCCACCTCGTCCCAGGACAGCGTGAAGCCGAACAGCGCGACGCCCACAAGGGAAGGCGCGATGATCGGCAGCACCACATGGGCGAGCGTGCGCGCGGGCGTCGCCCCCAGGTCGCGCGCCGCCTCCTCGTAGGCCGGGTTGAAGCGGTTGAAGACCGCGAACAGGATCAGCAGCCCGAAGGGCAGCGTCCAGGTCAGGTGCGCCCCCAGAGCCGAGGTATAGAGACCCGCCGAGGTCTCGTGGCGCCGCAGGAAGTCCCAACCCGTGGCCTCCCCCAGCGCCTTCACCGCGTCGTCCAGGATGCGGAACTCCAGCCCGATTCCAAGGCTGACCACGATGGAGGGCACGATCAGGCTGGCCACCGCCACATAGAACAGCGCCCCCTGCCCGATGAAGCGCTTGCGGAAGGCCAGCCCCGCCGGCAGCGCCAGCAGCACCGTCAGCAGCATCACCACCGCGCCGAGCCGCAGAGAGCGACCGAAGGCCGCCCAGATGTCGACCACCCCCACGCCATGCCAGAGCTTGGAGAACCAGAAGGTGGAAACGCCATTCATCGGAAAGGTCAGCCCGCCCGAGGGGCCCTGGAAGCTCAGC
>Ga0210040_10001759_pt1 | contig 31983 bp, 29 predicted proteins | sample CryGeyCG12114_NA_FD_185462 | JGI IMG/M metagenome (GOLD analysis project Ga0210040, IMG submission 185462) | Groundwater microbial communities from aquifer - Crystal Geyser CG19_WC_8/21/14_NA (SPAdes) (version 2) | ecosystem: Environmental > Aquatic > Deep subsurface > Groundwater | place: USA...
GGGGGAGTCGGTTTCCACTAGGATGCGGTCGAGGGGGGCGTGGCGGAAGATGTCTCTCAGTTCGCCGCTCTTGGGGAAGGCTATGATGCCGGAGACGGAGAGGTAGAAGCCGAGGTCGAGCGCGGCCTGGGCCAGCGCCTCGCCGGAGGAGAAGCAATGCATGACGCAGCTGTAAGGCTTCACGAGGAAGCCTTCGGAGAGGATGCGGGCCATGTCCTCGTCCGCGTCGCGGGCATGGATGATGAGGGGCAGGCCGGTCTCCTGAGCGGCCTCGATGTGTATGCGGAGGCTGGTCTGCTGGATGGCCGCGCTGTCGGCCGAGTAGTGGTAGTCGAGGCCGGTCTCGCCGATGCCGACCATCAGGGGGTGGCGGGCGATCTCGACCAGCTGCTCTACGGTCGCGAGGGGCTCTTCGGCGGCGCTCATGGGGTGGGTGCCGGCGGCGTACAGGACGCCGGGATTGGATTCGGCGATGGCGCGGACCTGGGGCTCGTTCCGCAGGCGGGTGCAGATGGTGACCATGCGCCCCACGCCCGCCGCCTTGGCGCGGGCGAGGACCTGCGGCAGGTCGTCGACGATCTGCGGGAAGTCCAGGTGGCAGTGGCTGTCCACGAGGCCGGGGAGCGGGGTCGGGTCGGGGGGCGTGGGCATGGGGGCCGCCTCTCAGGCTGCGGCGGCCGTGCGCGCCGTCTGCTCGATCTGGAGGAGCATATCGAGCAGGAGCGCGGCGGGGTCAAGGTTGACCGCCTTGCCCTGGCGCGCGCGGGCGGAGGAGAGGGCCTGACGCTCGGCCCAGGCGCGGGCGGCGACGTCGTGGGGGGAAAGGCGGGCGAGGAGCTGGGATTCGCCGGGGGCGACCTCGGGCGGGGGACCCTGGAGGCCGGCGCGGGCGAGGCGGGAGAGCAGGAGGTCGAGGAGGTCGAGGGCGAGCTCGAACCGGGGGGCCGCCTTGGGGCCGGCGCAGGACTCGGCCAGGCGGATCGCGCGGGGGCGGTCCATGCGGGGCAGGGTGGCGAGGAGAGCGGCGAGGTCGGCGTAGAGGTCGAGCCCGCCCTCGGCCACGAGGCGGACGGCGTCGCCGACGGAGCCTCGGGCCAGTTCCGCGAGGGGCTCGGGAGCGTCGGTGGACAGGCCGATGGCGTCGAGGGCCTTTGCCAGATCATTCGGCGCGAGCGGGTGCAGGCGCAGCGTCCGGCAGCGGGAGCGGATCGTGGGGAGGAGGCGCGCGGGCTGGTGCGAGACGAGGAGGAGCGTCGCGCGGGCCGGGGGCTCCTCCAGCAGCTTGAGAATGGCGTTGGCGGCGTTGGAGTTCAACTCGTCGGCGGAGTCCACGAGGACCACGCGCCGGCCCCCGTCGGCGGCGGAGAGGCCGAAGAAGTTCCGGAGGGCGCGCGCTTCCTCGACGGTGATGACGGAGCGGAGGTTGCCCCGGTCGTCGAGGCCGCGGCGCAGGACGAAGAGGCGGGGATGGGCGCCGGCGCGGATCAGGCGGGCGTCGGGATGGTCGGGGGGCAGGCCCAGGCGCGTGGGCGCGGGGTCGCCCGCGAGGAGGGTCCCGGCCATGCGGTAGGCGAGGGTGGCCTTGCCGATCCCCTCCGGCCCGGTGAGGAGCCAGCCGGAATGGAGCTTTCCGCTGGCGATGGCGGCGAGGGCCTCCTGCTCGGCGTCGTCGTGGCCGAAGAGGGCGGCGGACTCGCGCGGGTGGGGAGCGCCCTCGCGGCGGTCAGGCTCGGGGGCGGGCTCGTCGGCGGCGACGGCGGCGCGAGCCATCAGGAGCGGGCCCGGGCGTGGCGGCGGCTGTCCTGGGGGGCGACGCCCTCCGCCGACACGGCTGGCGCAACTCCCGCGTGGCCACGACGCGTCGGGCGGAGTTCGGGCCCGAGGAGACGCGGCCCCGCGGCGGCGGTGGTCCGGAGGCGCAGGCCGGCCGGTGCCATCACGCGCGGTCCAGGCGGGCGAGGGCCGTGCGGGCCACGTCGGCGGCGACATCGGCTTCGGGGCGGTCGCCGTCGATGAGGACGATGCGGGCCGGGTCCTCGCGCGCGAGGTCGAGGAAGCCTTGGCGGATGCGCTCCTGGAAAGGGAGGCCAAAGGTCTCGAAGCGGTCCTCGGGGAGGGCGGCCCCGTCGGGCCCGGTCGTGCCGGGGAGCGCCACGCCGCCCGCGGAGGGCAGGGTGGCATCGGGGTCCAGGCTCTCCTCGGCGGGGGAGCGCATGGCCTCCAGGACCTCCTGGAGGGCGATGGCGGAGGGGGCGGGCTCGGGGCGGGCGCCCAGCCGCTCCAGGCTCCGGGCGAGGGCCTGGGCCGGGTCCATGTCGATGACCACCGTGAGGTCGGGCTCCAGCCCGATCATCAGGCTGTGGAGGCGGTCCACGAGGGCGCGCAGGTCCCCGCGCGTGGTGCCCTGGTAGAGGCGCGTCGAGTCGGCGAAGCGGTCGGTGACGACGACGGCGCCACGGCTCAGCGCCGGGCGGATCGTCCGCTCCAGGTGGTCGCGGCGGGCGGCGGTGAAGAGGAGGATCTCGGTCTCGGGCGACCAGCGGGCGCGGTCGCCGGTGAGCACGAGGCGCCGGATCTCCTCGGCGCCGGGGCTGCCGCCGGGTTCGCGCGTGAGGACGACCTCTCGGCCGAGGCCGCGCAGGCGGTCGGCCAGGAGCCGCGCCTGCGTGCTCTTTCCGCTGCCGTCGATGCCCTCGAAGCTGACGAAGAGGCCGGGGGCCTCAGTCATTGAGCGCCTCGCCCTCTCCGCCGCCGCCGGTGGACCCTTCCGGGGCCGCCTCCTCCGAGGGAGGCTCCTCGGCGGGGGTCTCCTCGGTGGTCGCGTCCTCGGCTGGGGTCTCGTCGGTCGCGGCATCCTGGGGCTCGTCCGTCGCCTCCTCGGCCGGGGCGGAGGCCTCCGTGACCTCGCCGCCGCCCAGGCCGGGCACGGCCAGGCCGCCGAGGTTCAGGCCCGCCTTGCCCATCAGGACGCGCATCGCGGTGGTCACGCGGGGCATGACGCCGCCACGCGGCACGTCGGCCTCGGCCACCAAGGGCAGGCGCATGTCGGGCATCCCCTCCCGCTCCAGCACCAGTTGCGCGACCTCCTGGCCCTGCGCGATGGGCGCGGCGAGCGGGCCCTGGTAGGAGACGGACGCATGGACCGCGTCGTCGTCGAGCGCGGGGACGAGGATATTCAGGTCCTCGGGGAGGACGAGGCCCACGCGCGGCGCGGCCCCCATCCAGACCTCGGCCTCGGCCAGGCGGGTGCCGGCGGTGGCGACCTCGCGCAGGGCGAACTGGCGATAGGCCCAGTTGATGATGCGCTCGCTCTCGGTCCGCCGGGCGGCCATGGAGGGCAGGCCGGTTATGACGAAGATGATCCGGCGGTCGCCCTGGATGGCGGAGCCCACGAGGCCGTAGCCCGCCTCCTCGGTGTGGCCGGTCTTGAGGCCGTCCGCGCCGATGCCCAGCCCCAGGATCGGGTTGCGGTTCTGCGAGTTGGAGGGGACGCGGCCGTCGAAGGTGAACTCCTGCTCGGAGAAGAGTTCGTAATGCGTCGGGAAGTCCTCGATCAGCCGCTCGGCCAGCACGCCCAGGTCGTGGGCGGTCATGACGTGCCCTTCGGCGGGCCAGCCGTTCGAGTTGACGAAGTTGGAATGCGTGAGGCCGATCTCCTCGGCCCGTTCGTTCATCAGGCGCGCGAAGCCGGCCTCGGTCCCGTCGGGGCTCAGCGCCTCGGCCAGGACCACGGTGGCGTCGTTGCCCGACAGCACGATGACGCCGCGCAGGAGGTCGTGGACGGTCGGGCGGTCGAGCGTGTTGAGGAACATCGAGGAGCCGCCGTAGCTCATGGCGTGCTCGGAGACGGGGAGGGTCATCTCCTCCGTCAACGTGCCGCGTTCGAGGGCGTCGAAGACCATGTAGATGGTCATGAGCTTGGACATCGAGGCCGGCGGAACCGGCGCATCGGCGTTCTTCTCCAGGAGCACGGTGCCCGTGGTGTCGTCGTAGATCCAGGCCGAGCGGGCGGCGGTCTCGAAGCTCTGGGCGTGGAGGGGGAGGGCGCCCGCGACGAGGAGGGCGAGGGCGGCAAGCAGGGGTCGGGTCATCGGGGTCCTCCCGGGGGGATCAGCTTCTCACGAGGTAGGCGTCGGCAAAGCCCTCGGCCACCGCCTGCTCGCGCAGGGCGGTCTGCTGGGCCTGGGTCGCGGCGGGGCCGAGCAGGAGCCGCCAGGCGTCCTGGCCGGGCACAGGGGCAACCCGGGCGGGCAGGCCCTTGGCGGCGAGGGCCTGGGCGGCCTCCGTGGCGGCGGCCTCGGTGCTCAGGGTGGCGAGCTGGACATAGGGGAACTGGAGGGTCGAGGCCGGGGCGGCGGCCTCGGCGGGAGCGGCGCCGTCGAGGGGCGTGGTCGCGATGGCGCCCGCCGCCGGGGCGGTCGCGGGCGTGCGCCCGAAGAGCCCGCCGAAGAAGCCCCCCCCTCCGCCCGCGCGGGGGGCCGGCGCCGCTGCGGCCGCCGGGGCGACAGGAGCTTCCGCCGCCGGCGTCTCCGTGGCCGGTGCGACAGCGGCCGGGGGGGCGGTCGTGGCAGGCACGGCCTCGGCGGGAGCCGCTTCGGCGGCGGGCCCGGCCGGGGGCGTTGCGGCGGGCGCGTCCGGGGTGGGTGGCGGCTCCCGGCGGCGGAGCGCAGTCACGTCGAGCGTGGCCGGGGCACCGGCCAGCATGCCCAGCGCCTCGGCGGCGTCGGAGGAGACCTGGAGCGCCGGGCCGGGCAGGTCGCGCTCGCGCCGGAAGAGCGCGCCGATGATCTCCTGCCCGTTGCTCTGGTTGACGATGCGGACGCGTTCGGGGTCGGACACGTCGGGATGGGCGACCCAGACCCCGCCGAGCGAGGGACGCCCGTCCCAGAGGCCGGACTCGGTGACGTGGAACACGTCCGGGGCGGCGACATCGGTCGGGCCGGCGCCGGTGGACCCCTCGGCGGAGGCTGCCGCGCCGGTCGCGCCGAGGCCCGTACCGAGCCCGTCCTCGCAGCCCGACAGCGCCAGCGCCGCCAGGAGGGCCATGGCCCCCCGCGTCCAACCCGCCCAGGCCGGCCCTACCGCTTTGCCCGTCATGCCCCTCGCCCCTCGCTGTCCTGCCGGCACGGCCGGCCGGAGGCCGTTGAACCCGCCCCCGATTGCTTTCCTCGTGCGGAGCAGGGCGCACCCTCCGGTCCCGCCCGGCCTCGCGGGCGCTACGATAGCCGGGGGCGCGGGGCTTGGGAAGGCGAGGGGGCGGCCCCCGGCGGAAATCGCCGAAGCGTGATGCGGACGCCGTGAAGGGCAAGGGAGGCGCCGACCCATGCCGGTTCGCCAGCCCGCTTCCCGAATCGGCGCGGAGGCCTTAGGGCTGTCTTCCGCGGGAGGAGTGGCAGAGCGGTCGATTGCTGCGGTCTTGAAAACCGCCGGAGGTGCAAGCCTCCCGTGGGTTCGAATCCCACCTCCTCCGCCACTTTATCATGTAAAGGTCCGCAGTAACGGCAGCTTACACTCCGCTCTCTACTGTCGGGTACCTTTTATGGTACCGCGCAGGTTTGCAAGCTCTACCTGGTCGCCGACAATGGGCAGGGGTGACTAGGGTGCCCGGGGACGGTCCGCCGAGTCTTCCTGCCTTGGGGTCATCCGCAATCGGCACAGCCACGAAGGTTGGATGGAGCATCCGCATGGCGGGGTAGAGGGGACGTGAGTGCTACTTCTTCTGAAGTCCGCTATCTGCGCACCACTCCACCTGACCGATGGCAGAGCTTGAGAGCCTCGAATGCGGCCCGTCGTTCGCCGGCATACCCGTGGACGGCATCATTTCCCTCGACCCGGAGGCGATGGAGGATGTCGAGGATTTCCCGCGGCACGAGGTCATCAGAGCGGATCTTGCGCAAGACATCGGAAAAGGTGTCGCGCGCGTCCGGCTCAATGCCACTCCGTTCGGCGATTACGCGGGTCAGGCGCTCCGCGAACTGGCGCGTCTTGATCAGCGCTGTATTGGCATCGTCGACGAAGTACCGCTCCGCGTGACTTGCCAGGACCTCCAGCGGTGGGTCGATCTCTCGGAGATGCCCGAAGTTGCCACCTGACTGAGGCGTACCCATTCACCCATACCCACTGATCGCCAAGGCTTTGGTAAGGCAGGATGTCGTTGATGACCAAGCAAGATCTGCAACGGCTCCCACTGTTGGGGCAGCTTCTTCTTCCCCGACCACACTTTCGTTCAGTCCATGGAGGAGTCTCACACGCTTAGGCCTGCGGAGCTGGTTGCAGTTTGCCCGCATTTCAGATCTTGGCTGGCGCCGCTTGAAATGTACAGGATCCTGTGCATATGTGCTGAACGAGCAAGGAGGCTCTCATGGACGTCATGACCTACACAGATGCGCGTGCGTCCCTGAAGGACGTGATGGACCGCGTGATCCACGATCGCGTCGAAGTCGTCGTCACCCGCAAGAAGCGTGAGGCGGTCGTGATGATCTCTCTCGACGAGTTCAATGCAATCCAAGAGACGCTCCACCTTCAGAAGAGCCCGGAGAACGTTCGGCGCCTTCACGCCTCGATCGCTCAGCTCGACGCAGGACATGGCACAGAGCGCGACCTCGACCTGTGAAGCTCGTCTTCTCCACCGAGGCTTGGGAGGACTATCTCTGGTGGCAGTCGCCTGGAAACGAGAAGGGCCTAGAGCGCGTCAATGATCTGATCAAGGCCACCCGTCGCGACCCGTTCAGGGGCATCGGAAAGCCAGAAGGCTTGAAGGGCGATCTTTCAGGATGGTGGTCACGCCGGATCACCGATGAGCACCGCTTCGTTTATCGCGTGAGCGGAGCCGGAGCGGCGCAGAGTCTCGAGATCGCACAGCTTCGCTACCACTACTGAGCCACAAGGTTTCCGACCGATCGAAAGGTCGAGTGCAGGAAATCAAGAGACGCCGCACTTTCTCCCGGAAAGACGTCACCGACGCGCCCACGCCAGAGGAGCATACGCGTGGCGGCAGTGGCATCCCGTGGAACGGCTACCCAATTACTGGCCGTAAGCGACTCACCTCGGAACGTCAGGTGCGCTCCGATCTCCAAGGCAGAGGCAGCGTGAACGCCTCGTGGTACCCGACGCAGCGGAAGTGCGTGGGACCATCCTGATAGGCCCAGGGATGATGCCAATGCCCAAAGAGCCAGAGCGCGGGCTGGACGACCCGGTACACCTCATCGAGGAAGAGCCGGGTGCGGGTCGTCGAAAGCCGCTGGCCCGAAGGCTCCTCAGACGAGCCCGCTGGGACCTGACCTCCGGTCTCCCGCCAGAGGCGCTCGGCCACAGATTGGGGTGCATCGTGGCTCACAATCACCTCGGGCGTCTCTGGGGAACGACGGAGTGACTGGAGCACCTCGTCCATCTCCTCCCTGGTCATCTCGGTGTCGCCAAGGGAGGGCAGGCCACGCTGGGTGCTCTCCGCGCCACCCAGGAACAGGATGCGGCCCAGGACAGCCCCGTCTGGGATGGAGCCGGGCGCGGCAAAGACATCGTCAGGGTCGTCATGGTTGCCCCGGATGAAGCAGTGCCGCCGGTGCGTCAGATGGAAGCGGCGTACGTTCCGCGCCTCTGACTCCGAGAACCGTCCGATCCCGTAGTCTCCGACCTGGATTGAGGATAACCGCTGGCCCGGATGCTTGGCCTCCTCGCTCCGGAGAAGTGCGCGGTAGGTGTCGAAGTCGGCGTGGATATCCCCCACGACGATGGTGGGGATGCGGTCTCGATCCCGCACGCCCGCCTCCTGCTCCTCGGGCCGCATCAGGCGAGCATCATGGGCTCGCCATCCGCGAGCCGGTGGACCGGCCCAAAGCCGTCCCCTTCACGATCCCAGCTCGCGCCATGGACGGGAACGACGGCCTTCGGCTGGATCGCCGCCGCGAAGGCCCGAAGGTCCTCGGCCGAGGCATGGCCGCTGGTGTGGAGGTACTCGACCTTGGCACCCCCCGCCCGGCACCAGTCGAGGGCCGCGCTGTCCTTGGCCAGGTACCCGCGCCAGGTCGAATGGACGTAGGCGTCCTCGGCCGCAGGCACGACGCCCTTGGCCTTGTAGTCCCGGATCAGCGCGCGGCGGAGCATCACCACGTGCATGCCGGCCACGAGCTGGCTCGCGGCGAGGCCGTCCTTGGCCATGCGAGCCACGAAGTCCTCGCGCCCGATCTCGACGTAACGCTGCCGCAAGCCACGCGTCAGCACGACCTTGAGGTTCGGCCACCCGGGCCGGGGCAGGCCTGTGCCCTCGGCGATGCGGTCGAGCACGTCGGCGGTGTAGAGGTCAATGGCCAGCGTGCGCCCGGTGCGCTTGACCGCACGGTAGAGCGTGACCGTGCGGTCGATGTTCTGCCCGGACCACTCGACGAAGACCCGGCCCGGCGTGCGCCCGAAGAGATCGACGACGTCCTCCTCCAGCGCGGCCTCGCTCATCACCGGCTTGTCCTGCCCGAGGTTGGTGCCCTCCAGGATCAGCACATCGACGTCCTTGGGAGGGTTCGCCATGAGCCGCTCGACGAGCGCCCCTTTGCGCCCGTGCCGGCGGAAGTCACCGGAATAGAGAATACGTGTGCCGTCCGCCTCGATGAGCAGCATGGAGGCGTCGAAAGCCGAGTGGTCGGTAGCGATGGGTGTCACCCGGAAGGGGCCAAGCGGCGGAGGCGCGCCGCGCCGGGGCCAGGTGTGAAGGCTTCGGGGGGCGTCGCGTCCCAGGAGCTCCGGCACCACGGCAAGGAGCTCGGCAGTGTCGGCCGAGGCCCAGACGGGCCAGTCGGCCGGCACCTCGTTGAGTAGGCCCCAGTGGTCCTGATGCGAGTGGCTGAGCACCACCGTTGCGGGGCGGGCCAGATCCAGGGTGGTGGGCAGGAGCCCGGTAGCGTCAGGCAGCGCCTCTAGGGGACGGCCCACGTCGAGCACGAGCCGCGCGCCCGAGGCGTGAGCGATCTCAATGCAGCTGCCTCCGATCTCCTGCGTGCCGCGATGGACGGTCAGGGTCAGGCTCACAAGGCACCTCCCAGGACCATCTCGTCGGCCGTAGTGACCATCTGGATGGGGAGGCGGCCCAGCTGCTCGACCTTCCTGAGCTTCTCCAGGTGGCCCTTCTCGAAGGAGCGTCGTGAGGCCGCTACGTCGACGGGCTTCTTGCGCCGTCGTGAGGGTCCGTCCGTGCTCCTCTCGCTGGCTCCGATCAGGAGGCGGACCTGCGGATCGAGGGTGAGCTTGGCTCCACCCTGCACCTCCTGAATGCCCTGCCCAAGCTCGCCGATTTCGAAGCCGAGGTGCTTGGCGACAGTGTGCAGCTCCACCAGGTACTCGCAGGTAGCCCGATAAGCCCTGACGATCTCCGTCTTGCGCGCCTCGGCCGCGATCCAGGTCGAGTACTTCTGCAGCTGCTTCACTACCTCCGGCATCTCGGGGCCCCTGCACCGGAGCCGGCCGTCCTCGACGAGCTTGGCCTCCCAGAGCGCGATCCGCCAACCACCGTCGTCCGGCTCGAGCGCCACGATGTCGATCCGGGGCGCGACCCGCTCCGCTTCCTCCTCCGGCCCGACGGCCTCGGCCGCCCTTTCGATCTCCTCCTCGCTCCGATCGGAGGCCGGAAGGCCCATCTCGAGATCGATGACGTTCGGGTTCGCCGCCACGATCTGCTCCACGAAGCGCTTCTCGTCGCCGCGGTAGCCGTTGGCCGCTGCAGCCCAGGCGGCCACGCCGTCGCCGCTGTCGTAGGCCAAGAGGCCCTTCGAGGTCCTCACGCCGGACGTGTCCACCCGGCAGTAGCGCTGACCGGCCTTGGGGTCGCGCTCGACGTACTTGGCATGGACCTGAGCCGAGAGACCTCCATCCCGGGCGCGCTTCACCTTCGCGACGGATTGTCCGTCCCGGTAATAGTTCAGGTAGCCGTCGCGCACGGCGAGGCGCAGGTGAAGGTCAGAGTGGGAATGGGTCGCCGGCTTGGACCCGGCCGGCTGCCAAAGGCGGAAAAGGTCGTGGAGCCACGGGGTCTCCCGGACGCGAGCTTCGGTGAAAAGGTCGAGGGGCAGGGCACGCGCAAACTGGGGCATGATCACTCCGATGGGCCTGGAGCGTTATTCGCGTTGAGGGGGCAGTAATTTACACTTGGCGCTCAGAAAATTGCGCTGTGGCTACGAAGACACGGGATTGAGCACCCCCAGCCATGCCGCCCGACGGCCCGGCTTCCGATAGCCGCGCTGCTTCGGGGTGTGAGTCCCGAACGCCACCAAGCCGGGCACGAACCTGGTCGCGACTTGATCGCGAGGCTGCGCTCGACGACTCTCGCCGCATGCTTGATGCCACCCAGCCCTGGCTTCCCTTGCTCGACGATGAGCCACGAGCCGATCCACCACCGGTCCGCAAAACCCGGCGCCGAGCTGGTTCAGCGCCGACGGCGAACTGTCCTGGCCTGGAGCACCGAGCGGCCCGACAGGCCTTTCTTGGAGTGGTTGCCTCATGGGCGCTTTCGGCCACAGAGGCTCTTCGGCTCCTGGGCGAGCCGCTAAGCAATGAGGCGGAGCGCTTGGATCGACTGCAGGGAATCCTTGGCGCTCACCGCTCGCTTCTGCTGATCGCCCCGGAGTCGGGGCGCACCGCCCAGCTCCTGCGTCGGCCGGATCCGGCCCTCGCCGGCGCGTCCCTGCTGGAGGTCATGCTGCAGGAGGGGCTGCCTGGCATCTCACGAGCGAGAGCGCTCCTGCTGGCTCAAATCGCCCGCTAGCGGGTCCGCTGGGCAGGAGCGCAGGCCTGGCCATGGATGCCGGCCCTCCACGGGCGCATGGGACGGCCGAGCTGCGTCACTGGTCGCTTTCCACCTGCAGCTTTGCGGACCGTGCCGGTCTGCTTGACGCTCAGTCGTCCTCCGTCTCCAAGCCGGCCAGCTCCTCTTCGCTCATGGCGGCAAAGCCCACCTCGGCGGCGTCGAGCTCTTGTTCCGCCTCCTCGCTCGACACCTTCGTCTCCTCGTCTTGGGCATCCACGGTACCTTGAACGATGCTGTCGTTCTCGATGTCCATGAGGGCTTCTCCGATCTCATCGCGTAGGTCGAGAGCAGGCTCGGAAGCATAGAGTGTCACGGTGTAGCGGCGGCGAAAGAGCGTGGTCATGGCGCATTCTCGGGGAGTTGATCGCGGTGGGGCCTGGGCCGTTCTGGCTGGGCCAGGCGCTGGCTCTCGGACGGGGGTAGAACCCGCTCGGCACGGGCTTGATCCCTCGCCACCCGGAAAAGCCGAACCTGGACTATCAGCCTAATCTCGCTGCCTCGGATGGAGCCCCGGGAAGGGGTACCCGCTCCCCCTAGCCAGGGCCGGCCGAAGAGCCCCTAAGTAAAGCCCAGAAAACAACCATTTTCCTGACAGAGAAATCTGCGACTGCTTTCCACTGGAGTAGGTTCGAGACGGCTGGGAACATGAGACAGCTATTCACGTCCAAAGCGGATCGCTTTAGGTCCACTGGAATAATGTTCTCGCTCCCGTAGCCGGAGCAGGGCCCAAAACTGGCAACCCTTGGCGCGCTCCAAGCGGCTGAGGCGCGGCATGGTCCGGCAACTCAGTTCGGCGCGAAGGCCAGCCGGATGATGGATCGGTAGCCTAGAAGCTGGCGCTCCAGCTCCAGGGGGTCCTGCAGGGTCTTTGACATGACGATGCCGCCGTCCACCACGCAGGAAACCATCTTGGCGAGTGTCTCCAGATCGAGCCCCGGCCGAAGCGGGTGGACCGCCTCGACCGCCCGCAGGTATCCCTCGAAGCGGTCGTTCCAACTCCGCACCGCCTCGGCGGCGATGGCGCGCACCTCGGCGTCGAACTGTCGCTCCTCGTAGCAGATGGAGGCGATCAGGCAGCCGGGGTGGCCGTTCGGCAGGTCCCGCATGATCCCGGCGAGGAGCTTCAGCCAGATCAGGAACACCTCGAGAGGGTCGTCCCCCATCTCGCACGCGCGGGCGTAAAGGTCGTCGAACAGGCGGTCATTGGTGGCGATGTAACGCCGCAGCATCGCTCGCGCGAGTTCGGTCTTGTCGCGGAAGTGGTAAAAGAAGCCCGATTTGGTGAGCCCTGCCTCGGCGATGATAGCGTCGATCGAGGTGGCGCCGAAGCCTTGCGACAGCACCATGGACTCCGCGATGGCGAGAATGCGCTCGCGGGTGGCCTCCCCCTTAGGCAGGCCGCGCGCGCCCTCCCCGGACTGTACCAATGGTGCGGTTTTGCGCCCGGGATCGCCGGGTCGGAATATGGCGGCGGATGCAGTTGGCATGGCTAAGCCCTTCGGACGAATGAAATTCTGAATGCGTTCGGGCCACCGTACCGCAAGTCGCCTAGCCCGGGGCCGGTGATCGGCGCCATAAGCCCGCCATTCAGCGGCGGCGCTCCCTGCTGGCCCAGCTCAGAGTTACCACACGGAAACTTCCATGTCGGATCATTACCACGACTTTTCCAAGCTCAGCGGCGACACCCTCCTGACAGACGGCGGGCTGGAAACCACGCTCGTGTACCACGAGGGGATCGACCTGCCGCACTTCGCGGCCTTCCCCCTGGTGGACTCGGCCGAGGGCCGGGCGGCCTTGCGTCGCTACTACCGCAGCTACCTCGCGCTGGCGGCCGAGGGAGGGCTGGGCTTCGTCCTGGACACGCCCACCTGGCGCGCGAACGCCGACTGGGCGCCCCGGCTGGGCTACCACCTTCCGGGGCTACGCCGGGTGAATATGCAGTCCGTCGCGATCCTGTCCGAGCTGCGGGCCGAGTGGGAGAGCCGAGTTCATCCGCTGCTCATCGACGGCGTAATCGGGCCCCGGGGCGACGGCTACAAGGGCGGGAGCATGGAGGCTGAGGAAGCCGAGGCCTACCATGCATTCCAGGTCGAGGCCTTCGCCGCCGCCGGGGCCGATCTGGTCTCCGCCATCACCATGACGACAGTGGGAGAGGCGGTCGGCATCGCCCGCGCGGCCCGCGCCCACGGCCTGCCCCACGTGATCTCCTTCACCGTGGAGACCGACGGGAAGCTCATTGGGGGTGCCACGCTGCGCGAGGCCATCGAGCGCACCGAGGAGGCCACCGGCGGCTCGCCGCTCTGGTACATGGTGAACTGCGCTCACCCGACGCATTTCGGGGAGGTGCTGGAACAGGGCGAGCCCTGGACCGCCCGCTTGGGCGGGGTGCGCGCCAATGCTTCCCACCGCAGTCACGCCGAGCTGGACGAGGCCACGGAACTCGACGCGGGCGATCTTGAGGACCTCGGCCAACGCTATCGCCGCCTGCGCGAGGCCGTCCCGGGCCTGCGCGTCCTGGGCGGATGCTGCGGGACCGACCATCGCCATGTCGCGGCCATCCGCGACGCCTGCCTGACGCCAACCCACTGAGCCAACCCAACGACCGCGGTGGCTCGGGACAGCCGGCCCGACCGCCGGACGAAGGTCGCTGTCGTGTCCAGCCCCTCTCCTCGTTTGCAAGGATCGACGCAATGACACTGCTATTCCAACTTAAAGACGCGACTTCGGATAGCTCGTGCCGCCCAGCGTGCCAATCTGACGCTCAAGCTTTGGCCGACCTCATCGTTCTGGCGAGCGAGGGTTTGTGCCTTGACGTATGGGCCAACCTGGCCGGTCCCGGCGAGAGCCCGATCGAGGTGGGACGCCGCCGCGCCGCTCGCGACGAAGGTGCCTTCTCTTGGCGGAACGCCATCGTGGTTGACGAGGGGCGCGGTCCGGTGGCCGCGCTCGTGGGCTATCCCCTGCCGGACCAGCCGGAGCCGATCCCGGCGGACATGCCCTCGCTCTTCGTACCACTCCAAGAGCTCGAGAACGAGGCGTGCGGAACCTGGTACGTCAACGTTCTCGCCACCTTCCCCGAGCATCGGGGGCAGGGACACGGATCGCGGCTCCTCAGAGCCGCCGAGCTCGCGATGCGGCGAGCAGGAAGAACCAGCCTCAGCCTCATCGCAGCGGAGCGCAACGAAGGGGCTCTGCGCCTTTACCGACGGCACGGGTTCGTCGTTCGCGCTTCCCGCCCGGCAGCTGCACCACACCAGGGGCACTGGCTCCTGATGACCCGAGCGGCCTGACCTGCCGCACAGGCCCTGCCTGCCCCGCAGCGACCATGCGGCGGGGACATTTTCAGATCTGGATTGATTGGATTCATCATGACCTCGACCATCAGCACCGTTTCGCCCGGGCGGCTTCGCCCCGCCAATTGGGTATCTCATCTGCGAAGCCTACTCGCGACCCGCTGGACTCTCTGAGCCACCGTCGAGGACCTGAGCCAGCTCGACGACCGGGCGCTTCGGGACGTCGGCCTTTCCCGCGACGACATCCCCGACGCAGCGGCCCGCATTCTGCGGGACCGAGCCAACGGCCATCTCACCACGTTCTGACCGCTTTTCGCTCCAGCAAAGGATACTGCCATGACGTTCCGTTCCCTTCTTCTCGCCACATCGATCCTGGCGTCGCCCGCACTCGCCCACGAGGGCGAGGAGCATCGCACCGAGTTCCTGGGCCTGGGCCGTGGGGCCAGCGGCTTGGCCGCCCCGCAGGGCGCCCCCGTGCTCATCCCGGGGCTCGGCACCTACGGGATGCCGGTCGCCACGGCCGAGCCTCTGGCACAGGCCTGGTTCGATCAGGGCTTGGGCCATCTCTGGGGCTTCAACCACGCGGAGGCCGTGCGCGCCTTCCGCGAGGCCCAGGCGCTCGACCCGGCCTGCGCCATGTGCGTCTGGGGCGAGGCCTATGCGCTCGGCCCCAACCTGAACGACATCATGCACCCCGAGGCCGAGGCCCGCGCCTGGGAGGCCACGAACCAGGCGGCCACCCTCGCCCGGGAACCGCTGGAGGTCGCGCTGACGCAGGCGCTCCTTGCGCGCTACGCCGAGCCCGGGCAGGGCGACCGCGCCGCGCTGAACCAGGCCTTCGCCGACGCAATGCAGGAGGTAGCCGCCGCCTATCCAGACGACGCCAATGTCCAGGTGCTCCTCGCCGACGCGCTCATGAACCTCCAGCCCTGGGACTACTGGGAGCCGGGCGGCCTCAGGCCCAAGGGCAACGGCGCCGAGATCGTCTCCACGCTCGAGCGGGCCATGGCGCTCGCCCCGGACCATCCGGCGGCGCTGCATCTCTACATCCATGCCGTGGAGGCCTCGGCCGACCCCGCCCAGGGCGAGGCCGCCGCCGACCGCCTCGCCGCCCAGGACCTGACGGCGGGGCATCTCGCCCACATGCCAGCGCACATATACAACCGGATCGGCCGCTACGCGGACTCCATCGCCGCGAACCGAACGGCGATCGCGGCCGACGAGGCGTTCCTTGCCCGCGCCGGTGAGGCGGCGAGCCCGCTCTACCGCTACGGCTACGTGCCCCATAACGTCCACTTCCTGCTGGTGGCGGCCCAGTCTGCCGGCCTAAGCGAGGATGCGGTTGCCTCAGCCGAGCGGCTCTCGGCGCTCACCTCGGACGAGCTCGCGGCCGGTTACGCCTGGGTGCAGGCCATCGGCACAGCGCAATACATCGTCCACGCTCAGATGAGCGACCCCGCGACCGTACTGGCGCTTCCGGAACCCGAGGCGGGATTCCCCTACGTGCGGGGCTTCCGCCACTTCGCCCGGGGCCTGGCGCAGGTCCGGGCCGGGGACCTCGGGGCCGCCGAGGCGGAGCGCGAAGCGATCCGGGAGATCATCGACACCGCCGACCTATCGGACCTCGAGGCGCAGTTCCTCCCGGCGCGCGACGTGCTTGGCCTCGCGGAGCGGATGGTGGGAGCCCGCATCGCCGAAGCTGAGGGCCGTGACGACGAGGCCGTGGCCCTCCTGCGGGAGGCCGTCGCGATTGAGACTGCCATCCCCTACATGGAGCCTCCCTACTGGTACGCCCCCGTGAGCCGCACTCTTGGAGCCGTGCTCCTGGCGCAAGGCAGGACCGAGGAGGCGCAGGCGGCCTTCGAGACCGCCCTAGCGCAGGCGCCGCGCGATGCTTGGGCGCTCTGGGGTCTCTGGCAGGCCAAGAATGGCACGCCCGAGGCGCAGGCCGCGCGGGAGGCCTTCGAGGAGGCTTGGCTCGGCGACGCGGAGGAGCCCCGCTTGGACCAGCTCTGACACCGCCCGGGCGGGGCGTCGCGGCCCCGCCCGACCGACTTTAGCATCAAGTACGTCTGTCCAACAAACGACCGGACACTGTTGGCGAAGTCGGAGTCGGGTGAAGTCATCGGGCGTTGAGGTTGCGGCTCTGAAGGGAGTAGCGCCCATGTCCTTGCCTCTGCATCGCCCTGTTCCGGCTGTTCCTGCGCAGACCGAGCTTGTCGCTCGAGCGGCGTTCTCGCGCGGGAACGCCTACCTGCTCCTGCGCGACCAGCTCGGCCCCGTGTTCGACGATGCCGCCTTTGGCGATCTCTATCCCGTCCTCGGCCAGCCGGCCTATGCGCCATGGCGACTTGCGCTGGTCACGCTGATGCAGTTCCGGGAAAACCTGTCCGATCGGCAGGCGGCCGAGGCGGTACGGGCGCGGATCGACTGGAAGTACCTTCTGGCACTGGAACTCGCCGATGCCGGCTTCGACCATAGCGTCCTGTGCGAGTTCCGCGCCCGCCTTCTGGAGCACGAGGCCGGCGAGCGCCTGCTCACCCACGTGCTCGATGCTGCCCGTGAGGCAGGACTCCTGAAGGCTGGGGGTCGGCAACGCACCGACAGCACGCATGTGTTGGCCGCCGTGCGGGAGCTCAACCGGATCGAACTTGTCGCCGAGACGCTGCGCGCGGCGTTGAACGTCCTTGCCGTGCTCGCTCCTGTTTGGCTGGAACGCCTCGCCGGGCCGGACTGGCACAGACGCTACGATCACCGGGTCGAGGTAGGGCGCCTGCCACCGAGCGGGCCCAAGCGGGACGCCTATGTGGCTCAGGTCGGGACGGACGGCTTCCGGCTGCTGGATGGGCTCGCCGCTCCAGGCACGCCACCCGAGGCTGCCGGCCTGCCTGCGGTTGCGCTGCTCCGGCGCGTTTGGGAGCGGCACTTCGAGCGCCAGGGCGGAAGTGGCGGAGCCGACCCAGGTGCGCCAGCGCAGGTGCGGCTGCGGGCCGTTCAGGGCCGAGGTCCCGACAACCCCGTCGAGTCCCCCTACGACGCCGAGGCCCGCTTCCGTGCCAAAAGCGGCAGGGAGTGGACCGGCTATATGGTCCACCTCACCGAGACCTGCGACGCGGGCGCACCTCGCCTGGTCCTCCACGCTGACGTGACCCCGGCCAACGTCCATGAGGCCATGCGCACCGAGCCGATCCATGCCGCGCTCGCCGCCAAGGGTTTGGCTCCTGCCGAACACCTGGTCGACTCCGCTTATGTCAGCGCCGAGCACCTTGTTACGGCTCGCCAGCGCCACGGCATCGATCTGATCGGTCCTGCGCGTCCGGTCCAGAACTGGCAGACGAAGGAGAAGGACGCCTTTGTCATCACCGACTTCGTGGTGGACTGGGAGCGCCGTCTCGCACGTTGCCCCGAGGGACGAGAGAGCACGGGATGGGGCGAATACCGGGACAGGAAGTCAGGCCGGCCTTATATCCGAGCCAACTTCAGTCCGGCCGACTGCCAGCCCTGTCCGGCGCTGGCCCGATGCACGCAAAGTCGGAGCCGTCGCCTGACGCTGCATCCGCGCGATCAGCATGAGGCGGTCGCGGTTGCGCGAGCGCGGCTGACCAGTGAGGCAGGCCAACGGCTTTATGCGCAGCGACAGGGCGTCGAAGCCACGATCTCGCAGGCGGTGCGCATCTTCGGTCTTCGCCGGGCCCGCTACCACGGCCTGGCGAAGACCGGCTTGCAAGGCTTTGCAACCGCCGCGGCTCTCAACCTTGATCGCCTCGCTGCCTGGTGCTCCAGCCGGCCGATCGCGCCCACCCGCATCTCGCGCTTCGCCGCGCTCGGCGCCCCGTCCTGACTTCGCCAACAGTGTCCGAACGTTTAATGGACATGAACAGTACAGCATCTGGTCGTCGATCGGAGCTTAAGATCTCTGCATCTATGCAACGACGCTGCACCGGATTGAGATCAGTCGGTGCGAGAACTCCGGCGGACTTCTCTGGTCCTGCCGCGCGTCGTCTGATTTGCCGTACGGCTGCAAACGTGCGGACGCGCCCACCATGGAAAGCTCATGCGGCGCCTGCATGCCCGCCTTCTCCGGGGGCGCGTTGTGGGGGGATCGCGACTGCTTATCTAGGGATCGTTAGCAAGAACAGCTGAACAACGTCTGGGCCATCCGGGCCCGGAGCACTGACAAAGGACGATCCCTATGACTGACTTCTCCCACACTGACCGTGCCTCTGGCGGCGTTTCGATCGGGCAAACACTGTCCAATCTGACCGCGAACCTGGCCCGGCGCTTTGTCCAGTTCCGGACCTACCACCGGACCCTGAACGAGCTCTCGACGCTTAGCGATCATGAGCTTGCCGACATCGGCATCCATCGCGCCAACATCGGCGCGGTCGCCCGGGGCTTTGCGACCAGGGCCTAAGTAGGTCAGGCAAGGGGCTCGCTCCTTGATCTCGAGCGACCCATCCAAAAGACACGGCGGCGCCCGATGACCTGGGAAGCCGCCTTTTTTACGCACCACGCTCGTCTAGAAAACGTCGAGGCTGTCGAGAAACATGGATGAGAGCAGACTGGACGCTGGCCTCAGAGCCCCTGGGCCCAGAGTTCCCGCGCGCGCTCGTTCGCCTGCCGCACCCGGTCGCCTGCGTACTTCGGCATGCCCCGCCCGTCGAGGATGCCGTTGATCTCCCCCCGGGAGCTGTCGTCGTCGGGATCGTTGCCGGCGTCCCGCGTCTGGGTCAGGACGTAGCCACCCCGCACCACCGGAAGCTCCCCCATGAGGGTGATGAGGGCCGACAGCTCCGCAGCCCAGGACTCCGGGTCGCGATGGATCTTGCCGTAGGCGAAGACCCCCTTGGAGGTGCGGTTGAGCAGGGCGCGGCCCCCAATCTCGGACATGACGATGGGCGTGGTGCCGTCGTAGCTGTAGTCCGGCGAGTGGAAGACGTGCCGGGGGTTCGGGCCCCAGGTGCCGGGCACCGGAAAGCGCGGGATGCGGCCATAGGTGCGGCGGATGAAGTCGTTCCCCGCGTATTCGTGGATGTTGAGCATCAACCGCCCGGTGTCGATGCGGTTGACCCTCTGGCCCCGCTTGCGCGCGGTGACGACCCGCCAGCCGTCGTTGGCGGCGTAGGGCATCCCTGGAGGAGCCACGTCCTCGGTCGCCTCGGCCAATTCGAACTGGAAGGCCTCGCGGTGCTTGGCCGTCGCGGGAACGCGGTGGTGCGGGTGCTCCAGCAGGCCCCAGTCTTCGTTGCCGGGCGCCAGGAAGAATACGCAGGGATGGTTCCAGGCATAGGCCTTCACGATCCGCTGCCACTCCGCGATGGCTTCGGCCCGGTGGGCCCGGTTCATCAGGTTGCGCGCCGAGGGCATCTCGATGGACAGCCAGTAACCCATCTTGTCCGCGAGCCAGAGGTCGCGGTGTCGCGGCGTCGTCTGGTGCCGCCGCTCGCCGTTGAAGCCCTGCTGAAGCGTGTGCTCATAGTCGGTAAGCGTATGCTGGTCGGTCGGCGTGTAGAGCGTGTCGGGATAGATCGCCTGGTTGAGGAGGCCCTGCAGGTAGAAGGGCCGGCCGTTCAGGCGGTAGTAGCCGTCCTGCATGACGAAGTCGCGAAAGCCCACATAGGTGCCGATCTCGTCCAGCGCGCGGCCCTCGCCGTCGAGGAGGGTGAGCGTGCCGAAGTACAGGTTCGGGCACTCCGTGGACCAGGTCAGCACGTCCTCGACCCGGCCGATGAGTGTGACGCGGCCCTCGACCACGTCGCCGCGCAGCGCGACGCTGCCGCCATCCTCATGAGCGAGGGTCAGCGCGACCTCCTGGCCGTCCTGGGAGCCCGCGACCTCGACAGTCACGCAGAGCCGGCCCGAGGCCTCGGCCACGACGAGAAAGTCCTGGATACGGGCCGCGCCTACCTGCTCGACCCAGACGGACTTCCAGATGCCGGACATGTTGCCGTAGAAGATCACGCCCTCGGAGGTCTGCCGCTCCTGCTTGCCGGACAGGATCGTCCGCGCGCGGGAGCTGTCGCGCGCGACCACCTCGACCTTGTGGAGGGTCGTGGCCTCGCCGACGATGCCCAGGTCAAGAACCTCGCGCGGGATGAAGACTCCGATCGGGTCCCAGGCACCGACATGGCGGGCGAGCGAGACGCCGTTCACGATGACCTCGGCGTCGTGATCCACGCCCTCGAGGTGCAGGAGACCGCCGGTCCAGTCGCGCGGCAGCTCGAACGCGGTGGCATAGCGGAGCACGGCCTCGCCCTCGGGCACCTTGATGCCGTTGATCTTGGCCTGCGGGGCGAAGGGGACCTGCACGGGCTCGATGGCACCGCCGTTGACAGACAGGTTCCACAACCCGTCCAGCGTCAGGGTGTCCCTCCGCATCCGCGCCGGGTTGGGCGCCGTGTCCCGCGTCAGGACCGGAACCGCGTTCAGTCCGAAGTCGTCAACTCGGGTCTTCATGCTCGCCTCGTTCGATGAGCGGGATCGAGGTCCCTGGACCGCTTCTGCGGCGGCTCGCTGATTTATTTTAGGGCAGTTTGTGGATAATTTGTGACGTCGTCAGAGGGCTGTTGTGGTCAGCGAAACGGGCTGTTGCCGATATGCCTCAAGCCCGATCCGGTAGGTTCCGCGTTGTCGCGCGGGCAGCGTCTCCGATTAGTCCGAAAGCGGGATCAACCCGTTTCGGCGGCGGAGATACAGACCGCTGACCCTTGCGTCGAGACATTCTTTTCAGCCTCCGGCAGCCGCACGCTCACGTTCTTGTGTAGGCTCCGGCTCGCTCGTCAGGAAGGGTGGGAGCCCCATGATGGGCACGGTCATGGCAGTCGCCCGCGCAGTTCTCATGCCTGCAAAAATGGCGACATCAACCGTCCACATCAATCCGGGGAGCGGAGCGCTAGGCTGCCGCTCACGCCGGTGTCAGGAAAGGGTCGGAGCCTCGTCGTTCGCAGCCTCGATCTCGTCCAGCACGGCCTCGGGCGCCACGTCCTTCTGGATCTCCGCCATCTCGCGATCTACCTCGGTCCGCACCTCGAGCTGTTCGGCGATCGCCGCCACGAGCGTCGCGATCTTGGTGATCTCGTGTTCGGACAGGAGGCTGATCTGGAGGTCGAGGTCGGCGCGCTTGTCGGCCGCCGTAGACATCCGGTTCTGGCTGATGAGCACGAAGGTCGACAGGAAGATCGCCTCGACCGAGGCCCACATGGCGAGGATCACGAAGGATTCGTCCCATGTCGGCACCCCGGGGATCAGCCCGACGTTGGCGATGATCCAGAAGCCGAAAAGGGCGAGGTGAATGTAGACGAAGACCATCGAGCCCGTGAACCGGGTGATCGCCTCGGCGACCTTCTCCTGGCTAGTGGCCCCAGCGTCCTCGCGGCGCCGGCGGTCGGTGAGCGCCTGGATGTTGCGCTCCAGGACCGAGCTCAGGCCCTTGGCCGAGGGCGGGGGCCAGGTCGGGCTGGCTGGGCGGGACCGGGGTCCCTCGGGAATGGCCGTCATGGAACGTTCCTCGTCCTTCGGGGCCGGCACGACCGGCGCATCCAGCAACTCTCAACCGCCACGCGGGGGCAGCTGTTCCCGCCGTGGCGGCGGGAACAAGGCCGGGAGCGGAGTGTTGGAGCCCTGCGTAACCTTGATGTCGTCGAGGATCCTTCACCATGAGACCAGCCGCCCCCGTGATGCTGGAGCTCGGCTTCCGGGCCGGGTGAGGGGTCATGGCCATCTGGATCGAGGCTGGGCTCTGGGGCCTGGCGGGTGGGTCGGCCCTCGTGATCGGCGCGGCGGTGGCCTACCTCTTCGCGCTTCCGCAGAGGGTCACGTCCAGCATCATGGCCTTCGGTTGCGGCGTGCTGATCTCCGCGGTGGCCTATGACCTGATCCTTGAGGGATTCCAGATCGCGAGCTTCTGGCCCATCGTGATCGGCACCGTAATCGGCTCTCTCGCCTATGCGGGTGCGAACTGGCTGGTGAGCCAGGGCCCGGTGAGCTCCAGGGCCCGCCATCGCAAGCGGTCCGGAGGAGAGCAGCCGCACGCGAGCGAGGGGGGCGGCCTCGCCATCGCCGCGGGCTCGCTCCTCGACGGCATCCCGGAGTCGGTCGTGCTGGGCGTCGGGCTCCTCGGCGGCCGTGGCGTGAGCCTCGCGGTGCTTGCGGCCATCGTCCTGTCGAACCTGCCTGAAGGGCTGTCGAGCGCGGTTGGGATGCGGAAGGCCGGGCGAAGCGCGACCTACGTCTTCGGTCTCTGGACCGGCATCGCCCTGACCTCCGGGGTTGCGGCCGCCGCCGGGGCCGCGTTGATGGGCGGGGCCTCGCCGGACGTGCTGGCTCTGGTCAGCGCCCTCGCGGCGGGCGCACTTCTCACGATGATCGCCGACACCATGATCCCCGAGGCCGTGGCGGGCGAGGGCGGCCTCGCGGGGCTCTTCGTCGTTCTCGGCCTGCTCGTCGCCTTCGGCCTGTCGCAGGGCATGGGGACATGAAGCACTCCCGGCCAAGCCTTCGCCTGCGAACGTCAGGAGCGCGCCGCCCAATCAATTCTAGCAAAACCGGGCGGGCCGAGAGACCGCCTGTTCCCTAGGTAACAGCTTGGTCTCTCGAATCGTGCGATCCTTCCCGTGCCGGACATGTTGCCCAGTCAGATCGACGAGTTGCCGTCGTTGTCAGTTTGCGGGACTCAGTTGGTCTGGCAGGGTCTGCCTTGGTGGCGTCGAACCACGACGCCATCGGGTGACCAGCCGCCCGGGGGGTCGTGTCCCTTGTTCCCCATTTTGCGTCCGATCCCCCGGCGGCCCCCCCAAGGGCCGCCACGCCAGGGCCGTCCTCAGACCCCCTCGTCTGGAATGTTCAGGAGCGTCCCGCAGGCCTTGCAGTGGACGGCGTCGGGATCGTGGCGCTGGAGCCCGCAGACATGGCAGGGGAAGCGCACCTTGTTGGGGCGGAAGAGCACCTGCGCGAGGCGCAGGAACAGCGTCACGCCGAAGATCATGATGAGGACCGTGAGCATCCGCCCGGTCGTGCCCGGCAGCGTGATATCCCCGAACCCGGTCGTGGTCAGCGCCGTCACCGTGAAGTAGAGCGCATCGGCGTAATTGCCGATGTCGGGGTTGATGCGGTGCTGCGTCTCGTAAACGATGGCGGTCATCACGAAGATGAACACGAGGAGGTTGGCGATGGCCAAGACCATCTCCTCGTTGCGCGTGACGACCCCGGGCCTGCCGCTCAGGTCGTTCAGCACCGTGTAGGACCGCAGGATGCGGAGCGTCCGCAGCACCCGCAGGAACCCGGCGCCCTCGCTCGTGAGGGGCGCCAAGAACGAGACGATTGCGATGACGTCGGTCCATGTGCTCAGCCGCAGAAACTCCCGTCCGGGCGCGCCGCTGGACAGGAGGCGCGCTGCAAGCTCGATGGCGATCAGCACGCCGAGGACAACGTCTATGGCCTCGATCAGCTGCCCGCGAGGCGCGAAGGAGGTCGCGACGATGAAGACCAGCGTGGCGATGTCGAAGACGAGGAGCCCTGTGCGGAAGCGGTGCGCCCGCTCCGAGCGTCCTTCGTAGAGTTCGCGGATACTGGCCAGCATGGCTAGGCCTTGGCGCGGGGGGCGGGCCAAGGCAACAACGTTCAGGTGCCCGTCGCCGCAAGGTCCTGGCGACGGAGCGCCCGGGCCAGCTCCCGTGCCCGAGCCCGCCCGGTGTGGGCCGCAAGCACGCGTGACCGGGCGGCCTGGCCGATAGCGAGTCGGCGCGGCTCGGGCAGCGCGAGGGCGTGGAGCACCGCGTCGGGCCCCTCCGCGATCACGATGGCCTCGCCCTGGGGCAGGAGCTCGCCGAGGCCCTTCCAGGCGTCCGAGATGATGGGCGTCCCGCAGGCCGCGGCCTCGAAGAGGCGGACCGAGGGCGACCAGCCCATCCGGCGCATCGCCGCGCGCGTCACGTTTAGCGTGAAGCGCTGGGCGTTGTAGAACTTGGCATGATCCGCCGGGGCGAGGTGCTCGATCCGCTCGACGTTCTCGGGCCAGTCGATGTCCCCGGGATACATCGGCCCCGCCACCACGAAGCGCAGGTCAGGGCGGCGGCGAGCCGGCTCCAGCAGCAGCGCCTCCAGCGTCGGCTGGCGGTCGTCGCTGTAGGTGCCGAGATAGCCGAGGTCCCAGCGCTTGGGCGCGGTCGGGTCCGGCTGGTAGGCGGTGGCGTCGACCGAGCAGTAGAGTGCTTCTGCCCGCCGGGCGCCTCGCACCTCTTCCAGGTGATCGAGGACCCCGCCCCCCGAGAAGGAGAAGACGATGTCGAAGAGGGGAATCTGCCGCGCCGCCACGTACTCCTCGCGCCCCGCGTCGAGGGCGGCGAGCGTCACGGGTGTGTCGATGTCGTAGAAGCAGAGCTGCCGCAGGTCCATCGCCGCGAGCCGGTCGATGAGCTCGATGCCCTCCGGCACGTAGGACCCGGCGATCACCGCGTCAGCCGCGCGCAACCGAGAGCGGTACCGGGTCAGCATCCCGTCCAGATCGTCGTAGAGCGCGAACTCGCAGAAGTCGGGCTCGGGCAGGTCCCGGTTGGCGCCCGAGTACCAGGGCACGTCCCGTTCCAGGAACAGGACGCGGTGCCCCTCCTCGGCCAACCCTCGGATAAGAGCGCGGAACGTGGTTGCGTGGCCGTTGCCCCAGGACGAGGAGAGCGAAAGCCCGAGGACGACGATGTCGAGCGGCGGGGTCACTCGGCGGCCTCCACCCGGACCTGCGCGGCGAAGAGGGCGTCCGCCTGGGCGCCGCGCTGGTCGTAGGTATGCTCTGCCAGCACCCGCCGGAGGGCCGCCTCTCCGATGCGGCGCGCCCGCTCGGCGGTGACGCTACGGACGGCCTCGGCCACGTCGGCGCCGTCGCGGGCCACGAGCACCTCCTCGTCGGGTTTGAGGAACAGCTCGATCCCCTCCCAGGCGTCGGTGACGAGGCAGGCGCCCGCGCCCGCCGCCTCGAAGACTCGGGTGGCGGGGGAGAAGCCGTTCGCGGCCATGCTGTCGCGGGCGACGTTCAGCACCATGCGCGGCGTGCAGTTGAGCGCGTTGTGGTCGGCCGTGGGGACATGGCCCAGGGTGCGGACGTTGCCCGGCATCGGCACGTCGTGCCAGCCGTTGCCGCCCAGGATGAACCGCTGGTCGGGAAGCAGGGAGGCGGGCCGCACGAAGAACTCCTGCACCCGCGCGTCCCGGTCGGGGAGACGGTTGCCCAGGAAGGCCATGTCGCAGGCGAAGCGCGGCTCGGGCGGAACGGGGTGGTGCGTCTCGGGGTCGAGCGCGTTGTAGACTGGCACGCAGGCCCGCGCGCCGAAGCCCCGGTAGGCCGCGACCACCGGGTCCCCGCCGCCATAGGTCAGGACCATGTCGAGCGAGGGTAGCACCCGGCGCAGAACATGGTCCGGTGCGGCCCGCATCTCGGCCAGGGTCGCGGGGGCGTCCACGTCCCAGAAGACCTTGGTCGCGCTCGGCCGGGCGTGCCCCATGACCTCCGTCAGGATCAGGTCGTCCTCGAAGCCCACGCCCGAGGCCTTCACGACGATATCGTAGCGCGCGGCCTCCGCGGCGACGCGCTTCAGCGCCTCGACCGTCCCGTCGTAGACCACCACCTCGGCCCAGTCGGGCGGGTCGATGTCGCGGTTCTTCTGACGGTCGTAGACGTCGGGCTCGTAGAAGGTCGTGCGGTAGCCCCGCTTCGCCAGCGCCCGGATCATCCCCCGGTAATAGGTCGCCGCTCCGTTCCAGTAGGCCGAGAGCAGCGAGGAGCCGTAGAAGGCGATGGTCTTGGTCATGCGGTCTTCCTTGCGGGCGCGCGAAGCTCGGCCAGGATGCCCAGAAGCTCCTCGACACGATGGCGGCAGGTGTGCCGGGCCTGGAGGGTCTCGATCCCCCGCGCCGCCTGCTCGGCGCGCATCGCGGGGTCGTTCATCAGGGCCCGGAGGTGGGTCCGCATCTCCGCGCCGTCCCGTGCCCAAAGAAAGTCGCCGGGCCGGAACAGTCCCTCGGCATCGTCCCAGGGGGCGCTCACGAGGGGGATGCCGCAGGCCAGCGCCTCGAACGGGCGGATGGTCGGGATGCCGGGCAGCTGCTCGACGTAGGGTCTGCGCGGGACGTGGACCGTCACAAGGTGGCGGGCGAAGGCGCGGGGCACCTGGGCGTTGGGAATCCAGCCGCCATAGGCGATGCCCGCCTCGCGGAGCGCGGCGAGCGCGTGGTCGGGGTAGCGCACGCCCCGGATCATGGCGCGCAGCCCCAGCTCACGGGCAGGCTCGATCAGGAACTCGCGGAGCTCGGACGTGCGCTCGTCGTCGCCCCAGTTGCCGATCCAGACGAGGTCGCCCTCTTCGGGCTCGCCCGGCATGGGATGGAACAGCGCGTCGTCCGCCGCCTCGTGCCAGGTGAATACCTGCCGGCCCCAGCCGGCCTTGAGGTAGCGTTCCCTCAGCGCCTCGCCGAAGGCCAGGACGCCATCGTAGCCTGACAGGTCCATCGCCCCGATCTCGCCCGCGGCCGAGACCGCGCGGTGGTGCGTGTCGTGGAAGAGCAGCGCGAACCGCCCGCCGCCCGCCTTGGCCCGCCCGATGCGGGCCACCAGCGAGGGCTCGGTCCATTCGTGGACGACCACTACGTCAGCCGCGTCCAGCGCCGCCTCGTGGTCGAAGTCCTCGCCATAGAGGTCGGACCGGAGCATCGGGAAGTCGCGGTGGAACGCCTCGACCGCCTCCGCCCCCTGGTCGGCCAGGAGGTTCTCACGGCTCCACGCCCCCTCGGGTTCCAAGGCCAACGCCTCGTGGCCGCGGGCCAGGAGGTCGCGCATGACGCCGCGCAGGAAGTGGGCGTTGCCGTGGTTCCAGTCCGAGATCAGGGAGTGGGTGTAGAAGAGGAAGCGCATCTCACCTCGCGGATACGGGGACGAGCCCCTCGTAGAGCGACAACATGGCATCGGCCTGGGCCTCGGCCGTGAAGCGACGGGAGCGGCGGCGGGCGGCTTCGCCCAGCCGACGGCGCTGGTGGGGGTCCGAGGCGAGCCGGTCGAGAGCGACCGCGAGGCTCTCGGCGTCGCGGGGCGGGAAGAACAAGGCCACGTCGTCCCAAAGCTCGCGAAAGGTCGGGATGTCGGACAGGACCAGCGGCAGCCCCATCCGCGCCGCCTCGGCCACCGCGAGGCCGAAGGGCTCGTAGATCGACGGGGAGACGAAGATCCCGGCCTCGCGCATCAGGGCGACGGCCTCCCCATGGGGAAGCTCGCCCTCGACTGTGGCCGACTCCGCCACGAAGACGGCTCCGTTGGGGCCGCGCGTCGGGCCGAGCAGCCGGACGGGCCAGTTCGTCATCTCCGCCGCCGCGTCGATCACCGCGCCGCCTTTTCCCTCGTCCCACCAGCGCCCGGCCGCGATGACGATCGGCTTCTCGGGCAGGCGGTTGGGCTCGGGCGCGTTGACGGCATTCAGCACCACGCGGAGCTGGGGCAGGGGTCCGTAGCACGCCCGCAGCGCCTCGGCATGGGACTGGGATGGGGCCACGACCACGTCCGCGCGCGCAAGGCCCCGTGCGTTGAGGTCCCCCTGCCACTCCCAGCCCGGCGGAAGGCCCGTGCCCCGGACGGCCCGGAACCAGGTGGTCACGCAGGAATGCGAGACGACAAGGACGTGGCGGGCGGTCCCGAGCCCAGCCGCCTGCGTGGGAAGGTTCAGCTGCAGGAGGTCCGCCCCGTGACGCTCGGCGGCGAGGTCGATCAGTTCCGGCACGCGGGCCAGCTCCGACGCGTCCTGGACCAGCCAGTCGAGCGGCGCCTCGGCCCAGTCGAGAAGGCCCAACGCCTCGGCCTCGGCGCGCTGCCGGTCCGAGGGCAGGGGACCGAAGCCTAGGAAGACCACGTCAACGCCTTGGGGGCGCAGGGCACGGGCCAGGTCCATCGCGTAGCGCCATACCCCTCCGACCGCGTCGAGGGTCATCAGGAGCCTCAGCCTCTCGGTCATGCGCGGATGCGCTCGGGCTCGGGCCTGGCTAGGCCGGGGCGGTTCGCCCGCAGCCAGTCCGCGAGGCCCAGGAGCCCCTCGCGCCAGCCCGTGCGCGCCTGCCACCCCGTCTCGGCCTCGAGCCGCGACGTGTCCGCCACGAACCAGAGCTGGTCGCCCTGCCGCCAGTCGCCGAAGGACAGCGGCACCGGACGACCCGCGATCCGCTCGATCTCGCGCAGGACCCCCACGAGGCTCACGGAGTTGCGCGGACCTCCGCCCAGGTTGAAGGCGCGCCCCTGGAGGCGGCCGACGTCCTTCAGCACCGCCCGATAGGCCGCCACCGCGTCCGAGACGTGCAGGATGTCGCGCACCTGCTTGCCGTCGCCGTAGAGCGTGATCGCCTCGCCCGAGAGAGCGCGGATCAGGAAGTGGGCGACCCAGCCCTGGTCCTCCGTCCCGAACTGGCGGGGCCCGTAGACGCAACTCATCCGCAGCACCGCGGAGGGCACGCCATAGGACCGCGCGTAGTCCAGCACATACTGGTCCGCGACCCCCTTGGAGCACCCGTAGGGCGAGTGGAAGTCCAGAGGCCGGTCCTCGCCGATCCCCCTGGCGCGCAGCGTCTCGTCGGCGGGCAGATGACGGTCCGCGCCTTCGGCCATGGGCAGGTCCGAAAGGCAGCCATAGACCTTGTTGGTGGAAGCAAAGAGAACCGGGACGGGGCGCCCCTTGGCGCGCACCGCCTCAAGCACGTTCAGGGTGCCCCGGGCGTTGACCTCGAAGTCCTCGACCGGGTCTGAAAGGCTCGTGGTGACCGCCGTCTGCCCGGCGAGGTGAATCACTGCCGAGACGCCGCGCGCGGCCTCGCGGACCGCCGCCGCGTCGCGCAGGTCACCAATGGCCGGATGGATGCGGTTGCCGTGCCGGGCCTTCAGCCAGTTGAGGTTCTGCTCCACGCCGGGGCGGGACAGATTGTCGAAGACCACGACCTCCTGCCCCTCGGCCAGGAAGCTCTCGGCGACGTTGGACCCGATGAAGCCCGATCCGCCGGTGATGAGGACCGGTCCGGTCACGAGACGAGCCTCCGCTCCTCGAGCTGTCGCCGCATCTCGGCGCCCCGGTCCACGACGGACTCGCCCCGCACCCATTCCACGAACTCGTCGAGCGAGTCCTCCAGCCGGTGCTTGGGTTCGAAGCCCAGGAGCTCCCTAGCCTTGGTGATGTCCGAGAAGCAGTTCCGGATGTCGCCCGAGCGGGACTTGCCCAGGATCTCCGGCTGGAGATGCGGGAGGTTCATCGCCCCCGCCAGGAGCCGCGCGACGCCCGAGATCGTGTAAGCCTGGCCCGACCCGATGTTGAAGAGCTCGCCCCTGGCCTCGGGCCGCTCATAGGCGAGGCGAAAGGCGCGCGCTACGTCGCGCACATGGACGAAGTCGCGCCGCTGCTCCCCGTCCTCGAAGATCGTGGGGGCCGCGCCCGAGGCCAGGCGCGAGGCGAAGTTGGCGAGCACCCCGGTGTAGGGATTCGACAGCGCCTGCCCGGCGCCGAACACGTTGAAGAGCCGCAGCGCGACCGCCTCCACGTCGTAGGCCTCGCCGAAGATAAGGACCTGCCGCTCCTGCGCGTACTTGGTAAGCGCGTAGATCGAGGCGAGGTCCACGCGCTTCTGCTCGTCCGTGGGACGCGGGGTCAGCGCCTCGCCGCCCGGGCCCGTGGGGTTCCACCGACCGGCGCGGATGTCCTCGGGCCGGCGGCGGATAGCTTCCAGAAGGGTTCCGTCCGGGGTGGCGTAATAGCCCTCGCCATAGACGCTCATCGAGGAGGCGACCACGATCCGCTTCACCGGATGGTCGAGCAACGCCTCCAGCAACACGGCGGTGCCGAGGTCGTTCGCGCCCACGTAGCGGGCGATCTCATACATGGACTGGCCGACGCCCACCTCGGCGGCGAGGTGGATCACGCCGTCGCAGCCCTGGATCGCCTGGCGCATCCGGTCGGCGTCGCGAACGTCGCCCCGCACGACCTCGGCGCCTTCGGGGAGCTGGACCTCGCTCGCGCCATGCACCTGGTCGATCAGGGCATCATAGAGGCGGACCTCGTGGCCGTGAGCCAGCATCTCCTCGGCGACGTGCCGCCCGATGAAGCCGCAGCCGCCGGTGATCAGTACTTTGGTCATGCAATTCCCTGCCGAGGAGCGCCAGCGCGCCAGTGGCCCCGAAACGTCTCCGAGCTACGTAGGTTCCCGAAGTCGTGACATCCGAACCGGACAGGACCGCCGCCCGATCCGCCCTACCATTCCCGCGCCGGCTGGCGCGGGCGACGGGTGGGCCTGGCGATCTGGGCCGGTCCACGCCTGGAACTGTCCATCCGGCGCGCCGGTCACATCCAATCCAGCCGGTCGCCTCGTTGCAAGGATACAACAATGAAGCAAAGCTTTCCCTGTTCCCGTCCGCTCTCGGCGGAGCACGGCCGATGAGCGGCCACGAAGGAGAGATGCAGGCCGCGCGTGTCACCGGCCCGGGCCGGATCGAGGTCGTGACGCTCCCGCTGCCGGAGCCCGGTCCAGGCGAGGTCCGGGTGCGGCTTGAAGGTTGCGGGGTCTGCGCCTCGAACCTGGAGCCCTGGGCGGGCCCGGAGTGGATGCAGTACCCGACCGAGCCCGGCGGCCTTGGTCACGAAGGCTGGGGCGTGATCGACGCCTTGGGCGAAGGGGTCGAAGGGCTCCGCCTCGGCGAGCGCGTGGCGATGCTTGGCCAGCACAGCTACTCCAGCCACGACGTCGTGGCGTCCGCGGCCGTGGTGCCCCTGCCCGAGGCGCTCGACGGCCTGCCGTTCCCGGGCGAGGCCTTCGGCTGCGCCATGAACATCTTCCGCCGGAGCGGCATCGGCCCCGGCATGAAGGTCGCCGTCATCGGCATCGGCTTCATCGGCGCCGCGCTGACCCGGCTCGCGGCGCAGGCCGGGGCCGACGTGATCGCCATCTCGCGCCGGGACAGCTCCCTTGCCTTGGCGCAGGAGATGGGCGCGTCGCATATCGTTCCCATGCACGACCACTGGGGGATCATCGAAGAGGTGCGGCAACTGACCGAGGGCCGCTTCTGCGACGTGGTCATAGAGGCAGTGGGGAAGCAGTGGCCCCTGGACCTCGCAGGGGAGATCGTGGCCGAGGGCGGCCGCCTCGTGATCGCCGGCTACCATCAGGACGGTCCCCGTCAGGTTAACATGCAAAACTGGAACTGGCGGGGCATCGACGTCATAAACGCCCATGAGCGCGACCCGGCCCGCTACATCTCGGGCCTGCGTCAGGCCGTCGACGCGGCCGCCAGCGGGCACCTCGATCCCCGGCTCCTTGTGACTCACCGTTTCCCGCTGGATCGACTGGACGAGGCGCTCGACGCCACGCGCGACAAGCCGGACGGCTTCGTCAAGGCGTGGATCGCCTTCGACTGAGAGATCGCGTGGCGGCGCCCTCGGTCGGGCGCCGCCCCCCTGCAGGCCTGGCCTCCACCGGAGCCAGCCGCGCGTCGGCCAAGCTCCGCCCGGCTGGCTTGCAACTGTTTCGTCGGTTGCCTTCAACAGGTTGATCTCGGGAACCACGGGCTAGGTTCTTTGTTCAAGGTTTCGTGCGCTGTTCGTGACGATGGTGCCGGACGGACCGCCGCGAGCGGCGGGCAACATGATCGCGCGTCCCGCGCCCCCAGCCGAGGTGCCTGATGGCCCGAAAGAACCAGACTCAGTCGGATTTCATGAGCGCCCGCCCGCGCCGCATCCTGCTTGCCGGAGGGGCCGGGTTCCTGGGTTCGCATCTGGCCGAGCGGTTCGTCCGCGATGGGCATGAGGTCGTCTGCGTCGACAATCTCCAGACCGGGCGTCTGCCCAACCTCGCGCCCCTGATGCGTGAACCGACGTTTTCCTTCCTGCGGCACGACATCTC
>Ga0210040_10001760_pt1 | contig 31975 bp, 25 predicted proteins | sample CryGeyCG12114_NA_FD_185462 | JGI IMG/M metagenome (GOLD analysis project Ga0210040, IMG submission 185462) | Groundwater microbial communities from aquifer - Crystal Geyser CG19_WC_8/21/14_NA (SPAdes) (version 2) | ecosystem: Environmental > Aquatic > Deep subsurface > Groundwater | place: USA...
GGGCTTCTATAACCATGCGGGTCGCTACATCTTCGCGGGCGTGGGTCACAGAATCCAGTAACATTTGCTCTACCTGCTCGTCGGTAAGGCCGTATTGGGGTTTTACTTCTACCTGTTGTTTCACGCCCGAGCGTAACTCAATGGCTTCCACTTTTAAAATACCATCGGCATTTAAAATAAAATTAATATCTATTTTGGGCAAACCGGCGGGCATAGCCGGAATACCGGTTAAATTAAATTCGGCCAGTTTCCGGTTTTCTTTTACTAAATCGCGTTCGCCCTGATAAACGGCTATTTTCATGTTTACCTGTCCGTCTACAGAAGTAGTATACTGGCGACCGGCTTTGGTAGGAATTTTGGAATTGCGGGGAATAATGCTATCCATTAAACCACCCATGGTTTCGATACCTAACGTAAGCGGCGTTACATCCAGTAATAATATATCTTTGCGGTTGCCGGCCAAAACATCAGCCTGAATAGCAGCTCCCAATGCTACTACTTCGTCGGGATTAATATTATTATTTGCGTCTTTACCGAAGAAGTCCGAAACGGCCCGGTATACCAAGGGCACCCGCGTAGAACCACCTACCATAATAACGGTGTCGATATCAGCAGCATTTAAGTTGGCGTCTTTTAAGGCTGTTTTGCAGGCGTCCAGGGTGCGCTGCAAGGTAGGGGAGATTAGCTGCACGAAGGTTTCGCGGGTAATACCGCACGGAATAGCGTTTACCTCCGACACAAATACCTGCTGGGTACTCAAAGCTTTTTTGGCTTCTTCAGCTTTTAAGCGTAAAGCTTGCGCTAATTCTTTGTCGGTTTTTAATTTATCGTCGGGTATTTGGTTTTGCTGCAACCAATAATCTACAATTAGCCGGTCAAAATCATCGCCGCCCAAATAAGTATCGCCGTTGGTGCTGAGTACTTCAAATATCCCCTGGTGAATACGTAAGATAGATATATCAAAAGTACCGCCTCCTAAATCATAGACCGCAATAGTTTTTTCTTCGGTAGCATCCAGGCCAATGCCATAAGCCAGAGAAGCCGCCGTAGGCTCGTTTATAATCCGGAGTACTTCCAGTCCGGCCAATTTACCGGCATCGCGGGTAGCCTGGCGCTGCGAATCGTTGAAGTACGCCGGCACTGTAATGACGGCGCGGTTTACCGGAGTTTTAAGCGCATGTTCGGCGCGTTGGCGCAACTCTTTTAATATTTCGGCCGATAACTCAATGGGGGAGTAAAACTGATCGCCCACCCGGATTTTAACCAGGCCTTCAGAATTATCATCAATAATCCGGTAACCAAAATAATCTTTATGCGCGCCTAAATCCTGGTAAGATTTACCCAATAGTCTTTTAACCGAATAGATAGTATGTGCCGGATCGGTAAGTAAATATTCTTTTGCTTCGTTACCAACTACAACATCGTTATTCGGGGTAAAATGCACTACCGAGGGCACGATAGTACCCAAGCCCTGGTCATTAATAGCCCGGGGTGTTTTATCTTCCGGATGAATATAGGCTACTAAACTATTGGTGGTACCCAAATCAATACCCACAATAATCTCTTCTTTTTGTAAAGTACCCGTGGAAATATTTATTGCTACTTTAGCCATAATTGCTTTTTAAAAACCGGCAGCTAATGCCGGTTGGTGTAAGTATACAAAAGTACGAATAAAAACTACAGAAGGTATGAAACTAACTGGCACGTACTTTTTATGTTCTCTTAAAATTTATATTCTAAGTAATCTTAACAATATTCTGTTTATAACAAGTTTACCAATAACAGGATTTTATATAATAAATCTAAGATCATTTTAATGAATATAATTTATTGAATCTCAAATATTTACTAATACGTATAAGGCATATATCTAAAAGGATAGTAACATAGGAGGAGGGATAAATAACATGAAAAAATATAAATTTCATACTACCGGTAGCTGGAGCCGGCGTAAAGTGAGGAAAGCAATTCCTTTGTTTGCCTCCTTCTTTTTAGCGCAGTTTCCGTTACCGGCCGGGAGCCTGGCGGTAAAAAAAACAATACCTACTTTTTCATCCTCACCCGAAACCCTGAAGTTTGTAAATTTTGAGCTGGATATGCTTAAAATATACGAAGAAGCAGGTTTGGAAAAGGCTGGTTTAAGTTTAGAGGTATTTAATAAAGCGATGGTGGGCTATTTGAATTTGACTCACGAGGGAGCTTTATCGGGTAAGAAAATTTTAAGTATTGCTGATTTTGATGTGCCTTCTGTTCAGAAGCGATTATGGATTGTGGATTTAGAAAACCATAAATTACTGTATCATTCTTTAGTGGCGCACGGCAAAAATTCCGGTTGGAAGGAGGCCGGTCAGTTTTCCAATACCATCCAATCCGAAATGAGTAGTTTGGGATTTTACGTAACCCAAGGTACTTATCAGGGCAAACACGGCTTATCGCTGAAACTGGAAGGTATGGATAAAAACTTTAATGATAATGCCTCTAAGCGTTGCGTGGTGGTACACGGAGCCGATTACGTGAGTGAGGATTTTGTCAATAAAAATGGTTTTTTAGGGCGTAGCCAAGGCTGCCCCGCTTTGCCCATGGACATGCACGAAGAAATTATAGATATCATTCAAGACAAAACGGTATTATATCTGCATGCCTCGGAAGCAGGCTATTATTCGCAGCATTTAGATACCAAAGTAGCCATGGAAACCTACTATAATAATGCTCAGCATATTTAGTCGGAATAAGTAGCGGTTAACAATTAACTTTTAATGGTTGCTTCAATATTCAGGTAAATATTAGCTGTAAAGCTTTAAATAGATTAAGCCTGCTACTTGCCTCAAAATAAAAAAAGCCTTTCTCTAATCCAGAAAGGCTTTTTTTATTTTGAGATAATAGGTTTGAATCAGGATAAAGAAACTCCGAATCTTTGCCCCAAGCTTTCCAGGTCTTTTATTACCGGCTCCAAAAGCGGAATGCCGGTGGTGCGTCTTTCCTGCTCCGTTAATCTTTCCGGATCGCCGGGTATTAGTACGGCTTCCTGGCCAGCTTTGGTTTTAGCATTTCGGAAGGTAGTTATCCAGTTATCCATGTGGGCTTTAAATTCGGCGGCGGGCCGGAAAGCATCTACCCGCATGGCCCCAAAAAAATGACCAATACCTTCGCCTACCGGGTTGGCTGGTAAAGGTAAAAAGCTAACAAAGGGCGGTACCCAGGGCCCGTAATTGGCACCCGACAACACAGCCGAAAAAATATCTACGATAGAACCCAGGCAATATCCTTTGTGGCTACCTGTTTCGCCGCCTAACGGCAATAAAGCGCCGCCTGCTTTTAATTCGTGCGGGTTAACAGAGTCATTCCCTTGAGCATCTTGTATCCAGCCAGTGGGCGCCTCTAAATTTTTGCGTTGGAGTATTTCTAACTTACCGTTAGCAGCAGTGGTAGTAGCAAAATCGGCTACAAACGGGGGCTGTTCCTGGGCCGGTATAGCTACTGCAATGGGATTGGTACCTAACAGGCGCTCGGTAGCATGTGTGGGAGCCACTAATGGGCTGGCATTGGTCATGGCTAAACCGATCATATCGTGGGAGAGGGCTTGCATGGCGTGGTAACCGGCAATACCATAATGATTAGAATTGCGCACCGATACCCAACCCGTACCTACCTGCTCGGCTTTTTGGATAGCTACCGCCATGGCTTTGGGTGCTACTACTAATCCTAAGCCCCAGTCACCGTCTACTACCGCGGTGCTGGGTGTTTCGTGTACCACTCTCACATCAGGCGCAGCATTAATCCGGCCAGCTTCCCAAAGCCGCACATAACCCGATAACCGGGCCACGCCGTGCGAATCTACTCCCCGCAAATCAGCGGATAATAAAACATCGGTGGCTAGTTTCGCATCTTCGGCGGAACAACCTATGCTTTGGAAAATGTGTTGGGTAAACTGATGAAGATTTTGGTAGGAAAACATAATTAAATAAGAATAAGCGGGCGTAAATTAATTTATCTGAATGAATAATTACAAGAATAAACCAGGCGTGTTTTAAATAATAGTTAAAACAATATAAGTAAGCGGATAAAATCAACTTAAACCAAGCAAGTGAATAAGCAGCTCATTATCAAAAAAATATTCACTCAATCACTCATTCACGAATTCTGTCATTATACTTAGCAGACCAGAAATCTGGTACGTTGCTATTATGCTGTAAGCAGTTGCTGCAACATCCCTTCTTTCAGGGCATGCGCCGAAACCCGGATTTTATTGATGGCATAATTTTCCAGGATAAAATCGATCAGTACCATGGCAACCACAATCATATCTACCCGCATGGCCAGCATACCCGGTATGGCCAAGCGCTCAGCGCGGTTTTTGCGTAAAATATCTTCGTGCATTTCGTAGTAACAAGACAAAGATAACTCCGATTCAGGTGATGAGTCTTGTTGCCGGTCGATGCCGTTTTTTAAAGAGTTAATGTCGCACAACGTATCAAACGTGCCGGAAGACCCAATAAGGCAGCACGGATTAAACTGCTCAACAGCTTCGGTTAAAGGCTGTAACTGTTCCCGCAGGTATTCTTTTTCAGCTTCAATAGCCAGGTCGTTAATCGGATCGGTAATGAAAAATTTATCTATTAAGCGTTGTGCCCCGATTTCAAAACTCTGTTTCCATAAAATACGCTGGCCGTCGCAAATAATACATTCTACACTGCCGCCGCCTATATCCAGAATCAAACTTTTTTCCTTGCCTATTTCCAAAGCAGTGCGCACGCCCTCATAAATCAGTTCGGCTTCTTGGTCGCCGGAGATAATTTCCACTTTAAAGCCCGTTTGCTCGGCAATGTCTTTTACCAGAGCTGGTCCGTTAGCGGCATTACGCATGGCGCTGGTGGCCATTACCCGCTCTTCGGTTACCTGATGTTGTTCCAGTAAACTCCGGAAATAAGTTAAAGTGTTTAAAGCCCGGTCGTAAGCGGCCGGCGTAATGGCGCCCCGGCTGATACCGCCTTCGCCTAACTTAACCGGTTCTTTTAATTTTACCAGAGGCGTTATGTTTTTATGGGTATCTACTTCGGCAATGAGCAAATGAAAAGTATTCGTGCCTAAATCAATCAGGGCAAATCGCTTTTTGTTTTCCATGGGTCTAAATTTCCTCTTTAACCGAGCTGAAGCGGTAAAAAGTGCCTAAAGGTAACTTTCTTTTTCCCTGGTCCTGTAAATATAGTTCGCCAAATTGCCTTTCGGCGATTTTGTGGGGCTTAAAGCTTTGGTTGATGAGGTTTTCCAATATAAAAGCCGAAAAGCCCAGCGAATATAAATTTATCAGAAATAAGTGGTCTTCCGGGTCTAGCAACTCACCACACAGTTTTAGTAATTCGTTTAGTTCGTCTTCCAGTTGCCATTTTTCGCCGTTAGGTCCGCGTCCGTAAGCCGGCGGATCCAGAATAATTCCCTGGTAAATATTGCCGCGTTTTACTTCGCGCCGGGCAAATTTCATGGCATCCTCTACCAGCCAACGGATATTATCGAGCTGGCTGGCTTCCATGTTTTCCCGGGCCCAGTAGTTAACCACTTTCACCGAGTCCAGGTGGGTTACATCGGCGCCGGTAGCTCGGGCGGCCAAAGATGCCGCGCCCGTGTAAGCAAACATATTTAATATTTTGGGTTTGGCGGTTTTTAGTTGCCGGGTCTGTTCATATAAAAACTTCCAGTTAGGATCTTGCTCCGGAAAAATACCCACGTGTTTAAACGAAGATAAACCCAGCCGGAAACGCAATTGCAGTTCCTGGTAGCGGTAAGAAATAAACCATTGTTCGGGCATGTTGGGCTTTAGTACCCACTGGCCTTTTTCCGAACTGTTTTTTTCTTTTTTAAAAGTAGCGTGCGCCATCCGGTTCCAATCGCTGACCGGTAGTTTTTTATCCCAGATGGCCTGCGGCTCCGGGCGGGCCAAAATATAAGTGCCAAATCGTTCCAGTTTTTCAAAATTACCGGAATCTATGAGTTCGTAATCGGGCCAGTTTTCTACAGTAAGAAAGGAATACATAATCCTGGTTTAGGTAATTGCAACCACGTAGCACTTTATCAATGAACCTGAACCGATATAACACAGTTCATAATTAAATTTGAAGGGTGCGCGGCAATATTATTATCTTTGTCGTGTTTCTACGGAAAAGCCGGTAAATATACAAATCATTTTATCGGCAAAGCTATTTCTCGGGTAAGTACCGGGAAAGCGCCTTTTAACTTATTATACAGATGGACTTAACTTTTTATAAATACCAGGGTACGGCCAACGATTTTGTAATGATTGATAACCGCGACCTGTACTTTGATATCGCAAATGAGCAGTTAGTAGCTTTTTTGTGTGAGCGGCGGTTGGGTATTGGCGCCGACGGGCTGATTTTACTGCAGAACCGGGAAGGTTACGATTTTGAAATGGTTTACTTTAACGCCGATGGCCGTTTGGGTTCTATGTGCGGCAATGGTGGCCGGTGCACGGTAGCGTTTGCCAAACAATTGGGCGTTATTACGGATCAAGCTTTTTTCCTGGCGGCCGATGGCGACCACGAAGCCAGCATTACTCCCGGTGGTTTGGTTTCTTTAAAAATGAATGAAGTAACGGCTATTGAATGCGCGCCGGACTTTTATTATTTAAATACCGGTTCGCCGCATTACGTACAGTTTGTGCCGGAAATTTCAGAGTACGATGTTTACCAGCAAGGAAAAGAAATACGGTACAACGACCGCTTCCGGGCCGAAGGTACCAACGTGAATTTTGCCCAATTACCTGCGCCCCAAGAAGCATTATTTGTCCGGACGTACGAACGAGGGGTAGAAGACGAAACGTATTCCTGCGGAACCGGCGTAACGGCTACGGCCATTGCAGCTTCCTTCCGGGGTTTGGCCAGTCCGGTAAAAATTAAAACCTTAGGCGGAAATCTGGAAGTATCTTTTAACCGGCAAGGCGAACGCGTAATCGATATCTATTTAACCGGGCCGGCACAAATGGTTTTTACCGGAAAAATTTCAGTTTAGTCCACAGTCTACAGACCACAGTCCACAGACTTTGGTTTATATTTTTAGAACTTGCTGATTGGCAAAAATTTAAAAGCTAAAGACTGTTAACTTTTAATTGACCTTTCTGTGGTCTGTGGACTGTGGACTGTAGACAAACATGTTCTTAAAAACCAATACTTTGTACTTGCGGGCTTTAGAAAGTTCTGATCTTGAATTCCTGTATGCTTTAGAAAATAGTGTATCGGTTTGGCGGGTAAGCAATACCGTGGTACCGTTCTCCAGAGAAGTCATTGCCCAATACCTGGAACAAGCCGCCCTAGATATCTATACCACAAAACAGTTAAGGCTAGTTATTTGTACCCCCGATCATACAGCAATAGGAGCAATTGATTTGTTTGATTTTGAACCCCTGCACCACCGGGCCGGTGTTGGCATTATTATTTTACCGCCTTACCAGCGGCAAAACTTTGCTTCCCAAGCCTTGGCATTACTTTTAAATTACTGCTTAGAGCACTTGCTCTTACACCAGGTGTATTGCAGTGTAGCCGCCGATAATGCGGCAAGTTTGCGCTTGTTTCAGAAACACGCCTTCCGGGTGGTTGGGAAACGGGAACAATGGCTTAAAACCAGCACCGGATGGTTAGATGTGTGGGAATTTCAAAAAATATTCATAAATCCAGATTAATTCTGATTATTTTAATTTTTTCAATTGCTACTAACTCAATTTTGCGGCAGTGCAATTCATTGTATAACGGATTTGGGCCTGTCTTCCTGTAATGTTTATACTATAAATTGACGATTTGAGATAACATCTTAATTATCTATCCGAATTTTGATATTTTCTGGTTCTTTGAAAAACTTAATTGTATACCAGAATAATTAAATCAAGTATTTATTCCAATTTACATATTTTTTAAATATTTTAAACTTTTAACGTTAAAACTACTTAGTTAAAGATCAACTAATACTGATATTTTATTAAAATACAAGGCTATTTTTAACTTTTTTACAGCCTTTTTCTGATTTTGCCGTATAATACCATGTAAGCAAAACCTCTCAACCTTAATCGGTTTTTATTACAATCTTTCTTTTAAATCTTATATTAAGTTAAAATTAATTTTTTTAATGAAATAAATCTATGCTAAAATTTGACCAGACTGAAAGTTCTTCTCAAAGCAATTTAACACCTACTGAAACAAAAGAAAATTCTATCGCTTCTAATGACATTGCCAGTGCCACAAATACCAATAAATTAGAAGTTTTCTTATCCGATTTGCCCGATATTGTATGTATGTCGCACTTACGTTGGGATTTTGTTTTTCAGCGGCCCCAACACTTACTTACCCGTTTTGCACAGCATGGTCGGTTATTTTACTTTGAAGAGCCTTCTTTTTACGATAATGCTCAACCCCGTTTGGAAGTAACAACCCGTGAAGGTGGCAATATAAATATAGTAGTAGCGCATTTGCCTAATGGTTTAACACCGCAGGAGTCTGATGCGAAGCAAATAGAACTTTTGAATGCCTTTTTTGCTGAGAAGGAATTAGATAGGTTTATATTTTGGTATTATACTCCGATGGCCCTGGAAATTACTCGTCAGTTAAAACCAATTTTAACGGTTTTTGACTGTATGGACGAATTATCGGCTTTTAAAGGTGCTCCGCCGCGTTTGCGGGAACTGGAAACCGAAATGTTTCAGAAAGCCGATTTGGTATTTACCGGTGGTCATAGCATATACGATTTAAAGAAAGATCAGCATCAGGCAGTTTATGCTTTCCCCAGCAGCATTGATAAGGCGCATTTTGCGCAGGCCCGGCAAGCAATAACCGAACCCGAAGATCAGGCCAATATACCGCATCCGCGTTTTGGTTTTTACGGCGTGGTAGATGAGCGCTTCGATATTGAATTGTTGCGCGGTATGGCAGCTTTGCGCCCCGACTGGCATTTTGTGATTATTGGACCAGTGGTTAAAATAGAAGCTTCCGTTTTACCGCAGGCAAAGAATATTCATTACCTGGGCGGTAAAAGTTATAAACAATTACCAATTTATTTAAGTGGCTGGGACGTAGCGCTTTTGCCTTTTGCTTTAAACGAATCTACTAAATATATCAGCCCCACTAAAACACCAGAATACCTGGCGGGCGGCAAACCAGTAGTTTCTACTTCGATCAAAGATGTAATTCGTCCGTATGGAGAGTTAGGATTGGTACATATTGCTGATACTCCCGAAACCTTTGTAGCGGCTATTGAAGAAGCTTTAACCGAACGCAATAATGCCGATTGGCTGCGTAGAACCGACGAATACCTGATAAATATTTCCTGGGATAATACCTGGCAGCACATGGTAAGCCTCATGCAAATTTCTTTATCCGAAAAAGAAACCCAGGCTTAATAATTAATTTTATATAAAGAATTCATAAACAATAAAAACGTAAACGAAAATGTTTGACTATTTAATCGTAGGAGCAGGGTTTGCCGGAAGTGTGTTAGCCGAGCGTCTAGCCACTAGATCCAATAAAAAAGTGTTGATCATTGATAAAAGATCTCATATTGCAGGCAATGCTTATGATCATTATAACGAAGAAGGTATACTGGTGCATAAATATGGCCCGCACATTTTTCATACCAATTCAAAAGACGTTTTCGATTACCTGTCGCAGTTTACCGAATGGCGTTCTTACGAACACCGGGTATTAGCCAGTGTAGATGGTCAGTTAGTACCCATGCCTATCAACCTGGATACCATTAACAAAATGTACGGCCTAAACCTGACTTCTTTCCAATTAGAAGAATTTTTCGAATCGGTAGCCGAAAAAGTACCGGAAATTAAAACTTCAGAAGATGTAGTAGTAAGTAAAGTGGGCCGGGAGCTTTACGAAAAGTTCTTTAAATATTATACCCGCAAGCAGTGGGGCATGGATCCATCGGAGTTAGATAAGTCGGTTACTTCTCGGGTACCAACCCGCACCAACCGTGATAACCGTTATTTTACCGATACCTTCCAGTCCATGCCATTGCATGGTTATACCAAAATGTTCGAAAATATGCTATCGCATCCGAACATTAAAATTATGCTTAATACCGATTATAAAGAGATCATTAACATGATTCCGTTTAAAGAAATGATCTTTACCGGTCCGGTTGATGAGTATTTTGATTACAAATTCGGCAAACTGCCGTACCGTTCTTTAGAGTTTAAGCACGAAACGCTGAGCACGGAAACGCATTTGCCAGCAGCGGTAGTTAATTATCCGAACGAGCAGGCTTATACTCGTATTACTGAGTTTAAATACCTGACCGGGCAAACGCATCCAAAAACAAGCTTAGTGTATGAGTTTCCACAAGCCGAAGGCGATCCGTACTACCCAGTGCCTCGTCCGGAAAATGCGGAGCTATATAATAAATATAAAAAGCTGGCTGACCAAACCCCTAATGTTCATTTTGTAGGCCGTTTGGCTACTTATAAATACTATAACATGGACCAAGTGGTAGCCCAGGCTTTAACACTTTACAAAAAGCTTACCGATAAAGTCGAAGAAGACACAACCATTGCCCAGATCGAGAAGATTGTAAAAGGCAAGTCTTCTGTAAACGGATCTTCCATCAAAATTAGTCCGAATGGCGCACGTTGAGCTTTGGGGCGGGGTTGAGAGCAGCCACAACCGGGTTGGCGATAAGTACTTCGACCAGATAAGCCGTAGCGGCCACGCTGCCCGGCTTTCTGACCTGGACTTATTCGCCGCCATGGGAATAAAAAAGCTTCGGTATCCGATTCTTTGGGAGCATGTGGCTCCTAAAGGGTTGGAAAACGCAGACTGGACGTGGGCTGATGAACGCTTAACCCGGTTACGAGAGTTAAACATAGAACCAATTGTTGGGTTTGTGCACCACGGCAGTGGTCCGGCCCATACCAGCCTGATAAGTCCTGATTTTGCCCAAGGGTTAGCGGCTTATGCCGGTAAAGTGGCTGAGCGGTATCCGTGGGTAAATTATTATACACCCGTAAACGAGCCCTTAACTACGGCGCGCTTTAGCGGTTTATATGGTTTTTGGTATCCGCATGGTACCAGCGACCGTGATTTTGTCCGGGCTTTGTATAACCAGCTACTCGGTACCCGTATGGCTATGCAGGCAATCCGCAAGGTAAACCCCGCGGCCAAGCTGGTGCAAACCGAAGACTTAGGGCAAACCCAGAGTACACCTTTACTGGCCTACCAGGCCGATTTTGATAATACCCGCCGCTGGCTCTCTTTGGATATTCTTTGCGGTAAAATAACGCCCGAACATGTTTCGTGGGGCTATTTACTGGATGCAGGTTTGTCGGAAGCGGAGTTGTGGTCTTTTGTGCAAGATCCGATGCCCCCGGATATTACCGGTATTAACCATTATATTACCAGCGAACGCTATCTGGATGAGCACCTGATTGCTTACCCTTTGCATACCCACGGCACTAACGGGTTGCATAGGTTTGCCGACGTGGAGACCGTACGAGTACAAGGAGTAGAACGGGTAGGCATTACCAGCCTGCTGCAGCAAACCTGGGAACGTTATGGGTTACCCATTAGCATAACCGAAGCGCACCTGTGTTGTACCCGCGAAGAACAAATGCGCTGGTTTAAAGAAGTATGGGATGCGGCCGAAAACTTAAAAGCTAAAGGTGTGCCAGTAGAAGCGGTAACGGTCTGGGCTTTATTAGGCTCTTTCGATTGGAACAGCTTGCTTACCCACGAACGTAACTTTTACGAAAGCGGCGTCTTTGATTTGCGGGGTGGTACGCCCCGGCCAACGGCACTGGTTAAAATGCTTAGAAACCTGTCGGAAACCGGAACGTATCAGCATCCCGTGTTAGGTAACAAAGGCTGGTGGGACCGGGAAGAGCGGTACGAATATAAGCACAAAGTAGCTTATATTGCTTCACCTAAACACGAGATCATCAATCATCATAAAGAAATACCTCCTATTTTAATTACCGGGGCAACCGGCACTTTAGGGCAGGCATTTGCCCGTATTTGTGAAGGCCGGGGCTTACATTATGAGTTGCTTAACCGGCAGGAGTTAGATATTGCAGATTCCGGATCGGTGCAGGCCGCCATTACGAAGTATAAGCCATGGGCAATTATCAATACGGCCGGGTACGTACACGTAGACGAGGCGGAAAACAGCGCCGAGCAGTGTTACCGGGAAAATACCGACGGGCCAGCCCTATTGGCAGAACATTGCAATACCGCTGGTATAAAATTAGTTACTTTTTCTTCTGATTTAGTTTTCGACGGTACAAAAGCAGGAGAATATACCGAAGCAGATATGCCGGCCCCACGCAATGTTTATGGCATTAGCAAGGCTTTGGCCGAACAGGAGGTTTTAAATATATTGCCTTCGGCTTTAGTTGTGCGCACCAGTGCTTTCTTTAGTGGCTGGGATAAACATAACTTTATATACCAGGCACTGCATGCCTTTGTGTCAGGTGATACGTTTGCGGCTGCCAACGATGTTTTTATTTCGCCTACTTATGTGCCGGATCTGGTGCATGCCACTTTAGATTTGCTCATTGATGATGTTGAAGGTATCTGGCATCTGGCAAATAAAGGAGCGTATACCTGGGCCGAACTTGCCCGGCTGGCAGCTTCTATTGCGAAAATAGAAAGCTTTAAGTTGCAGGAATTGCCGGTCGCTCAAATGAATTTACCGGCTCATCGGCCTAAGAATACGGTTTTAACCAGTATAAAGGCTAATGTAATGCCATCAGTGGAAGAAGCGCTTTATCGTTGTGTGCAGGATATTATGCTGCAAATGCAGGTAGAAGACGATGCCATGGCAAAGCAATTGCCGGGCTCCCAAATGGCAAATTTATCTTAAGAAACAGTACCGGTACTAACCGGTTTATAGCTGGCCAATAAAATAAAGCCGGTTGCAGGTAAGATGGTTTACTTGTAACCGGCTTAAATTTTTTTAGGAATTTTTGGCAGATAATGAGCCTAAATCCTTTATCTGAAATATAGGTATAATCTTTGCCCTGTTAGGGGAATTCATTTTTGTTCATAATCGTTTATAAATTATGAATGCGCTCAATTAGCAGATTTCTGGCCGTAACCGGCCAAAATGCCCTAACTTATTAGCGCTTACCTTGTTTTAACTGAATTCTTACGAATATTCAGAAAAACAACGTAATTTTGACGATTGCCTTTAATTTCTAAAAAAGATACGAAATGTTCGATTTTATCGGAAAAACGATTGCTAAAGTGTTCGGGACCAAATCCGAGCGCGACATTAAAGAAATTGCCCCTTACGTTGGCTTAATAAATCAGGAATTTGCCCAGCTTGTATCGCTCTCCGACGATGATTTGCGGGGTAAAACGGCTAACGTAAAATCCCAGATAGACGAGCGGCTGCAGGATATTGATTCTAAAATAAATGGTTTACACCAGCGCATAGCCGACGAGCCCACGCTGGATATTATGCAAAAAGAAACAATTTTTAACGAAATAGATGAGTTAGAAAAAACTCGTAACAAAGACCTGGAAACTGTGCTCATGGAAGTACTGCCGCAGGCCTTTGCTATTGTAAAAGAAACTGCCCGCCGCTTAAAAGAAAATCATAAACTGGTAGTTTCCGCTACGGAGATGGACCGGGACATTGCCGCCCGTAAATCCAACGTAGAAATCAGCGGGAACCAAGCCACCTGGCATAATAAGTGGTTAGCCGCTGGCACCGAAGTAACCTGGGACATGCTGCATTACGATGTGCAGCTAATTGGTGGTATTGTGTTGCACCAAGGCAAAATTGCCGAAATGGCCACTGGGGAAGGTAAAACCTTGGTTGCTACTTTACCGGCTTTCCTGAATGCTTTGGCCAAAAGAGGCGTACACGTGGTAACCGTTAACGATTACCTGGCCAAGCGTGACTCCGAATGGATGGCTCCTTTATTTGAATTTCACGGGCTTACCATTGATTGTATTGACAAGCATCAACCCAATACCGATGCCCGCCGCCGGGCCTATAAAGCCGACATTACCTACGGTACCAACAATGAGTTTGGTTTCGATTATCTGCGCGATAACATGGCCCGCAGTACTGATGAATTGGTACAGCGCAAGCACCATTTTGCCATGGTGGATGAGGTCGATTCGGTTCTGATTGATGATGCCCGTACACCTTTAATTATATCAGGGCCGGTACCACGTGGCGATGAGCACGAGTTTTACGACCTGAAACCGCGCGTAGCCATGCTGGTGGAAGCCCAGCGCAAATTGGTAAGTAATTTCCTGGTGGAAGCCAAACGCCTTATAAAAGAAGGCAACGAAAAAGAAGGTGGTCTGGCTTTGTTCCGGGCGTACCGCGGTTTACCTAAAAACAAACCATTAATTAAATACTTAAGCGAAACCGGTATCCGGACGATCCTACAAAAAACCGAAAACTTTTATTTACAGGATAGCGCCCGGCAAATGCCCGAAGCCGATGCGCCTTTGTATTTCACCATCGACGAAAAACATAATAATATTGAGCTGACCGAGCAAGGGGTGGATATGATTACCGGTCAGGGCGAAGACCCGCACTTCTTTATTTTGCCGGATATTGGTACCGAGCTGGCAAACATCGAAAATAATAAGTCGCTGTTAGATGAGGAAAGGCTGCACAGCAAAGATCAGTTGTTAAATGATTTTGCCGAAAAATCGCAGCGTATTCACACCATTAACCAATTGCTGAAAGCTTATACTTTATTTGAACGCGATGTAGAGTATATCTTAACCGAAGACCGCAAAGTAAAAATTGTGGACGAGCAAACCGGCCGGGTAATGGAAGGCCGCCGGTATTCCGATGGCTTGCACCAGGCCATTGAAGCCAAGGAAAACGTGAAGGTAGAAGACGCTACCCAAACTTACGCCACGGTAACTTTGCAGAATTATTTCCGGATGTACCATAAATTGTGCGGTATGACCGGTACGGCCGAAACCGAAGCCGGTGAATTCTGGGAAATTTATAAACTGGATGTGGTGGTAATTCCGACGAACCGGCCAGCCCAACGCAAGGACGAGCACGATAAAGTATACAAAACGGTTCGCGAGAAATTCAATGCCGTAGCCGAAGAAATTGTAGAATTAACCAAAGCCGGTCGGCCGGTACTGGTAGGTACTACTTCCGTGGAAATATCGGAACTGGTAAGCCGCATGCTAAAAATGCGCGGTATCCAGCACCAGGTACTCAACGCCAAACAACACCAACGCGAAGCCGAAATTGTGGCCGAAGCTGGTAAACCGGGAACGGTAACCATTGCCACGAACATGGCGGGCCGCGGTACCGATATTAAATTAACCCCGGAATCTAAAGCAGCCGGTGGTTTGGCCATTATTGGTACTGAGCGGCACGAATCGCGGCGCGTAGACCGGCAGTTGCGCGGCCGTTCCGGCCGGCAGGGTGACCCGGGTTCTTCGCAGTTCTTTGTGAGTCTGGAAGATAACCTGATGCGTTTATTTGGGTCGGACCGGATTGCCCGCCTAATGGACCGTATGGGACTGGAAGAAGGCGAAGTAATTCAGCACTCCATGATTTCCAACTCTATTGAACGTGCTCAGAAAAAAGTAGAAGAAAATAACTTTGGTACCCGTAAACGCTTGCTGGAATACGACGATGTTATGAACGCCCAACGGGAAGTAGTATACCGCCGGCGCCGGAATGCGCTGTACGGTGAGCGCCTGGAGTTGGATATCTGGAACATGATTTATGATACGGCCGAAGATATTGCCATCGGGCATAAAAACAGCGGTGATTACGAAGACTTTAAGTTAGCTATTATCCGGGTATATGGTTTTGAAACCGCTATTACGGCCGAAGAAATGAATGGCTTGCCCCAACAGCAACTAATTGATCGGTTGTATAACGAGGCTTTAGCATATTATATTCAGAAATCGGGTCATATTGCCGAACATGCTTTCCCGATTATTACAGATATTTACAATAACCGCGGGAACCTGATCGAAAACGTAGCCGTGCCTTTCTCTGATGGTAAACGCATGATTACGGTGGTTGCCAATCTTCGCAAAGCTTACGAAAGCCAGGCCAAAGAATTGCTGCGCGAAACCGAAAAAACCATTGCCTTGACTACCATCGATAACGCCTGGACCCAGCACTTGCGGGAAATGGACGATCTTAAACAATCGGTACAAAATGCCGTGTACGAACAGAAGGATCCGTTGCTGATTTACAAGTTTGAATCGTTCGAACTGTTTAAACGTATGATTGGCAAGGTAAACGAAGAAACCGCTTCGTTCCTGTTTAAAGCCGATATTCCGGTTCAGGAAAATGAAGTACAGGAAGCGCGTCCGCCCCGGGTGCAGCAAAAAGTTCCAACTTTAAAACTGGAGAAAGAAGAAGCGCATTCTACTTTAGAGCCTGCCGGCGCAGCGCACATGCCAGCCGCACCGGAACCGGAAAAAGTAATGCCGGTACGGGCTCAGAAAGTGGCCAACCGCAACGAAAAAGTGAGTGTACGCTACAACGATGGCCGGGTGGTGCGCGACGTGAAATACAAAAACGTGGAGCAGGACCTAGCCAATAACCGTTGTATTATTATAGAAGATTAATCTGGAGTCAATAGAAAAAAATATTGCCCGTTATATCGATCATACGCTGCTGCGGCCAGATGCCGAGGAGCGTATGATCGTTTCTTTATGCCAGGAAGCCATTGAACACCAATTTGCAGCAGTGTGTATTCCGCCTTGCTATGTAAAACTAGCCACCGGTTTATTATATGAGCAAAAAGTAAAAGTGGCTACGGTTATCGGTTTTCCGTTTGGTTACCAGACCGCCGAAGTTAAATTTTTTGAAACCCACAAAGCTTTAGGCGCCGGCGCTTCGGAAATTGATATGGTAATGAACCTGGCGGCATTTAAATCGAAACAATACGCAGCCGTGGAAAATGAAATAGGGGAGTTGGCTACCCTTTGTCATTTTAAAAATGCCCGGTTAAAAGTTATTATCGAAACCGCTTTGCTAAGCGAAAAAGAAATAATAAAGGCTTGCCAGATGTGTACCGAAGCAGAAGCTGATTTTGTGAAAACTTCTACCGGATTTGCTTCTCGGGGCGCTTCCGTAGCCGATATCTTGTTGCTACGGGCTAACCTGCCCGCACATATCCGAATTAAGGCTTCCGGCGGTATCCGGGACTTTGCTTTTGCCCAGGAGCTCATAGCTGCCGGTGCCGACCGCATTGGTACTTCTGCCGGTTTACAGCTTATTCAACATGAAAAATAAATATACTAAACTATTACCTTTTGCTTTCCTGTTTTTCATGCTTTCGGCCTGTGCCAGTACCTCCGGTACTACCGCCAGTTCCGGCAATGATGATAAAACCAACACGGCTAAAGATCAGCCTAAAAATGAAGGCGAGGACTTAAGTAAGTATCGCCCTAAATTTACGCTTCCCAAAGCAACCGCTTCGGTTGCAGCCGGCGAAAATCCGTTTACGCCTTTGCCCGGAACCACCCCTACTAACCATGTTAATGAGCGGGTAAATGCCTTATTGGATACAATTGCTACCTTAAATAAAGCCGTACGCTTTGCCAAAGGTTACCGCATTCTGGCTTATACCGGCACCGAACGAAAAGCAGCTATGGATATACGGAGTGCTATTGTAAGCCGCTTGCCAGATGACCGGGTATATCCCCAGTATAAACAACCAACCTGGCGCGTAAAGGTGGGTGACTTTTTAAACCGGTTGGAAGCAAATCAGGCACTTCTGCGCATCCAAGATATTACGCCCAGTGCCATGATTGTTGAAGATCAAATTAATGTAAAGTAATCAGCAAACGATTTGGGGTAAACCAACCCGTAGCTTATTGCAGTTTGGCAGGATATCTATTGATGAATTAATTACTGCAAGCAGTTACAGATAAAATAATTTATTTAATTTTAACAGAAAATCAGGATTAATAGCAATCCTGATTTTTTTTGGATCATTTTTGACTTTTTACCTGTATCTACTTTCATGTCCGATATAAAAACCTCTATTCAGCAATTAGCAGCTACTTACGCCAACGAAATTGTTTCGGTTCGCCGGCATTTGCATACCAATCCGGAGCTTTCTTTCCAGGAGCACAATACGGCCCGTTTTATAAAAGAAAAAATTCAGGAATATGGCCTGGCGTCCATCAGCATGGCCGATACCGGCGTGGTGGTTTTAATTTCTGGTAAAAATCCGGATAAAAAAACTGTTGCTTTGCGGGGCGATATAGATGCTTTACCCATTCTGGAACAGAACAATGTGCCCTATAAATCGCAGAACGAAGGGGTGATGCATGCCTGCGGACACGATGTGCACACGGCTTCGCTCCTGGGCAGTGCCTGTATTTTAAGCGAGTTGCGCGATCAGTTTGAAGGAACCATTAAATTAATATTTCAGCCGGGCGAAGAACTGATTCCGGGCGGCGCCTCCATTATGATAAAAGAAGGCGTGCTGCAGAACCCGGCTCCGGCCGCTATATTCGGGCAACACGTATTCCCGCATTTACCGGCCGGTAAGGTAGGCGTGCGGTCGGGTATGTATATGGCCAGCGCCGATGAGTTATACATTACGGTAAAAGGCAAAGGTGGCCACGGCGCCATGCCCGAAATAAACATCGATCCGGTTTTAATCAGTGCCCATTTAATTGTAGCCCTGCAGCAAATTGTGAGCCGGGCGGCCAGTCCCAAAATGCCAACCGTGCTTTCCTTCGGAAAAATTATCGCCAACGGTGCTACCAACATCATCCCAAACGAGGTGAAAATTGAAGGGACTTTCCGAACCATGAACGAAGATTGGCGAACACAGGCACACGAAAAAATGAAAAAAATGGCGGAGTTGCTGGCCGAATCGATGGGTGGCACCTGTGAGTTTGAGATCAGGCGAGGATATCCGTATTTGGAAAATAACCCCGAACTTACCCAACGCATGCAAAGCGCGGCCCAGCAATATTTAGGTGTTGAAAACGTAGTAGACCTGGATTTATGGATGGCGGCCGAAGATTTTGCTTATTATACCCAGCAGGTTGATGCTTGTTTTTACCGCTTAGGAACGCGCAACGAAAGCCGCGGTATTACGTCGTCGGTGCACACGCCTACTTTTGATGTGGACGAAGATGCGCTGGAAATCGGCATGGGATTAATGGCGTGGCTGGCTATTTGCGAGTTAAATAATTAATCCGGAAGCATTGACTTAAAATAAGTTAAAACACGATCTGATTCTTGAAAAAAGTTTATCATTAGCGGGCTCTGTTGGGTTTATGAAGTTGAAATTATTGGGTTGGTTTTACTTTTGCTTAAGCATCTTGTTATTAACACTGCCGGCAAGGGCACAACATAAAGTACAACGGAGTGGAGCCATCTGGCCGGAGTTGCAGGTAGAATACGTTTTAAAATCCACGAGTTTTTTTTATTTACGCAACCATTACCGGCATAACCTGGATAATGATTTTAATTATTTACAAGCCGAAGGGCCGTTAAAATATTTGGAAAGAGCGCAGTTGCGGGCCGGTTACGAACAAGTATTTAATGCGCACTGGAGTGGCGGCATGGCGGAGTCTTACGCTTTCGAACCTACCCGTAATCTTTTGTTTAATGAAATATATGCTCGCCACGTAGGCGTAATGGGTAAATTCCGGCTGACCGAGCGAGCCTCTTTAGAACATATTGTGCAAACTAATAAAGATAACCGGGGCCGGTTCCGGTTACGGGCCGATCTGGACCGGGATTTTAAAGTAAAAGGAAAAAATATCCGGCCGCGCATTACTTACGAATTGTTTTTCAATCATTATTACGACGCAGATATAAACGAAGTCCGCAATACCCGGCAAGTAGACCGCACGCGTTTACGTTTTGAGATAATATATCCCTTGGGTAATCATCTGGCCTTCACGCCTTATATTATGCGCCAAACCGATTTTATTACGTCTTTGCCCACCTACGATGCCGATGGCAATATGCTGCAGACTGGCGGAAAACAAAACGCAATTACGCCGGTATTCGGATTGGATATCCGCTATGTTTTCTTCCAGGGCGGTAAGCCTTTTTCACGGGTAATCAGGCCGGATAGATCACAAGATGAACAAGATTAATGTCTAAATGTCTGCTATTGTAAAGTATTGTGATATTTTTTGTGACATTATGGCTTATTTGGGTACTAATTACGGTTTGGTACAAAATTTACTATTATAGGTTTATTACACTTTGAAAAAAGAATTAAACTAAAATAGGAGATAAAAACCATGACAGTTGCAAGAGTAAATTCAAATTTGTTAGACCGGTTACCTCATACTTACGGTTCTCTGGTAGATAAACTGTTTAATGAAGGCTTAACCGCCAAACGTAATTTAACCAGTTTCCGGCCCCAAGTAGATGCTATTGAAACCGAAAAAGAATTTAAATTAAATGTTGCTTTACCTGGCTTCCGGAAAGAAGATATTAAACTGGATTTTGAAGAAGGTAGATTAACTATTTCGGGCGAGCGTAAATTTGTAGCGGAAGATAAAAGTAAATATCATTTTATCGAAACCAATTATGGTTCTTTCGTCCGTTCTTTTTACTTACCCGAGAATATTCTGGAACCCAACATTGAAGCACAATTTGAAAATGGTATCTTAGGAGTAATTATTCCGAAAGATGAGAAGAAAGTGCTGAAGCGCCAGATAGAGGTAAAATAATCTGCATAGATAATTTAGAAAAAGCGCATAGTTTGGCGCTTTTTTTGTTTATATTTCGTTAAAATCAGAACCTCTTAATTTATATAATAACAGTTATATATTAGCGTTATCTTCAAATAAAACGCTGCTCAAAGGTAGCCTGAGCAATACGAAAACAAACACTATTTAATAAATAAAACATAAACCATGAACCCAAAACAATTTATTTTAGGCCTGATGCTTTCTGCTACAGTAGGTGGGGGTATGGCCATTGGCGGTTACAAGTTGCTGGAAGAAGATAACCAGAATCAGCAAGTGCAGACGCAAAACAACAACGTACGTTATTCTTCTTTAATGCGGGATAGCGACATAAAAGTACCGGAAGGCTTAAACTTTGTGGCGGCCGCCCAAAACGTTACGCCGGCCGTTGTACACGTCATGACCGAATACGGTACCAAATCAACCCGCAGCTCATCGCGGCAAGAAATGTTAGATCCGTTCCTGCGTGATTTCTTCGGCGATGAATTTGAAAATTATCACCAACAGCAAGGCCCCCAGGTGGGTTCCGGCTCCGGGGTAATTATTGCTTCTAACGGTTATATTGTTACGAACAACCACGTAATTGATAAAGCGGATAAAATTGAAGTAGTACTGGATGATAAACGTAAACTGGAAGCTACTTTAGTAGGTACGGATCCCAGCACCGATATTGCTCTTTTAAAAGTAAAAGCCGATAACCTGCCGGCTATTCGCTACGGTAACTCCGATAAACTAAAAGTTGGCGAATGGGTACTGGCTATTGGTAACCCTTTTAACCTGAATTCTACTGTAACAGCCGGTATTATTAGTGCCAAAGGTAGAAGTGTAGGTATTATCCGGGATGCCGATGATAAAGGCTTTAACCGGGGTATTGAATCATTCTTGCAAACCGATGCGGTAGTAAACCCTGGTAACAGTGGTGGAGCTTTGGTTAACCTGAACGGTGATTTAATTGGTATTAACACTGCTATTGCCAGCCGTGGCGGCTCTTTTGAAGGTTATTCTTTTGCCGTGCCTTCCTCTATCGTAAGTAAAGTAGTAGACGACTTACTGAAGTACGGCGAAGTGCAACGGGCGATGTTGGGAGTGCAGATGCAGGAAGTAGACGCTAAGGTGGCGGCTGAAAAGAAAATTAAAAATCTGGCTGGTATTTATGTTATCGAAACTAACGATAATAGTGCTGCCGAAGCTGCCGGCCTGAAACAAGGTGATATTATTACCCATATAAACGAAGTACCGGTTAATACATCGGCCCAGTTACAGGAGCAAATTGCCCGTTATCGTCCGGGCGATAAAGTGAAAGTTACCTTCGTACGCGGTAATGATACCGAAACTGTAACTGCTACCTTACGCAACAGCATGGGCAATACCAATGTGGTGAAACGGGAAGAATTGAAAGCTGTTACGTATGCTGGTGCCAAATTTGAGCCGCTTAACAAACAAGAGCTGAATAAGCTTAATTTAGAAGGTGGTGCCAAAGTAGGCAATGTAGCTAAAAGCCAGTTAAAAGGTACCGGCATCGAAGATGGTTTTATTATTACCCGTATTGATAAGGCTAAAGTTGAAAAACCACAGGATGTAGAAAAAATTCTGAAAAGTGCGGGTGATGAAGGGGTATTGGTAGAAGGTATTTATCCGGATGGCCGCCGCGCCTATTATCCGGTAGGTCGCCAGTAACATTAACACTTTAACATTAAAAATAAAAAGCTTCTGCTCTTTGCAGAAGCTTTTTATTTTTAATGTTAAAGTGTTAATCATTAATCAGCCGGCCTTGCTTTACTTAATAAAAAATTATAGTTCTATGCAGGAAAATATTTTGGAGGGAAATATAGCCCAATTATTAAAGGTATTGGGTATTCAGGACGTTAATGCGGCCTGGAGTACCGGCTTGGTCTGGGCCGAAAATACGGGACAGGAAGTCCGGGAAATTATTTCGCCGGTAAACGGCCGCCGGATTGCTGCCGTGCAAATGGCAACCGCTGCCGATTACGATCAGGTAATGGCCACGGCCCAAGAAGCTTTTTTGGACTGGCGGAAAAGGCCGTCTCCCCAACGCGGCGAAATTGTGCGGCAGATCGGCAATAAACTCCGGGCGTACAAAGAACCTTTAGGCAAGCTCGTTTCTTACGAGATGGGTAAAATTTTGCAGGAAGGTTTAGGCGAAGTGCAGGAAATGATAGATATCTGCGATTTTGCCGTGGGGCTTTCCCGCCAATTGCACGGTTTTACCATGCACTCCGAGCGTAGCAGCCACCGCATGTACGATCAGTACCATCCTATGGGTGTGGTGGGCGTAATTTCGGCTTTTAACTTCCCTGTGGCCGTTTGGAGCTGGAACGCCATGCTGGCAGTTGTATGCGGCGATGTTTGCGTCTGGAAGCCTTCGGAAAAAACGCCATTGTCGGCCATTGCCTGTCAAAATATCATAAAAGAAGTTTTACAAGAGAACAATCTGCCCGAGGGTATATTTAACCTGGTAATTGGCGATGCCGCCATTGGTAGTTTAATGGCGCACGACGAACGAATACCTTTATTATCGGCCACCGGATCTACACGTATGGGCAAGAAAGTAGGAGCGGCGGTAGGCGCCCGTTTGGGGAAATATTTACTGGAGTTAGGCGGTAACAACGCTATTATTATTACTGAATTTGCCGATCTGGAAATGGCTTTGCGGGCTGTTGTATTTGGGGCGGTGGGCACCTGTGGCCAACGCTGCACTTCTACCCGCCGCTTGATTATTCACGATTCGGTTTATGAAGAAGTTAAAAAACGGTTAATTAAAACGTACCAGTTGTTGCCCATTGGTAACCCGCTGCAGGAAAATATCCTGGTTGGTCCACTCATTGATAAAGCCGCCGCCAAAGCATATACCCAAGCTTTACAGGCTGTGCAGGAAGAAGGCGGAACGTTATTAACGGGCGGCGAAATTTTAACCGGCGCCGGCTATGAAACCGGTACTTACGTAACTCCCGCGCTGGTAGAAGCCGAAAACCATTATGCTACGGTGCAGGAAGAAACCTTCGCGCCTGTTTTATACCTGATTAAATATTCCGGCGACGTAGAAAATGCCATTGACCTGCAAAACAGTGTCCGGCAAGGCTTATCATCGGCCATCTTTTCCACTAATCTGTTGCAAACCGAAGCTTTTCTTTCTCATTGGGGATCGGATTGCGGTATTGCTAACGTAAATATTGGTACTTCGGGGGCCGAAATAGGTGGCGCCTTTGGTGGAGAAAAAGATACGGGCGGTGGCCGCGAATCTGGGTCCGATGCCTGGAAAGTATACATGCGCCGGCAAACCAATACCATTAACTTTGGCCGCGAGCTGCCCTTGGCCCAGGGTATTAAGTTTGATTTGTAGGTATTATTTGGTATTACTGCATTTTCGGTTAAGCTGATAAAGGTAGGAGATTGAATTTCATCTTTTCGGTATTCTGTTCATTATCATCTAGTCTGAACTGACCATTTATTAATGTTAAGTTAATGGCAGCTTTAATTTAACCTAATACGTACAGGCTGTAATTATCCCTAATAGGCAAATGTCTTGGTGTATTTATTGACGTTCGGTTAAAAGAATGTGATTTACAAATTATGAAAACAGCTTTGATAACTGGGGCATCGGGCGGCATTGGCTATGAATTAGCGAGAATTTTCGCCCGGCATCGACATAACCTGGTATTGGTAGCCCGCAATGAGGCTAAATTAGAGCAACTGGCGCAAGAAATACAACAGGAATTTGGGGTAGAAGTTTTGGTACTAGCGCAGGATTTAAGTTTGCCTCAGGCAGCTAACCTTATTTTCGACCAGTTGCAAAGTAAAAACATCCGCATCGATTTTCTGGTAAATAACGCCGGGTTTGGTAATTTTGGTTTTTTCATGGAAACTGAATGGCCCAAAGAAGAACAGATGATTAACCTGAACATTACGGCCCTGACCCATTTTACTAAATTATTTGGGCAGGAAATGGTGAAGCATAAGTTCGGCTGTATTTTAAATGTAGCCTCTACAGCGGCTTTTCAACCAGGGCCTTTAATGGCGGTTTATTATGCCAGCAAAGCCTATGTACTTTCTTTTTCGGAGGCTATTGCCAATGAATTGGCCGGTACGGGAGTAACGGTTACGGCTTTATGTCCGGGCCCTACCGAAACGGGTTTCCTGGAAGCTGCCGCGCTCGAAGATTCTAAATTATTTAAAGGTAAAAAGTTGGCTACGGCCCGAGAAGTGGCAGAATACGGTTATTATTCTTTAATGGCCGGCAAAACCGTGGCGATAGAAGGTACTACTAACCAATTAATAGCGCGATCGGTTAAGTTTGTGCCGCGCAAATGGGTAACAGCCCTGGTGCGGAAAATGTCCGAACGCATACATACTTGATCCGGTATCTGGTTAAGGTAAAAGCTGCTGGTATAAGCGGTAATTCTCCGCATCAAAAAAGACAAAAATTACATAATCCAGCTCTGGTTTTTGGGTTAAAAAGTCAGTAACTGTTTGTACTGCAATTTGGGCCGCTTTGTCTTTCGGATAGCCGTAAACACCGGTACTGATGTTGGGAAAAGCAACTGTTTGGCATTGATGTGCTTGGGCTAACTGCAGACTGTTGCGGTAGCAGTTTTCCAATAGCTTGGGTTCGTTCTGATGGCCGCCGCTCCAGATGGGGCCGACGGTATGAATAACATATTTAGCCGGCATTTTACCGGCGGTGGTAATAACCGCCTTGCCGGGTGAGCAGCCTCCCTGGCGGTTCCGAATTGCTTTACAAGCTTCTAATATGGCCGGTCCGCCGGCCCGGTGAATAGCGCCATCTACACCGCCACCGCCTAAAAGCGAACTGTTGGCGGCATTCACCACGGCATCTACCGCTACTTGCGTTATATCGCCTTGCCACAATACTATTTTACTTTCATCTCTGATATTATCCTGCCAGTTTTTCATCCTTAAATTTTGATATTAACTCGTAAAATGGGTCGTACAACTTGTAATCTGATAGTTAAAACAAATAAAATACCTAAGAAAAGCTTTAATTACAGCTCAAAATAAATTTTTTATAGCACAGCTTATATATATCATTATCCTGTTTAAAGCTATAAATTGTAAACTTTGCCGTAATAACCTAACCAATATGGTACAACCTGCTATTACGACAAGTACCTTAATAATTAACTTGTTTAAATTTGCTTTAAGACCTATAACTAATATAAGCGGCGAATAAGTAAAAAAGTTTAAGCAAATTTGTCTCTCTGATTTGTACCTCTAAAAAACTGAAAATGATGGCAACTGATCCGGCCTCTATTTTTGCCGACCGCAGCCAGGCTTTTGCCTGGGAAGAAAAAAGTTTTGCGCAGAAAGTGAGCCGGATAGGCTGGCTGCGCCTGTTTATATTTGTGGGAGCAGCAGCTGGGGCGGTTTATCTGTTTTATACCGGTCTTAATTTGGCCGGCACCATTGTGCTACTGCTCGGTTATGGCTTATTTTTGTATGTACTGCGGATACATACCAAACTCCAGTATAGGCAAAAACACAACGGCTTCCTCAAAAAAATAAATACCGAAGAGTTGGAGCGGTTAAAAGGTAAGCTGGCGCTGTTTTCGGATGGCCAGCAGTATAAAAACGAACGCCACGGATATACCTCCGATCTGGATATATTTGGCGCGAATTCAGTGTTTCAGTTGCTTAACCGCGCGGTAACGGGCATTGGGCAGGATAAGTTGGCCGGTTGGCTGCAGCAGCGGGCGCCAGTACCGGAGATTCTGGCCCGCCAGGCAGCCGCGGCCGAACTAAGCTTGGATATTGACTGGCGGCAGCATTTACAGGCCAAAGCACTGCATTACAAAAAAACAGTAGAATCACCTTTCCTGTTTTTCGATTGGTTAGAGGCGCCGGATTTTTATAAAGATAAAAACTGGCTGAAAATAACTACTTTTTTGTTGCCCGTACTTACCGTTGGCTGCTTGCTTTTTTCTTCTTATTTTACCGTAGATAGTTACGGCGATATTACGAAACGGTCTGCTTTTTACGCGGCGGGTATTTGTATGCTGCTGCAGTATTTATTGGCGGCCAAATACCATAAACAACGCGATGCCTACTACGAAAAGAGCAGCGGCATGTACGATGTACTTCGCAGTTACCACGATTTGCTGCAGCATATTGAGCAACGTCCGGCGCAAAGCCAAAAGTTAAAAGAACAGCAAACGCGGCTTACCGTGGCAGGTACCAAAGCATCTGGGCATATTCATCGCTTAGCTAAGATCATCGAATATTTATCGGCCCGCATGAACGTGTACATCAGTTTTATTATAAATGCTGTTTTAATGTGGGATTTTTACTGGATGTACCGGCTGGAAAACTGGAAGAAAGATGTGGCAAACAATATGGCCGAAATACTGGAGATAATAGCCGAGGCAGAAGCTTTAGCCAGTTTAAGTGCTTTTCAGTACGCTTATCCCGATTATGCCGTGCCTCAAATCAGCAATAACCCTTTCGAAATAGAAGTAAAAGATTTGGGCCACCCTTTATTGTTTTCTTCCGTGCGCATCACCAACGATTTCGCGATGGCCGGCACCGGACGTACCTGCATTATTACGGGCTCTAATATGTCGGGTAAAAGTACTTTTCTGCGGTCGGTAGCACTAAACCTGGTGTTAGCGCAATGCGGGGCAGTAGTTTGTGCAAAGCAATTCCGGTTTTTCCCGGGACAGGTATTTACCGCCATGCGCACCGAAGATAACCTCGCCGAAAGCACGTCTTCTTTCTACGCCGAACTAAAACGATTACGCATGCTGCTGGACGAAACCGCCATCGGCGAACCCGTCTTTTATTTTCTCGACGAAATATTAAAAGGTACCAACTCCCGCGACCGCCACGCCGGAGCCAAAGCTCTTATTATACAGTTACACGGCCGCAATACAGCCGGCTTGGTATCTACCCACGACCTGGAACTAGGAGCCATGGAGCAAGAGCATCCGGATTATATTGCTAATTACAGCTTTAACAGTACCATTGAAGGTGATAAAATTTTGTTTGATTATAAATTAAAGCCCGGTATTTGCCGAAGCTTTAATGCCAGTAAGCTGATGCAATTAATGGGAATTGCTATGGAAAATTCCGGTGAATAATTTTTACCTTGGCCTTATTTTAAAGTATACTTCATGCTTATACGGGCATTAGGGTAAGAAACACTTTTGTGGGTAAGTGAACAAAATTGATTTAAGCTAAGTAAGAACGTAAAAAGCTCATTATTAAATATTAATTCACCCATTCACTCATTTATACAGAGTATTTATCTTCTTGTGGGCTATGAAATTTAAAGCTGCATTTATTATTATCTCTCTTCTGGCTTTTACATTTCTTTTTGGTTGTAAAATAGCTGAAGTATCAGGTACCAAAGTTTCTGAACAAGAAGAATATATTCTGTTCGAATCGGCAGAACCAGCTTTTACCATGCGTTTTTTTGGTGATTATTGGTTTCATGATCAACAGGAGAAGTTCGCATTACAATATAATCCGGTGCTTTTCAAAAGCCTGAAAAAGCCGCTGGTAGGAAGTAAACCTAAACTTTTATTTATTGCGCATACTACTATTCCACTTTACATATCGGCAATTGGCTTGGTATACAATAAAAAAGAAGGGGCAGAGCTTTTAGCCGAAGCAGCCAAAGCTGTTTTAAAAACAGATTTAGATATGAGAAACATGGAGTTTGCCGCTACCCAATATGGGGCTACTAAATTATACCGGAGCGCCTATGTCGTTAAAAACCGCCTGGTGCGGATAGAGGAAAATCAAATAGATCATTTTATAGATATAGGAGATAAAACGGTGCGGCTTGTTTTCTGGAGCCACGATAGTTATGAGCCAGGATTCGTAAGCGAAATAGAAAAAATTGTAAGAACAATAGAAGTAAAAGAATAATATTATAAACAGATAAAACATGCGCGTAGTATCCGAAATACCTCATCCGGAAGTAAAAATTACAATTTTTTCCTGGAACGGAAAATACCTGATCAAACTGGAAAAAGGGCCATTGGAGCAAACTTACAAAGTAAGCGAAATGGATGTGCTGGACGAAGCCGACCTGCCGAAAATGCTCGACGATACTTTCCTGGCAAAGGTTCTGAACCGGTTTGCGGAAATGGGCCAGGATTTAATGGCTGCCCAAAGCCGGCTAGATGAATTTTAAATAGGGATATAATAATACTTAAAGCCTAACCACGCGCTTTTTACGTAGAAGGTTTTTAATAATAATCTACAAGAACCCAAGCTAAATGGAAAATGATTTTTCTGCTATCCGTTCCATTCAGGAACTGAAGAATCTGCTCGATTCGGGGGCAATTACGCCCCAGGAGTACGAAGCCCTGAAACGTAAAATAATATTTGGCACGCCCGGAGCAGACGCAAATACCACGCCTGCTACTCCGGCCACACCCACTACTCCCATTAGTTCGCGCCCTATTATAACCGATACACCACCGCCAACACCCGTGGCCGGCGATCCTATTACTCCACAGTACAAATCTGAGCCATTCGTACAGCCTGATCCCGTTCCGCCTACCACTTCTTACCACGATACCGATACCATTGGGCCGGAAGGCGTAAACGAAGAAGTATATGTAGAAGAAGGCAAGAAAAAAGACTGGCTGCTTACTATTTTAATAACGTTGGGGGTGTTATTGCTGCTAGGTTTAATCGGATATAATTTGTTAAGCGATTCCGAATCGGAGCGACTGACCAGTACCAGCGGGTCGGAAAACGAGGAATTAGTAGCCGATACCGCAACAGCACCCATAGAAACTGCCTCTACCCGTCCGGACCGGATAGAAGCAGCCGGGGATACTGCCACCGCGACAATTCCGGCGCCGCCGGTTACTGCGCCCCCGGCCAATGTTGCGCCCGCTGATACCCAAACTACGACTAGTACCCCACCACCAGTTGCAGCTGCTCCCGCCGTTACCGATGCGGAAGCGTTGAGCCGGATCAACGACCGTTTAACATCTTATTACGATGATATCAAAACGGCTCCTTTCTCCGCTCAGCTGCATTTTGCGCCTACGGTAGCGCGCTATTATACTCTAGTAAATACGAATCCGGCTGCTATAAATGATAATATCAATACTTACCATTTCCCTGAATTCCAAGACAGCGAATCGACGATTGAAGAAGGTTCTATGAAATTGGTTAGTAATAATGCCGAGGGCTTTGAAGTAACTTACCTGGAGCACGGCAGTGCCTTCCGCAAATCGAAGGGGCAGAAACAACAAACCACCGCTCGCGTGCGGGCCAAATTCGATCCGAATTACAAAATGACTTATTTCCGGCAGGAAGCGCTTCTGGAAAACAAATTTGTAGAGTAATCTCTATGAATATTCATGCTACGTAAATACTGCTATTTCTGTCTATGCTTCGTAATCTCTGTTATCAAATAGATATAAAATAAAAAAGCCTCCCGATTTCGAGAGACTTTTTTATGATTATTCTTTTATTTTATTAACCAATCGCAACGCGTTTGAAAGCGTTAACGGTTAAACCTTTAGAAGTTTTGTCTAATAATTGCGCAATAGATAAAGAGTTATCTTTTACGAACTCCTGGTTTAATAAAGTATTTTCTTTGTAGAATTTATTCAGTTTACCCATGGCAATTTTTTCCAGCATGGCTTCTGGTTTGCCTTCGGTCCGAGCTTGCTCTTTACCGATTTCGATTTCGCGCTCAATGGTAGCCGCATCAACGCCGTCTTTGTCCAGGGCAATTGGTTTCATGGCCGCAATTTGCATGGCTACGTCTTTACCCACTTCGGTAACATCGGTACCGTTGGTGTTTACTAAACCAACTAATACCCCTAATTTACCATTAGAGTGGTTGTAAGCAACTACCTTATCAGCAGTAACCGTTTCGTAAGAAACTACATCTAATTTCTCACCAATTTTACCCATCAGGTCAGTGATATGATCAGATAAAGCACGGCCATCGGCCTGAGGAGCAGCTAATAATTCTTCTTTAGTAGTTGCTTTGGTAGAAACGGCCGTTTCCAGGATAGTTTTAGCTAAGTTTTGGAAATCAGCAACTTTAGAAACCGGTTCGGTTTCGCAGGCAAAAGCAACAACGGTACCCAGGGTGCCGTCTTCGCTAACCTGGGTCAGAACAGTACCTTCAGAAGTTACGTTTTCAGCGCGTTTGCTGGCAATTTTCTGACCTTGTTTACGAAGAATATCTTTAGCTGCTTCAAAGTCACCGTTAGCTTCGGTCAGCGCTTTTTTGCAGTCCATCATACCGGCGCCGGTTTCCTGGCGAAGTCTGTTAACGTCTTGTGCTGTAATAGCCATTTTTTTATTTATTTATGAGTTAAAAGTTAAAACTAAAAGTTAGAGGTTAGTAATCGGTTTAAAATAATATCTATTGGCTAACACCCCACATCTACTGGTTTATTTAAAAAAAACTGAACATCAGATTCAAAAATCTAATGTTCAGTTTTATATTTATTTACTGAGGAAAATTAAATTACTCTCTTGAGATTACTCTCCAGAATCAGCGGCAATTTTTTCTGCCACGCCTTCTTCTTCCGAACGCTTACGTTCGGTATCTTCTTTATCAACTTTTCTTTCCGATAAACCATCTTCCACCGCCTGGCTAATAGCTTTTACAATCAAAGAAATTGATTTGGAAGCATCGTCGTTGGCCGGAATCGGGAAATCAACTAAATCGGGATTAGAGTTGGTATCGCAAATAGCAAATACCGGCAAGTTTAACTTTTGGGCTTCTTTTATAGCAATGTGCTCACGCTTTACATCCACTACAAATAAAGCTGCTGGCAAACGCGATAAATCAGAGATACCACCTAAAACCCGGCCTAACTTTTCGCGCTCGCGCGATAACATCAAACGCTCCCGTTTAGCTAAGTTAGCGTAAGTGGTGTTGTCTTTGATTAACTTATCAATAGAAGTCATTTTCTTCAACGACTTGCGTACCGTAGCAAAGTTAGTTAACATACCACCTAACCAACGATCGGTTACGTAAGGCATTTTCAGTCTTTTTGCTTCTTCGGCCACAATATCCTGCGCTTGCTTTTTGGTAGCAACAAACATGATTTTACGGCCCGATTTGGCAATCTGACGAATTGCAGCGGCGGCTTCGTCTAAAGCAACAACGGTTTTATTTAAATCGATAATGTGGATACCGTTTTTCTCCATGAAGATATACGGCGCCATTTTTGGATCCCATTTGCGGGTAAGGTGACCAAAGTGTACACCTGCATCCAATAATTCTTTATAATTTGTACTAGCCATTTTGTGAATACACC